>Ga0194052_1000383_pt1 | contig 28903 bp, 24 predicted proteins | sample SepL226m_MetaG_FD_160117 | JGI IMG/M metagenome (GOLD analysis project Ga0194052, IMG submission 160117) | Anoxic zone freshwater microbial communities from boreal shield lake in IISD Experimental Lakes Area, Ontario, Canada - Sep2016-L227-6m | ecosystem: Environmental > Aquatic > Freshwater >...
TGATATATAAAGTACGAGTCTATAAAATGGACGAAGTAGTTTATAATTTCAAAAACAATCGATATTTTTTTGTTTCATATTCACGTAATATCCAAAAAGAGGAGAAAGTCAAGAAAATAAGAAAATCATAGAAAAACTTAAAGATATGATATACCACTAATACGTATAATTATCATAGTCGTCATCATAAGTAGTTTCAGGGATATAATTATTATCAACTTCTTCTTCAAGATTTTTTCCTTCCAATATTTGTCTTACTTTTTCTGTGACCTCAGCATTTTTTATTTTAGCTCACGTAGCTTTGGGTGGTAGTAGTTTTTTATTATCAGAAGTGTTTTTTTGTGAACTAATAGTTTCTTTTCTAAAACGATTAGTCACTCAACACTTTTTAAAGAGCATATCTGCTGTATCATAAAGTGGTTTATTAACACAATTTTGCCTTCTAAATTTATTTTGGATATCTTTGATTGGTTTTTGCTCTTCTTTTGAGAGTCAATAAGTAGCCATAGCTTTATCTTCTCTATCCAATAACATGGCCGATTCCTCCCATGGAACCAATTCAGGCGAAGCATATTTTTTGAGATCTCCTACATATTGGATACCAAAGGATGAAGAAATAGCACTCGGACTAAGAATAACATCAATATTTTGAATAAAAAAATTCTTTCGAGCATTCAAAGCTCATTCTAATTCTTCAGGAACATGAGCTGGTGGCCTTGCTACAGAATTAAGAATTTCTCATACAATAGTATAGTACATAATATCCTCAACATCTGCAGATTCTTTATGATTTTGACATCGTTTTAATCTTTTGATAAGCTCAGTTTTTTTTGCTCATGAAAAAACAGGGAACCAATTAAAAAACTTTTCTATAAGAATATTTATTGTTGTTTCTGAAATGTTAGTGTGCGACGAAATAGCTTCTTCCATCTGAGAAGAAAAATCTGCCATATTTTGTTTAGCATCACCATCTTTTCCTGCAAATCCATCTTGATCGATTTTTATCATTTTTTCTACCACACTCTGACTTTTTGTCAAAATAGATCAAGTAAGTGAAGAAGTGTTTTGTTCAACCTCAGAATCTAAAGATTCATTTTTTTCATTACTTTTACTTATATATTCTTCAAGTAATAATTTATCTGACATAGATAATGTAGGATCAGCATACAAATCCAACAATGTCTTTCCAGCATCATTTTTTCACGTTAATTGAAGGAAATCACTAATTTTTTTCATTCTTCATGGAACCTCCATCCAACCATTACCTGGTTTTTTAGAATCAACCAAAGTATTAATAAATCCTCATGGTCACTTATTTTGTCTATAAGAATACTCAGTTGGATTATATTTTGTTTCAGTAGTAAATTTATTTCCACTATACAAATCCAAAAGTCTTTGCATTTTTGATTGGTGTCTTATATCTTTTGCAAAAATTCATGGAATGAATCATCTCGTTCTACAAATTTTCTGGATATATGATTGCGTAGTTGAATACGTCATATTGAGAAACACTCAAGAAAGTAATCAAGTCAACACAGCAGTTTCAAAGACTTGCCATTGGGTATCATTAATAGCTTTGGTAGCCATAACTTTGAGAAAAGGAAGCGCTTGTTGTGGTCTATCTTCCAATTGTCTAAAATATTCTACTCTAGCAAATTCAAAGTTAACATCTTGATTTTTGGTAAATCATTCTTCCACTGTACTCTGTTTATAAAATCATGTATATGCAGTTTCCAATTCATCACAAAACTTTTTGGAATATTTATCTTGAAAATGATATTTGGTTTTGTCATCATCATTGACTCACATATGCCTACCATCCATGACATGGACAATATATCTCATTTCCAATTCTACCAATTCATTTTTGACTTGATCTGCCCATGGACCGCCATAAATATGAGCATTTTGTTCGAGATCTCTGATTCTTTTTTCCCTGATAGCAAGATATCTTTCTTGATGAGCATTTCCCAATACAAGACCAACTCGCTTACCTTCTGCAGTAGGTAATTTTTTTGCATATGGTCATTTTCATTTTTTGAGATGGATGAGCAACATAGCTGCTATTTTATAGTGAGGTACTACTTTAATTTTACCAGCAAGCATTGGTCCAATAACACTATTATACAATTTGGTATAATCATAATCATCAAAATACTTCATTATTGCATCGATTTTTTTCCATACTCTATTGTCTCTATCAAGAAAAGCCTCAGCACCCATAGCACCAAACGCACCAGAAATCCTGGAAAAAGGGCTAAGATATCATCATATTTTACCCCAAAGCTGACCCTTATTGGTAAGAATATCCGTAAGATCTTCTGTTCTTGCTTCATCATATTTTTTGATACCATCTTGGAGTTTATTTACACCATTTTTGAAAAAACTAAAGATGTTGTTAATACTAAATCAGCGGACAGTTACAGGAGTTTCTTCTTCGTTTGCCTCAGATTTTTTATCGATTTCTTGAACCTGTTCTTTACACTTTGGTTGTAGTCATTTTTCTTTAATAAACAGCATAAAAGTAGTATAATCCATATCACGAGCAGGAAAGTTTTTTGCATAATTATTTTTTGCAGAATCTCCGGAAACAGTTATTGTCCCATTACCATTTGGTTTGATTTTATACAAAATCAATTTACCGCTCTCTTGATCAACGGATTCACCTATAGCTTTTGGTTCATACACACCAAAATGGGTAATTTCTTTTCCTACATAATTTCAGAGAGTATAGGTAAATTTGGATCAATTAAATTGTAAAGATCCAAAATATTTATCTAAATCTTTGGCAACCAATCAGCTCATCATTTTTTCCATTTGTTGGTCAAATGATATTCATGTCATATCAGGTACCTTATAGATATTATCACCAAAAGCAGTTTTGATACCCTTGATAGAATCAGAATGCATAGACAATTCTTTTGTCGCTCATTCAGATTTTCCAAGACGCAATTCTCCCCCATGAAATTTTATGGTAAAGGTTCATTTGGCTTCGTCGATACGAGTTATTTCCATTTGTACCCAAGCCCTACCTGTCTCTACAGGAGGAACTTCACTACTAGCAAAAGGGATAAACAACCTTGATCAGACGACAAAGCCAGAATTATCTTTATATTTTTCTTCGGGAAATCAGTATCATTTGAGATTTTTTCGATCAGCCTTAAATTTATCTTTTTCTGAATTTTCCAATGATTTTTCAGGTGTTTCTACTACTGGTTCTACCACCTCTTCCTCTCATTCTTCTTTTTCCTTATACGTAGCAAGTGTACCAATTTTTTCAGCCAATTCTTTTTCTCTTTCTGATGACATAGACGTATTCATGCTCTGTTGTCAAAGTACATAACCAAAAAGCAAAGCTCAGAAAGCATCACCATTGAGATTGATTTTTTTATCCAAAATCTCCATATCACACGCCGATTGATCAGTATCTTTGATAACTACAGGAATGGATGATTTTCATTCTTCATGTGGTCGCATAACAAGCTCTCTTTGTTGATTGGGAGCAGAAATAGGTTCAGAATAGAGATATAATTCTTTTCCATTACGATCCTCTCTATTGGTATTGTATTCCTCAATAGGACAATACGGAGAAAGATATCATTCGACTAGTTTTCCATCTTTTTTGATACTCACTTTATAGCCATCATTGAGACGAAAGTTTCCATTTTTTGCAACAAAATCTTCATAGAGTGAATTAAATATAAGACTATCTTCAAAAAACGCAGCATTACTATCAGTGAGTTGAGTCACAAAATTGAGTGGCAAATTTTTTATATCTTCCAAATCATTGATCGCAGGAAGTTGTGTACGCACACTAGCCAAAAATTCTTTTTTGAGAAAAGTAAGAGAAACAGGACCATATCTTGTCGGAATGGTTATATCCATTTTTTTGAGATCAAAAAAATCGTGGACAAATTGAGTAAGTTCTTCCTCTTTGACGGAAAGTAATTCAGGTACTTTATTTTTGATAGTGTCTTCAAGTTTGTTTTTGATAAGTACATTCACAAGCAATTGTTGATGATCAGTAGATAGCGCAGAAAAATCAAATTTACTACCAACCAACTGAACAAAGACATCAGCAAGTGGAGCATTTTTGGTTCTAAGAAATGTTATATATGCTTGCCATCTACGTTGTTCCATTTGTTGCCTGACTGCTTTTATTTTTCCTCTTAGTTCATTTTTTTTGTCATCGGGAGCAATTTTAAACTGAGTATCCAAATCAATGATTTGATCTTCCATATCGTGCATATCGCCATCAAAAGAAGGATCAACAACAGAAATATTTTTAGCATTGAATCTATACTCATCCATTTGAAGAATATCATTTACATAAGGAGGAAACTGTTTGAATGTATTTCCCATCGCAGTAATATAATGATCGATAGTTTCTTCTGTTTTTTGTACTTCCTCAAACAACTGACGAGTTACTAATTTATTGAAAATACGTCTAAAATACTGTTCTCGTTCCGAAAATCATTTGGTATCATCAAATTTTCTTCATGATTTAGTAAGTTCTTTATAAATATCACCATTAGTGACAATAATACCATCAAGTTTTTTCGCTAATGATTCATCAATTTCACTCGCATGATCATCAATAAAATTCTTCAAGTCATCTTTGAAAGTAAGCAAATCTTGGCAGCTACTAAATATATCCACCGACAAAGGGAATCTAGTAGAAAATGCTGTTTTTAAACTACCCTTAAGCTCTTTTTTTATCTTGGCAATAGCAACAGTAACCATAATTCTTTCCGTCGGATTATAATTTGGAGTCAATATACGTTCAGCCTGTGCTGTAGCAGTCTCTCATAACGTAATACCTTCTTTTTCAAGAAAATTTTTCCAAACGACAGGAAGATCATCTAAAATATGTATTTTCCCATCAGGAGAAAGTTCTAAGGTAGTATGATCAAATCATGCTGCATCAGCAAATTTCTTGAAAGTGCCATCTGGGACATTGTTCATATCGTCGACACAAAATTTTTGTAATCCAGAAAGACTTTTATCTATAACATGAATTTCTGTATCTTCATCTTTAAATTCTTCAGTAAGTTTACCTGCATTTTCTTTTATATTTTGGATTGAAAATCATTTATTTTCAAGTGCTTGGATATATACGGGCAAATCTTTTCTATCTATTTTATCCAAGAGATTGGGGTGGGTTTTTTTGAAATATTCCCAAAATTGCTCTAGGTATTCTTTGTTACCATAGTTTTCATTTCTTTCAGATTCTTCAAGTTTATCAAAATTGGTAAATGCACCCTTGAGCTCATCCAAAAAACCAGCTGAAATATTCTTTTTGTTTGCGTCAATGTCAGGGTTTTTTTGTTGATCTTTTTCTTGGACATTTTTTTGCTTTGTGCCTTTTCCTTTTTTATATGCCATAGAGTAAATAATAGTAAGAAAGTAAATTCGTTTACAGGTAAATTTTATATATGAATTTATTGATATTTTGAGCTTAGTGATTTATGCTTTAAACTAAATATAAGTATAATGATTTGTCAATAAAATGCAAAATAGATTCTACAATAAAGATGTCGATTATAAAACATTTCATAATACAAAAACACATTTTCTTGAACCTATAATTTCGAATTAAAATTTATTTTTGATTCTTTTATTTTTGATACGAACAAAAAAAGCCTCAACGAAAACGTTGGGCTGATATTCATAATGATATATTATGTTTCGCAATAATATAAATAAGGGCGAATTTTTACTCGTGAGTTATTGAGTCGATTAATATCAAATGATCCAATTTTTATTGATTCACTATTGATACCAATTGCACTAACTGTCATAATTTTTTCATCTTCAAAGTCGAATTTAGAAGATATAACCGAACCGCTACAGCCAGTAGTAGAATTTTGATCTAAATGAGAATGATAGAAATGATAATTGTAGATATCTAGTAACAATCTTTCCAACAGGGTAATACCCTTTTCTTGAATTTCATCTTCATTCGTTTCTCTACCTCTTCTAGCTTCATGAACATTTTCAAAGATAATACAATAATCTGAATTTGGCTCCCTAGAATCTATTATATCAGGTCGAGCAGATCCAATATAATCCGAAAGATTCCAGATAACTTCAGATTGTTGTTCACATGCATCTATTGTTTCATCTAATGATACATTTTCCATAACCAAAATACCATAATGCTTGTTTGAATTATACCAATCAGGTATCAAATCTTCATCAAACGTACAATCTGAATATCCAAAGTATGTTTCATAAATTTCGATCCATTGTCTGATTAGTTCTTGTTTACTATAATCACTCATTTTTTGTTCCTCCTTTTTGTGTTTATTTTTTGTATTTATTACTTGTATCTATTTATGTATAAAAATCAAATATAAAAATATAAAAAACAGAAAGTCAATAGATGACCAATGGCATGAATTTTATAATATAATTATGGTTGAAAGAGTGTTTCCGGAATAAACACAATATTTTTTACACTGGGAAATTGAAGTACTGTTTTTTTGATAAGCGTAGACAAAATCAACATACGAGCAGATCATCAATCGGTAAATCCTGGTACTTCAGAAAACTGGAGTGTCAAAGTCCCATCTGTAGCAATATCAGCAGACAACAAGGTAAATCCAGTAATAGGAAACTCTGTAGTAAATCATTGCTGCTGTTCGTTGGGAGTCAAATTTCCTTTAATCAACTCATTGATAGTATCTATAAGCAAATTTTTACTAGCAGGAAAAATACGATATACAGGAAGGATCGAAGTTATATTTATTTGTTGTGCTGGAGATAATTTTTGATCTGCTAATTGATTGAAATAATAGAGAGCAACCTTGGTAGGAGTAGTTGTCTGAAATAGGGAAGTTTGTGGTGTTGTGTCAGGTTCAGATTGAAGTTTTTGGGTTATAGAATCAAGTTGAGTTTGAATAGTAGCAAGTTGATTGGTAAGACCAGAAGTATCATTCCCCGTCAAACAAATCTGTTGAGGTACCTTACCAAATCGTGAACCTATGCGCAAACTAAGTGACTGATTAAATAATCTCATATATGATCGAAACAAAAAAATAACAAGCAACCAAAATATGGTAGTCCAAAATATTTTTTTCATACTCGTAAGAGCAAAAAAATAAAGTTTTACCGTTTTGTTTTCATCCAACGACTATTTAGTTCTTGGTTGGACGATTCCAGAAGCATTTGGTATCATTCAGGTAGTAGGAACAACTACAGGAGTTGGAGTAACTGTTGGCGTAGCTGTACCCACAAGTATATCAAGTTTAGTTTGCATATCAGTAAGTGTAGCTTGTAGACCATTGATTCAGCTCATAACTTCATTTGTAGCACCAGAAGTAGGGATAGTTTCTCCACTAGTTGTTATAGTGGTTGCACCCAACCAAGTACTTATAGTTGATGCCATATTCACATCAAACATTTTCATATAGAAGGCAAATCCAAAAACAACAATAAGCCAAAATACAGAAGTCCAAAAAACCTTTTTCATTATGAATAACATAAAGAATAAAATAAAGTCAGCAAACTTTATTGTTTTTGTAGAGAAAATCAAATTATTTTTATAAGTGGAGTATTTTTTGAAAATCAGCAGGTATAGGTGATTCAAAAGTTATTTGATCATTTTGAAATGGATCGAGAAAACTATATTTTCGACAATGAAGCAACTGTCTATTGATACCCAATAACGAATAAAGGATTCTATTGACTGATGGATTACCATAGACAATATCTCAAAGAACAGGAAATCATTCACTACTGACATGGACTCTGATTTGGTGCATTCTTCATGTGTGAATCTTGATTTTCAACAAAGAAATCGGTCCAAGTTGTGGATGTTTAATAAACTGCTCCAACCAACATTCAGTTTTAGCTTCTAATCAATTATCATAATCTACCTTGACCTGAGATCTATCAAATTCTTTGGTGTATGTCTTAGTCAAAGGTTTTTTGATAATAAGATGTTCAGGAAATTTACCTATAACAAAGGCTAAATAATATTTGTCGATATCTCTTTCTCTAATAATACTATTGATGTACTGTAATGCCTCATAGCTTTTGGCAGCAATCAAAACTCATGAAGTATCTCTATCGAGTCTATATCCAAACGAAGGTTTGAAAGTGGCGGTTTTATATTCCTCAGCATACTTATCTAAATAATCATTCATACAAAGATCATTTCGATGTTTATTTCAAGGATGCATAGGGATACCAGCGGGCTTATCGAAAACAATTCGATGTCAATCTTCATAGAGAATCTGTTGTTGTATTTTCTTGGTGTCTACTTTTTCTAGTTTACGATCTTTTTGACTAATCAATAATGATAAATCTTCACTTCCCATCTGAACTTTATCATCTATTTGAACAATATCACCTATTTTAATTCTATATTCTTCTTTTGCTCTTTTACCATTGACTTTTATCAATCATTTCCTAATTGTACTATAAATGTCGGCTAAGCGAACTTGCGGATATTTTTTAAACCATTTTCTCAAAAATCTATCAAATCTCTGGTCAGAAGCTGTTTTATCTATTCTTATTTCCATAATAATATCTACAATAACGAAAAAGTAAAAATGTATCAAGTAGTTTACCTATCACCTGTCTATTTGCAAGAAGGACTAAATAGATAAACCAGATTATAGACATCTGTCTATATATCTATTAAAGAGTTTATAGGTACTACATAGGTAAATTTACCTAAACAACAAAAGAATATAGACTATATAGGCTTTTATCAAAAATGGTTATTACTAATTGTATACTATTTCTTGATTTTGGGAGAGAAAAGAATACATATACGCGCGCATCGATTTTTATGTAATGGCGGCTGTAGCTCAGTTGGTTAGAGCGCCTGCCTGTGACGCAGGATGTCGCGAGTTCGAATCTCGTCAGCCGCCCCATTAAAAACAATCTACCCGTAATTAAGGAGTTGTTTACAAAAGTAAGACTAAGAATTACCTATAAAATCTCTTTTATTAAATGGCTAAAAGATGGTAAGAATAAAAATCATAAAGAAAACCACTTTTGACAAAAAGAAAGAGACCATCATATCTGAAGTCTGAGAAAAAGAATTAGATGATGAAAAACTAATAAAGTTTGAAAAGAATCTAAGTTGAACTGTTAATAAACTATTAAAGAATAAAAAAAATAATGTTGATGGTGTCCATTTTTTCAGAACGACCTGAGAAAAGAAAATCTATAATACTCAAGATTTTACAACCGATAAGACCGGGAAAGTTATTAAGTTTTGATACAAATGAAAAACCTTTGAAAGCAGTCATAAACACTTAAAGGATGTAACAATTTCTTTCAGATGAACACCATCCGTTGATGACCCAACCTTATGACATTTCTTGATGAATAAATAAAGAGGCTGACGCAAACGTAATATATCATATAATTATAAAACATACAATACACATATACCTATTTGCATAATAGGCTATTTTCTTTCTTGATTTCAGAACTGCAAAACCATATATAAGACCAATGATGATTTATCTATAAAAAAACAGATGGCTTTGAAGATTATATCATTATTCAGTGGGTGTGGATGAAAAGACTTTTGATTCATTTGAGGTTTTGATTTTTTATGAAAACATTATGCCAAAAACCCTTTTGAAATAGTGTGGGCTAATGATAATTTTTTAGATGCGTGCAAAACCTATAGTCATAATATATCTGAGCATATTGTTTATGGAGATATAAAAGAGATAGACATTAAGAGCATTCCAGATGCAGACATCGTAATATGATGATTTCCTTGTCAGGATTTTAGTGTAGCAGGAAAAAGAAGATGACTTTCAGCTGATAGATGAAGACTTTTTCTTAATATGTTGGAAATTATTAAACAGAAAAAACCCGTAGCATTTATAGCAGAAAACGTTAAGTGACTAATGAATATAGATAAGTGAGAGGTACTAAAACACATCATAAAAGAATTTTCCAGCGCCGGATATAACGTAAACTATTTTTTACTAAAGGCATCCGATTATGGTGTCCCACAAATAAGAGAAAGAGTTTTTATAGTGTGAATTCGTAAGGATAAAAAATACTCATTTGAAGAACCAAAAAAAGTAGACAAAATTATAACGGCATACGAAGCAATTAACGATTTACGGAATAAAGAAGAAGATGGTACTATTCCAAATCACAATGAATACTCAAAAGCAAAAAAAAATAAATGACAATGAAATAGAGCGATTGATGCAAATAAGCCTGGACCAACAATAAGAGCAGAACATCACGGAAATATAGAATTTCATTATAATTGAACAAGAAGACTAACTGTCAGAGAGTGTGCGAGAATTCAATCTTTCCCAGATGATTTTGTTTTTGTTGGGTCTGGAAGTTCAAATTATAAACAAATTTGAAATGCAGTCCCGCCGGTATTAGCACGACACGTAGCTAGGTCCCTAGCAAAGGGGTTATGACTTTTATAATGGGAAATATATTGCCTCTAAAGAATTTCATCTATCGTAATACATTTTAGCTTCAGGAGTTCAGTTAAACTGTCAATGCGAAAACCTCAATTCATTCCTAAGTAGTAGAGAATTATGAGTCTTTTTGTTCATTATCTCAGTATAAATGTTAAGTTGTGAGTTAGGAACACGATATGCTAATTTTTTAACTATTATATCCTCTGTAAAATCTTCCTTGCTAGGAACTTTATATATTTGAACTCAGCTTAGGGTAGTTTTTGCATAGTAGTATTCCTGGTTATAAATTTGTAAAAATCTTAATAGATTATCATTAGTGACATTTAAATTTTCATTTATATAATTAACAAGATTCTCTCAAGCTACTTCAGAACATCTTTTTTTGAGAAGCAAATATCAATCATCATTAGATAAATACTCACTTATTCGTTTCGAAAAAACTTGTTCTCTAATATCAGAAGTTGTTCCATTCTCAAACATATCTAAGGTGGCTTTTATTGGAATACGTCAGATACTATTTCATCGACGTAATACTACATCCTTTCCCTTTGTATCTATATTTATATCAAGACCTTTATGTGTTTTTTTTCGTGGTCAATTAAGTGAGATGAATTTAATTAGTTGAAACCAGGCGTAATTAAACCGAGAAATATATTCTTCATTTGCAAATTTTTTAAAAATATGCATACCCCTACTCTTATCCTGATTTGTGAGTAGATTTATAAGTTTATAAAGGCCCATATTTTCAAGTATAAAACTATCTTCTTTCAGAGAAAATCATTTTCAATCAATCTTTATATCTATGGGGTCGGCCTTTTGAGAATCAAATCCATATCGATTTACTTCAGGAACTTTTTTGATACTTAATTTATCTATTATGCTATAAGCCAAGGCAATCCCATTAGAAATAATTTTGTTCTGCTCATCGTCAAATCATTTTAAATCTAATATATTTGATGCTCTATGAATATCACTAGGAATTATTATCTCACAAGTTTCCCAAAAATTAGATACAGAAAGTGTTGATGTATTGGGACGAATTTTTTGAAAAAAATGCCAAAGTCCGTAGATAACGCTAAGTTCCCTTAAATGAGTTTTTATATCTGCCATATGTTTGTTCTAAATTAACTAAATTCTATTGTTATATAACTTATATATCTACTGGTGAATGACAATAAAAATTTAAATATAGTTTAATTCTTATTGATAACGTATTGTTAGTTAAGAATCTTTCTTTCTTGATTTTAGCATATAGTCACCTATAAAATAGTGGTTTTATAGGTTAATAACTACTATGCCGCTATTAAATGAACAGCTTATTCAGAGATTTAAGGAGGTGTGAGAACAAATATCCACAAACAATCCACTTATACTTGCGAGGCTATATGTCCCTTGGAATGATTGGGAGTGGTTGGTTTCAGAATACTATCCAAAGGCGAATGCTTTTTATGGCTATGTGATTAATGATTGAATAGGTAAACGGAGCTATTTCAGCATACCAGAAGCAGAACGATTGAATGAATTTCAGATACAAAGAGACTTCCAATTCACGGAAGTTTTTTTTAATTATATAATACCGAAGACTCAGTATACTGGAGCAGTATAATTCTTTTTTCATACAGAAGACTGGTCATTGGTCAAATTAAAAATCCCTCAAGTAAAGGGGTCAAACAAGTGTCAACATCAAAAGGTTTTGTTTTGTATATCAAAATAAAGGTTTCAAATAGCTATTTTATATGTTATTGTTCAGAAGAAAGAAATCTCTGAATATATCGTATCATTCTCTTTGTAAAATACTATTTGATGTGCTACTACTCTCTTACCTTCGGTTTGGCTTTTATCTAAAATAGCCTTGTTTAAAATTTGAACATCTCCTCAGGGTTGTAAATCAAATTTTCACATACAAATACCTCTAATTCTATCAAATGTGGATGTATATAAAAAGTTTCAGAGACCTTCTTGAAAGCAACAGTAAGAAAAATAATTAAAGGCTGTTTTAGCTATAATTCTTAATGTAGATGAAGAAAATTTGACCTTGGAGTGTTGGTGTAAAACCCCATCTTCTTTAATTTTTTCTAATTTTTCAAACGCTACATTTGCTGGTTTGTAACCTATTCACAAATCATTCAATAGTTTGACTGCAATTGTGTGACTTTCTTCTCCTGTCGTATAAATACGTATATTATACTTACTAACACTTGATAACAAAGATTTATATTTTTTAAATTTTTTTATGTTTTGTTGGTTGTTTTCTTTTTGGTCATATAAATTCAACAAATTTTGAAGTGGGAAAATATGAACAGTTTTCTCCTTAATTACAGCTATTTGGTCAATTCTTTTTATATTTCATTTTCAGTCAATAAAAGGAAACATTTGACTAAAAACATCACTTTTCAGACCCCATTCATTGTTTATGTCTAAATTCTCCCTACCGATGATAACACAATTATTTTCAGATAAGTTCAACATTTGGCAAAAATATCATTCCATTGTCTCTTTTTTGAAAATCGTTTCTAGAGAAGAAAAAATCGTGGAGTTGCATTTATCACAAACAATTCATTTACCCAATACAGGATTATTAGTAAATTTGCCAAACATTTGTGGTATTACGTGTTCTCTTCAGGTAAATTCTGCTTCAACTCATAAACAGTAAATACATTTATTCATACTATACTTAAACAACGTTAAAACACCATTAAGACAACAAGCATTCTAACTAAAGCATTTGCTTTTTCAAAAGAGAAAATAATATGGTAATTATAGATATAAAACCATATTACATAAAAAAATAATTAAATGTATGCTTAACTATATTTGTTTACCTTAAATAAATCTTAAATGTATGTTAAATATATATTTTATTTTAAATTGCTATATCAAAATGAGGTAGTTGTTATGCCACTCAAAAATGTTCCTAAAATCTAGTATATAGTGTTTTTATATTAAAATATATACAGAAAGAACAAAATAAAAAACTACTTCCAAATTTTTTTTCCTATCAATAACATTAAATATATTTTTTAAGTGGAGACCATTAGATTTAAGATATCATAACAGTAATTATAGTTTTTTGTAATGGAAAATATAATGCGAAATAATTGACAAAAAATAACTATTGAATATTGTCATCAAACAAGCATATAGTATGAAGTAATATTTTTTAAAAAATATACATAGAAAAAATGATTAGAAACCAACGATATATAGTTCTAGAATCCAAAGAAGTAAAAAATAAACCAATAAGTGTCATGAGAATGGGAGAAAAAATGGTATTTTGGCGCTGAAAGGAAGAAAAATTAAGTTGTTTTATAGATCTATGTTGTCATAGAAAAGTTGCATTGAGCCTAGGAAAAGTAACAGAAAATAATTGTTTACAATGTCCTTTTCATGGATTAGAATTTGATAGTAATGGAATATGTACCCTAATACCAGCCAACGGAAAAGCAAGTAAAATACCAAGTAGTTTTAGAGTTACAAAGTATCAGACATATGAAAAAGAATGATTCATATGGATATTTTGGGGAGATAAAACTCCAGACACAACACCACATTTTTTTGATAATCTTGAATGACTAAACCATAGAACAATGAAAGATAATCGGGATACTCATTATTCTCGTGCAATAGAAAATCAGCTTGATTGTGCTCATATTCCATTCATTCATAAAAATACCATTGGTCGTGGAAACAGGACATTGGTAAATGGTCCTCTTATTGAGCGAAAAACAGTTGATAAAATGTATATGTATGTATTTAATGCAATTGATAATTGAGAAACGCCAAAAAAACCAATTGAATTATGTCCAAGAGCAGATGATGAATTTAGATTAGAATTTATATTTCCCAATCTTTGGCAAAATCACATATCACCCAAAATGCGTATCTTAGTCGCATTTGTACCCATAGACAATGAAAAAACGCTAATGTATTTAAGATTTTATCAAAGTTTTTTTAAACTTCCAATACTCCAAGAAGTGGTATTTTGGTTTTTTACCTATTTCAATAGAAAAGTTCTACACGAAGACAGAAGAGTTGTGAATACACACAATCCAAAGATAAGCCAACTTGGATGACACGAGCTACTTTTCCAAGCTGACATGCCTATTATTGAATATCGCAAAAGACGCGAAGAGCTCCAAAAAGTAACATATACTAAAATATATTTTATAAATACTGAATCCAGCAAATAGCTGGATTCTTTCCGAATAAAAAAAACCGCTCATGAAAAGAACGGTCTAATGAAAATATATAGTATTATTGTTCACTATTTTCAGAACTTGTATCTACATTTTGTACAAGCGATGTTCACTTACATAATTTTACTTCATTTTTATAAGTAAACCATGCAGCATCCCTAGAGGTATGTAAGGTGGATTTTAAATCAATCATAGATAGTTTATATGCTTTCCATGCAGCAGAGATAGCAGTTTTGATTTCCAACTTTGTAAGTTTGTCCCATGCAGCAAGAAGTGCAGTTTTTCTAGTAATCAAAGCAGTCAAGCTACCACTTTGGTAATTAGTCAAAACAGAAATCAAGGTTGTTTCTCTTTTATCTACAGCAGTTTTGATACAAGTCACAACAGCACCAGAAAGATGTTGTCCATCAGGAATAAGGTTAGTGGTTTTAATTTCAGTAGCAATAGCAACGGCACCAAGGATTAATCAAATAACGGGTAATGCAAACAATTTTTTCATAAACGAAATCATGAAAAAAGTAAAAAAGAGATAATGTGAGATAAAGTATAAAAAAATAGGAGAGTATTTCAAGTCTTGTGTATATAGTGAATTTTAGCAGGATTTTGAACGTGAAAAACAGGGAGATATAAAAAATATTTGTTTGTACCACAAATTTTTAATCGATAAAAGGTGTAGTATAATGAGCTACAAGATAGTATTTATTACCAACTAAAACGACTCATAAACCTATACGAGAATAATTACCCATGATAGCATTATAATGAGGTGCGTATGATTTTCCTTTTTCACTCATAAAAAAGTTCCGGGATTTTTTGATAGCAGCAATAAAATCATCAGTACAATCAGTTTTTTTACAAGAATAGAGATTCCATCAAAGATTTTCTGTAAACAAAGATTGACTAATTTGTCCAGTAGAAACAAAAACAATTCACTGGTTGATAAACCATGATTTAATACTTTCGTAAGAATATCCTCAATCCGTATTTTTTCTGTTATGAGTGACTATGCCTAAATCAGCAAGATGTTGTGCCCAAAGAGAAGCAGTTCATTCAAGTACAGTACTATAAGTAAAAGGAATCAGTGATTTTGTTTGTCTTTCCGTATTATGTAATGCTAACCAAACAGCTCTTACCTTAGCGAGATCAACATTGGGTATATGCAAAACAAGAGAAGATGGTAATAGAGAAGATGGTAATAGAGTAAATGATACACCTAGAGAAGAAGTTCATGAATCATTTGATAATGAAGACATTCAAAGAGTTGATAGTTGACCATCTATATAATTTTTTAATGAAGTATAGAGGGTAAACTGCTGGACATCAGAACGATTTTTGATGGCAAGTAAAGTCAAATTATGATATACTTGTAGACAATATGCTTTTTTATCTGAGGGAGATAGAGTAGCCTGTTGAGTTTGAAATTGAGTAATAAAGTCATCAACAGAAAAAGTAGCAAAAGATAAACCAAAAAATAAGGACGAAAGAGAAATTACGAACAAAAAACGAAACCAACGCATACCAAAAATTTAAAAAATAAAGTAAAAAAAAGTATAGACAATAAGATAGACAATACAACGTAAAAATGAGAGTATAGATACTCCATAGTAGTTATGATAGTTGATTTTGTCTGTAAAATAAAGTAAAACAATGCGTAATATTTCAAAACAAAGTAATCAGATAAAAAAGAGTATTCTGCTTGATAATTATTTTACGATGAGTAGTATACATATAATTTTTTATCTATATAAACTTTTTCTACATGAGAAAATTTCTTATAGGAATGAGTCTTTTATGTATTTCTTCGGTTGGAGTTTTATTTGCATATAATCAAGAACTGATAGGAGCATACAATTATGCGCATACTATAGGCATTACAACTATGCCAACAATAGATTGAGCCAATATGAACGGAAAGCTTATTAGAGCACATATGGCAAAAATGATGTCAAACTATGCAATTAAAATTTTGAAACTTATACCAAATACAGGAAAAGCATGTACTTTTGATGATGTGGGTGGACAAACTGATGAAATGAAATGATTTATCACACAATCTTGCCAATTGGGACTAATGTGAGTGGGACTAACACATTTTAATCCCGAAGGAGAAGTTACAAGAGCTCAATTTGGAACAGTTTTATCTAGAGCTATGTATGGAGAAAAAAATAACAGTTGAGATCCTTATTATGCAAAACACTTAGTTGCATTACAAGCATCCTGAGTAATGAAAGACATCTCCAAACCTACTAATTTTGAAATAAGATGATATGTAATGATTATGATGCAAAGAGCAGATGAACTTATAAACAATACTGGTGGAATAGTAGATATTACGGCACCCACAGCAAAAGTAGTATACTCTACAACATGAAGTACCACAGGAAATGTCACTGCTATACTAACAGGACGAAGTGAAACTATAACCGGAGTAAATACCTATTCACATGTATTTACTGAAAATGGAACGTTTATATTCTACTTCCAAGATATAGCATGAAATGCTGGTAGTGTAAGTGCTACAGTAAATAATATTATTGATACCACTAAACCTACAGCCAGTGTAAAATATTCTACAACATGAGCGACTAATAACGATGTTACGGTAACTTTGACAGGACGAAGTGAAACCATAACGGGAGTAAATACATACACACACATATTTACAGGAAATGGAAGTTACACCTTTACCTTTAGTGATTTAGTAGGAAATACAGGTAGTGTAACTGCCACAGTTAACAACATAGATAAAGTAATACCTACGGCAAGCATACTATATACTCCTACAACATGAAATTATAGTTCATGAAATATTGTTGCAACATTGACAGGATATTCCAAAAGCCTGACTATAACCAACAATGGAGGAAGTAACAATTATACATTTACAGGAAATGGAAACTTTATATTCAATTTTGTAGATGCAGCAGGAAATATATGAAGTACTACAGCTATTGTAAGCTATTGGACTTGAGCATAATAACGAAATACAGATGATATAAAAAAGCCTTAAAGTAAAACTTAGGGCTTTTTTATGTATGTACTGAATATTGGATGGAATATACTAATATTTTAAACTATTAGCTGAATATAATATTTCATTTTGATTGAAATTCATCTAAATCTTCTTCATCATCATCGACATTTGCCAAACGTTTGGTACAAGCATCACAGCGTTTCACAAAAGGATCATCAAGCAAAATAGCTTGTACAACCATATCTTCTATATTGATAGTTTCAGCTTTGGAATCGATAAAAAATAGGACCTCTTCAGAATCGGGTGCTTCCTTCTTTTTAACTTCATCTTCGAAAATAAATCTTCCCGTATAGGAAGGAACATGTACTGTTCTCATAAATGAAGATCAACAACTATCACATGTTTCATGAAAACAAGCATCAACGTCTGTAAGGGTACCGAGCAAAGACGTATTGTCCAAAGACTGAATAGTAAAATTTCATGTAATACCTTGATCATCCAGATGAGGCAATTGATCAGAAAACTTATGTTCAAATACAATTTCATCCTGCCTCCCTGTTTCGTTTAATAAATCAGCAATTTTAATTTTAAATATTCTATCCTTAATTGTCTTATCTTTCATTTGACCTTAAAAAAAATATATATAAAACCACACTATATAAAGTATACTGTTTTACTGAAAATTTTCAAATCTGATATTTATGAAAAAAACGTGAAAAAACCAAGGTACTATAAAGTGAATCAAAAATAACAAACTAACATTTGCACACCAGCAAGTATATTTTGATATACTCAAAAACAAGGTACAACCTAATCAAAAGATCATGGTAGCAGTAAGTGGAGGAGCAGATAGCATATTGACCGCATGTTTAATGTACAATTTCTTTTTAGAGAACAAATATAATTTACAAAATTTGTTTTTTATACATTGTAATCATAATATTAGAGCAGGAAATGCTAGTGATGAAGAATTTATTAGAAAATTTTTTGCAGGGATGCAAATATGTATTAGCAAAAAAAGAGAGAGTAAAAAATATACCGAAACAGAGCTAAGAAAGTGGAGATATGGAGAGTTTAAAAAACACAGTAAAAAAAATCATATCGATCAATTGGTATTTGGCCATAATCTTACAGACCGCATAGAAAGTACATTTCTCAATCTTCTTCGTGGATCTAATCTCAACGGATTTATAGCTATGCAAACACAAGAAACTCATCATTTACTTCCCGAAATACAGATATTGAGACCTATCTTATGAATCACAAAAAATGAAATCACAACTATATGTATTCACAACAACATTCCTTTTGTAACTGATCCGACAAATATCGACGCAACAACAAGTGTAAGAAATAATCTGAGAAATAACGTGTTGCCAGCAGTATTCGCACTTACACATAAACAGACAACAACAACAAATTCGTTTATTGAAAGTATGAAACACATATATGAACAACTAGAAAATTCTTTTCAACAAAAAGAGATTATTCTGAAACCCATCCACCAATCACCTCATCGAAACACAAAATTTGCTTATCAATGGATGATTGATCCACAAGATGTAACCAGTGAATGAGTAATGCAAGCGATGAAAACATTGAATAGTTCAAACAATATAACGACTCCTCTCTTAAAAGAACGAACCAAGTTTTTACAAAAAAATGAAAGTGGATACAAATATTTCAACAAGACCTATCTTTTCAAATCACACGGAAATATCTATTTGATCTCTGGACCGACCTTTTTTTGGCAAAAAACAATTGCTAGCTCAGAGAAAATACATAAACTAGGACAGAGTAATCGAGAAGGAGGTAAATATAAAATACAGAAAAAAGAATATCTAGGAGCTACACTCAGATTTCCTCAAAAAGGTGATCTCTACAGAAAAAAAACACGAAATGAATATTGTATCAACCAAAAGATTCCCATCTTTCAAAGAAATTTCATACCAATCATTGCCAAATGAAATCAGATTATTGATAGAGCAAAAGAATAATATACCGAAAAAGAAAAAAATCAGATTTTAATTAGTAAATTATATGAGTATGCAAATACGGAATACCATAGTCGGACAACTCCATATATACCGATGAAACACCATACACATTATAGCAAATGTAAGTGGACAAACAGAAGCAAACGCAGAAACATGGACGTTGATAATCTTGGGATATGTAGTGTTGTTATTGTTATTGATGTTTATGCATAGAAAACTTTTAAAAAGACAAAAAAAAATTCATGAGAATGTAGTAATACTGTACGACACCTGTCGATACCAAGTTGCTAAAGCACAATATGAAAGTAGAGAAGTTCAAGATACCAAAGGAATACATAGTGTAATCGATACAGATCACAAAAATTATCTTACCAACGCAAAAGCTATCAAACAAGAAATTCTCGCTATTGAAGATCAACTAGGACAAGAAATCATTTCACCAGATCAACGGAAAACAATCGAAAAACAAACCAAGAACAAAAATAGACTAACCATTGGTGTACAGAGTATAGGATGGATAATAACAGTGCTCACAATAGGTATCTACAAAGTATTTTGGTAAAATATACCCGACTCCCCTCAAAAATAGAGGGGTATTTTTCTTATAGTAAAAAAGTCCGCAATCACGGACTATTTTTATTATTCACTTAGTAAAGATAATTAATGTTTAGCTTTGGATTTTACTCTTCTATATACTAAGTAAAGAACAAGAGCGATACCAAAAGTAACTAAAATATTTTCTTTGGGTCCAGTTTTGGGAATTTTTCCAATAATAGGTGGGGTGGTACGAGGAGTAGTACCAGGAGTAGCAACGATACCATTGGCTACAAAAGTATAACGAAACTCTGTCCCTCAGTTATTTGGCATAAAATTGACGATATATTCACCATTTCTCGTAAGCGTAAACGTATAACTTTCAGCAGCCATATTTACACTAGAAAGTCTTTCAAAAAGAGAACTTGTTGGATTCCAAAGAAAAATATCAATACTATCTGAACCAGCAATAGCAGTCCATCTCAATGTCACTTTATTGTTGGTAATAGTATGTGTTATATTTGCCAGACTCATATTTGCTCCTGCAGAAGTATGGGCAACACTTCACGTACCAGCAGTAGATGTCCCTTCTCAAGATGTCTGAGTAGCAAGTTTAAACCAAATTTCATTGGATATTTCTCCCAGAATTCAATTTTGATCTTTGGGAATCACAGAAATATAATAGACGACATTAGGATTAATCGAATCCCCCGTTACCGTAAGTTCCATAGTTACATCAGTACCAACGGTAGCAAAATCAAATGTTTTTTCTTTGGATTGATCAAGTAAACTAGTATTATCCAATATTTGAGATATAGGATATTGAGAAAACATCACTGTATATTTGGTGATCTTATTACCAAGTTCATCTTGAATGACCGGTGATTTGATATCAATTTTATCTGGAGATATTTGATCAACAGTAACCTTCTGAGTAACAGCATATCCAAATGGAATCTGAGTATTGAGATTATCCATCCAATTTCGTAAATCTCACGTTCATGTGGCAGCAAATACACTACCAGCAAGTACTGATAACGAAATAACAACTACAGATATTTTAAGAAATAATTTCATAAGCCAAATGCTCAAGATATAAAAGTACATGCCATATAGAGTATATGGTTATTTCCTTTCCAAAAACAAAAAAAAATAAGGAAATCAAAGGCACATTAGACAAATAAAAAATAAAAATACTTGACTTATATAGAGAATATAAATATTTAAAAGGATATTCTATAGTAAACAAATATTTGCAAAATTTTTTAAAACCAGTATACTTGAAAATGTAAAAATAACGGAACGATAAAATACAAACAAAGATTTCATCGTTTCAACGTTTTAATCTATTATACAAAAACAAAAATGACAGAACCTAAAGCAGTAGTAAAAGCTGAACCTAAAGCTATTAAATCCAGCACGGCAGACAAGCCCGTAGCAACAAAAGCTACTTCAGCAAAAGTTGCGGCACCAAAAAAAGTAAACAAAGAAGAAATGATGCAAAAACATCAACAAATGGTTCAATTCATACAAAACCTTTTGGGAAGTATGGAAAATGACATGAAAAGAATCAAACTCGCACTCAACCAATTGGCAAAATTTGATCCTGAAGATCCTGAAAGCGTAGAGCACAAAGATGCTGAACAAACAATGGGAAGTGAAGAACTTAAAAGCTATTCAGAAGAAAATGCAGAAGTAGTAGAAGGAAAATTTGATGGATACTTTATGATCGGTTCTGATCAAAAAAAATATCCCGTACCCATGAACTACTCAAGCAAAACGAAACTTGTACCTTGAGATTTTCTCAAGCTCAAAATATTAGAAGACGGAAAATTTATCTACAAATTGATCCAACCCGTAGAGAGAAAACATATCAGAGCAGTACTTTCAAAAACTGATGACAATAAATTTATAGCAATCACCGATGATGGGAAAAATTATTTTCTCAATCAAGCTGCGGTAACATTTTTTAAAGGAAAATCATGAGATGAATTATATATCTTGATCAACGACAAAGAAGAAATGAGTTTTGCAGCAATTGAAGCTATTATTAAAAAATAAGTATTAAAAAGGTATTTAGACTAGTAAATACGTACAAAGGGCGAATAGCCCTTTTTTTATTTTGGAATGAAAAAATAGTATTTTGGTCCTAACTTTTTCAATAGTTTTCTTTTTTTGACTAAATATACTCACAACCATGAAACTCATCGACGTTCTCTTCCCCAGACAATGTACCATCTGCTGAATCACAGGGACATATTTATGTAAAAAATGCAAAAAAAAATTAGATCCACATCCAGAAATATGTCCTTATTGTCATAGATATTCCAAAGATTATCTCACCTGTATAGAGTGTAGAGGTAACAAAGATAATCGCCTAGAAGGGATTATTATTCCATTTGCATATACTGACATACTCAAAAAACTTATCATAAAGCTCAAATATTTTCACAAAAAAGACATCAGTACATTTTTAATCGATAGGTTAGTACTAGCATTACAAGCTAATGAATCATTTCAAAAAAAAATCGATTATTTTGAATTTTGAATTTTGAATTCTGAATTAATTATTTCGTTTATTCCTTCTCATCGATACAGACACTATTTTATCAAAGGATATAACCAATCAGAAGTATTAGCAAAAAAATTAAGTAAAATATTGGACAGGAAAATGGTGTCTATAGCCAAAAAACAAAAACATACGAAAACACAGGCAAGTCTAGATAGAAATGGCAGATTACACAACCTAAAAAATGCATTTTCTCTGACCAAAAACACGCAACTGCAAGGAAACGAAACACTACTCATTATAGATGATATCACTACCACAGGATCAACAATCAACGAACTAGCAAAAGTGATAAAATACCACTATCCAAACATAAAAATCCGATGAGCTGTTTTGTGAAGACATATAGGATAATTTTGACAGAAAAGTCAAGCCAATAGCGTAAGGAAAGACGCTTTTTTTTGGTAAAATATCTCATGGTGAATATACTTGAAATAGATCGAAAAATTTAGTTTTTAAGGAATAAAATGACAGATATACAAGGAATACCAAATCCACCAATGGCAGAAGATTTACAAATCAATTTGGATGAAGTAAAAGAAGAAATAGTACTCCCAAAAAATAAAGAACCAGAAATAAATTTTGATTTGGATCTTAATTTATCTGATGCTCCAAAAAACGACAATCGACTGACAGTAGAAGATGAAAAAAATGCTGAAACGATTGAAAGTCCTAGTAGCGAGACAAGTATAGATAAGCCAATATTTGAAGAATTACCAGAAATAGACACACAACAGATAACAACTCCAATAATATCTGAACCCGTCGTATTGACCAAACAAACAATAGAACCATCAATAGCTGAAGTAAAGCCAGAAAATAATGAAAATATATCCACAGAAACAACGATACATGAAGAGATACAGAAAGAAGAAAACACACAAATAGCTACAGAGACGATTACCGAAGAAGCCAATGTAGAAAAGGAGATCGAGCAAATAAACGAACCAGCTACAATATTAGAATCTGAACCAATCACCAACACAGCACAAGATGAACTCAAAGAAGATATGAAAATGATTAATGAACTAGAAGGAGACACAAATGCTGGTGGTTTAGCTGCAGAAGCTGTAATATCTCCACAACAAGTAGCAATAGAAACACCAAAAACATTTGATCTAGATGCAATGCTCGGTAATCCAACAATTACTCCAGTAATCGATACACCAAAAGTGACACCAGTAGATATGTCACCACAAATACTAACGACACCGATATCTGCACAAGCTCCAACATTTACTATACCAACAACTACAACTCAAGCACCTGTACAAGCAGTAATTCATGGAACGATTCCTCAGAAAAAAAATATAGGAGTAAAGGTATTTCTTTTTGTAATGATGTTTGTCGGATTGTGATTTACAACGTTTTTCATTCTCAAAACCATGTATCCTATAGAATTTGGAAATATGTTTGGTGGAAAAACGGCAATGCATGCAAGCGACACCACAACATGAGGACAAATCACAGGTACAGATATAACTACAGGAACAGACATAACAACGGGAAGTGATATTACGACAGGAAGTGATATTACAGGTACAGATATAACTACAGGAACGGCAATAACAGATCAAACAAGTGGTACTGTAGATACAGGGACAGGTAGTCACGAAAGTGCTCCGGTAGACAACACATTTTGAGCATTACAAGATTTGGGAACGACAACGACACAACCAGCACCAAGCGACATAGGAAGATTAACTGATTATGTAAATCAAGGAAACAGCTTTCTTGCACAAGGAAAAACAATGCATAATAATACCATCATCAAATATGGACTCTATATTTCCAAAAAATCCACGACATTTTTGGATGATATTGCAAACGGAAAACAAATAGATAATCTCAGTGGATACTTTGCACAATTCGATCAATATATTGTAGAACTGAAAAAATTAGTAGGACAAACATCACCTGCAGATACAAGCACATCAGGATCTACATCAACGGTTTCAACTACTTCTTCAACAAATGATATTCAAAGTGTGACACCAGACTCAGGAACAACAACCCCACCACAAAATACCTGAACCACATCAGAATAAAAAATTTTTCAAAAACCAAACTTCTGCCACCATCATCAGCTCACTCTTAGAAAAATATATGTACTATCTCCAGTACGAAAAAAATGTCAGTCCAAAAACAATTGAGAACTATAGTCTACGGCTCAATAGATTTTTGGAATTTTGCGGTGATATCGAAATCACCAAAGTAAACCGTATGCAACTACTCGACTATAGGATGGCATTACACAAAAATAAACTGAACGTAAAAACTATCAATTATCATATCGTAGCTATCAGAGCATTTTTCAGCTTTGTTCTGAAAAACGATATTGATTGTATGAGTCCTAATAAACTAGAACTAGCAAAAACACCCCCAAGAGAAGTCAACTATCTAGACGAAAAAGATATCGAGAAAATTCTTGCTGCCCCTGGGGAATATACCCAAAACGAGCTGAAACAAGCAAGAGATTTTGCTATTTTACAATTTTTATACGGTACAGGTCTGAGAGTTACGGAATTGATAACCCTTCAGAAAAAAGACATCAAACTGGATTCCAACCAATTTTCGGTTGTAGGAAAATGATCAAAACTCCGCTCAGTATTCGCGACCAAACACGCAATCAATGCATTGAAAACATATACAAAATTAAGAAAAGATACGAGTCCATATTTGTTTATCAGTGTATCCAGAAATGGCTTTGGTCAACATCTCAGTAGAAATAGCATCGAAGATATAGTCAGAAAGTATGCAGCGCTAGTTGGGATTAGTAAAAAAGTTTCACCACATACCCTGCGTCATAGTTTCGCCACCGCGCTGATTAGAAAAGGCGCCGACATCAGAGCCGTACAAACCCTCCTCGGTCATGCATCCATCACCACGACACAGATCTATACCCATGTAGATGATAAGCATTTGCAGAAAGTACATGATTTGTTGGATGCGTAAAAAAACCGTGTTTACGTCATTCCGGCGCCAAGTGTTGCGGCCGGAATCTATACTAAAATATACTATAACGGACTCACGATATTTTTTAAAATCGGATTGGTAACTTGGGTATACATCTGTGTTGTACGGATATTATTGTGTCACAAAAGTACTTGAACATAACGGATATCAGTTCAATTTTCCAAGAGATGCGTCGCAAACGAATGACGTAAAGAATGAAAAGTGGCCGGCTTAGTGATACCAGCTTTTTCTTTTGCATGATGGAAAATATGATCTAATGTTCTAGAATGCAAGGCACCGGCTCTTTCACTTTCAAAAACATATTCATCTGATTTTTTCAACCAGCAATATCTTTCCAATTCATCACGGATTTTCTCGGACAAAATACTTATCCTATCTTTCTGTCCTTTAGCTCATTTGATATGGATAGTCAATGAACCAAAATCAACATCTTGCACACGCAAATTTTTCACCTCAGATATTCTCATGCCCGCACCATACGCAACCATAAGCAGCAATTTGTGTTTGATGTTTTGAGGGACAGTAAACATACGATCCAGTTCCATCCTAGAAAGGACTATAGGTAACTTCTTAGGTTCTTTAGATAGTTTAATATCAACAGCAAGAGAAGAATGAAGAATCTGACTACAGAAAAATTTAATGACATCCTTATAGAGATTAATACTTTTTGGCGCTCTGCCTTGTTTTTGAAGATAAAGAATAAAATCAATGATTTTTTCACGAGAAATACTAGAAATATCGTTATTCATTCGTTTGAGGAAGTAAGAAAAGCAATTAGAATAAATCTCCACAGTCCTTGGACTGTAATTTCTTTGTTGGAGCTCTTTGCTGAGCTGAAGAAGGTAATCTTGCATAGTAAAATAATTTAAAATATAAAATGATTTGATTTTTTAAGCGTTTTATGTGTACTGTTATCGTTTAACCCGAGGAGCAGAGAGCTAAAAGCGTTTTCTTCCTCTCACTAAAGAGATTGGCTTAATTGTCAGTCTCTTTTTGATTTTCGAATTTTTTTCTTAATTGATTCTCTAGTTGTTTTTTGCTAGGTAAATACAATCTGTATTCTCTAGAAAATATTTGTTTATTTTCTTTTGGCAAGGTATATTTGACTACAAAATGATTATTCTGTTCACATAACAACAATCAGATAGTCGGATTTTCATCAGATTTTTTTATTTTTCTATCATAGTAGTTTACATACATCTGCATCTGACCAATATCCTGATGAGCAAGTTTTCATTTTTTGAGATCAATCAAAACAAAACACTTGAGAAAACGATGATAAAACACCAAGTCGATACGATAATGTTCTTCATTATTAGTTATTCTCTTCTGTCTTTCCACAAACATCAATCATTTTCACATCTCCAAAAGAAATTTCTGTAAATGAGAAATAATTGCAGATTCCAAATCTTGCTCTGAATAATACGATTTTTCTTCTAATCAAAGAAATTCAAGCACATAGGGATCTTTTAATGCATCCTCCGGTTTCTCTATAATTTGTCAGAGTTTCGATAATTGTTTAACTTCTTGTTTGTTTTTACTGAGAGCAAGTCTATGATAAAGACTAGTATCAAATTGTCTTTTGAGTTCTCTCAATGATCGATTATTAGCATTTGACTCAATCGCATAGAAATTTCTCTTATTCGAATCATCAATCTGCATTAGTAAAATAAAATGGGACCAACTAAGATTTTTGAATTTGGCCAACAGTGTTGGCCAAATTGGATACATAGTATAAAATTGTCTCATTCTTCTAATGCTTCTAACAGAAAACCCATCACCAAATTTTTTAGTTAACTCAACAGACAATAAATCAATTAAAGATTTACCATATTCAGCTTTTTCTTTCCCTCACTGTTGAAATTCCACAATCTCTCTTCAAATATGCCGATAGGTACAGACAATAGTCTGATCTACTTTACGAACGATACGATTTCTAGCTTCTTCAAGTAAAGAAGAAATTTTATACAACAATTCATCATGTTTTTTGTAAATACCTGTTTTCATGAGATATAATAAACGAATAAAAGTCAAACTCTTGTTTTTTTTAAGATATTTGATATAGTTATGGTATCATCATTATAAAAACTCAAAACTAGAAAAAAACTGACAAAGTCAGGACAAAATATTACCGTTTACCTACCATAACTCGTCACTAATCTGACATATGTCATATAGCGACGAGTTAGGAGACATCTGGCTTATCTTAATGTTCTTAGAAAAAAATCAGTTGATTAATAAAAACAATTATCTAAATTACAATTAATGTTTTTTATTCCATAATATATTAAAAAAATGAAATGACTTAATTGAGAAACATTATGAGAAGCATTATTTTCATCTAAATGAAGAATAAATGGCTGGATGTATGTTTTTTATACAATGGCATCATACATTGCATATTTTATTCTTTTAACTATTTGTTTAATTATATTTTGAACAGAAAATACAATTTTAATATCAATAATAGTAGGTATTCCATTCATAATAATCATAATATTAAATTGAATTAAAAGATTTCACGACATGTGAAAAAATTGATGGAATATGTTTTTACTTTTGATTCCGATCTATAATATAATAGTTGGACTTAATTTATCGTTTAAACGATGAGATAAAGAAAAAAATAATTATTGAATCAAACCTAAAGAATTAAGTAAAACCATGAAAATAATAACAGTCATTTTATTTATATTATACATAGGAATATCGTTTTTATGAATGTAAATAATAAAAGAACCGATAGAAATATTGGTTTTTTTTATAGATTTTTTCTAAGAATTTATAAATAATTAGCTAATAAGTTTTTAAAATAAGATAAACCAGACGTAAACCTCATTAAAAACATTCGGTCTCCTAACAGCTTCTGTCCTACACACCTCCTTAAAATTCATAGGAGGTCGGCGCTTCGGACGAGAAGCGGACGTTAGGAGACATACTAGGGTGTTATCTAAAAAATTTCGGGGGGTATTTGCCCTTATGGGGCAATCTTCTTTTGAAAAAAGAAGCAAAACTCTTATAAAGACATTCCATGCATTTTTATTAAAGTTATATTAACATGGATACATCAATCAAAACAAGTGATATCATACAAAATTTAATCAAAGAAATTGAAAAATTAGAGAAAGAATTCTCAGAAATTTTATTAAACAAAAAAAATACAGAAAACGAGCTATATCTTTTCAAATTAGATTATGATTCAAAAATTGCGCCCTTTTACTTGAAGAAATTAA
>Ga0194052_1000384_pt1 | contig 28892 bp, 25 predicted proteins | sample SepL226m_MetaG_FD_160117 | JGI IMG/M metagenome (GOLD analysis project Ga0194052, IMG submission 160117) | Anoxic zone freshwater microbial communities from boreal shield lake in IISD Experimental Lakes Area, Ontario, Canada - Sep2016-L227-6m | ecosystem: Environmental > Aquatic > Freshwater >...
CCGCTACATCCAGCATGACCTGCTGACCCTGGTACCCCCGGAGACGGGGTTCTCCCTCATCGTCTGCAAGAACGTCCTGATGCACTTCTCGCCCGCGGACCAGGTGAAGGTCCTGGAGATGTTCCACGAGACCCTGCTGCCCGGGGGCTTCCTGGCGGTGGACGGGAACCAGGCGATCCCGCCGCCCTTCGCCACCCGCTTCCGGCAGATCGAACGAGGCACGCCGCTCTACCAGAAGTCGGGAGCCTGAGCCATGCGCGTCATTCCCCTCCACCGGGATGACCCCTCGGACTATGCCTGCGTCTCCTACTGGGTCCTGGGCGAGAACAACACGGCGTCGGACCGCAACACCCTCATCGACACCGGCAGCACCCATCCCGAGAACCTTGCCTATTTCCTGCGGGAGATGGCGCTGCCCTCCAAGGGCATCGGGAAGAAGTCCGTGGAGCAGGTGATCCTGACCCACGAGCACTTCGACCACACGGGCGGCCTGCTCGGCCTCGAACAGCAGTTCAGCCCCGAGACTTTTGCCTGGAAGGCCTTTGGCTCGCGCTACAACGGGGTTCACGACGGCATGTTCCTCATGGTGGGCGACCAGCTCGGCAAGCTGCTCCACACGCCGGGGCACTCCGAGGACTCGCTCTGCGTATACCTGCCGGAGACAGGCACCCTCTTCTCTGGGGACACCCTCTACCGGATCTCGGATCATCTCGGCGCCTATCCGAAGACGTATGTGAGCTCGCTCGAGCGCCTCGCGGGGCTCGACATCAAGAGCATCTATCCCGGTCACGGCCAGCCCATCCTGCGCGATGCCATGGGCTTCATCCGCAGCTGCCTCGAGAACGTGCACCTGTCCCTGATCAAGGACTGAGAAGTGGGAACAACACTCGATGCTGAGGCCCCATGAAGCTGGTCACCGACGAGCGGTTCCGGGGTTCCTCCTACGCCCAGGACAATGCAGCCATGCCCGGGCGCATGGAGGCGGCCCTGAGCGGACTCGGGGGCAGCGCCTGGCATCGCGTCGCCCCCGTCGCAGCTACGCTGGAACAGCTGCACCTGGCCCACGATCCGGACTACGTCCAGCAGGTGGTCGAGGACCAGGCGCGCTTCGCCATGGCGAGCCTGGCCGCGGGTGGGGCGATCCTGGCCGGGCGCCTGGCCCACACCGGTGACCCGGCCTTCGCCTGTGTCCGCCCGCCCGGGCACCACGCCTCGCGCACGGGCGCCTGGGGCCACTGCACCTTCAGCAACCTCGCGCTGGCCCTGCTCGTGCTGCGAGCCGAGCGGCGCATCGAGAGCGCCTTCGTCATCGACTTCGACGCCCACACCGGGGACGGCACCCGGGATGTGCTTGCCGGCTGGCCCCAGGCGGAGGTCTTCAACCCCTTCGCGGCGACGGCCAAGGAATACCTGGCACTGGTGGAGGCGCGCCTGGCGGCCATCGAGCACACGGACATCCTCGCCGTCTCCGCCGGGTTCGACGCCTACAAGCTGGATGTGGGGCACAAGCTGGATACCCCGGACTTCGGCAGGCTTGGGACGCTGATCCGGGAGGCCTCGCTGCGCCTCTGCCGCGGCCGCCGGTTCGCGGTCCTGGAGGGCGGCTACTATCTGAAGGATCTGGGAGCCAACGTGCTGGCCTTTTGCCAAGGATTCGCGGGATGACGGAAACCATCGGTGAGGGCCTTGAGCTGATCCAGCGCCCCCGGTCCGCAGACCTGGGGGACTACGACTGGTTCGACATCGAGCAGGACGGGACTCAGGTGGGCAAGTCCCGGTGTCGCATCGAGGCCGGCCGGTTTACCGTCTTCTCGATCATGGTCTACCCCGAGTTCGAGGGGCACGGCTACGCCCGCGCGGTCATCGATCACTTCAAGGGCCGCCACCCCATGATCATCGCCGACCGGGTCCGATTCACCGCCCGGGCCTTCTGGCTGAAGGTCGGCTTCGTACCCGAGACCATCGACCGCTATGTCTGGCACCGGGGCTGAGCAGGTGCCTCCCCTGAAGCGGGTGGGCCAACGAGTATCGAGGTTGATTGAGGCATGGCGGGAGATAGACGGTGCGATCGGGCAACGCAATTCTGGTCCCGGGACTGCGCAGTTGTGCCATCCTTTTGCTAAGTAAAAAGACCTACAAGGGTCTTGATCAGCCAAGAGAAGAGTCCTCGATGAAGGCAGCAGGGCCGCAGCCATCCCGAAGACGCCAGACGGTGGGGCTCGTCCTGGGCAGGCTGGTGCGCCTGCGGGCGGGGGCCTCGGTCCGCGCCCAGCTGGCGCTCTCTCAGCGGTTTGAGTGGCTGATCCGGGAGGCCAACGACAGCATCCTGCTGCTGGATGCGGGGGGGCGGATCCTGGAGGCCAATTCCCAGGCCGTGGCCCAGTACGGCTACACGGAAGCTGAGTTCAAAGGCATGAACATCATGGACATGCGGCCGCCCGAGGCCCGGGACACCGCCCAGGCGCAGTTCGCGCAGATGAAGTCCATTGGTGCGCTGCGCTTCGAGACCACCCACCAGCGGAAGGACGGCAGCATGGTCGCGGTGGAGGTCAGTGCCCGCTCCTTCACCTCGCCCGACGGGCCCCGGATCAGCAGCCTGATCCGGGACATCAGTGACCGGGTGGTCAGGGACCGCGAGCTCCAGCGGATGACGGGTCTCTACGCGGCCCTGGGTCAGGTCAGCCAGGCCATCGTCCAGTCCCCCTCGCGGCAGGTGCTGCTGGACCGGATCTGCAAGGCCATGGTGGAGTCTGGTGGCTTCGCCATGGCCTGGATCGGTTGGGACGATCCCGTCACCCACCGGGTAGCCGCGGTGGCCCGGTATGGCGATGCCCTCGGCATGCTGGACCGGGTGGAGGCCCGCAGCGATGACACGCCGGAAGGACGCGGCGCCATGGGCACGGCCCTGCGCGCCAGCTGCCCCTGCATCGTCAATGAGTTCCTGGCCGGACCGGTCTCGAAGCCCTGGCGCGCCGAGCTGGTGGCCTCTGGCTTCGCCAGCACTGCGGTCTTCCCCATCCGTGAAGGGGGTCAGGTGCGAGGCGCGCTGGCGGTCTATGCCCGGGAGCGGGACTTCTTTGGCACCCACGAGGCGGAGCTGCTCGAAGAGGCCTCCAGGGACATCTCCTATGCCCTCGATCACCTCGAGGGAGAGGACCAGCGGCGGCAGACCGAGGCCGCCCTGCGGGAGAGCGAACAGTTCCTCCTCGAGGCCCAGGAGGCCGGTGGCATCGGCACCTACATCTGGGACATTCCGGCGAACCGGTGGCGGAGCAGTGCCTCCCTGGACCGGCTCTTCGGCATCGACGACCAGCACCCGAGAGACCTCGACGGCTGGGTCGCCATCGTCGCCCCGGAGTTCCGGGCAGAGATGCACAGCTACGTGGCCGGGATCATGGCACGGCACGAGCGGTTCGACCTGGACTACCCCATCCTGCGCGCTTCAGATGGAAGCTCCCGGTGGGTGCATGGCCGGGGCCTCATCCACTTCGATCCTGAAGGCCAGCCCCTGACCATGGTGGGTGTCGTCCAGGACATCACCGAGCGGCGGGCCAGCGAGGCCGAGCGGCTACGGCTTGAGCAGCAGCTGCAACAGTCCCAGAAGCTCGAGAGCCTTGGCAGCCTGGCGGGTGGCGTGGCGCACGACATGAACAACGTGCTGGGGGCCATCCTGAGCCTGTCTTGCACCCTCCGGGAGAGCGCCGATCCCTTCGGCGCCGAGGCTCGGAACCTCGACACGATCATCAGCGCCTGCATGCGGGGCCGCAGCGTGGTCAAGGGTCTCCTCTTCTTCGCGCGGAAAGACCTGCAGGAAGAACAGCCCCTCGACCTGAATGACCTGGTGCGGGAAATTGGCCACCTGCTGGGCCACGCCATGCTCCAGAGGGTCCACCTGGAGATGGACCTCGAGGAAGGACTGGACCTCCTCCGCGGCGAGCGCGGGGCGCTCAGCCACGCGCTGATGAACCTCTGCGTGAATGCCATGGACGCCATGCCCAGCGGCGGCAGCATCCACATCCACACCTGTTCCACCCCGGATGGCGGCATGGTTCTGCGGGTGCAGGACACGGGCGCGGGCATGGCGCCGGAGGTTCTGGCCAAGGCCATGGAACCCTTCTTCACCACCAAGCCGCAGGGCAAGGGCACGGGACTGGGACTCGCAATGGTCTACGGAACCATGAAGGCCCATGACGGCACCCTGGAGCTGCTCAGCCAGCTGGGCATCGGCACGGAGGCGGTGCTGTTCTTCCCGCCCGACCGCGTGGTGCCGCGGCACCCTCAGCCCGCCTTGGCCGCGGTGCTGGAATCCGTTCCGCACCCCAAGCTGCGGATCCTGCTGGTGGACGATGATGACCTCATCCGTGAGTCTGTGGCCCCCATGCTGGAGATGCTGGGGCACCAGGTGCTGACGGCCTCGGGCGGGGCCTCCGCACTGCGCCTGCTTGAATCCAGTGGCCCCATGGACCTCATGATCCTGGACATGAACATGCCCGGCATGAGCGGCGCCGACACGCTGCCAAGGGTGCTGGAAATTTGTCCAGGTTTGCCTGTGGTCATGGCCACCGGCTTCAGTGACCACGAAATTGCTCCGCTGCTGGCCGGTCATCCGGAGGTTTCCATCTTGAGGAAGCCCTTCAGCATGAAAGAATTCCAGCGGAAACTGGACAGCATCTCGTTCCCGCAGCGTGAGCATTTCCGGCCCTGAGCGCATGATTCAATTCATGACGACTCCGCTCCCTGCCGATGGGAGCCATGGAGCCGAACCATGTCCAAGATCGTGGTTATCGATGACAGCAAATTCATGCGTAACCTGCTCACCCGCTTTTTAGAGGGCGCAGGGCACGAGGTGATCTCTCTCGGTGAAGTGCCCGCCGCTGAGCTCGGCGCCAAGGTGCTGGAGCTGAGTCCTGATCTGGTCATCACCGACTTCCAGATGCCACTCTACAACGGCGTCGTCGTGACGCGGCTTGTGCGGAAGGCGATCCCCGGGCTGCCGGTCCTGGTGCTGACTGCCAGCCACGATCCCATGGTCATGAAGGCCCTGCTGATCGAAGCGGTCAACCGCGTCCTGCACAAGCCCCTCAGGTCCGAGGAGCTCCTCGACGCCGTGCGCGACGCCCTCTGAGCCGCAGCCGCAGACCGGATCGGGCACCACCCGGCTGAAGGCTGCGCTGGGCGTGGTATCGACTGCATCAGAAGAGAAAAAAATCACCAGCAGGTTTCGGTTTGTCTCGAGTATCGGCGCAGCAGATACCGGGAAGACACCAGGAACTGAAAATTGAAAACCGGCAATCTTTCTTGGGGTTTTTCTGGGATTCCGGGGAAGGCTCTCCTCACAGTGAAGGCAGTGGTGGCTGAAGCCAAGCCGTTCATCCCCGGCTGAAAAGGGTTGTTGATCATTTCAGCAATGCCCAACTCGTGCTCGGCACTGAGTTCTTCTTCTCCTGAATTCCTGGATGTGACTTTCTTGGTGTCTTGGTGTCTTCTCGGTATCGGCTGCGCCGATACGCGAGGCGGAAGGAATCTCGGCGTCTTGGTGGCAAAGCCCTTTTTTCTTCCTTGAATGGCGAATTGAGACCTACAGCCGATCGAGGGCGTCCCTGCCGATGCCGGGGTTCCACAGCAGGGGCTCGTAGCTGGCGAGGCCGGCCTTGAAGAAGGGGTCGTTGTCGCGGATGGTGTCCAGGTCCGCCAGAGGCGTGGCATCCTGGACGCGGAGCAGCAGCAGGCCGCCGGTGCGAGGATCCAACGGCCCCGAGGCCAGCAGGACGCCCTGTTCCTTCAGGGTGCGCAGGTAGGCGCGGTGGGCCTCCGTGACGGCCTCGATCTCGGGCAGCGGACGGCGGTAGCGGATGAGCATGGCGGCGTACATGAGGACTCCTGGAATCGTCCCAGGTGAACATGGATGGCCCTCGATGAAAAGCCCGGGTCAGTCGAAGGGCAGCTCCAGCCCATGGGCCAGGACGAGATCGTGGTACACCTGACTCCCTACGGTGAAGATAGTGGCACCGGCGGGGGTGAAGCCCAGCTTTGCGTAGAACCGGAGGGCGCGGGGATTCTGCTCCCAGGCCTGGAGCCAGACGCCATCGTGGCCTGCGGCGGCAGCCTCGGCCAGGGCGGCCTCCATGAGTTCCCGGGCGGCGCCGGTGCCGTGCACGGTCGGATCCAGGTAGAACCGGACGACCTCCAGGGGCTTCGTGAAGGGGGCGGGCAGGGTCCCGGGCACGGGGCAATGGGCGTGCAGCAGCGCATAGCCCAGGAGGTTGCCGCCGCCTTCCAGCAGCAGCGTGCTGCAGGCGGGATCCGCCAGCTCTGCGGCCTGCTGGGCGGGGCCGAAGGCTTCGGCCAGATGCTGCTCCAGGTCCGGAGCGGGAATCAGGCCCGTGTAGGTGGCGCGCCAGAGCCGCTCGGCCAGGGCGGCGAAGGCATCGGCATCGGCGGGTAGGGCACGGCGGATCAGCATGCCTAGAGGTTACCAAAGTAGTGAAAACAGGCTAAAATACTCGTTTTGGCGAGCCTCCATGCACATCCAGGAACTGATCCTTCGCCTCCAGCGGTTCTGGGCCGATCGTGGCTGCCTGATCGGCCAGCCCTACGACCTGGAGAAGGGCGCGGGCACCATGAACCCCCTCACCTTCTTCGGCGCCCTGGGCGCCAAGCCCTGGAACGTGGCCTACGTGGAGCCCTCCCGTCGCCCGGCGGATGGCCGCTACGGTGAGAACCCCTTCCGCGTCTACAAGCACCTCCAGTTCCAGGTGATCCTCAAGCCCAGCCCCGCCAAGGTTCAGGACCTCTACATCGAGAGCCTGGAGGCCCTGGGCATCGACTTCTCCAAGCACGACCTCCGCTTCGAAGAGGACAACTGGGAGTCCCCCTCCCTGGGTGCCTGGGGCGTGGGCTGGCAGGTGGTGCTGGACGGCATGGAGATCAGCCAGTTCACCTACTTCCAGCAGGTGGGCGGCCAGGACTGCCGTCCGGTGAGCGCGGAGCTGACCTACGGCATCGAGCGCATCTGCATGTTCCTGGGTGGCTACGACAACATCTTCGACCTGATCCACGGCGAGGTGAAGACAGACGACGGCGTCTTCCCCGTGACCTACGGCGAGATGCGCCAGCGCGAGGAGTTCGAGCTGTCCGCCTACAGCTTCGAGCACGCGGATCTGGACCTGCACCGCACCCTCTTCGAGGCCTTCGAGAAGGAGGGCTGGCGCCTCCTCACGGACCACGGGCACTTCCTCAGTGCCTACGAGCAGGCCCTCAAGATGAGCCACACCTTCAACGTGCTGGATGCCCGCGGCGCCGTAAGCACCACCGAGCGGCCCGCGGTCATCAAGCGGGTTCGAGACCTGGCCTGCGGCTGCGCCAAGGCCTACCTGGAGCACCAGGAGACCAGCGCCGCCACGGTTGCCTCGGCCGGGAAGGGGGGTGGCCTGTGAGCGCCGCGAAGCCCTTCCTGCTGGAGTTGCACTGTGAGGAGATCCCCGCCCGCTTCCTGCGGCCGCTGACCGCGGACCTGAGTGGCGCCCTGACCACCTGGGCAAGCGGCCAGGGCCTTGAGCTCACGGGGCTGGAGGTGTTCTACTCCCCGCGCAAGCTGGCCTGGCGCGCCGCTGGCCTGCCCGTGGCCCAGGCGGACCAGACCGAGACCCAGGTGGGACCACCGCAGCGCATGTGTGTGGACGAGGCGGGACAGCCCACCATTCAGGGCCAGAAGTTCGCTGAGAAGTGGGGCGTTCCCTTCACGGCGGTGCGCTTCGAGCAGCCCGCCGGAAAGAAGGAGCCCTGCGCCGTGGTGACCGTCACCAAGCTGGGGCGGCCCACCGTGGACCTCCTGCAGGAAGCTCTGCCGGGCCTCATCGCCGGCCTGCATGTGCCCAAGGCCATGCGCTGGGGCAACTCGGACTTCGAGTTCGTGCGCCCCATCCGCAGCATCCTCTGCCTCCTGGGCGATCAGGTGGTGCCCATCACCGTGGATGGCGTCACCGCCGGGAACACCACCTGGGGCCACCGCCTCTTCCACCGCGCCCAGCCTGAGCCGGTGCGGGTGCCGGAGCCCGCCGCCTACGAGGCCGCCCTGGAGGCCGCTGGCGTGGTCGTCAGCGTGGATGTCCGCCGGGCCCGCATTGCCGAGCAGCTGGACACCCTGGCCGCCGCCGTGGGGGGCCGCGTGGTCGCCGATGCGGAGCTGCTGGACACCCTGGCAGAGATCGTGGAGTTCCCGAAGATCGTCTGTGGCGAGTTCCCTCCGGCCTTCCTGGAGCTGCCCAAGGAGGTGCTGGTCACCAGCCTCCGCGAGCACCAGAAGAGCTTCTGCATTGAGAAGCTGGACGGTACGGACCTGCTGCCCTTCTTTCTCACCGCCGCCAACCGCACCGATGACCCAGCAGGCTTCGTGAAGGCCGGCAACGAGTGGGTGCTGAAGGCCCGGCTCTACGACGCCCGCTTCTTCTTCGCGGAAGACCGCAAGCTGGCGCTTTCGGTCAGAATGGAAAAGCTTCAGGCGCTTACGTTCCAGCGGGATCTGGGGAGCTACCACGATAAGACGGGGCGGGTGGTGGCCATCACGAAGGCTCTGGCCACGCGGCTGGCCCTGGACGAGGCCCACATCGAGCGCGCCCTCGAGGCCGCCCGCATGGCCAAGTGCGACCTGCGGACCCTCATGGTCGGCGAGTTCCCGGAGTTGCAGGGCATCATGGGCGGCGAGTACCTCCGCCACGAGGGTTCCCACGAAGAGGTCTGGATGGCGGTGAAGGAACACTACCGCCCCGCTGGCGCTGACGACGCCCTGCCGGTCACGGCCCTGGGCTGTCTGCTGTCCCTCTGCGACAAGCTGGACACCGTGGGTGGCTGCTTCGCCGTGGGCATCATCCCCAGCGGCTCCAAGGATCCGCTGGCCCTGCGCCGCGCGGGACAGGGCCTTGTCCGCATCCTCTGGGAGCGGGGCTGGGCCTTCACGCCCCGGGACCTTATCGGCGTGGTGCTTGGTGTCGTCGGCCCCAAGGCCACGAAGCCCGCCGCCGAGACCACCGAGGCCCTGCTGGCCTTCTTCAAGGATCGCGTGGCGTACCAGCTGGAGCTGGCGGGCTACGCCGGCTCCGTGCGCCGCTCCGCCTTGCCTGCAGGGTGGGAGGATCTGGCGGACCTGAAGGCCCGCTGCGAGGCCATGTCCGGCTTTGCGGACGACCCCCGCTTCGCCTCCCTGGCCCAGAGCGCCAAACGGATTGGGAACATCCTGAAGGACGAAATTCCCGATGGAAATTTCGATGGCGCCCTGCTGGTGGAGGGCGAGGAGAAAGAGCTGGCTGGGCAGCTTCAGCGGCTGGAGGGGACCAGCAGTCAGGCAGAGCTGCTGGGTGTGCTGGCGGACCTGGCGCAGCCACTGGAGGCCTTCTTCGGGGCGGTCATGGTGAAGTGCGAGGACCCGGCTCTCCGCGCCACTCGCCTCAGCCTCCTCCACCGCCTCCGCCAGGCCTTCCTGCGCGTGGCGGATTTTTCGCTCTGGCAATAAAACTGCATTCACCACGAAGACCGGAAGACCACGAAGGGACTTGCTGATTTTTCTTCGTGGTCTTTGTGGTCTTCGTGGTTAAAAGGAAAGCGGGGCCCCCATGCACCACGAACGCATTGCCATCATCGATTTCGGCAGCCAGTACACCCGCCTTATCACCCGGCGCCTGCGGGAGCTTGGAGCCTTCGGCCTGGTCTACAGCAGCGGCGCCACGGCGGCCGATATCGCCGGGCCGGACCTGCGGGGCGTGATCCTGTCGGGCGGGCCCAACTCCGTGTTGGAACCCGGCGCCCCCGAGCTGGACATGGCCATCCTGGAACTGGGCGTCCCGGTGCTGGGCATCTGCTACGGCCAGCAGATCATCGCCCGCAACCTGGGTGGGCAGCTCCACCGGGCGACCACCCGGGAATACGGCAAGGCCGAGATCCAGGCCAGCCCCGAGACCTCGCTGCTCTTCGAAGGCCTGCCCCATGCCCAGCAGGTCTGGATGAGCCACGGCGACCACGTGGAGGTGGCCCCGGCCGGCTTTGCCGTGACCGCCCGCACGCCCGGCGTGCCGGTGGCAGCCATGGAGGATGCGGCCCGGCGGATCTACGGGATCCAGTTCCATCCGGAGGTCACCCACAGCGCCCAGGGCACGCCCCTGCTGCTGAACTTCTTGAAGCACTGCGCCATGGCCCTGGACTGGAACGCGGGCAACTTCATCGAGGAAAAGGTCCGGGTCATCCGCCAGCAGGTGGGGCAGGGCACGGTGGTGCTGGGCCTCAGCGGCGGCGTGGACTCCAGCGTGGCGGCCCTGCTGCTGCACAAGGCCATCGGCAAACAGCTCACCTGTGTCTTCGTGGACCACGGCCTCATGCGCAAGGACGAGCGGCTGCAGGTCCAGGCCTACTTCGCACCCTTCGAGCTGAAGGTGATCTGGGTGGACGCCGCCGATGAGTTCCTGGGCGCCCTGGAAGGCATCACCGATCCCGAGCAGAAGCGCAAGATCATCGGCGGCAAGTTCATCGAAGTCTTCGAGCGCGAGGCGAGCAAGGTGCAGGCGGACTTCCTGGGCCAGGGCACCACCTACCCGGATGTCATCGAGAGCAGTGGCATCGGCGGCGCCATCCTGGTGAAGTCCCACCACAACGTCGGCGGCCTGCCCGAGCGCATGCGCATGCAGCTGGTGGAGCCCCTGCGGGAGCTCTTCAAGGACGAGGTGCGGGCCACAGGCCTGGCCCTCGGGCTGCCCCAGGAGATGAACCAGCGGCATCCCTTCCCGGGCCCGGGTCTGGCCGTGCGCCTGCCCGGTACGATCACCCGGGAGCGGGTCGCCATCCTCCAGAACGCCGACGCCATCTTCCTCCAGGAGCTGCGCGAGAGTGGCTGGTATGCCCGCACCAGCCAGGCCTTTGCGGTCCTGCTGCCGGTGCAGACCGTGGGCATCATGGGCGATGAGCGCACCTACGAGGCCATCTGTGCCCTGCGGGCCGTGACCAGCGAGGACTTCATGACCGCGGACTGGGCCCGGCTCCCCCATGAGTTGTTGGAGAAGATCGCCCAGCGCATCGTCAACGAGGTGAAGGGCATCAACCGGGTGCTCTTCGACATCACCTCCAAGCCGCCCGCCACCATCGAGTACGAGTGATGGCCAAGCGCATCGAACCCAACCGCAAGTCCGTGAAGGATGTCCTCGAGGACCTGCAGGCCGGGCATCGCGAGGCGGCCTTCAGTGGACCCGAGTCCGCCCTGAAGTACCTTCGCCGGACCCTGGAGGGCCAGGGTAGCCTACCCAACGCGGTCAAGGCCGTGGCCCAGGATCTCGCCGCGGAGGCCCTCGGCCAACTGGGCCGCTGGGAAGAGGCCGTCGAGGCCTGCAGTCTGGCCCTCGAGCGTCTGCCCGAGCTGGAGGCGGCCTTCCCCCACGAGTATCGGCGGTTGCTGGAGGGCCTGACTTGCTTTGAGCGGGGCATCCAGGCGTACAGCGAGCTGGGTGACTTCCATGGTGCCCTGGAGCTCTGCGACCGGGCCATCGCCCTGAACCTGGGGGCGCACTACTCGGCCAAGCGCGACTCGCTGGAGTGGGCCCGCTAGGGCGACCTTCCTCCAGGCGTGCTGCTCCAGGTAGCTTTGCCCGTCGTAATGAAACTTTTTTCGCCAGGTGGGGCAGACCAAATTACAGTCATCCCGGCCAAGAGCCGTTGAGTTAGTGGAATGGGGAGGCCATGGCAGACGAGGGCTGGGCGGGGTCAAAGCATGCCAGCGTGCTCATCGTCGATGACCTGCCGATTGTCCGCCTTGCCCTGCAGCGCATTCTCACCAAGGCGGGCTACCACTGCCTCGAAGCTGAGGATGTGGCAGGGGCGCTGGCCGTGCTGGCCAAGAACAGCATCGACCTGGTCCTTTGTGACATCCAAATGCCTGTCGCCTCTGGGTTGGATCTTGTGCGGGCAATTCAGGACCGGATCCCGGACATTTCGGTGGTGATGGTCAGTTCCCTGGAGGATACGGAGACCGCCATTGAGTGCCTCCAGCAAGGCGCCTTCGGCTACGTGCTGAAGCCCTTCCAGCCCCGCGAGATCCTGGTCCAGGTGAACAGCGCCCTGCGACGGCGGATGCTCGAGATCGCCTACCGTGACCGGGAGGCCCAGCTGGCCCAGAAGGTGCGGGAGCAGACCCTGGAGATCCGCCAGTCGCGCGAGGAGATCGCCCTTCGGCTCATCTCCGCGAGTGAACACCGCGACAATGAGACGGGCATGCACGTGCGCCGCATCGGTCTCTACGCAGCCGAGATGGCCCGCCTGCTGGGCTGGAGCCAGGCAGCGGTGGAGACCATCGAGTCCGCAGCCCCCATGCATGACATCGGCAAGATCGGCGTGCCCGATGCCATCCTCCAGAAGCCCGCGGCCCTCACGGAAGCCGAGTGGGTCACCATGAAGATGCACACCACCATGGGCGCGACCATCCTCAAGGGCTCCTCGGTCCCCTTCATCCAGATGGGCGCCTGCATTGCCTTGGGGCACCACGAGAAGTGGAATGGCAGCGGCTATCCCTTCGCCCTCCGCGGCGAGGAAATCCCCATCGAGGCCCGGATGACGGCGCTGCTGGACGTCTACGATGCCGTGAGCAATCGGCGCCACTACAAGGATCCCTGGCCTGAATACCAGGTGATCCAGGTGATCCAGGAGGGGGCCGGCGTCCACTTTGATTCCGACCTGGTGCGGGTCTTCTTGAATAACCTTGACCGGTTCCGGGAGATCCTCGCCGCCAACCCAAACGATCCCCTGCCTGGGTTCACGGGGCTTTAGAAGTGGCGTAACAAAACCCCACGGGGCTGCCTCGGGTTTTGTTACACCACCTCTGAGGGGCGAGGAACCATCCAGAGGCTTTGCTGGCTCCTCTGCGCCCTCTGTAGTTTGCTTCGGATGTCGATACGAGTCCCTCTTCAGCCCTGCTCTTCCGGCTCCCCAGGCAGGGCCAGGACCTTCGCCAGCGCAGCTCTCATGGCCTCGACATTGGTCGGCTTTACCAGCACTTCATTGAATCCAATATCACGAAAACCCTGCAACTCATCCTCGAGCGCATGCGCGGTGTAGGCGATCAGGGGGATCGTGGCTGTGCGGGGGTCGGCGCGCAGGGTGCGGCAGACTTCCTCCCCACTCATGTCGGGCATCCGGATGTCGAGCAGGACGATGTCGAAGTTGCAGTCTTCCCTGAGCATGGCGAGGGCTGCTTTACCGCAGGCCACCTGCTCGGCCTCCCAGCCTTCCCGCCTCAAGATGGCGATGGCGAGCTTGCGATTCAGCTCTGTGTCGTCGACTATCAGTGCTCTTTTTTTCATTGGTTCGGCACGAGGAAGAAGAAGGATGCCCCTTTGCCCGGTTCGGATTCAATGCCCATCTCCCCTCCCATCAGAGTCACGAATTCCCTTGCGAGAGCCAAGCCCAGGCCGGTTCCAGTATGCTCGCTGGTAAGAAAATTGTCCGCCTGATGAAATTTGTCGAAAATCCTCTGCTGCTGGTCCTTTGATATGCCGATTCCAGTGTCGCTCACGGAGAACCGTAGGGCATGCTCGAGACACTCGACGGACAGCGTAATCGAACCTCGCGCTGTGAACTTGACGGCGTTGTTGAGGAGATTGTTGAGGATCTGGACTAGGCGCGTGGGGTCGCACAGCAGTGTCGCTGGTAGATCAGGGGCGTAATGCTCTTCCAGCACAAGCCCTTTACGCTCGGCATGGGCCCGATGGACTGCGGTGACGGTGACCAAAAGAGGTTTGAGCTCAGTTGGCACCAGTTTCAATTCCATTCGGCCGGCCTCGATCTTGGCCAGGTCCAGCAGGTCATTCAACAGATTGAGCAGATGCTCACTGCTGCTGTGGATTGTTTCCGCAAAGGAACGCTGCTCGGCATCCTGCAGGTCCAATTTCAGGAGTTCCGAAAAGCCTAGAATGCCATTGAGGGGTGTCCGCAATTCGTGGGACATGCTGGCCAGGAACACACTTTTCAGCCGATTGGCCTCTTCAGCCCGCTGGCGGGCCCCTTCCAGGTGCGTGAAGGAACTCTGGACGCTGTCTGCCATGCGGTTGATCGAATCGGCAAGGAGCCCCATCTCGTCATCGCTGGTCTTCCCGATCCGGTGGGACAAGTCGCCTTGCTCAATTTTCTGAAGCCCCCCGGAAAGCATGGTCACCCGGCCGGTCAGCATGTTGGCCAGCCAGACCGCAATCAAAATCACCAGCACGATCATCAGGGTCGTCATCCCTACCAGGGACCATGCCGTTTTGCTCATGCTCGAAACAATCATGTCGTGGGTATCTTTTGCGGTTTGCTTCATCTGCTGGCTGTAGACGTTGACTCGGGTATCCAGCAGCGCTTTCGTTACGGTGGCTGCCTTGTGGAATTCATCTACATTTGCCCCAATGGTCACGTAGCCGAATCCGCGGGGTGTCTTGCCATATTTCCCTGTGAAGTAAGGGATGGTCGCCGCAGTCGTCAACTTCCAGACTCCTGACCAGAGGATGGCGAAGGAACCTGACCCCCCCTGCTTGGTCAGGTCATACCACCCCTGGCACTGCGGGGCGAAATTGAGGTAGCGCCCATCCAGCCCTCGAATGCCTTCCTTGATAAGCTCCACGGAGGGCTTCTTCTCTCGGCTCTGGTGATCGAAAGCCGGTACGGTTTCAAGGTACTTCCTCAGTGATTTGCCACTCTGTTTCCACCCTTTGTAAATGGAGGCTTCGAGCCAGGGGGTTTCGTAGTCCCCTGTTTTCGGGTTGAACCCGATGATCGATTGATGCCGAGGGTGGGCGATGTTTCGGTCCCGATAATCCCACATGAAGGCATAGTTGCCATTCGACGCATCCGGAATGGGGGTATAGCGGGCCTCCGTAGGCATCAGATTGTCGGTAAAACTCATCACATGGTCGTGGTTGAGCGCCAGAGTCACATATCCGATCGTCTTGCCGTTCCTGACCGCCGGGGTTGCCCACCGGATGATCCCCTGGAAGCGCTTGCCCAGAGGATTCTCCCGGCCTGAGTAGGCTTCCTTGCTCGGGGCAAAGGGAACCTTGGCCTGCCGGGCGGCCTCAGGGGTGACCACCCCGTAGTAGTGGGAACGAACGTAGGGACCAATCACGTCCGAAACATAGACCTCTCCGGGCTGCAACCGTTTCAGGTCCTCAAAGTAGGTCTCGGCACAGGCGTAGGTGTTCCTTTTCTGCGCCACATTCCGCAGTTCCCTGGACAGCAGCTCTGTCGCCGAGACCTTCACCCGTTCAAGACCGTCCAGACCCACGAACGTCATCTCGTGGTAGAGCGGCCGCTCCTCCCTCAAGCTGGATTGGTCCGGGGGACGGTAATTGAAATCCAGCTTGTTCTCCGGGTTGTCCGGTTCGATCGTTTCTGAACGGGTCGTTTGTTTGCTCTTCTGCATCCAGGATTTCTCATCCCCACTCAGAACCCATTTCCCGGGCACCACCAGGGCACGGGTCCGGTTCCTCAGAAAACGCTCGAAATCGGCCTCGGTAGGCTCGAGGGCCGCCGCCAGAAGCACATCATTGTCCCGGGCCTTCAGGAACTCTGCGACCGCCAGGGCGGTATCCGTCGTCAGTCGCTCGATGAGTTCCCGTGACTTGAGGTCGAGGGCACGCACCGATTCCTTGGTCATCACATCGCTCAGCTCTCCCACGGTGTCGCGCATACTCCCGGCCATGCGCGAGCTGCGGTCCGACACCTCTCTGCCCAGCCGGGTGACCCCTTGCCAGGCAAGCAGCGCCAGCAGCAGCATGGGGACCACCTTGATCGCAACAAACAGGGCGACAAGCTTCGTGCGAATACCGAATCGAGTCAGATATCCTTTCATCCGAATCTCTCCGCTGAGCTTGGAACGCTTGTCCCCACTTGTGGTTCCGACATCGGCCGGAACTGCTGAGTGGCTTCGAGTGACCTGGTTGGTCGGGCTTCGGGCGATGGGATGGCATTGCTTCGCACGAAGACCCCGGCCTGTTTACGCAGGTCGATACCACCGACGGGGGACTTGCCAGCATCAGCCATGATCCCTCTCTTATCGGTCGGGTGGCAGTAAGGCTGATTTTCATTCCACCGCAACGTCTCCTGGAACGGGAAAAGAGCTGCAGATGCTTCTGCAGCTCTTTTCCCGTTGGTAATGACTACCCAGGTAGAGGGCGCGAGAACCGTCAGGCGTGTTCTTCAGCCTTCGTGGGCTGGACGCCCTTCCGGCCCCGGCTGATGGTGAACTCGCCGAGCATCATGGGCACGGCGGCCTTCAGCATGAGGGTGAAGACCAGGAAGCCCAGGGCGAAGATGCCCGCGGCCACGGAGATCTCGGTGATGGAGGGCGTGTAGACAAAGATCTCGCCCAGGGCATCGGGGGTGAGGCCGGGGATGATGAGGCCCATGCCCTTCTCGATGTAGACGCTGGAGTAGATCAGGACGCAGCCGATGTTGAGGGTCACCCAGTTGGTGCGGGTCTTGGGCACGAGGAAGAGGACAAAGGCCACGGCGCCGCAGATGATCGACGCCCAGGCGTAGGGGACCAGGGTGTTGTGGCCCTTGAGGCCGAACAGCAGGTACTGGGAATAGACCACGTGCTCAGTGCCGGAGTAGAACTCCTTGAAGGTCTCGGCTGCGGTCAGGAACAGGTTGAAGCCCATGGTGTAGGCCATGAGCTCGGCGATCTTGAAGATGGCCTCATCCTTGATGCTCAGGCGCGTGGTCTTGCGCAGCACCTGGAGAAGGATGAGCAGGATCGCGGGGCCAGAGCAGAAGGCCGAAGCCAGGAAGCGCGGGGCCAGGATGGCCGAGTTCCAGAAGGGGCGGGAGGCCAGGCCGTTGTAAAGGTAGGCGGTGCAGGTGTGGATGCTGACGGCCATGGGGATGGACAGCAGCACCAGGGGGGTCACCAGCTTCTTGACGTAGTGGCGCTCGGTATAGGCGCAGTAGAGCAGGTAGGTCACCACGAAGTAGTTCAGGACCAGGTAGGCATTCAGGACCAGCACGTCCCAGGCCAGCATGGACTGGGGCCAGTTGAGGCGGCCCACCAAGGGCATGATGTGCCAGAAGCGGTCGGGCCGGCCGATGTCCACCATGACAAAGCCCAGGCACATGACCAAGGCGCTGATGGCCAGCATCTCGCCCAGGATGGTGATTTCCTTGATGGGCTCCCAGTCGTAGATGTAGGCGGGAATGACCAGCATGATGGCCGCGGCGGCCACACCTACCAGGAAGGTGAAGTTGCCGATGTAGAAACCCCACGAGACCTGGTCCCGCATGTTCGTGACAATGAGCCCGTTCTGGACCTGGCCGATGTAGGCATTGACGCCGACGCCGATGAGCAGCAACAGCAGCCCCACCCAGGCGTAGTAGACGGGGCCCCCGGTGGTGATTATCCGGAGCGTATCGGTGATGAACCGTGAGAAGTTCCTCAGCGTGGTCATGGGCTCACACCCCGTAGAAGTAGAAGAAGTTAGGTTGAGTGTTCAGTTCTTCCTTGAGCTTGAAGACGCGCTTGGTCTCCAGGACTTGCCGGATCTCGCTCTCCTTGTCCAGGAGGTTGCCGAACTTGCGGGAACCGGTGGGGCAGATCTCCACGCAAGCCGGGTAAAGGCCCTTGCGTGTGCGCTGGACGCAGAAGGTGCACTTCTCCACCACGCCCTTGGCGCGGGGGCGGTTGCCCAGGTAGTGGGTGTCGGGATTGACCTCCTTCGAGGCCAGCTTGGGATCACCCCAGTTGAAGTGGCGCGCGCCGTAGGGGCAGGCGGCCATGCAGTAGCGGCAGCCGATGCACCAGTTGTAGTCCACCACCACGATGCCGTCCTTCTCGCGCCAGGTGGCGCCCACGGGACAGACCTTCACGCAGGGCGGCTTCTTGCACTGCTGACACTGGACTGGCATGTAGAAGTGGCCCTCGCGGGGCACCTCGGCGGGATCGTAATACTGCTCTGCGACCTGGAGGTTGACGCCCTCCTCTTTCTCCATCTCCAGCACGCGGATCCAGTGGATCTCAGGATCCCGGGACTGGTTGTTCTCCTTGACGCAGGCATGGACGCAGCGCCGGCAGCCGATGCAGCGGCTCAGGTCCAGGGCGTAGCCGAACATCACCCCGGGCATGGCCGGCGTGTTGGCGACCTTGACGTCCTTGCCGAACTTCTCCTTGTACTCCTTCTCGAGGCGCTCGATGACCGTGAGGACTTCCTCCTTCGAGAGCTCGCGGAAGTTGTGCTGGAGGAACTCCTCCTTGCTCAGCTTCCCGCAGCCGGTCAGGGCCGTGGCCACAGCGGCGACGGCGGCCCCGAGGAACTCGCGGCGGCCGCCGTGCTCACTCGAGGGACAAGGGGTGCCAGAGGATGGCTGGCAAGAATCCTGGGCCGTCATCGGGCACCTCCGTTCTTGAGCTGGATCGCCTCGGGCCGCGTGGGAGGGGGCATGGGCTTCAGCGATTTGAAGTGGGGTGAGTGGGGGTTGTGGCAGTGCACGCACAGGAGGTATTGCTTGGCGCCGTTCCAGTTCCCCGTGCGCTTGCCGTGGATGCCCACCCGCCAGTCGCGCAGCTTGTCGCCGTGGCACTGGCCGCATAGCTGGTAGGAGGTGTTGAAGGACACCAGCTTGCCGTTGGCGAGGTGGAGGTTGTCCCGGTTGTAGGCGTCGTGGCAGTCCAGGCACCAGCGGGAGTCGGGCCCGTGGTGGAGGGAGATCTCGGTGTGCATGTCCTTCAGCGCACGGCGCTTCGTGTTCGGTGCCATGGACTTGGGGTCGTGGCACTGGCTGCAGGGGAAGATGCCCTCGCTGAAGGGCGGCTTGGGGACCTGCACCTGGTCCTTCGGGATTTCCGTCGCGGCGGCGTGGGGCTTCTTGTGCTCCTCGGCGGTCACCGCCGTGACCGCGAAGGCCAGCAGGCAGGCCGCCAGCCAGGGGAGGATGCTCAGGCGCAGGAGTCGGGTCATGGAGTCACCTTCAGCAGACGGGGAGCGAGGATGAACGTGGTGCCTAGGAACATGAAGGCCAGGAAAAGGGTCAGCGGGTGGCCCACGGCCATGTCTTCGAAAAGGAACTTAATGGTAGCCAATGCGAGGAACGGATACACCAGCCAACGCAGATCCAGGGTCGGAATCCGGCGGGCCGACCAGGCCAGGCTGATGGTGAGGGTCGTGAGCACGGCCGTGCGGCCCACGGCCAGGCGGGCCAGGTCCGCGGGTCCCGAGGCCTGCGCGGGGCCGATGACCAGGACCGCCAGGGCACCCAGGCTCAGCACCGCGAAGCCCCCGGCCAGGAGGGTGAAGGGCTGCAGCTTCGGCCCGACCTCCGGCGTCCTGGAGCGGGTCAGGGCGTAGCCGGCCGCGCCGGCCAGCAGCACCAGGGCGCAGACCGTCGCCAGCGCGGGGGCAGCCCCGGTGCCGGCCGGACCCAGGAAGGCCTGGAAGGTCCAGCGGAACAGGCCCGAGCCGCCGCAGGCCACCGCGAGGTAGACGGCGCTCTGCAGCAGGAGGATGGGGCGCTGCGTCCGAACGGTCCCGACCAGGGCGCCGAGGCCCAGCAGTCCGGCCAGCACGGCGAACCAGGGCAGGGGGGCGATCAAGGCACCGCCCAGCAGCAACAGCAAGGTGGCCAGGAGGGAGAAGTAGGTGAAATTGGCCCGGGTCGCGTCCTCGTCCCGGGCGAAGGGAGCTGCGGCGGCGTAGCAGGCCGCCCCGGCCAGCAGCGCGCCGACCCCCAGGACACCCCCTCCGGACCCGGTGGTCAGGGCGAGGCGGAGGGCACCGCCGAACCCCACCGCCAGGGCCAGGCAGGTCTGCGTCCGCTCGAAGGCGCCGACCACCCGGCGCTGCTTCCGCAGGCGCCAGGCGAAGCTGCCGAGGTAGCCCGCTGCCAGCGCCAGGGCAAAGCCCATGGCGCGGGTGGCGCTGAGGTGCAGGTAGCCCTCGGGGGGGCCGCCGGTCCAGCTCGCCAGGTAGGCGAGGACCAGGGCGCCGAGGTTGGCGGCCAGGGCCGTGGGCCAGCGGAGGCCCTGCCAGCGGCGGTCGTAGGTGAGCCAGAGCGAACCCAGGCCCAGGACCAGCAGCACTGCGAGGAAGGGTTCCAGGGCGTGGGTGGCGGCCATCATGACCAGGGCCGAGCCGAGGGCGCCCAGGGTGGCCATCCAGACCATGGGCTGGAGGTCCCGGCGCCAGGCGACGACGGTGTGCATGACGGTGACCGCGAGCAGGAGGGGGGCCGCGACCTCCGGGGCCAGCCACTTGAACCGCACGGTGGATTCCACCAGGAGGGGATAGGCAATGAGGATGGAGGCCAGGGCGTCGAAGGTGGCCACCATGGCCTGCTTGTCGCGCAGGGCGATGAGCGCCCAGGCCAGGGCGTAGGTCAGGCCCAGGGCCACGCTCATGGCATTGGGCAGGCGGCCGGCCTCGGCCAGGGTCCGGATGAAGAAACCGCCCCCGAGGATGAGACAGACCTTGCCGATCAGGCCCATGATCTGCACCCCGCTGGGCAAGGCCGGGGGTGGCTCCACGAGGATGGCGGGCGTTTCCAGCGGGCTGGCCTCGGGCAGGGCCAGCGGGGCGCCCGCCTCCAGCAAGGCGACCCGCTCGAGCACCGCGGCGAGGGCTGACTCCAGCGAGGCCACCCGCGCCTCCAGGCCTGCCCCTGGGGGGGTGACGCCGGGCTGGCTCGAGGGAGTGGACAAGAGGCACTGCTCCTGGGGAGGGCAATCGAGACTGTGAGGTGTGTTGATGAATTCCATGCCACGACAGCGGCCTCGATTGGTCAAGATAAAATCATTTATTCCAATGAATTCATAAATGATTCAATGATCGTCAGGGCTGACGTGAGAACGTTCGAGTCATTTGAATTGCAAGGAGATTTTGGGAAAAAACAGATGCCTACACCTGTCGCCATCGGGGGGCGTCCGGACCAGCATGTGCTGGACATCACAACAGGCATCTGCCCCGGATTCGGGAGAGGGCTCAGCGCCAGCTGCCGCCGCCCCGGCCCAGGGCCACGAGCACTTCCTCTGCCGCCCGGACCCCGTGGTCCTGGGCTTCCTCGAACAGGGCGAGGCCGCTCAGCTCCGTGTGGGCGAAGTGGATGGCGCCGAAGGGCCGGGACAAGGCGAGGAACTCCGGATCCCAGAGCAGGCCCGGGGTTGGGCGGACCATGGCGTGGCCCCAGCGCATGACGTCCAGGCGCGTGACCAGCTCCGCGAGGTCCGGGTGGGCCGGCCGGAGATCGTCCAGCACCATGCGGGCGCAGGTCGGCCAGTCCAGGGCCCGCAGCCGCGCGCGCTCGGCGTCGCAGTCGGCGCCGGCGAAGGGCCGGTACCAGGTGAGCACCGTGGGGCCGTGGTCGCGCAGGCTCTGGTGGGTGGCGGCCACGTAGCCCAGGGCCTCGCTGTCGCGCAGCACGTTGTCCCAGGCCAGGGGGAAGGTGGCTTCCTTGGGTCGGCCCCGGAGGGTGAGGTTGGCCACCAGCCAGGGGGCGTTGCGGATGCGGGCTGCGGCCGGGCGGGCCAGGCCCTCCACCACGTGCCTGGCCACGTGCTGCGGTCCCGCGAAGATCACCCGGCGGGCCCGCCAGCCCAGGCGGCGCTGGTTGACGGCATCCCAGGCGGTGACCAGGAGGCCATCCTTGTCCGGCCGGATCACCGTGGCGGCCACACCGCAGCGCAGGCGCTCGCCGCAGGCCCGGCGCAGGTGGTCCACCAGGAAGCCATTGCCCTGGGGCCAGGTCAGCAGGGGCCGGGAGTCCTCCCCGGGGCCCTGCTTGCGGGCGGCGAAGTAGAAGAGGCCGGCCCAGGCGCTGGTGGTCTCCAGGCGGGAGCCGTAGTCGTCCCGGCAGGCGTAGTCCAGCAGCCAGCGCAGGCGCGCCGACTGAAGCCCGCGCTGGTCCAGCCAGGCGGCGAAGGTGAGCTGATCCAGGGCCCGGGCCTCCGGGGCGTCCGAGCAGCGGGAGCGCGGGATGCTGAAGGCAGGCCGGCCCCGGCGGTCGCGGAAGGCGGCCCAGTGGTCCACCTCGCGGAAGAAGGCGTGGTACTGCCGCTCGTCCTCGGGGCTGGCCCCGGCCCGCAGGTAGAGGCCCTCCCACCACTGGCCGTGGGCGAAGAGGCGCTCCTCCGGGGCGCGCACCGTGGCCTCCTCGGCAAATATCGGATCGCCCTTGGCGTCGAAGCCTTGGAGCACGCCGCACTCCTTCAGCAGTCGCAGCACCGCGCGGTTGCCGCGGTCCGGCACCGGCAGGTAGTGCGCCGCCCAGGGGAAGGGGCTGACGTGGTTCTGGCCTGAGCGCGAGGTGCCGCCGGGCTCCGTCTCCAGCTCCAGTATCGCGAAGTCGTCCAGGCCGCCGCCCGCCAAGCGCCACGCGGCGCTGAGGCCTGCCACGCCACCGCCCACGACGAGCGTAGAGATGGGCTCGAAGCGGTCCGGATCCGGGAAGGCCCCGCCCTTCAGCCAGTGGCCCAAGGCCAGGTTGGGGCCCACCAGCTCACCGCCGAAAGGGAAGGCGGGCCTCGGCCGGCAGGCCAGGGGCAGGGCCGCGGCCGCCGTCGCCGCCAGGAAGTCCCGGCGCTTCACGACCAGCGTCTCCACTCCCGGGCGTAGAGGTGCACGAGCACCTGGTTGTCCAGGCGGTTCACCTCCACCGGCACCCGGTCCATGTCCTTGGGGAAGGCGAACATGGCGGCGGTGGCTTCATCGGACAGATGGCGCAGGCCCGGCAGTACGCGGGTGGGCACGGCGAAGTCGCGCTTGGAGGCCAGCGCGAAGCCCCAGACGCCGAAAGAGGGCACCGCCAGGTGGTAGGGCCGCACCTTGAGGCCCGCGGACTCCATGGTGGCGGTAATGCACCAGAAGGACTCCCGGGCCATGAGCGGCGAGGTGCTCTGCACGGCGATGACCGCATCCGCCGTGAGGCGGCGCTGCAGCAGGCGGTAGAAGCGCGCGGTGTAGAGCTTGCCGAGGGCGTAGGTGTTGGGATCCGGGAAGTCCACCAGAGCCAGGTCGAAGGGGGCTACGGCATTCTCCTGCAGCCAGACCATGGCGTCCGCGTTCACCACCCGCACCCGGGGATCGTCCAGGGCGGCGCCGTTTAGCGTGCGCACCATGGGCTGACGCCGCGCCATGTCCGTCATGGCCGGATCGAGATCCACCAGCACGACCTCGCGGACCGAGGGGTGCTTCAGCACCTCGCGCACGGCCAGGCCGTCGCCGCCGCCGCAGATCAGCACTCGCTGCGCGTCCGGCTTCACGCTGAAGGCCGGGTGCACCAGGGCCTCGTGGTAGCGGTACTCGTCCGCGGAGGAGAACTGCAGGTTGCCGTTCAGGAAGAGCTGGAAGCTGCCTCGGCCCCGGGTGAGGACGATGCGCTGGTACTCGCTGTCCTTCGCGTAGACGATCTCGTCCGCGAAGATCTCCTCCTCCACGGCCAGGGTGAACTTCCCGGCAAAGGCAAGTCCCACGGCCAGGATCGCCATCACGGCCAGGCAGCGCAGGCGGATCATCCGCGTGGGCCCCAGTTGGGTCACCAGCAGGTGGGTGGACCACAGCCCCACAGCGGCGTTCAGGAGGCCGAAGAGCAGGCTGGTCCGCACCAGGCCCAGCTTGGGCATGAACAGCAGGGGGAAGAGCAGCGACGCGAACAGCGCGCCGATGTAGTCCAAGGTGAGGACGCCCGCCACCAGGTCCTTGAAGCGGATCTGGTCCTTGAGGATCCGCATGAGGATGGGAATCTCCAGCCCCACCAGGGTGCCCACCGAGGCCACCACGCCGTAGAGCACCACCCGGAAGGCGTGGGTGTGGGCGAAGGCCTGGAACAGGATCGGCGCCGAGAAGCCGCCCACCAGGGCCACGGCCAGCTCCAGGTCCACGAAGCGCCGGGCCAGGCCGCGCTGCAGGAACTTCGACAGATAGGAGCCCAGGCCCATGGCGCTGAGGTAGACGCCGATCACGGTGGAGAACTGCGTGACCGAGTCCCCCAGCAGGTAGCTCGACAGCGTCCCCGCGACTAGCTCGTAGATCAACCCACAGCTCGAGATGAGCAGCACGCTGAGAAACAGCAGAGGAGCTCTCAGCGTGGGCTGGGTGTCGCTCAGGGGTTCAGACATGGAAAAGAGTATGTACGCTGAGGAAGGCCGAGGCGCTGAGGAAAGCGGAGAAGGAGCTATGGCACATCCTCTGGTTCTTCCGGCATTTTCTGAACTGACATCTAACCGCAGAGGACGCAGAGGGCGCAGAGAAAGGGCTGGATAACCGGCTGCTCATGCCAGATTCCCGGCGCGCTGAATTGACACGCTCCCAGGCGCACAGAGGCCCTCTGCGCCCTCTGCGTCCTCTGCGGTTTGCCTTTCTTTCTCTGCTTTCCTCAGCTGCTCGGAAGTTCTCAGCGTTCACAGGCATTCATCCATGAATCGCGGCGGCGATGATGAGGGAGATGCCGAGGACGAGGCTGCCGAGGACGATGCCCAGGGCGACGTTTTGGTCGTCCTCCATCTCCTTGCGGAGCGAGAAAGGCAGGACCTTGATGAGCACCAGCCAGACCGCGCCGAGGATCACGAGGCCCAGGATGGAGAAGACAGCGGCGACGAGGAGCTGGTGCAGCAGTTGGTTCGTGAACATCACTTGCCTCCGTGAAAGCCGTTGTTGTGCAGGAAGGTGCGGTAGGCGCCGGGAGTCTGGCGCACGCTGGGCGGCAGGTCGGCCCGGCGGCGATTGCCGAAGAACTCTCGGCCGAGGAAGCCGTTGGCCACCAGCAGGCTGAAGCCGCCGCCCAGGAAGAGCAGGTAGAGGATTCGCATCAGCTGCCTCCGGTCTTGGATGAATACATGCTCTCCTGCCAGCGCCAGCTCTCGAAAGCCGCCATGCGAAGCACCAGGAGCAGCGGCACGATCAGGATGGCCAGCAGGGCGAGGCCCGGATACAGCCAGCGCATCACCCCCTGGCGCAGGCGCACGTCGATGCTGCGGACGGGCGGCACCCGGCCGTCCCAGCTGGGGGCGAGGCGCAGCACATAGGTGCCCGCGGGCACGGCACTGAGGTAGACCGTCTCGCCCTGGGCGCCCTCGGCCCAGGACTCGCCGCCGTCCACGCCGTGGTAAAAGCTGGACTCCACCAGGAACAGCTCGGCCACGCCGCTGGTCTCGCTCACCAGGGCGCCCTCCAGGGAGATCCAGGCATTGTTCACCGGGGCTTCAAGGGTGAGGGCCAGGTTCTGGAAGCCGTTCTTGATCTCAATGGGACCGGAGAAGAAGACGGGTTCCTGGGGCTCGGCGGCGGGCGCAGGGCCCGGTGATGGGGCTGGTCGCTTGGCGGGGATGCGCCGGTCCGGCGCCGCGGCGGAGGCGGGGTCGAGGCGCGCCAGCTCGAAGAGGTCCAGCCGCTGGCGGAACAGCTCCGTGCCGCGGTGGGTCATGGACTCCACGATCACCAGCACGAGCAGCAGGCCCAGGGCACCCACCAGCCAGAGGGCGCCCTTGGCCAGGGTCGCCTTGTGGGGGTTGGGCTGGAAGGAGGCGATGCCCTGGGGCGCGGAGGGGACGCCCTCGAGCTTGAACGCAGCCCAGACCGCGGCGGGCTCCAGGTAAGTGGACAGGCTCCAGTTCACCTCGCCGCCGCCACCCTTGTGCGCCTGCCGCTCGCAGCTGAGGCTGAGCGGCGGGGCCACGAACTCGGCCACCTCCACCCGCTCGCCCTGCTCCACGGTCCAGTAGAACTCGCCCCAGACGCCCTCGACCACGGCCGTCACGTCCTGGAAGCGCCGCCAGCTCTTGCCCAGGGCGCTCAAGTTCTTCTGGCCGTCCCGCACCGCAGGCACCTCGCCCGGCGCCACCGCCGTGGCCAGGCTCCAGTGGCCGTCGCTCTGCACCAGCCAGCGGAAGCCGTGCTGGCTGTCCAGCAGCAGGTATTCGTTCCAGGGGTAGTCGGTGCCGTCGAGGTTGCAGCTGCGGCGCAGCTGGCCGATGCAGGTGACGCGCTCGCCCTGCAGGGTGCCTTCGGCGCCCAGGGGGATCACGACGTCCTGGCGGGGCTGCTTCAGGCTCTTGAGGAAGGCCAGCTTGCCGTCCACCGCGGAGAGCAGGCTGCCGCAGCTGGGGCAGCCCACGCGCTGGGTCTGGTCCGGGGCGTGCAGGGCCAGGGTCCCGCCGCAGTGGGGGCAGCCGAGGCTCTGGACGGCCACCTTGGCCGGCTTGCGGCGGCCCCCCTGGATGCCGAGCTCCGCCAGGGGCGTCTCCCGGCCCAGGAAGAAGAGGGGCGGGGTTTCGCTGTAGTCCAGGGTGGCGAAGGCGCCATTGCGGCCCGAGAGGTCCGCGTAGCGGTAGGTGGCACCCGGATCCACCGCCCAGGGGATCTCGCCCTCGGCGCTGTGGAAGGTGGCCTGGCTGACCTCGCCCACGGTCCAGAGGCCGTCGGGTCCCAGGTCTGCCTGGCCGCCCGGCTGCAGCGCCTCCGCCGGGGGCAGCGCGCCGTGGGGCGCCTGGGTGAAGGTCAGGTAGAAGCGGCCCTGGGCCTCAGCCAGCCAGCCCCAGCGGCCGTCATCGAGGGCCAGATACCACTCGTCCCAGATGCCGCCCAGGGGATGCTTCAGCTGCACCCGGCCCGCCAGCGTGAAGGCGCGGCCCGCATGGGTGCCGGAGGCCCCTAGGCCCAGGGGGGACCCGGTGTCCACCAGGTCCGCGACCTTGCCCAGCAGCTCCGGATCCCGGTCCCGCCGCGCCGCCAGGGCCTTGCAGTAGGGGCAGACCGTCACCATGGTGCCCGGCCGGAAGTTCAGGGCGGCACCGCAGCTGGGACAGGAGGCGAGGGTGGTCATGGGATGCCGTGATTATGCAGAGAGGTCAGAGCTGCGGGAAGACATTGCGAAGCCCGGCGCGGAAATCAGCTTCCGCCGTCAGCAGGCTCAACACCAGGTGCCCGTCCCCCGCCAGGTCGAAGAAGGAGCCGGGATGCACCAGGGTGCCGGTGCTTTCCAGCAGCCGCAGGGCGCAGGCCTCATCCGCGTCCACCGCGGGGCGGCGCAGCAGCACGGACCAGCCGCCCTCCACCGGCAGGCGGCCCAGGTGGGGATGGTCGGCCAGGGCCGCGTCCAGGGTGGCGAGGTTGGCTTGGAGCCGGGCCTGCACCTGCGCGCGCAGCGCCGGGGCCAGGGCCAGCAGGGTGCCTGCGGCGGCCTGCACCGGGGCGGACACGGAGAGATACTGGTCCGCCAGGAAGGCCAGGGCCTCCAGGTGCTCCGCGGCGCCGGGGCCGCGCACGGCGATCCAGCCCAGCTTCAGCTGGGGCAGGGCGGCCACCTTGCTGAGGCCCGACAGCAGGAAGACCGGGCAGGGGGGCGCCGGATCGACCAGGGCCGTGGCCAGGCGGTCCTCCGGGGGCTCCAGGGCGTACTCCGCGAAGACCTCGTCCACCAGCAGGGCCAGGCCCCGGCGAGCGCAGAGGTCCGATAGGTCATCCCACTCGGCCCGGGACAGGAAGTGCCCCGTAGGGTTGTTGGGGTTCACCACCACCACCGCTCGGGTGCGCGGACCGGCCGCGGCCTCCAGGGCCCCCAGGTCCAGGTGCCAGCGCTCGTGGAAGTAGGACTGCACCGGCCGCGCTACCAGGCCTTCGAGCCGAGCCAGCCAGTGAAACAGCGGGTAGGCCGGACTGGGCACCAGCACCTCGTCCCCGGGGTCGCCCAGCAGCTTGAAGAGCAGGCTGTAGCCCTCGCTGGTCGAGGCCGTGAGCAGGAGGTCCTCTGCCCGAAGCCCGTGGCCGTGGTGCGCCGCCACGGCCTCCCGGGCGGACCGGGTGCCCAGAGGGTCCGGATCGTAGGCCAGCACCGCCGGCTGCGCCAGGGCCGTGCGGATCGCCGCTTCGGGGTAGGAGAAGCCGCAGCGGGTGGGGTTCGACACTGTCAGGTCCAGCACCGGCTGTCCCGCCGCGCGCCGCCGGGCCAGGGCCGCGGAGAGGGCATTGGGCTCAAGGCCCTGCGGAAGACGGGAGGAGAGGCGCATGGGACCAGGGTAGACGAGATCCGGCACCGGCTTCCCGGCGGAGCCATAATGGGGCGACATCAAGAGGAGGCTCCCATGGCGAAGACACCCAAGGTCGCGGTGCTGCTGGCCGGCTGCGGTCACCTGGACGGCGCGGAAGTGCGCGAGGCGGTGCTCACCCTGCTGGCCCTGGACCAGCACGGCGCCACCTTCCAGTGCCTCGCTCCCAACGCTGACCAGTTCCACGTCGTCAACCACGTCTCGGGCCAGCCCGAAGCCGGGGCCGTCCGCAACATCCTGGAGGAGTCCAGTCGCATCGCCCGGGTGGGCCAGTGCCTGGACCTAGCCCAGGCCAAGGTGGAGGACTATGACGCCTTGGTGATGCCCGGCGGCTTCGGTGTGGCCAAGAACCACTGCAGCTTCGCCTTCAAGGGCGCCGAGGGCGACGTGCGGCCCGACGTGGCCTCCTTCGTGCGCGGCTTCTTCGACGCCAAGAAGCCCGTGGGCGCCATCTGCATCGCCCCGGCCCTGGTAGCACTGACCCTCGCGGGGAAGACCTCCACGGAGCTGACCCTGGGCAACGACCCGGGCTGCGCCGCCGCCGTGACCAAGCTGGGCCAGCACCACCGCGACACCCCCAGCGCCCGCGAGGTCGTCATCGACGAAGCGAACAAGCTGGTCACCACCGCCGCCTACATGTTCGACGACGCCCGCCTCAGCGACGTCTGGGTCGGCATCGAGCGCTGCGTCGCCGAAGTGCTGAAGCGGGCGTAGAGCTTCAGAAACGATCCACACATCCAACGCGATAGTTCAGTCTGTCTTGCGTATCGGCGCAGCCGATACCGAGAGGACGCGAAGGTGCGAAGAAAAGCAGAGGAAATGCTGTTGCTTTTCTTTGTGCCCCTTTGTGCTCTCCCTGTAAATACAC
>Ga0194052_1000385_pt1 | contig 28862 bp, 21 predicted proteins | sample SepL226m_MetaG_FD_160117 | JGI IMG/M metagenome (GOLD analysis project Ga0194052, IMG submission 160117) | Anoxic zone freshwater microbial communities from boreal shield lake in IISD Experimental Lakes Area, Ontario, Canada - Sep2016-L227-6m | ecosystem: Environmental > Aquatic > Freshwater >...
AAACATGTTTAAAGAACTATTTTAGCATCAAATGTTTACGAAAGCAAAAAAAATAAACCTATGAATTACGCCACTTCAGGATGCCTCCGGGAATTGCTGGTATTTTTCCCAGTTTCGGTTGCTTTAATAATTCGAGTGGCTTCCATGCCGTCCATAATGGGCATACGAACGTCCATCCAGATAAGATTTGGTTTCCATTGCTTAAAAATGTCAACAGCTTCTTTTCCATTTACAGCTTCACGCACCTCAAAACCCGTTAATTTTAATAGTGTTACCAAAAAAGTGCGGCTATCGTCAGTATCTTCTGCAACAAGAATTCTCGGAATTTGCTGACCTGTTTCCAAACCAATTATTTGCTGTTTTTGCGTTTTTGTTTTGTCTTCGAAATCCCGTTTGATTCCTTGCTGTACATGAATTGAAAACCGGAAAATACTCCCCCTGTCAATCTGGCTTGTAACCGATATTTCGCCCCCCATCATCTTGACACAGTCCTGACTGATTGCGAGTCCTAAACCGGTGCCGCTCTGGCTTTTTCTGCCACTATCGGTTTGCACAAAATACTGAAACAATTTGTTGACTTCTTCCGGGGCGATTCCGTGTCCGGTATCTTCCACCTCCACCTGTAAACAGATTTTGTTCTGCGGCTCATTTTGGGTTGAAAAACGAGCTGTTATGCCGCCTTTGCGGGTAAATTTAACCGCGTTTCCCAGAAGATTTGTCAGCACGATACGCAGTTTTGTTTCATCGGCGATAATATATCGGGGAATTTGTTCTACACCCAGCATTTCAAGTGTCAAATCTATTGCATCGGTTCTTAGCCGAAACATTTTTTCCAAATCATAAATCATCTGATGCAGGTCGAAATGGCAAGGTGAAAGGGTCGTGCGTTTCGCCTCTATTTTGGCGATTTCGAGTACTTCGTTAATCAGCGACAGCAAATGTTCGCTGCTGCGATTGATGGTATCCAGATATTCTTTTTGTTTCTGCGAAACAGTGGCATCCCTTTGCATGAGTTGTGAATATCCTAAAATGGCATTCAGGGGAGTGCGGATTTCATGGCTCATGTTGGCAAGGAACGCGCTTTTCGCCTGATTCGCATCCTCTGCAATCTTTTTCGCCTGTTCCAGTTTTTCTTCACGCTGCTGTATTTCGGTTATAAAATAATCCACGGAGGCAGCCATATCCGTGATTTCATCCGCACCGCTTATCGGAATTGGAACTGGGCATCCTTCCACATGATCCCGCATACATTGCCCCAGCGTTAGTATCCGGCTGATGATTGATTTGCGGACATAGAAATAAATCAGCACGACGATGAGAACGCCAAACAGGGGAACGGCGATGAGTATCACGGAAATATACCGGATTTCCCGGTCAAAACGATTGTTTTCTTCGATAATATCCGTCTGTATTTGAGAAAAAATCCGGTTGACTGTTTTTATCAGTTCACCGGACAGAAATTTGTTTTTGATAAAATTTTCTTCCGTGTCCTCTTGCAGTGCAATCTGATTTTGTCTGAGATCGAAAATATTCTGTTCGCCGCTGCCATATCCGATCACTTCCGACTGAACGGACTTGGCGGCTGATCCAAAATCGAATAAACTGTTGGCGTTTATCTCTGCAAGCAGCAAGTCGAATTCTTTTTTGACGATGTTCAAATCTGTGTCATTCAATATGTTTCCGCTGAATAACATATCAATCACCGCCTGATCCATGGTCTCGCGCCATAAGTTGAACATCCGGTTCTGTTCTGATCCTGGGTCGGTTTTGATGGTATCCGAATTCCGGGAAATCCGGTACAGCCGCAGAAAAGTCTGTCTGCTTCTGTATTCTGATTCAAATCTGCGGCTTGTGATTTCAATCAGTATTTTCAGGTTTTCAAAAACAAGATCAAACTGTCCTGACAACAGATCGATGTCTTCTGAAGAAATACCTGCTTCCCGAAGGGGGAGAAGCAAATTTTCCTTGCGTTTGATTTTATCTTCGACATCCTGAGCCAGACTGCTGTGGATATATTGATTCTTTGCAATAATGATATCAGGCGCATTAGCCATCAGTTGCTCTGTTTCCCGGACGAGTTTCGAGGCGTCTATCAGCCCCGGCAGTTTCCGGGTTGAAATCTCTGCAAAACTTTTTTGAAAGTAACTGAAAGTCAGTCTGAGCAGTCCGGCTGAGATTATCGCTATCAGCACCACCAAAACCATACCAGCCAGCACTTTTGAGGCAATGCTGATTTTAAAATTCGACATTTCATTTTTCCTGTGCTTTTTCTTTCCAGTAAACGCCATCAAGGGGCGAAAGGACTCCCCAGATACTGTCGTTTATCCCTCCAAGATTTTTATTATAGAATGTCATAAAAGGATACCTCATAAGATAATGTATTGGCAGATCATGAACCACTATTTTCTGAAATTCTGCATAAAGTGCTTTACGCTTTTCAAAATTTGTTTCAGACCCAGCAGCATCCATCAGTTCGTTGACTTTTGGATTACAATATCCCTGGGTATTGGACCAGATAACCCCTTTACGAATATTGTTGCAATCATAAGTCCGATGAACACCGATCACGGGATCACCCCAGTTGTAAACAGTATCCTGAGTGATCATAAAATCGTCGTTGGAAACGATATCTGACCATTTGGAAAAGTTTTCCGATGCCCTCACGGTTAGTTCAACGCCGATCTTACGAAGCAGATCATCCTTTAAATATTGGATAAGCGCAGGATTTCCAGGGATAAAATCAATAGTTAGTCCGAATCGCTTACCTGTCTGGTTACGCGGGTATCCAGCGGCATCCAGCAGTTTATTGGCTTTTTCCACATCAACTTGATATTGTTGCACATCTGCTGAATAAAAAGGACTATCCGGAATAATAGGACCCGTGACTTTTTGCGATTTTCCATGAAATATCGTCTTGATTATGAAATCCCGGTCAATGCAATACGCAATAGCCTGACGCACACGCAAATCATTTAGAGGTTTTTTCCGAAGATTGAACGCAAGCCAGTACATCGGACCTACCCCCTCATACCCTTTATCCGTACCAATCAGATTTTTATCATTTTCAAGTAACTGATATCCCATCGGATTGAAGTAATATGGCAATAACTGGATTTCACCTCCACTGAGGGACAACTGATCGAATATTTTAAAAAATTTGTAACTTATTTTGTCGAGAAAAGGACGATCCTTGATGAAAAATTTATCATAACGTTCCAGAATAATATGTTTTTCAGGAACAAATTCAACAAATTTAAACGGGCCTGAACCAACAGGCGCCATATTTGCCGGATGCGTTTTTATATCCCTGCCGTCTCCGTAAATATGTTTGGGTATAATTGGCAGCAAAACGGAGGACATTGCCAATAAAATTGCGGGGTGTGGTTTGTTCAAACGAATTATAACAGTATGCGGATCAGGTGTTTCCACTTTTTCCACAGGGGCGAACATGGAATGGAACGGATGATATTTCTGAACGGTCATTATAGAAAACGCAACATCTTCTGATGTAATCGGTTTGCCGTCATGAAATGTGGCTCCCTTGACCAGATGGAGCGTCACTGAAAGCCCGTTTTCAGCGATTTCCCATTTTTCGGCAAGATAGGGCTGAGGATTCCAGTTTTCGTCGTACCGCAGTGGAGCGGCAAACAACTGTGCACCCGGCATACCTGTATATACACCTGAAACTATTGCGGGGTTCAGATGTTTAGGACAATTGAACATTCCGATAACCAGTTCACCGCCTGGTTTGGGTATGTTCGCATTGCTTTCATTCCCGGCAGCGAAGTCCGGCAAAATAAAAGCGGACATTCCAGTTACAAAAAGCCAAAAAACCATAATCAGACACGAAATATTTTTATGCATTATTGTCTCCTTTTCGGCTACCCAAATAAGGCGGAACACTTTTACTTTCAGATATTTATGGGCGCAACCCACCTATACTGCGAACGGGCATAATCTGCGCTTTTCATAAACTCCCTCTCCCAGCGGGGGAGGGTTGGGGTGGGGGATCAAAAACGTAAAATTATGCCCGTTCGCAGTATATATTGCCTGGGCAGGGTCATTTCTGCATTTGAGTGATGAGCCGCAACAAAAGCGTTCCGGGTTACGTTTGTGGCCGAGTTTCAGCAGTGAACGAATAAAAAGCGGCGGTGATCCACAGGCATATAGCGCAGAATAAAAACGCATCAGTAAATGCGGAATCACCCAGAGACTCCTGGGGATGAAAAAATTGCATCATACTTCCCAGTCCCTGGAGAAATACAGCCCCCCCGATCATGGTGAAAAAATTGATACCGGTCATGGCCGTACCCGCACGCTCGGCCGGCATCTTCTCCTTGATATGAGCATACATAATGCCTCCGGCGCTGCTGATAAATCCAAAACAAAAAAAAAGAATGCAGAGCAGCGTCATGGAGGTACCGGATGACAATCTTGTTAGCAAGGCCAGAACCGCTCCCATGGCAATCAGTCCGGCGACAATAATGCCCTTGCGGTTTTCCAATACCGCATCGGAAAGCCAGCCGCAGACCGGACTGCCGACCACCATACCCACGCTCATCAAAAAAAGCAGATTGCCTGCGGATACCACAGAAACACCGATTACATTGATCAGAAACGGGCCTGCCCAAAGGGACTGAACCGCCGCAAAAATGCCATAGCGGCAAAATGTACCCAGTGAAATGATCCAGTAATCTTTTTCCCCGAACAGTTGGCGGAGGTTGATCCATATTTCCCGGATATGGGTCGATGTCGCTTTAGGGACATTCCGGCTCACCAATGATGCAGGCCGGTCCCGTGTAACAAGATAAAAAAGCAGCGTTAAAACCAGGTTAATTCCGGCGATAACCAGAAAGGAGTTCCGCCATCCCATGGCCTGAACCATCAGCACCAGAGGTGTTGCGGCGATAAGGTTGCCGACCGTACCCAGGGAGGATACCAGGGCGGACAACGTGGCGAAACGCAAGGGGGTAAACCATAGGGTGATGAGCTTGAGGGTTCCCATAAAGTTACAGGCCATTCCGATTCCTATCAGCATTCTGCCGGTCGCCAGTACGGACAGGGAATGCCCCATGGCGAACATCATGGCGCCAATAACTGCAATCAGGGAAAGCACCGTCATGGACACACGGGGGCCGATTCCATCCAGGTACATGCTGATCGGAATCTGCATCAAGGCAAAGGCATAAAAAAATGCGGCTGAAATCAGGCTGAGTCCGCGCGTATCCATGCCCAAGTCCCGGATCAGATCCGGGGCAATGACAGCCACTGAAGCCCGGTAAAACTGGGAGAGTGAAAACATCAGGCAGGCAATCAAAAAGATGATCCGGCGTCTGACGGAATCAGATATCATGGCTCCTCGCTGTTTTGTACGGATGGTCCAGCCGAAATAGCGGGAAACCATAATTGAAATGTCAACGATGTTTGCATTATCCTTGAGTCCGGGCCATATTTAACGATACGAATGGTATCGTTGATTCTCCTAACCCATTCATCCGAAAATTACCCTATGATAAAGCTGCCATGCCTGTCAAACAAATTGACGCATTCCGGATGGTTGAGCATCAACACAGTAATTCATACGATTTGGAGGCATCCTATGAGAATAAGGTGAACTGGCATTTAAACGTGTTCTTTCGGCAGGAGTGAACAAATTGGCATCATGATCACGGTTTACTTTGTGGTTTGCATTTTTCAAGTGACTTTTTGGAAAAAATGGTTCAAAGTGACAAGATATTCGTGTTTATTCGTGGTTCAAAATCATTTTGCTGGGCTTATATAGACGATGAATTCTTCCCGAACGGTTGCTTTTTCAAAAAACGCGACAAATATTTTTTTTCATATTCTGACAGCATGCAACCTCCGGTGCCGCCACTGTTATGTCAACCCTTCCCAGCATGGCGCTGAATCCCTTGATATTGGTACGATCACTGCCTGGCTGAATACATTCGCCGGAAAAGAAAACTCGCCCAACGTCATTTTTCTGGGCGGAGAACCCACACTTCATCCGGAACTTCCCATTGCCGTAAAACATGCCAGACAACTGGGGTATCAATCAATTACCATTGATACGAACGGATACTTGTTTCATGATATCCTCCATCGCATGAATCCGGATGATGTCGATTTTATCAGTTTCAGCCTGGACGGCGCCACGCCTAAGGTCAACGATAGCCTTAGGGGAGATGGCGCCTACCATGCCTGCCTGAAGGGTATTCGGCTGGCGGTTCTTAGAGGGTTTCAAGCCAGCCTGATTTATACGGTAAGCAGCGCCAATCTCCATGAGCTTAAAAAAATGCCGGAACTTCTATCTGATCTGGGAATCCGCCGTTTTTTTATTCAGTTTGTGGGCATTCGGGGAAAGTCCGCTCAAACTACGACATGCGAACCGGACAGAATAAAGCAGGTTTCTCCGGACCAGTGGTTGCACGAGGCGCCGATGGTTGCGCAAAAAGCTGCGATGATGGGAATTTCAGTTACCTATCCCAAGGTTTTTCTGAAGCCTGGCGAGCCTTTCGAGTGCGCCGGCAGGGTTGCGGACAATTATTTTATTTTTCCAAATGGCAGGGTTTACCAATGTCCGCTCTGTGAAGATTATCCCCTTCACAGCAGAATTTTTGAGAATAATCATCTGATTGCAACTCCGAGAATCAATGAGACTGATCTCTTTAAACTCGATATTACTGAAGGCTGCGTCATGAACCGGATCATCCAGCCAGGCAATATCCATTACTTGCCGGACGGATCGCCGGAGTATCGCATTGCCTGCTGCCTGCTGAAGGAAGATATATGTGGAGGATAAGATTTTGAATTCAAATTTAATTTGGTCAGAAATTGATTTAAATGCCATTTCTCATAATGTGCGGGAGCTTCGCCGCATAACCAGTCACGGCTCACAGTTAATGGCCGTGGTCAAGGCCAATGGCTACGGCCACGGAGCCGTTGAAGTAGCGCGGGCTGCTCTGAAAAATGGGGCGTGCTGTATAGGTGTGGCCCGAATGGATGAAGGGATTCATCTGCGAATGGCAGGAATTGCCGAACCCATACTGATTCTGGGGTTTACCCCGCCTGAACACAGTGCAACGCTGGTTACACATCGCCTGACTCAGGCTGTTTATACGTTTGAGGCTGCCAAAGCCTTGTCAGAAGCAGCCGCACAGCTTCAGACGGTGGTAAATGTGCATATCAAAGTGGATACCGGCATGGGCCGGCTGGGCCTTCTTCCGGATAGTCCCCGAATTTCCTTGCTTGGAAAACACCTGCCCGGAAATGCTCAGCGGGTGATTGAGTCCATATCCAAGCTTCACCACGTTGAGATTGAAGGCATTTTTACCCATTTTGCGGCATCGGACAGCCAGGATAAAACATATACCCTCCAGCAACTGGAACGATTCCTGGAATTTCTGAACAAGCTGAAAGTTCATGGTCTGGAATTTCCCCTGCGACATGCCGCCAACAGCGCTGCACTAATTGATCTGCCAGAAACCCATCTGGACATGGTCAGGCCTGGTATTTCGCTCTATGGGTTTTACCCGTCCGCAGAGGTCAGCAAGGAGCGCATTTCCCTGGTTCCGGCAATGATGCTCAAAACCAGGGTCATTCACCTTAAAGTGGTTCCTGCCGGATTTCACATCAGTTACGGGTTGACGTATCAGACCGAAAATCCAACGGTCATCGCCACGGTTTCAGCAGGATATGCAGATGGGTTGAACCGTCTGCTGTCATCACGGGGACAGATGCTGGTCCGAGGAAGTCGGGCCAGCATCGTCGGACGGATATGCATGGATATGACTCTGCTGGATGTAGGACATATTCCGAACGTTTGTATCGGGGATGAGGTGGTGATATTTGGCAGTCAGGGGCAGGAATGTATTCCGGTCGAGGAAATGGCGGAAACCTTGAACACCATCCATTACGAAATCGTAACATCTCTGCCATCCCGGGTAGAGCGCGTTTTTATATGAAAACACAAATTTCAGGAGGGCGCTGTGGCTGCTGCCAGCGGCAATTAAAACCCTTTACCATTCTGTTGCCGGTAGGGGCGACCGGCGGATGGTTCCGTTCATATCAAAATGCTTTACAAAAAACAGACCATGAACTATAAAAAAAGCAGGATTAAGCATTCGTCCGTCTTAATCTCTACCTTAACCTTTATTAGTACGAGGAGGAGACCGTGAACAATACGGTTACCCTGGTGATTGCCACGAAAAATACCGGCAAACACATTGAAATTGATTCGTTGTTAAAAAGCTATCCGGTGAACCTGAAAAGCCTTTCAGACTTCGGTCCCATTCCGCCGGTCGAGGAGGATGGCGCTAGCTTTGATGAGAATGCCTATAAAAAAGCTGCTTTTACCGCAAGGGTGCTGGGCATGCCTGCCCTTGCTGACGATTCCGGACTTGTTGTTCCTGCCCTGGGAGGCGTACCTGGAATCCATTCCGCACGGTATGGAGGCGATAACCTGACAGATGCACAGCGTTGCGATCTGCTGCTTCAGAATCTGAAAGGGAAGGCTGACCGTAAGGCATTCTTTTCCTGCGTCATAAGCATTGCCACACCCACAGGTGCGGCGCTGACTTATGAAGCCCGATGTGAAGGGCTGATTGCCGAATCTGCTTCCGGTGCAAACGGGTTTGGATATGATCCGATTTTTTATTATCCTCCTCTGAACAAGACATTCGCAGAAATGACCCATCAGGAAAAAAGCCAGGTCAGCCATCGCGGCAAAGCCTTGAAAGAAATACAGAACGAATTTGACAAGGTGCTGCTTTGGCTTCAGCAGCAACTGCCTGTACTGGAAAAATTTCCCTGTCACGGAGGCGTAGTATGTTAGAGGATTTGATTCGAAAAAACCGATCCTGTCGAAGATTCATTCAAAGCCGTTCACTGAATATGAATATGCTGAATGATCTGGTGAATCTGGCCCGTCTGTCGGCATCTGCAGCCAATTTGCAGCCATTGAAATACGTTATTTGCTGCAATCCGGCCAAGAATGCCGAGATATTTTCCTGTCTGGCATGGGCTGCTTATCTCAAGGACTGGCAGGGCCCCCCGGAAGGCGAACGGCCGTCCGGTTATATTGTGGTTCTTGGGGATACCGCTATTACTCAGGATTTTGGATGCGATCATGGCATTGCCAGCCAGAGCATTCTGCTGGGTGCAAGAGAAAATGGGCTTGCCGGATGTATGCTGGGGGCCATAAACCGGGAAAAGCTTCGTGATATTCTTAACCTTTCCGAGCAGTTTAAGATACTTCTGGTTCTTGCTCTGGGGGTGTCGCGCGAAGAAATCGTTGTTGAACCTCTCGGGGCTGACGGCGGTATCCGATACTGGCGAGACAGCCGTGGGGTTCACCACGTTCCCAAGCGAAGCCTTAAGGACATCGTCATTGAATCGTATAGTTGATGAAATTTTTCTTTCATACAAACAGCAAGGAGTCATAAATCATGGTCATTAAAAACCAGGGAGTTGATATTGCCTTGGAGATAGGCGGGGTATCAACATTGGAGATGGCGCGGTCTCTTTTTGAAAAAAAGATGGATGCCGCCAACCTCTCAAAAATCCTGAAGATTCAAAATGCCGCTGCACTGATGAAAATAGCCAACGCCATTTCCTTATGTGAACCGGACTCGGTCTTTGTCAATACTGGTTCGGAGTCTGACAGGCGGTTCGTCCGTGACCTGGCGCTAAAAAAAGGTGAAGAAACTTCTCTGGCCATGGAAAACCATACCCTGCATTTTGATCTGAAGGAAGAGCAGGGAAGGATTTTGGACAGAACATTCTATATTGCCAACGAAGGCGATCTGGTCAGCTCTCTGGCCAATAAAATGCTCCGCCAGGATGCGCTTCGGGACATCCGGGAAAAAATGGTCGGCATAATGCGCGGCAAGATAATGATGGTTGGGTTTTACATTCGGGGACCAGCCGGATCACCTGTATCCAATCCAGCGCTGGAAATCACAAGCTCTGCCTATGTAACCCACAGTGCAGAAATTCTCTACCGAAATGCATATACATGTTTTGACGAAGAAGTAGATCGCTTGGGCCATTTTTATACGAACATTCACAGCGAAGGCTTGAACCGCTCCGAAGATCTGCCCAATGCAAGGGTATTTATGGATCGCAGCTATCAGGCAACTTACTGCTTCAACTGCACTTACGCGGGAAATACGCTGCTGATGAAAAAGGGTAATCACAGGTTTTCGGTCGATAAGGCGGTCTATGAAAACCGGGGGAACGAACTTTCCGAACACATGTTTATCACAGGAATTGAAGGTCCCGGCGGCCGCATTACCTGGTGTGCGGGGGCGGCTCCCAGCGGGTGTGGAAAAACCACGACGGCCATGGCCGGTACCTGTTTTGTCGGCGATGATCTGGCCCAGATGTGGATTGATGATCATGGCGCGATTCGTTCCGTCAACCCGGAATGCGGCATATTCGGAATCCTTGAGGATGTGAACTGGGAAGGAGATCCCAGGCTCATGAAACTTCTTCGAAACCACGGAACCGAGATCATCTGGTCGAATGTCCTGGTGGATAAAGCTTGTGTTCCGCACTGGGCTGGAAATGGTGAAGAGACGCCTCCCAAAGGGATCAATTTCCAGGGGCCATGGGAGTCGGGAATGGTGGATGAAAAAGGAAAACCTGTTCCTATTTCCCACCCCAATTCGAGGTGTACGCTTTCTTCAAGAGCCTTGGATAATTACTCGGAACAGGCCGAAAATCCTGAGGGCATCGAAACCCGCATCATCACCTACAGCGGCAGGGACAGCAACACCATGCCGCCAGTCTGGGCCGCCAAATCTTCGGATGAGGGGGTGGTCATAGGCGCTTGCATTGTATCGGCAGCTACAGCGACCGAGGTTGGTGCAACTGGTGTCAAACGTGCTCCTTGGGCCAATGCACCGTTTATTCCCGGCGCGCTTGGCGACTACATGGACGCGCAGTTTAAGTTTTTTGGAAATCCACGAATCGCAGCGGATAAAAAGCCCGTGATGGCAGGGCTGAATTACTTTCTTACCCATGAAGCCAGGGGTGGTGAGGGGAAAAAACTGCTCGGTGAAAAGCGGGATGTCAAGGTCTGGCTGGCCTGGCTGGAACGCAGGGCAAGCAGAGAAGTGAATGCCATTGAAACCCCGATTGGGTTCATTCCCAGGTATGGCGACCTGAAGGACTTGTTTAAGTCGATTATTGATAAGGACTATCCCGAAGACCTTTATCTCAAGCAGTTTTCCCTGTATGTGGATAACATCGTTTCAAGAATTGATATTCAGCTCAGTGCATATTCCAAGGAACCGAATCTTCCCCAGAAGCTCTTTGATATCCTGAATTGTCAACGAAATGCGCTACTGAAACTGAGGGACACTTTCGGTCCGGTGGTTTTACCGGCGCAACTGGATGGATACGCTGCACACTGAGCCTACTCCCTTAAAACTGATGGCCTTGGTAAAGGTTATTTTCAGCGGCCGCATGGCAGTGACCTTCCTTATGGGGTTTTCATGCGGCCTACCCCTTCTTTTGACTATATCCGTGCTTCAGGCATGGATGAAGGAAGAAGGGGTTGACCTGTCCGTTATCGGCCTGATGTCCTTAGTGGGAATTCCTTATACAATCAAGTTTCTGTGGGCTCCGCTTCTGGACCGCATGACTCTTCCTTTTCTGGGAAGACGGCGCGGATGGCTTTTCCTTGCTCAGTTGAGTCTGATGGCTGCCATAGCCGGGCTGGGCTTATCCAGCCCAAAGTCGCATCCATTGTTGCTGACTTGCGCAGCATTTCTGGTGACATTTTTCAGCGCCAGCCAGGATATCGTTGTCGATGCCTATCGCAGGGAAACATTAAGTGATGCCGAACTGGGTCTGGGCTCATCCCTGTATGTGAACGGTTACCGGGTAGGAATGCTGCTGGCTTCCGGCGGCGGACTGATCCTGGCGGATCACCTGCCATTTTCCATGGTTTATCTCATCATGGCGGCATGCATGATCCCAGGCATGGTAACCACATTGTATTCAAAGGAGCCAGACCAGCCGTTCGGCGTACCAGGAACTCTTGCAGAAGCCGTGTTTGCGCCGCTCCGTGAATATTTCACCCGCAACGGAGCCTGGTGGATTCTGGCCTTTATCCTCTGTTACAAGCTTGGAGACAGCATGGCAAGTGCCATGTCCACACCGTTTTATCTGGATATCGGGTTTTCCAAGACCGAAATCGGCACAGTGGTCAAACTCTTCGGTTTTTGGGCGACAATCGCCGGTAGCTTAGTTGGCGGAATCTGGATGATTCGTATCGGCATTGGCGGCAGCCTGTGGATATTCGGAATCCTTCAGGCGGTTTCCACTGCTGGCTTCATGGTACTGACATCCACTGGACCCAATGTTGCGGCCCTGTCCGCGGTCATTGCCTTTGAAAATTTTACGAGCGGCATGGGAACTTCGGCGTTTACCGCATTTATGGCCAGCATGACCCACAAGCGGTTTACCGCCACCCAGTACGCACTGCTTTCCAGCCTGATGGGCGTTCCCCGTGTTCTGGTGTCTGCGCCCACAGGTTTTTTGGCCAAGTACATGGGTTGGAACTGGTTTTTTGCCGCCTGTGTGCTGGCAGCCATCCCGGGTCTGCTGATTCTGCTTAGATTCTCCGGCTGGAGCGCTGCCGATGTATCAGGGTGCAAAACCGAATGTCCATGAACCCATCATCACTAAAGACAGAATGCAGGCGTTGCGGGACCTGTTGTGACAAAGGCGGTCCGACCTTTCATGTCGAAGACCGGATGCTGATTGATTCCGGTCTGATTCCCGCCAAACACCTATATACCCTCAGAAAAGGGGAGATGGTGAATGATTCCATAAAGGGTTGCCTGCTTTCTCTGGAATCTGAGATGATCAAAATAAAGGGACAGAACCAGGCTTGGACCTGTATCTATTTTGATAAAACAGGACCAGCCTGTCGCATTTATGAACACCGTCCCCTGGAATGTCGAATCCTCAAATGTTGGGACACCCAAGACATCGAGGCTGCGTACTCACAGAATCGGCTGACGCGAAAGTATCTTCTGTCCGGCATACCTGCACTGTGGAGTCTGATTGAAGATCATGACCTGCGTTGCAGTCATCAGACGCTGCGAAAACTCATAGATTCAAAATCCGGCTGCGAGGCTGCAGAAAAAAACGCTCTTGTGACGGCTATTCGGGAGATGATTGAATACGACCGCTCGATTCGCTTGCTTGTGGTTGAAAAGGCGGGGATCGAAACGGATATGCTCGACTTTATTTTTGGAAGGCCGCTGTCGGAAACTACAGACAATTTATGAATTATGAATGCGGAATTATGAATGCGGAATGCGGAATGATCAATAAGAAAGAACCAGCTATAGATGTCTCCCATTCATCTCTCATCATTCCGCGTTCATCGTTCATACTTCATACTTCATCCTTAGTCCTACGTCCTACCGTTCCCCGAATTGAATTTTAGAGGCATTGCCCTTCTGGTAACGGTGGCCATCCTCAGTGTAGTGGTGGCCGTCTCCCTTGAGATGAATCGCAGGAGCCGATCCACGGTGACCCGCGCGGTAATAGAGCAACACAGGACTACGTTGTCTGCAATGGCATCATCTGGTGTCCATGCGGCGCTGGCCATTCTGATCCGGGACAAGGCAGATAGCGAAATTGACTCCATTCAGGAGGCATGGGCGAATCCTGACATCGTTCAGGCCGTTGTAACGGAGCTGACATTAGATACCGGCGAGCTTTTCGTCGCCATTCAGGATGAGCACGCAAAAATTCAGGTCAACTCCTTGGTACAGGGGACGGGCGGCAGGCAGTATAATGAATCTCAGCGTCTGTTGTGGGACCGGTTTTTGAGGGTCATTCACTCCCGACTTTCATCGAAAGAACCCTTTGAACCGGATGCTGTTATATGTGCTATAAAAGACTGGATGGATTCTGAAGATGATGACGCCCTTTCCTGCCTGAACGGTGCTGAATCCGATTACTACCAGGGGTTGACTCCGCCGTATCCCTGCCGCAACGGGCCCATTCCCCATATCGGCGAATTGATGCGGATAAGGGGGATTACTGCGAATCTGTTTTACGGCTTGCCCAATGAAAGGGGCATCTCGGACTATATCACGGCGTACCGCGGAGAAGACGCGCAGTCACTGCTTACGGGATTCACCGGCAAGATCAATATCAATACGGCGGAGCAGCCGGTTCTTGCGGCGATTCTGCCTTCAGGAAAAGAAGAACTGGCCCAGGAACTTGTGGATTATCGCGTCGAGATGTCGGACTCGAAATATATTCATGATCTTTCCTCGCCTTCATGGTATAAGCAGGTTGCTGGTCTCCAGGGCGTAGTCATTGATCCGAGGCTGATTACCGTATCCAGCGATTTGTTCCGGATTCGCGCATTCGCTCGAATGGATCAACTTTCTGTTACGGCGACTGCCTTGGTTCACAGGGAAAATGATCCGACCACCGGCAAGTATTTTTGTAAAATATTAACTTGGCTTGTAGAATGATATGTTAAATGACGAAGGATGCATGGGAGGCGTTTATGGCTGGTTCTTTCTTATATTCATCCTTCATCCTTCATCCTTCATCCTTAAAAATTCTGGGTGTGGATTTTCGGAAAGACTCGGTTTCTGCGGTTCTGATACGAGGCAGTTACAAGGGGGTATGGATTGATGCCCATGCCCATGTTGCCCTTGAACGGCCGGAAGATATGGCAAAAGGGCTGGCTTCTTGCCTCGAAACTATTTCCGAACAGGCGGTTATTCCTGGGGTCTGTGTCTTGGCGCTGCCGTCCGACCAGTTCTTTTACAGAAATATCACATCGCCATTTACTGATCCGCAGAAAATCAATCTTACGCTGCCATACAGACTTGAGCAGAGTCTGCCGGTTCCAGCCGACGATCTGATCATTGATTTCATACCGGTTGACCACACGCTAATGCCGGGAAAAAAGTTCATCTCCAGGCTTGGACGACTGCTTCGCTTTGCATCCAGGGCGGCTTCCACCCGGATTCTGACGGCCGCAATCGAAAAAACGCAATTGGCTTCATACCTGTCTTGCATGAAACAGTCAGGTCTTGAACCGGAACGCATTGCGCCCGGAGGCTATGCCCTTTCTCTTTGCCTGATGCATGCGGAAAACAGCCCTTCGAACTGGCTTTTGGTGGATACCGACAAGACTCATACTGCGCTGTTTCTGGTGCTTTCCCGAACATTGACGGTCATTCGCGCATTTCCAGGTTCCGGCTTAACTCCTTCGGCGGATTTTCTTTTTCCCCTGATTCAGCAAACGCTTCTAAGTTCCAGCGAGGATATCCTGATTGATCAGATATTTCTTGCTGGCGACCTTATGGATGCTTCTTCGGTAAATGCTTCGGTAAATGCATCTGTGGATGCCTTGGCGGTTGCTTCCGTGCTTTCCGAAAAATGCGGTCTTCCGGTTCACCCGGTAAATCTTGTTGTTGATGCTGGCATCCGGCTGAAATCTGGCCTTCCCTCGTCTTGGAGGCCGGAGATTGGTGATTCTGCTCTGGGAGCTGCGCTTGCAAGAATGAACGGTTTCTCTGGTCTCAACCTGCGAAAGGGAGTTTTTGGTATAGGGACTTCCTGGGCGGCATGCCGGTCAGGCATTCTGGGAACTGGTGTTACGGCAGTACTCATGGTTCTGGCGGCTTTTGCATATTTTCAAATTGATACGCAGATTCTGGAAAAACAACTAAACTTTCTGAACGGCCAGATCGCTCAGGTGCTTACGGGCACTTTTCCGGAGATAACGACCATTGTTGAGCCGATGCATCAGATGCGAACTCATGTTAAGGATGCGCAACGTCAGATTCCGGGTTCAGATAAAAAGGAACAAGGGACGAATAGTTATTCGCCCCTGCTTGTTGACCTTCTCAATAGAATCAGCAGTCGCATTCCGGAGAATGTTCCGGTCGAGCTGACACGTTTTGTCTATGAAGATAACATCATTCAGCTCACCGGCCATACCGATTCATTCAATTCCGTAGAAGAAATCAAACGCAGGCTCGAAGGCCAGAACGGCGGGTTTTCCCTTGTTACGATTGTGTCTGCTAATCTGGAAAATACGGGAAGCCGCATTCAGTTTCACCTGAATATCACGATATGAGACTACCAGTTCAATTAAATTACCGGGAAAGGATTGCAGTCTGTTCAGTACTGCTGCTGATTGGCGTTTTAATCGTTGCGGAGTGGGGTGTTTTTCCAGTCATCCGGCACAGGGAAATGCTGGATCAGGCCATACTCACAAAGACTCTTGAACTCGAAGAGATTCATGGACTTCAGAATGTCCATGCAATGTTGAAACAAAATGTTGAAAAAATCCGCGGTCGCTTAGCCCTCAGGGAAAAAGGATTTACGCTGTTTTCGTATCTGGATCATTCGGCAGGAGCCACCGGAGTCAAAAAACATATCGCGTACATGAAGCCTTCCGGGAGCGATATTCAGAGCAGCGATTTCAAGGTATTGCAGGTGGAGATGAAACTTCAGTCTATTTCCCTGCATCAGCTCTCCGCCTTTCTCCATGTCATTGAAACAACTGACAGTCTGGTAAGGGTTAGAAAGGCTTCTATCGCCAAGACCGGATTTGCCAAGACAGAACAGTCTGCTGAAGGGATTGACGCAATCCTCTGGGTGGAAACCATTGCGCCTTAGAATTCGAAAAATTGCAGTTTATGCCGGCTATTTTCTGTTGTTGACCGGAATCTGGGGAGTTTTTCTTTTCCCATCAGATGAACTCATTCGGTATGTTCAATGCGGTATCAGCCAGATTGCGCCTGATGCCAAGCTCTCGGTTGGCCAGTTGGGATTGTCTCTGCCACCGGGTCTGAAAATGGGGAACATTGCCGTGTCGTTGCAGAACAAGTCTGTAGTTCAGGCGGATCAAATCCGCTTTCTGCCAGAGATTAGCCTACGCTCTTTTGCCGGCTACAAGAGCGTTTTCCTGTTTCAAGACAGAAACCAGCACCCCCTGTCCGCCAGCCTGATACTTGAAGAAATCCGCATGGAGCTTCCGCTTCCGGTGATCAGCAGTTTTCAGTTCAAGCAGATTCAGGCTGATATCAGTTGGCAGGGTGAAAAGCTGGATATCATCACAGTTACAGCAGAGGGCGTTCAACTGGACGCAAGTCTAAGCGGTTCGATTCAGTTGAAAACGCCATTCGAAAACAGTAAACTCCATATCACTGGCGTTGTACACCTGAAGCCGGAGACTCTGACCCGCCTGAAAGCCAGTTTTCTGGGGGGTATCCTCAATCAGAAAACTGATGGCGGCGGCCAAAAGGTATCCTTGCCATTCCAGATCACCGGAACGCTTCAAACTCCGCTGTTTTCATATTAGAGGGCGGATATCAGGTAATTAGGTTGGGTAGCTCACAGCCTCCTGTTTGGAAGGGGCAGGTTTCAATTCACCGCAAAGGACGCAAAGAAGACAACGCTCTTGTGGCTGCTATATTCCATTGAATGTTTTCTTTGCGCTCTTTGCGCCTTTGTGGTGAATAAATTTTGGTGATAAAAAAGTGGTTTACAGTAGTTCAGATTCATAACCACCACCGCATGAACAGGCGAATAGTAATGGATAATAATAAAGCTCTAAAAGGAAAACCGCCGGTAGGATATTCGGATTTTAAAAATTTGCGGGAACAAGAATTATACTATGTTGATAAAACCCTGCTGATCAAAAAAATCTGGGAAAACCCCTCTCAGGTGTTGCTTTTTCCACGTCCCAGACGTTTTGGCAAGACCCTCAATTTATCAATGCTGCGTTACTTCTTTGAAAAAACCGAAGATTCCAACGCATATCTCTTTGACTTGCTCTTTATCTCCGGACAACCTGAAATCATGGCGCATCAGGGGCGATATCCTTTGATTTATCTTACTTTCAAAGATGTTAAAGAAAGCACATGGGAAGATTGTCTGGAAAAACTCAAGCTTCTGATTTCCATGGAACTGCGGCGGCTCACGCATCTGTTCCATAAGAGTCTGTATGATGAGGAAGTCATACAACATGCATTGCTTCTGAATCAGGAGGCGGGAAAAAGTCTTTCTGAACAAGCTCTGTTTCTTTTCATGCAATGGATTAATCGTGCGACAGGCCATAAAATCATTGTTCTGATTGATGAATACGACACCCCGATTCACGCAGGACACCAGTACGGGTATTATGACGAAGTGATTCTGTTCATGCGAAATCTCTTAAGCGGCGCTTTCAAAGACAATTCCTGCCTCAAAAAAGGGGTAATCACCGGAGTTCTGAGGATATCAAAGGAGTCCATCTTTACAGGTTTGAACAATATCTCGGTCAGTTCCATCACCCGTCCGGAATTCAGTAGCTATTTCGGTTTTACTGAACCAGAAGTAGAAAATATGTTGAATGAATTTTCCGTCGAGCATCCCGATGAAGTGAAAAGCTGGTATAATGGTTATGTATTTGGCAATCAGGTGATTTACAATCCATGGTCTATTCTGAATTTTTTAAATAGTGAAGATCGCCAGTTACAGCCGTTCTGGATTGATTCCAGCAGTAATGATCTGGTGCGTGATTTAATCTTGAATGGTCCGATCTCTTTGCGTGAAAGTGTGGAAACTTTATTGCGCGGTGAGTCTATATGCTCAGCTCTGCCTGAAAATATCGTCCTTCGGGATATTGCTGCAACTGAAGAAAACATCTGGAGCTTGCTAACTTTCAGCGGATATCTGAAAGCATTGAATCCAAGACAGGTGCATACCCGCATTTTATACGATCTGTCGATTCCAAACATGGAAGTACTTAGTTTTTATGAAGATACAATTCAGGTATGGCTCAGGCGGCAAATCGGAGATCACCGTCTTCAGCAACTGCTAAAAGCTCTCATTCAGGAAGACATTGCAGGTTTTGAACAATACCTTGCAGAGATGGTGCAGACAGTCCTGAGCTATCACGACACGTCCGGAGATGAGCCGGAAAGGGTGTATCATGCATTTGTGCTGGGACTATTGGTGAATCTTGGTTCTCAATATCAGGTACGTTCAAATCGGGAATCCGGTTATGGACGCTATGACATGATGCTGATTCCAAAGGATTCCCGGCAGACCGGATTTGTCTTTGAATTCAAAAAGGTAAATTCAAAGTACGACAAGACGCCCAAAACCGCCATGAAAAACGCACTAAAACAAATTCATGACAGGCATTACGCTTTGGAATTAAGACAGGCAGGAGTCCAGAAAATTCTTGGCATCGGCGTGGTTGTTCATAAAAAAAAGGTTTGGGTTGAATCAGTGACGTTATGAAGCAAAATTATTTGGTACTGTACTCCGGAGCCGGGCAGGTTATGAAGTATCCATGACCGAAAGAGAAAAATCAATTCCACTGAAAGGTGAACAATTATGGATAAGAAGAATAATAAATCTCTAAAAGGAAAACCGCCGGTAGGATATTCAGATTTTAAAAATTTGCGGGAACAAGAATTATACTATGTTGATAAAACTCTGCTGATCAAAAAAATCTGGGAAAACCCCTCTCAGGTGTTGCTTTTTCCACGTCCCAGACGTTTTGGCAAAACTCTCAATTTATCAATGCTGCGTTACTTCTTTGAAAAAACCGAAGATTCCAATGCAGGTCTCTTTGAGGGACTTTTTATCTCCGGACAACCTGAAATCATGGCGCATCAGGGGCGATATCCTTTGATTTATCTTACATTCAAAGATGTAAAAGAGATGACTTGGGAAAATTGTCTGAAGCAATTTCGACACTTGTTGGCTTCAGAGTGGTTCCGTCTGATTCCGCTAATTGAAGCTTGTACAAAAACTCCCGAAGAAGAACGTATTCTGATGGCATTTTCTAAAAATGCAACAGATATCATTGATCTGGAAAAATCTCTACCAACCATGATGTCTTTACTTTGGAAAACTACCGGTAAAAAAATCATTGTTCTGATCGATGAATACGACACCCCTATTCACGCAGGACACCAGTACGGGTATTACGACGAAGTGATTCTGTTCATGCGAAACCTCCTAAGCGGCGCTTTCAAAGACAATTCCTGTCTTAAAAAAGGGGTAATCACCGGAGTTTTGAGAATCTCAAAGGAGTCCATCTTTACAGGCTTGAACAACATCTCGGTCAGTTCCATCATCCGTCCGGAATTCAGTAGCTATTTCGGTTTTACTGAACCAGAAGTAGAAAATATGCTGAATGAATTTTCCGTCGAGCATCCCGATGAAGTGAAAAACTGGTATAATGGCTATGTATTTGGCAATCAGGTGATTTACAATCCATGGTCTATTCTGAATTTTTTAAATAGTGAAGACCGTCAGTTACAGCCGTTCTGGATCGACTCCAGCAGCAATGATCTGGTGCGTGATTTAATCTTGAATGGTCCGATCTCTTTGCGTGAAAGTGTGGAAACTTTATTACGCGGTGAGTCCATAAGCTCGGCTCTGCCTGAAAATATCGTCCTTCGGGACATTGCTGCAACTGAAGAAAACATCTGGAGCTTGCTAACTTTCAGCGGTTATCTGAAAGCGTTGAATCCAAGACAGGAGCATACCCGCATTTTATACGATCTGTCGATTCCAAACATGGAAGTACTTAGTTTTTATGAAGATACAATTCAGGTATGGCTCAGGCGGCAAATCGGAGATCACCGTCTTCAACAACTGCTGAAAGCTCTCATACAGGAGGACATTGCAGGTTTTGAACAATACCTTGCAGAGATGGTGCAGACAGTCCTGAGTTATCATGATACGTCTGGAGATGAGCCGGAAAGGGTGTATCATGCATTTGTGCTGGGACTATTGGTGAATCTTGGTTCTCGATATCAGATACGTTCGAACCGGGAATCCGGTTATGGACGTTATGACGTGATGCTGATTCCAAAGGATTCCCGGCAGACTGGATTTGTCTTTGAATTCAAAAAAGTAAATTTAAAGTACGATAAGACACCCAAAACCGCCATGAAAAGCGCACTAAAACAAATTCAGGACAGGCAATATGCTTTGGAATTAAGACAGGCAGGAGTCCAGAAAATTCTTGGCATCGGCGTGGTTGTTCATAAAAAAAAGGTTTGGGTTGAATCAGTGGGGTTATGAAATAAAAATTGCTTGAAAGTGTGTTAAGATATGAATACATCGGGTGGACATAATTTTAGAGGACAGCCATCAACTATCCTTGACAACCGTAAATCGGAGAAAAAGACAAGAAATGAGTGGCTCCCCACTATTCCACGAGTGCTGATGCTTAACATAAAATGCGACAAGTGATGCTATTGATACATAATGATCCGGTTCCTGCCCAGCTTTTTAGCCTGGTAAAGGGCTTCATCGGCTGCTCGTACCAGCGTTTCACCTGATGCAGTGTGAGATAGTACAGCCAGAGATGAAATGCCGATACTGACGGATATCTGAAAAGGTTTTTGGTTGTAATAAAACATTCGCTGGTTAAGTGTTTCCCTGAAACGCTCGCATACGCCGACAGCTTTATGAATGTCGGTGTCCGACAAAATGACCGCGAACTCCTCTCCGCCGTACCGACATGCCAGATCGCTTTGCCGTATCCATTCATTCAGCATGCTTCCGAACTCCGCCAGAGCCATATCTCCTGCGGGATGCCCCATTGTGTCGTTGATGTTTTTAAAATGATCCAGATCCATCATGCAAAGCGCCATATCTGACCGGGTTCTGCCTGCGCGGGATATTTCCCGCTCCAGTGACTCATAAAAATACCGCCGATTATACAGCCCCGTCAAAACATCCCGGATAGACATTTCCGCCATAATGTGCATAATTTTCCGGGATTCTTTTTTCAATTGCGATTTTGTCAAAGCATTGTTGATGGCCAGACTCAGGTTTTTTTCATTTAGCTGATCCTTGGGCAGATAATCGAATGCTCCTGCCTGAATCACCTGGGTTGCTATCATTTCATCCCCTTTTCCGGTAATAACGATCACAGGGGTTTCAAGGCCTTCCGCATCCATTTTCCGCATCAGATCCATACCCGTTCCATCCGGAAGAAAAAAGTCCACAAGCACCAGATCTACTGGATCAGTTTTCATCAGGTTCAAACCTTCCGCAATGGTTTTAGTTCGCAAGAGAATCAGATTTACAAAGGCTTTCACAACGCTTTCAATTACATGATAATCGATATCCGAATCTTCTATTGAAAGTGTTCTCAACAGTGGACCATCGGTGCCTGTACCCTCGGCAGTGATTTTATATGGCTGGATATCTGCATGTTGAATGATCTGAATTTTCTTGACAATGCCGGCGATGCGCCTGCCTGCCTCTGCAATTCGTGCAATATGGGCATCCAGTTTATCAGGAGTTTTTTGATCCATCTGGAGCAACTCGATGGTTCCCAAAAGGCCGGTCAGCGGCTGATTCAGCTCATGCGCCGTTGCGCCTGCCATCTGGAGCAGCACCTTAAGACGTTCTTCTTCAATGACCGCTTTTTGCTGATCAAGAATCTTTCGGTTCGCCTGCTTTAATTTTTCGACGGTTGCTTCCAATCTATGATTGGTTTTCTCAATCAATAGCCGCTGACGGTAAATATCTAAAAACACCTTCACTTTGCTGGTCAAAATATGGGGGTCAAGGGGTTTAAATAAATAATCCACCGCGCCGGATTCATAGCCTTTGAAAATGTGCTGTTTTTCTTTACTTATGGCGGTGACAAAGATGATAGGTATGTTCCGGGTTCTTTCGTTGGAACGCATCAGTTCGGCTGTTTCAAATCCATCCATATCCGGCATCTGGACATCCAGAAGGACAAGGGCGAAATCATATTCCAGCAACATACCCAACGCCTCATTTCCGGTCGCCGCCTTGATGGTAATGACTTCAGGGCTTTCCAGAAGGCTTTCCAGCGCCAGCAGATTGGCGGGCTTGTCATCAACCAGCAAAATATGGACAGGTTCTGTTTGAGTCACAACATTACTCCATCGGAGAGTCTGGCAAGAAATTTTCCAATAGCTTCAAGCGGTAAAATAAAATCGACCTCACCTGCTGATATGGCGGATTTTGGCATGATTTCAGCCTCCGCCGTACGAGGATCCTGAACAACCGTAATCCCTCCGGCAGATTTAATTTTCATCAGACCTCTTGCGCCGTCCGCGCTGGCACCGGTGAGTATGATGCCCATTAGCTTTGATCCATAGGCTTCCGCAGCCGTTTCAAACAGCACATCAATAGAGGGTCTGGCAAAATTTACAGGATCTTCCACCGACAGCGAAAACGAATGATCCATTTCAATCAGCAAATGATAATTCGGTGGAGCAAAATAGACGATGCCCGGCAAAACCGGTTCTTTATCATCTGCCTGTTTAACTATCAGTTTGCACTTATTATTCAGGTATCGAGTCAAAAAATCATCTGAACCAGGGTGGGAATGCTGAACGATAATGACTGGCAGATTATAATGCACAGGCAAACAGGGCAACAAAATCTCCAGCGCTGTCAGCCCCCCAGCAGAAGCCCCAATGACAATAGCATCAATCATACAGGCAATCCCATTTTTTTTCGATAGATTTTCTCTTTGGGAACAATATCTTCAAAACCATCAGAACAGGTTGAATACCTCAGGCTTTCTTTGGACCCCAGACAGAGATAACCACCCTGACCAAGGCTGTCATTAAACAAATTAAATACCCGATTTTGAAGATTTCGCTTAAAATAAATCAGGACATTCCGGCAAAGTATCAAATCCATCTCTCCCAAAGGGCCATCCGAAACAAGATTGTGATGGGCGAATACAATATTTTTTTTTAAAGATGCATGAATCGCTGCATGCTTATTGCTGGCTGCATAATAGTCCCCGAAAGATGATTTTCCGCCAGACTGATGATAATTGGAAGTATAATCCTTAATTTTCTCTAAAGAATATATCCCTTCTTTGGCTGCAAGCAATATCTTTTCGTTAAAATCCGTTGCATACACCTGCGTTTTCTGGTGAAGCCCCGCTTCGAAAAAGAGGATAGCCATTGAATAGACTTCTTCGCCCGATGCGCAACCTGCATGCCAGACTTTTATGAACGGCAGTTTTTTGAGGTCTGGAAGCACTTTATCCCGAATCGCCTTATAAAACAGGGGATCTCTGAACATATCCGTGACATTGATCGACAGATCCAAAAGAAGTTTCTCGAAACAAGACTTATCACACAGAACATGATGCAGCAATTCCGAAATGTTCCGATACCCTGAAAAAGCCAGATTCCTCAAAATTCGCCGCTTGAGGGAAGCTTCGGAATAGCCACGGAAATCATAACCATATTTTAAATAAACAGCATTCAGTAAAAGCTGAATCTCGATCATAAGATTTTCAGCGTCTTTATCCATTCATTTCTCCGTCCATTCTTACATTAATACAGCCACGCACGCAGCATCGAAAGCAGATTTTCCGTCTCAAACGGCTTGGCCAGATAGTCATTGGCGCCTGCCTCGATACATAATGCACGGTCGCCTTTCATGGCTTTGGCTGTAAGTGCGATGATGGGGAGTTTTTCAAATTGTTTCTGCTTTCGTATTTCCTTCATGGCCTCGTATCCATCCATGACAGGCATCATGATATCCATCAGAACCAGATCAATATTTGACTCCCTGTTCAGACGATCGATTCCTTCCTTCCCATTTTTCCCGACAATGACTTTCATTCCTTTTTCTTCCAGGATATTGGTGATCGCATAGACGTTTCGCATGTCATCATCCACCAGAAGGATTCGTTTGTTTTCAAGCACTGCATCCCTATCTTGGTCGCTTAAAATAGCAGCAACAATAGCGATTGCAGAATGTGAATCATCTTCAATCATCAGAACGGATTTATCTTCGGGGAAGATATCCTCGCCAAATGTAGAGCCATCATCCTGCAAAGCCTCGTTCCCGGACGGGAGACAGGTGCCTTGTACCATATCTGTTTTTTTCTCCAAAACCTGCTGGTTTTTTTCTGGATGTACTGAACGAGCTGCAGGCAGAACGAGAATAAAGGCGCTGCCCTTTCCTTCCTGGCTCTCAAGCTCGATTTCTCCACCAAGATATTTAGCCAGCTCAACGGAAATGGAAAGGCCAAGGCCGGTTCCGCCGTATTTTCTGTTGGTTGTCCCATCCGCCTGTTTAAAGGCTTCAAACACCAATTGTTGCTTGTCTTTGGGAATGCCAATACCGGTATCTGAAACCCAAAAAGCAATAGCACCGGTGGAAGCCAGATTCCGCCGTAGAACATGAATGTCTTCGGCGGGACATATCGTAAAAGAAACCCTGCCACTTGATGTAAATTTAAACGCATTGGAAAGAAAATTCTTGATGATCTGCTCGGTTCGCTGCCTGTCTGTCAAAATGGTCATGGGCAGATTGTCATGCAGTTCAACGACAAAATCAAGTCCCTTCTTCTGCGCTATTACCTGAAAATTGCGTTTCATGACTTCAGCCAGATCATTTAAAATAACTGGTTCCAGATGCAACTCCATTTTCCCGGATTCAACCTTGGAAAGATCCAGGACTTCGTTAATCAGGATTAACAGGTCAGAACCTGAATCATGGATTGTTTGAGCGAATTCGATTTGTTTTTCTGTAAGATTTCCTCCCTTGTTGTCCGAAACGAGCTTGGACAGCAGGAGAATGCTGTTCAGCGGAGTCCTCAGCTCATGAGACATGTTGGCCAGAAACTCGGATTTGTATCTGCTGGTTCTTTCGAGCGTCCTGGCTTTTTCCTCAATAAGTTTTCCGGCCATTTCCAGCTCCAGATTCTTCTTCTGGATATCTTCTTTTTGTTCTTCCAACAGTTGGGTCTGTTCCTGAAGTTCCTCATTGGTCTGACGCAGTTCTTCCTGCTGAGTCTGAAGTCTGTATTCAGACTGCTGAAGGGCTGACGCCTGCTGTTCCAGATCAAGGTTGGATTTTCGGAGCGATTCCTGCTGGTGTCGAAGCATATCCGCCTGTTTTTGGGTTTGTTCAAGCAAGATTTTCATCCGGGTCCGGGCCTGAGCAGAATTCAGAGCTATGGCAATGCTGTTGGAGACCTGATCTATAAGCGCCAGTTGGATATCTGAAAAATCCTGGAACGATCCCAACTCGATGACTCCTTTAACTGTGTTGTCAAAGATGAGGGGACAAACCACGATGTTGCGAGGGGCCGCAATTCCCAGGCCAGACTGGATTTTAACGTAATTATTGGGAACATCGTATATCTGCAAACGCCGTTTTCTCAAGGCTGCCTGACCCACCAGCCCTTCTCCCAGGAAAAAGTGATTTGAGAGTTTTTTGCGTTTTTGATAGGCAAAACTTCCAGTCATGAACAAGACACCTTCTTCTTCATCCATCACATAAAAAGCACCGATGGGCGCATTCAGATACTCACACAGATAAGCGATGACATTGTTGGAAAGAGTCGTCAAGTCCTGTTCCCCTCGCATCTGTTTATGAAGCTCCATCTGACCGGTTTTCAGGATATTTTGCTGCTCGTTTTCTTCTGTCATTTTACGAAGAGATGTGATCATCTCCGCAAGGGCTGATCCGAGCTGGTCTTTATCTGAAAACGGCTGGAAAATGGTGGAATAGCCCCCTTCGGTGATACGTTTAAGTTGGGTGACAATTTTCCGAATGTTTTCAACCATCAGATTTACGGCTTTCCCCAAAACATCTTCGCTGCTTTTCAAGGGAGCCAGTTGACTGAAATCACCAATCGCCAATGCTTGGCATATAGTTGTGGTCTCCCGAAGAGACATCACCACATTCATAAAACTGGCATTGACCCTGCCGATTTCATCGTCTGCGGTTTCGATCTCGTCATAGTCCAGCTTGCCCAAAGCCACTTTTTCAGCCGCCTCGGCGATTTGTCTCAGCGGACGGATCTGCCGGTGGAAAATAAACGCAATAACAAAAACAGCAAGACCAGTAAGAATGGTGCTGATGATGATTTCCGTCCACATATCCGATTTTGCTTCGTTTGTAAGGGCAACCAGCCAGTTGTCCCTATCTTCTGAGGTAATCAGGATGTCCATGTTTGATGCATTCCCGATTTCCGATTTAACAACACCCGAAGAATCCCGGACAACAGATAGTGTGTGATCCTGGACGGAAGAAGCTATATGGTTTCTTCTGGAGATGGTGGTATAGGCGATAAGGATGCCATTGATGACCACAATACACAACAGAACCGGCACGATTAGTTTGGTGGTGATGATGTTGATGGATTTAAACCGCATGACTGTCTTTTCCTGTAACGGGATATACTTTGAGCGCGCGGTCAATGACTTAATTTTTATTCACCGCAAAGGCGCAAAGAGCGCAAAGAAAATATTCAATGAAATTAGATGCCACAAGAGCGTTGTCTTCTTTGCGTCCTTTGCGCCTTTGCGGTGAATTGAAAAGTGCAGTTTATGCCCGCGTACAGTATAATTGCATCTTTTGACTTCTGACTCAGATATATAACATATTGATATTACAATCAAGAAAATATCAAAAAGGAAATTATTCAAACACGGAATATTTTTATTGCACTTATACTCTTTTTCGTTATAGTACAGCCCACAAAAAGACCTTCTGGCGCAAAGAAAAACTTTCTGGCAAGTGCAAGCCAAAAGGTATGCTGGCTTGCACTTGCCCCATGCCCAAATTACTGCCCTGCTCCCCTTTTCCCATGCACAGTTTTAAGGAAACCACCCAATGAGAATTGCCGTCTTGTATGGAAACATGTCCGAGAATACTTCAAAAGATGAGCAGGATGGACTGATACAGGTTGAATCTGTTTCCCATGCGCTATCAGAACTGAATCATGACCCGGTTCCGGTCAGTTTTTCCCTGGACATTAAAAAAACCCTGAGGAAAATCGCCGAAATCAATCCGGCGCTGGTATTTAATCTCGTGGAGTCCATTGACGGGCAGGGACGGCTGATTCACATAGCACCGTCCATACTAGACGCAATGAACATGGCCTACACCGGTGCCGGAGCCGATGCAATTTATACCACATCCAACAAGATTCTGGCCAAACAGATGCTGAAGGGAGCCAGGATTCCAACTCCTTTTTTTGTGACCCAGGATAAAACCCAGAATAAAACCCAGAATAAAATTGGACAGCGAAAAACACCGCTGTGCAATCCTGGCATCATTAAATCTGTATGGGAACATGGTTCAGTGGGCATTGGTTATGATTCCGTGGTTTTTCCCAAGACATACAACCAGCTCCTTCAGGAAATGGATCGCCGTAAAGACCAACTGGGCGGAGCATGTTTTGCCGAAGCATTCATAGAAGGCCGGGAATTCAATCTTTCGCTCCTGGCCAAAAATGGCAATGGCATCCCACAGGTGCTGCCGCCGGCTGAAATTTGTTTCGAAAACTACCCCAAGGACAGACATAAAATTGTGGACTACAAGGCCAAATGGGAATCAGAATCTTTCGAGTATCAAAATACCGTTCGCTCGTTTGACTTTCCGGATCATGACAAACCGCTTCTGAACAGGATCATTAAAATCGCCATGGAATGCTGGAAGCTGTTCAATTTACGGGGATATGCCCGCGTGGATTTCCGGGTGGATGACAGCGGCAATCCCTGGGTTCTGGAAGTCAATACTAATCCCTGTATTGCACCGGACAGCGGATTTGTGGCCGCCGCCGGTAAGGCGGATTTGACATTCAAGCAGATTATCGAGCGCATTATTCATGAGCCGATGGTCCAAATCGCGGACAGGCTGCATGCTGAATCCGAAGAACTGTCATGGAAAATAGCCGTCAATGCGTGAGCATACCCTGAATGTTATCTTTCGTGACACCGTTCATCGCTCAGACCCTGAAGCCATTTTTCATCTGACCGAATCCTGTGAACTTTTTTATCCCGAAGAAACCGCTGTTGCACGGGAACTTGCTGAAGAAAGAC
>Ga0194052_1000386_pt1 | contig 28748 bp, 17 predicted proteins | sample SepL226m_MetaG_FD_160117 | JGI IMG/M metagenome (GOLD analysis project Ga0194052, IMG submission 160117) | Anoxic zone freshwater microbial communities from boreal shield lake in IISD Experimental Lakes Area, Ontario, Canada - Sep2016-L227-6m | ecosystem: Environmental > Aquatic > Freshwater >...
CCATTGATCAGAACCACCACCAGAAGACCAGCCTGCAGCGGAAGCAAAAGCCCCCATATCAGGGTTTCGGTCGGCAGCAACTCGTGAATCCAAGGCGTGGAAGCAATCCACACCACGGCGGATATGCTCAGTTGAATGACCATGGCAAAGAAGAGCTGACCGTTAAACGGCTGATCTTGCTTATTGCGCAGATACATGGACAAGGGAATGATCGCCAGCAGAAAGGAAAGAACAAGCGGCATGGGAAGCGGCGAAACATCTTTCACAGGACCTTCAAGAGCGATTTTAAGGTTTCGATCCTTGTCAAACAATCCCCAGTGAGCCCCCATAACTCCTTCCGAATCCACTTTCCAGGGTTGGTCAAAGGCTTCCATGATAAAATAATCAATCTTTAGTTCCGCCGCCACATTAAAAAATGACCGCAGAAAGAGAGATTCATTGACCGTACTGGGCTTTGCCGGACCCCGACGCTCCCCATGGCTGGGCCAACCCACTTCAGCCAGCAGAACATGTTTGTCCGGATAGGCCTGTTGAACCTGTCGATAGCGTTCCACTACCCATTTCAGGGAATGTTCCAGAGGAATCTTTTCCCAGTAGGGCAGGATGTGAATGGCGATATAGTCCACATTTCTGGCCAGCTCCGGGTTATTGATCCACACATCCCAGGGTTCGGCAGTACTGACAGGACAAGGAACCTGCTCGCGCACTCTGCGGATGTATTCAATCAGTTCCTTAACCTTCAGGTCCCCCCGAAGAACAGATTCATTACCGACAATGACACGCGGAACCGTAGTCGTATAGGTTCGGGCGTTTCGAACCAGGTTTCGAATTTCCCTTTCATTTTTGTCCTTGTCCGGGTCCAACCAAGCGCCGGCCGTTACACTAAGCCCGTAGCGAACCGCCATCCCCGGAATATTTTCAAACCCGTCGATCGAAGAATAACTGCGAACACTTCGCGTCACCCCTCTGATCATTTTCAGATCGCCATCTATCTGATCCGGAAATGGATATATTTTTTCCATAGGATTCTGCCCCTTATGAAAAGGGCTGAAAGAGACTCCCTCAATCTTGTCGGTCCAGGAAGAAACCAGGGGAGCAGGGCGATTAAACGCCAGCCAGATAGCCATGTTAGCCAGAATAACCAGAAACAATACTTTTGTCTTTTGCATTGATTTCACCATTTTTACGACAGACGGGGTTCTGCAGCAGTGAGGGGGGCAAAAACCATTGAAATTCCGTTGTTATGTTAGAATTCCCCTTGCCAGGATGCCATTTCATAAACCGGGCATGTTATTCCAACAAAACAACATAGTCAAGAATTCTGTGATGGCTTCTTACAAGTTCATCAAGAATACATAAGTGTTCCAAAAATCCATCAAAATGAAAATACCTAAATCTGGCAATTGACCCTGCTGATGGATTCAGCTATAATACTTTTCAATTCTGGTGAAACAACACTCCAAACCTTATAAATCCAAGCATATGTATGCTCTTAATCACCCGGACATTCACCCCACGGATACAAAAATAACATCCTCCTCGCCCCCCATTTACAAAGGAGGGAAACCTTTTCAAGGTAAAGATACCATTATGAGATTTTGTCGATTCTTGCTTTTTGTTCTGCTGATAATGCTGCTGACCTCCTGCGCTTCCAAAAAAATAATTAAAACAAATAAACCCCCGAAATTCGACAAATCGCCTCCAGTTGTCACTGTCAGCCCTGGAGATGAACTCTTTGCTTCCGCCGAAAAAAGGTATTTTGAGAAAGCTTATCCGGAGGCGCTGAACACCTTTCAGAAGTATTTATCCGCATTTCCAAACGGCTCATGGACCGCGAACACCCTTTTGCGAATCGGCGATATTTATATGGCAACCGGAAAACCGTCCCAAGCCCTTCCCTATTATCAGCGCCTGGCCGCCCATTATCCCAAAAGCGCTTCGGCTCAACAGGCTGAACTTGGCGTACTAACAGCGCTTTTCGCCATCGGAGATTACCAGAAGGTCATTGATTTTGGACAGGTTTATGTGAAAAAATACAGGTCCTCCGATACTGTGCGCCAGGCATTTGAAATACTGGCTGATGCCTATTCCCGCCTGAATCTTCCAGCGGAAGCCATAAATGCTTATTCCAATGTTCTGGAAAAATCATCAGGAACCGATTCGGCGCGAATCACCCAAAAGCTCAAAGAAATTATATCGCCTATGGCTATTTCTGATGTGTTTAACCTGTTAACCCGCCTGGAGTCATCTCGGGTAAAGGCAAAAATTCTGTTACTGGCAGGCCAGAAATATCTGGAATTGGAAAAACAGGAAGATGCCTACAGCGTCCTGACCGTACTAACCGAACAATTTCCGAAACAAGATGAAGCAGCTCAGGCTTTACAAATGCTTCAGGACCTGAAAAAACATTCGGCCTATCAACATCAAACAATAGGATGTCTGCTGCCTCTTACCGGAACTTATGAAGCTTATGGGAAAAAAGCGCTAAAAGGAATTGAGCTGGCGCAAAATCAGTTTGTATCGCTTAACCCCGATCCGCCACTGACCATACTCATTAAAGACACGGAATCTGACCCTGAAAAAACCATTGCTGCAGTAAAGGAGCTGGCTGAGTCCGGCATCGCCGCTATTATCGGCCCCGTAGCCACGGCCGATATCGCTGCGGTAGAGGCGCAAAAATATGGCATTCCGATTATCACCTTGACCCAGAAAGATCAAATCACCCAAATTGGGCCCTCGGTTTTCCGAAACTTCATGACGCCCGGAACTCAGACAGATGCTCTGGCATCCTTTACCGTAAAGAAACTCGGTCTGAGCCGTTTTGCGATTCTTTATCCCGATGAGCCTTATGGCATTAATTTCATGAATCTTTTCAAGGATCAGGTCGAGTCCGCAGGCGGCCGTGTGGTTGCGATTCAATCATATAATACCTCGCAGACCGATTTCAGGGAAACCCTGCAAAAGCTTTCAAGCCGGTATTCGCCTGTTCCCGATAATTCAAAATCGTCCAGAGCAAGCAAACGCATGGAGCCAACTGCCGCGGCCATAGACGCAACCCCTTCAATTTCCGAGGACTTCGAAGCACTTTTTATTCCGGATTCACCTCAAAAAATAGCCGTTATCGTTCCCCAACTGGCTTATGGCAATCTTCGCCCATCTTATCTGCTCGGAACCAACCTGTGGCACTCTCTCAAACTGATTCATACTGGCGGCCCATCGATCCAGGGCAGCATTCTGCCAGACGGTTTTTTTGCCGAAAGCACATCTGAAACCGTACAGCAGTTTGTTCGGATATTTCAAAATGCCTACAAGGAATCCCCCGGATATATCGAAGCCGTCTCTTATGATACGGCAATGATGATGTTTAACATTATCAGAAACCCGAATACTCTTTTTCGCAGTTCAATTATAAAAGAACTTCTCAGACCCGATGGCTATTCAGGCGTTACTGGAGATTATCGCTTTGATAAGGACCGTGAAGCTCAGAAAAAACTGTTTCTACTCCAGATCAAAGGCGAAGCATTTGTTGAAATCACCACACCCTGAAAAAGGGAGAGCGCCTTTTATGAACCCAGCCTGTTTGGGCTATCTGGGATTAACATCCGGGCTGTTTTTGTTTACCCTGCCATACATCCTGTTGTACACGAGACTGACCGGACGTTACCGCAGCAGCTTTACACAGCGCATCGGCATTTATCCCGCCCTGAATCCGCCTTACGCGCGTTCTCCGCGCTTATGGCTTCACGCTGTTTCAATGGGCGAGGTGAATGCAGCAGTCCCAATCATTGAAGCACTTCAGGCACTGGCGCCCCGCTGCACCATTATCCTTTCCACCACAACGGAACATGGGCAAAAACTTGCAAAAACCCGGCTACCCTCCGATGTTATCTGCATTTACGCTCCCATTGATTTTATTCTTTCCGTCACAAGCGCCCTCAGAAAAATAAAACCCGACCTGCTGGTCTGTCTTGAAACAGAACTGTGGCCGAACTTGTTGATGATGGCTAACCTTATGGGTATAAAAACAGCCATCGTTAACGGTCGTATTTCAGGAAGGGCCATTAAACGGTATAGGCTGATCCGGCCGCTGATGAAAGAAGTGATTGGCGGTATGAACTTTTTCAGTATGATTCAGGAGATTGATGCCAGAAGGATTCATGAAATGGGAGCAGCGCCTGAGAAGATACAGGTCAATGGCAATGCAAAATATGATCTGTTGCTGCGTCAGTCCGACAACCGGGTGCAGCCGGACCAGGTACGATATTGGCGGCAAATTTTCGGTATCAAGAAAAACGAGCCAGTTTTTCTGGCTGGAAGTACGCGGCATTTTGAAGAAGAAATTATTCTGGATGCTTATCAAAAAGTGGTTCAGAAAGCCCCTGATACTCTTCTGATTCTGGCGCCCAGGCACCTTGAGCGGACCCGGCGTATCGAAAAAATTATCAAAGCAAGGGGGCTGAACTGTCAATTGCGAACCTGTCTCGGAAATAACGGCGAGAATAGAACGGCTCCTGTCATCATTCTGGATACCATGGGAGAACTTCAAGCCATTTACAGCATAGCTACGGTCGTTTTTTGCGGTGGCAGCCTGACACCGCTCGGCGGACAAAATATTCTCGAGCCGGCGGTGTGGGCCAAACCCGTACTCTACGGGCCTTATATGGAAGACTTTCTGGATGCCAGAAACCTGCTGGAAAGCACCGGAGGCGGCATTGAAGTAAAAGACGGCAATGACCTTGCCGAAAAAGTCCTGTTTTTTATCGCCAGTCCGGACCAAGCGCAAAAAACAGGAAATTCAGCACGAAGAGCCGTTGAAATGAACCAGGGCGCAGCCAAAAAGCATGCTGAAGTTATCTACAGCCTGTTACGCGCATTATTATGACGTTTCAGTAATACAAGTCCGCCACCAAGCAAATCATTAACTTATCATGGATTTAGCGCCATTTTGAAAGCATAATGGATTAGGTGGAGATTTTAAACCAACAATTTGGCAATTGTACAGACTGCGAGAAGCCTTTTATGAAAAATACGACTGACAATCCCCTGCGATACCGAGCAGCAATTCCGCATGTCATCGTTATTCTATGGCTGATCTACCTTGGTACCATGATATGGCGACATAACGTTCAAAGCGTTCAGCCTCCTTATTATGACCCCTTGTCGTACATGCAGAAAGCCAAGAATTTCTGGGAGGCCGTGGATCAGGGAAAACTGTTTAACCCCCTGAATATTGAGCCAACGATTCGACCCCCTGGAACAATTCTGATGTCTTATCCATTTGGATTTTCATCCGATTTCAAGGGATTCCACTTTCGGTCTGTTTTCGTTCCGATATTGTGCATCGTCCTTGCAGTTTATATGGCAGCAGGGTTACCCAAGTCTTCTGCTGAGAGCTGGGGTATTGCGGCAGTGGCCATTCTTTTTTCCGCTATTCCGATTTTTTATGATTTTGATCATAACGATCTCAATTCAGGGTCAACTCACTGGGGTCTGGTCGATAACTTTCAGGCTGGTATTGCCGCACTGGCGGCTGCAGGATTTGTAAAAAGCCTGAAGGCGCGATCGTTGATCTGGTTAATGTGGGGAGCATTTTGCGGATCTTTTACGCTGATGATCAAACCATCCGGCCTTATGATTATGGCGCTTCTGACCGCAACTTGGCTGATTGTCGTTATCTTGGAATATTTATTGGCGAGGACATATCAACAAACCAATTCAGATATTCAACGTTATGTGATCATCGGCGGAATCCAAACGTTCACAATTTTCTCCGTTGTCGTTCTCCTCTGTATTTTTTCAAATTATTTTTCAATGCAAAACTTCGCATATGCCAAACAGGCAATGATAGTCATGAGAGAAGTGCTGAAAACATCACCTCTTGTAATCATATTATTGCTGTTTCGCAGTATCGGAATTGCATTTGCTTTATGGATTCTTTGGAAAGGATCGTTAATAATCTATAATTACTTCAGTAGCAGTGATCGTCATGAATTTTTTTCAGCAACAATGATCGGGTTGATAGTGAGCACTCCTGTCATTTGGAACCTGGGCATCTGGTATTGGCTGGTGGTGCAATCTGGTGGAAATCAGGTCAGATATTTCTATCCGTTTTTATTGATGGGCGCGGTTTGTATGATTCCGATGTCCTTACATGTCTTGCAGCACAGCCATCGTTGGATTCGCCTGGCCGAATTGGTTCTGTGTTTCCTGCCAGCGCTCAATATTGGGACGCTGCTGGCACTGGAGTCTCCGCCAATTCTATGGCAGCAGATTACCGGAGTGAATGTCTTTGTTGGAAAAGATCGAGAAGAAGTGAATCAGGCTTATACATTTCTGGATGTATTGAGAAGTCGGAACATGAGTGCGAATCTTTATTCGTTTGTTTTATACGCTCCAGCGAATACTTTTGTAACTATTGGTATATACGAAGAAATAGTAAGGCCACATCTTCCAGTTTTTAAATTGATTTCACCGGTGGATTGGCTGGGCGGTTTCTGTATAAGGACGAATCAGTTTATGGATGCCGACTACATTCTAGTCAGTAATGATTCAAGTAGGATACTTGAAACGATTTGTGATCAACAGCTTTTTTTTCCACGGCTTTTTGATCAACAGCTTTTTGATCAGCATTTTGCATTGGTTTCTGAATCTGTCGTTTTTCAGACTTGGCTTTGCGGATTGAACGAGAGTGCCGGTGTAAAAACTGTTTCAGATGGCAGGACTTTGAGATTACTGGAAATTATTGACAGAAAAGCGTTTACATATGCGGTCGAATCATTTGTAGCAACGCATTCATGGCGTCCTGAGTTTATTGCGGCAAATTCACTGCGACGTTGGTGGAACGAGGCGGATGTGTCCGGCTATGCTGGAAATTTTGTAGCGAAAAAAACCGATTTCGAGGGGATTTATACGTTACATGCGCTGTCGTTGCTCCTTACAGACACAGGCCTAAAAGTTGAATTATGGTGGGAAGAATTGCGTCATGAAGATGCGAACAGCCAGCGGCTTGTGTTTTTTCATCTTGTCGATCAATCCGGTAAAATACTCCACAATCTAAGCTTGTCCCTGGATAAATACGATCCTCCATTCGATAACCGAAGATGGCGTTATGGAACCATAACCTTTGAGCAGCCATTATCCAACGAAGCGACTTCGCTGGCTTTTGGGATATTCCGTCCGAATCATGAATTTCTAATGCCCGACAAAGGGGTATGTGATTGGGGAGGAATGCGGGTTTTGGTCCCGATCCCCGTCAACGATTCCTGATGCATATCTGACAAAATGAAGGATGCCAGGTTTTCTTAATTTTTTCTGATCGGAAAATACCAGATGACCCTTCTTGAAAATGAACATAAAATGTATTGCAAGCGCCGCGCTGGTCACTGGGATGCGCTGGTCAATCGTCGGCCAGGCGTGCTTTCTCGTTATTATCACAGACGTTTGACAGAGATATATCGTCATGTGATCGGCGTGTGTGACAGCATTCTCGATCTGGGGTGCGGCCATGGGAAACTTCTCGATATGCTCAATCCGAAACGGGGTGTAGGGGTGGATATCTCAAAGCGGATGATCGATGAAGCAAGGATTCGTTATTCGAAATTTCAGTTTTTTTGTGCTGATTCTCAGACATTCGATCTGGGGGATTCAACGTTTGATGTCATCATCCTTTCCGATTTGTTGAACGATCTGTGGGATGTACAGGCAACCATGACACACATAAGACGGTACTGCAATGAACACACCCGCATCATATTCAATGTTCAAAGTCATCTCTGGGAATATCCGCGTCGCATATCTGAATATTATAAAATTGTTACGCCAAATCTTCCTCAAAACTGGCTTACGCAGGTCGATGTCGATAACCTGGCCAAAATTGCCGGATTCGATCTAATTCGACATTGGGAAGAGATGTTATGTCCGGTGCCAATTCCATACATGGCAGCCCTGTGCAATCGCGTTCTCGTGAAGATGCCCATATTTCGAGTTGCGGCACTGACCAATTTCTACATCATGCGGACGATTGGTTTGTCGCAGAGATCAACAGAGCCCTCCGTTTCGGTTGTGATTGCAGCCAGGAATGAGGCGGGACACATAACAGAGCTATTGAACAGAATTCCAAAAATGGGATCCAGGACTGAAATTATTTTTGTCGAGGGAAACTCATCGGATGACACCTTTAATACGATCAAAAATGCAATTTCCCATCTGTCCCCAACCGATTATCGGTTGATCAGGCAGCCAGGAAAAGAAAAGGGGGATGCGGTACGTGCGGGATTCGAAATCGCAACAGGTGACATGTTGATGATTCTGGATGCCGACATGTCGGTTCCCCCTGAGGATCTGCCCCGATTTTATGCTGTACTTGCAAGCGGTCTGGGCGAATTTGCCAATGGGGTTCGTCTGGTTTACCCTATGCAGGATGGGGCGATGCGTTTTTTAAATTTACTTGGAAATAAATTTTTCAGTTGGGCATTCAGTTGGTTGCTGGGACAACCGATTCGAGATACCCTTTGCGGAACCAAAGTTTTATGGACTCGTGATTATCGCAGAATTGCGTCTGGCCGAAGCTATTTTGGAGATTTTGATCCGTTTGGAGATTTTGATTTGTTATTTGGAGCCGTCCGACAAAATCTAAAAATCATAGAGGTACCTGTCCGGTATCAGACTAGGCGCTATGGAGAGACGAATATCCGTCGCTGGAGTCATGGGTGGCTTCTTCTCAGAATGGTTGTATTTGCAGCACTGCGACTGAAATTCAAGTGAGGTGTCTCCTGTGTTTGATCGAGTAAAAGCTGCCCTGGCCCATCCTCTGACCAAAGAGCTATCCATAGACGACCCGGAAACCACTGTTTTGCGAGCTGAAATTATTCGCCAAAAAGCTTTTTTAAGACGTATTTATCAATCATGGTACCGTTTGTTGATTGAGAATATCCCTGCAGGAGATGGTCAGGTTGCAGAAATCGGGTCTGGAGCGGGTTTTTTGAAAGAATTATATTCGGCGGCAATCACATCGGAGGTTTTTCATTCGGTTAATATCGACATTGTCTATAATGCCATATCGATGCCATTTAAAGCGGGATCATTGCGATCCCTTTTACTTGTTGATGTGTTGCATCATATTCCTGATCCAGGTGCTTTTTTTTCTGAAGCCATGCGTTGTGTCAAAAGCGGAGGACGATGTCTGATGGTGGAGCCATGGAATACTGGCTGGAGTCGATGGATTTACAAACAGCTTCATCATGAACCGTTTGATGTGAACGGAGAATGGACAATCCCCATCTCAGGACCGCTTTCGGGAGCAAATGGGGCCTTGCCATGGATATTATTCGAACGTGACCGGGAAATCTTTTCCAGGCGATTTCCAGAGTGGCGAATTTCAGGTATTACACCCATGATGCCTCTGGTTTATCTATTGTCAGGAGGTATCTCCCTGCGCTCTATTTTCCCGGCCTGGACATATCCCTTGTTTCGTAAAGGAGAAACTTCGGTTGGTTTTGAAAAAAAGGCGGCAATGTTTGCGCTGATCATTCTTGATCGCATTTAAATTTGAGCATTCTTGCAAAAGTCTCATTTTATCATTTCTCAAGTATAATAATGGAACGTCATATTAGTTGAGCAGTATTCCCTGCCCCGTTGACTCCAGCACACTTCGCCATAATTTCCCATTCGTATCCACCTGTTTTCGTTTTCCTGCCGATGCACTCATGGGAACATGAACAAAATGATTGTTCCAGTGGCCAATCAACAATCTGGTTTTACCCGCCATTCCAGCGTGCACGGCATCGCGCCCCAGTACGCTGCAAAATGCATGGTCATTGGCATTAGCCGGAAGGCTGCGGATAATATAACTTGGATCAATGTACTTCAGCGAAATCTCCACATTTTTTGCCTTGAAATATGTCTGTATCGCCTCTTTCAAAAATAAACCGATATCATTCAATTTGACATTTCCGGATTGATCCTTGTCCGGATTATCGTCTGTAAAATATTTTTGCCCGGCTCCTTCCGCCACCACGATAACAGCATGTTTCCGATCCTGCAGACGCTTTTCCAGAGCCGCAAGAAGCCCTTTGGGGCCATCAAGATCAAAATCCACTTCCGGAATCAAAACAAAATTAACATCCTGCTGAGCCAGCACGACGGTTGAGGCAATGAACCCGGAATACCGGCCCATCAATTTGATAAGACCAATACCGTTTGGATATCCTTCAGCCTCGCTGTGAGCAGCTTTTATGGCCAGGGTGGCGATGTCAACCGCAGTGTCAAATCCAAACGAACGGGACACCAGATAGATATCATTGTCAATGGTTTTGGGAATGCCTACAACGCTGATCTTCAGCCCCCGCTCGGTTATGGAGTCTGCGATTTTTGTCGCCGCCTTCAGTGTTCCGTCTCCACCAATCATGAACAACACTCCGATATTCATGCGTTCAAGGCAGTCCACAATATCATCAATGGACTGAGGACCTCGGGAAGAGCCAAGAATAGATCCGCCGCGCTCCAGAATACCGGAAACATCTGCCGGGGTAAGCGGAAAAATATCATGACCATACTTTGGAATAAACCCCTGAAGCCCATATCGAATGCCGTAAACATTGCTAACGCCGTAAGCATAGAATAGTCCCAGAACAATGGACCGGATGATGTCATTCAGCCCGGGACAAAGACCGCCACAAGTAACCAGCGCGCACCGAACCTTGCTGGGATCAAAAAATATTTTCTCCCTGGGACCCCCCATTTCAAAAGCCGGAACCTGTTTTCCCTCCAGAATCAAGGATTTCAGGTTGTCAAGATTGACATCAATTGTTACCTGGTCGGCATCCGAAATAAAAACATTTGTTTCTTCCCTGGTTTTAATGGGAGAAGTAATTCTGCTTTCCCCCAAAACAGGTATGGATGTATCAATATATTCGTTGTTCATAGTCCCCCCGTAATGGAATGATTATGGCTCAAAGACAAAAAAGCAGTTTTGTAAACCTGCCGTGAACCACAGTCCTCAGCCTTGTTAATGCCATGATTGCTTCTATTAATGGCCGTTAAATTTAAAATCGCCCTTACCCAGAATATCATGAAGGTGCAAAATACCTTGAACCTTTTTTTGACTGTCCACAATTGGCAGCACAGTAATCTGATGTTTTTCCATGATATTCAAGGCATCACATGCCAGCGAATCCAGAAACAGCGTTCGGGGCCGGGTGGTCATGACTTCATCGACCGTCACACCATACACCGGTAGCCGTCTAGCGATCAGCCTGCGGATGTCGCCGTCGGTAATAATTCCAGCCAGCGTCATATCAGGGTACGCAACAAGGGTTGCCCCGATTTCCAGCCGGTTGATTTCATTTACTGCCGCATCCATGGAATCGCCGGCAAAAACCAGGGGAACCTGTGTATCTTTCAGCATGATATCCTGAACCCGACTGGCCAGATGCTGTCCCAGATTTCCGCCGGGGTGGACCCGCCTGAAATCGGAAGAATTAAAGTGTTTACGATTGATAAGAACCACGGCCAAAGCATCTCCCATCGCCAAAAGCGCCGTGGTGCTGGCAGTCGGCGCCAGACCTAGCGGGCATGCTTCCGCCTCAACGCTGACATCAATAACGATATCGCTGTGTTCCGCCAGTGTAGAATGAAGATTCCCGGTGAAGGCGATCACCCTGCATCCGATCTTTCGAATGCTTGGCACCAGCAGATTGAGTTCATCCGTTTCCCCGCTGTTGGAAAGCGCCAGAAAGACATCATCCGGACTGACCATTCCCAAATCTCCGTGCATGGCCTCAACCGGATGCAAAAACAAAGAGCGGGTTCCCGTACTGTTCAATGTAGCGACAATTTTTCTACCGACAATTCCGGACTTTCCGATACCGCTTATGATCAGCCTGCCGGTTGCCTTGCAGATGAGATCAACCATTTCTTCAAAATGGTGATCCAGCCGATCAGCGAGCTTTAATATGCCTTCCGCCTCAATTTTCAGAACTTCTATGGCCTGTTCAATACTTGATGTCATTCGCAAATTCCTTAAAGCCGGTATCAACTTGCCGGGAGCGGCGTTCGCCCGGTCGCTTTTCGCCCAGCGATTGTCAGGTCTTATTGCTGCAATAATATATCCGTTAATACCGACATTTTTTGACTTTTATCATCGCATTATAATATAAAACGAAATTCAAGATCAAGGTGGATTTCAGAAACCATTGAGATTAATCAGTTCTGGAATACCGATAATGCCGAAGTTCAGGGGAATTTATTGACAAATAAGACCATGAAAAATATAATAAAAAATTCATAATTTTTGATCTGTCTGAAACTTGCAATGAATTACAAAAATCCGTTATTGTGGTGATCGTGTTTTTTTATGAATAAACGCTCATGGCGTGGTCTATGCCGCCCCCATGAATGAAAATCATGAGAAGGCGGTGTGGGCGACCGGCCGGTCGCCCCTACTTGTTTCGTGTATTTCGTGGTTTAAAAGTATTTTCACGGTAAAGTGTATGTCATGTTGAATATTTAGGAGATATAGCGAGGAAACATAATGCTCAATTTAATGCGTAAAAATGCAGGTACCTGGTTAATCAAAATTCTATTAGGCGCCATTGTTCTGGTCTTTGTGTTCTGGGGGGTCGGCAGTTTTCGCGACCGGGATGCCGGACGGGTCGCCATAGTTAATGGAGATCCGATCATGGTCGAAGAGTACAATGAAACCTATAACCGCCTTGTAGAACAAATGAAACAGAAATACGGAAATCGCCTGAATGATGAAACACTTAAGATGCTTCAGGTTAAAAAACAGACCATTGACCAGCTAATTGAAAAAAAGCTGCTATTGAATGAAGCAAAACGATTGAATTTTCAAGTAGGCGACGAAGAGCTGTCTTCCACCATAAGAGCCATTCCGGCTTTTATGGATAATGGCAATTTTGATAGCCGAAGATACCGGGCTGTTTTATCCCAAAATCGTCTTACACCGGAATCATTTGAAATCAAACAACGCGAATTTGTACTGATGGATAAAGTCCGGTATTTGGTTTCTGGCAGTGTCAAAGTATCCGACTCCGAGATTGAAGACTCCTATCAATGGAAAAATTCGCAGATCATGATCGACTATGCCTTGTTTGATCCATCACTGATTAGCGATATTCGTCTTTCTGATGATGAGATTAAAGCCTATTTTGACACCAACAAAAACACCTATAAAACCGAACCCAAACGCAAGGCGGATTATCTGCAGTTTACACCTGAAATGTATCATTCCAAAGTGTCCCTGGCCGATTCCGAGATAAAGGATTATTTCGAATCCACCCCCGGAGAATTTGACACGCCCAAAACCGTTGAAGCCAGCCACATTCTGATTAAATTAGCCCCGGATGCCAGTGTGGAACTCACTGACAAAGGCAAAGAAAAAGCACATTCTGTCCTGAAGATGGCAAAGGAAGGAAAGGATTTTGCAGAACTTGCCAAACAATACTCTGATGATCCAGGCGGGAAAAACGGCGGACATCTTGGTGTTTTTAAACGAGATGCCATGGTGGAGCCTTTTGGAGAAAAAGCCTTTTCCATGAACCCAGGAGAAATCAGTGATCCAGTCAAGACTCAGTTTGGATGGCATATCATTAAAGTTGAAAAGGTTAACGAGGCATCCACCCTTACCTTTGAACAGGCCAGGCCCAAAATCATAAAAAAATTAACCGATGAAAAAGCCAAAAACATGGCCAATGAAGATGCCTTCGCAACCTATAATGTCGCCCTGAATGCGGAATCATTGTCCAAGGTTGCTGCAACATTGAAACAGCAGATAATCACAACAGAACCTTTTGGTCGCAATGGCCCGACAGGTGTCAAAAACCCTGCCCAATTTGGGGCTGTCGCCTTTGAACTATCACCCAATGCCATCAGCGATATCATTGATTCGCAAGGCGCCTACTATATCCTTCAAGTTGTTGAAGACATGCCTGAGTCGATCCCCGAATTCACACTTGTTGCTGACAAGGTTCGCGCAGATTTAACAAAGAAGCGACAGGACGAACAGGCATTAAAAGACGCCAATCAATGTCTGTCCGAAATAAAAAGCGGTAAATCGCTGAAAGAGTCTGCTGGAAAAAAGAATGTTAAAACCGGATCAACCGACTTCTTTAAACGCAGCGACCGGATTCCGGATATAGGTTATGAGCGCGAAATGTCATCTGCCGCCTTTTTGCTCTCACCTGAAAAGAAATACACCAATGAGCCGATTAAAGGCCAGAAAGGATATTATGTCATTGTATTCAAGGAACGAAAAGCTGCTGATTCTGCCGGATTAGCAGATGAAAAAGGACAAATCACTGAGACGCTGACCAGTCAAAAACAGCGCCGTGTATTCGAAGACCTGCTTACCTCGCTTCGGAACAGAAGCAAGATCGTTGTTGAAAACGGGTATTTGTAATCCGTCGCAGAGGGTGAAAAGGACAGGATATGGCCCCTTTCACCCTCTGATTCGCCAGGATTATCAATTCCGGTTAAGGATCAAATCTGATGCCAGATCAACAGGATAATGACTCCGCGTTTACTTCAAAAAAATGCCCGCATTGCGGTAATTATCTGACCATTTACGAGCGGTTTTGTTTTTCCTGTAAAAAAAGAGTGGGAAAATTAAACAAAAAAACCGGCATGGCGCATCACCCCGTCAACTGGATTTCATACATCATCTGCATTATATCCTGGACTTTTCTGGTATTTTATATCAGGTGGGCTTTTTTGTAGCCGACATCACCCTTCATCATTTTCTTTCGGAAGCCATTTACCCAGTACCTCCGCCAACGCATGGGGCGAAACAGGCTTGGTGATGTAGTCATTCATTCCCGCCTCTATACAGCGCTGCCGATCGCCCTGCATTGCATGGGCTGTCATGGCGATAATCGGAATTGCTGAATGACGAATGGCGAGTGATGAATAAGCTGTTAATTTTTCAGGTTCTTTTTCTTTCATCATTCCGAACTCATCATTCATAATTATTTTTTCGTAATTCCTGATTCTTCTCGTGGCCTCATATCCATCCATCTCGGGCATCTGCACGTCCATCAACACCAGGTCGTAGGGCAGAGTTTCCAGGGCGATGAGCACTTCCTCACCGTTGGCTACAGCGTCAGCACGCAAACCCAGTTTCTTTAGAATGCCCAAGGCCACCTGCTGATTGGTGATATTGTCCTCAGCCAGCAAAATTCTGGCTTTACGGTTTTTATACAGGTTCAGCATATCGCTGGCGGTATTACGAGTGACGATGGATAATGGCGCGAACTCGCGATCTGTAAGCGCCAAAGACAGAACAACCTTAAGTTCTTCATACCGTATCGGCTTGGTCGTATATCCAGCAAAACCGATCCCCTGCAGGCGCTGAGAGTCGCCCCTCATCCCCAGTGAGGTCAGCAGCACCATCCGGGTATTGGCCAGGCGTTTGTCCACCTTGATGACACGACCAACAGTTTCACCATCCATACCGGGCATCTGCATGTCGATCACGGCAATGCGGAAGGGATCGTCCTCCTCAATCGCCAGATAGAGGAGCTGGAGCGCCTCGGGACCATCATGCGCCTCCGCTGGGCGCATGCCCCATGATGTCATACGGATTGTCAGGATTTCACGATTGGTGGCGCTATCGTCCACAATCAACACACGAACGTCGCGCAAGACGGCGGGCTGGATACTTTCAGCAGGCGCCTCCCCGGCCTGTTTGCCCAGGCGCGCGGTGAACCAGAACTCCGAACTCTTCCCTTCTTCGCTGCTAACGCCGGCCTCGCCGCCCATCAGCTCCGCCAGTTGTCTGGAGATGGCCAAGCCAAGCCCGGTGCCGCCATACTGACGCGTGGTCGATGCATCTACCTGGCTGAACTTGTCGAAAAGCAGGCCTATCTTGTCTCCCGGTATCCCAATGCCCGTATCTCGCACCGAGAAGCGCAGCAATACAGTTTCCGCCACATCCTCCACAATGGAGATGCGAATCGCCACCTCACCAGCATTGGTGAACTTGATGGCGTTACCCGTCAGATTGGTGAGAATCTGGCGCAAACGGCCCTGATCACCGCACAACAACGATGGCACATTCATATCTGCGGCGCATAGCAGCTCCAGTCCCTTCTCATGAGCCCGCACGGCAAGCGTGGCGGTGAAGTCGTCCAACAGGCTCGACAGATCAAAATCCTGCATCTCCAGGTCGAGCTTCTTCGCCTCAATCTTGGAGAAATCGAGAATGTCGTTGATCAGGCTGAGCAGCGATTCGCCACTTACGCGAACAATTTCAGCAAAACTTCGCTGCTCGTCGTCAAGTTCGGTATCAAGCAGCAGCCCGGTCATGCCAATGACCCCATTTATAGGAGTTCTGATTTCATGGCTCATGTTGGCCAGAAACTCGCTCTTGGCGGCGCTGGCCATCTCGGCCCGCACCGCCATTTGGTTCGCCCGTTCCGTGGCCTCCTCAAGATGAATGTTGATCTCTTTGAGTTCCGCCTCCGCCAGCCGTTTTTCGGCAAGGCTGTTCAGAAACGTGTTAAACCACCAGACCAGCTCGCCTATCTCATTGCGTGATATGGTCGTCATGTGAAGGTCAGACTCCGGTCTGCCATCCCGAATGGCCTTGAAACGCTCGGTGATATCCTTGATGGGAACAACCACGCGTTTCGAAAAATAATAAATGTATAAAACAGCCAGAACCATACTGATCACTGTTATTAACAAGGTATTTCTCGCAATACCACTGAGCTGGGCATCAATTTGCGCCGTCTGAATAAAACTCATGAGAATCCATGAGCTATCTTCAAATCGGTTGTATAGTACGAGAGTGTCATGGCCTTCCAGTTGAGTGCGGAACAAGCCTGATGGTGAATCGGCTTCCGCCGCCAGCGATGGATCAAGTGATCTGCCGATTTGATTCATATCCGGATCACTGACAATCCGGTGGTGCTGATCAATCACCCGGAATATCTGCCCGATCTGACCTTCACTCTGGAAACTTTGATGAAGCACAGCGGGATTATATGATATGACCAGGAAACCGATGGGGCGCTCTTCTGCAGTTTGGGCATCGAAATGCCAGATGATTTTAACAGCAGCAATGACCTTGGGATGCCGGGAATTGACAATGATGCTATCGACTATCCCCATCCACATTACGGATCGCTTGGCATTCGCCGCTTCTGCAAAGACCTGCTCCCTGAAAGATTTTTTAATTTCTCCGGTCACAAGGGTTTCGCCCACATGATAATGAGCGTCCGCCAAAGAAAACATATCAATTGAAATAATACCATCCAAATTGCTGTATCCACTCAAAATATAGCCAATCTTCGCCTGGGTTGACAGACGCTCATAATCATTGTCCAATTTTTTTGAATCAGCGGTGTCCTGAAGCACATTTCGAATATCTTCCTGACTTGACAGGCTCATCATAAGACTTTCCACATCACGCATGAGCAGATTAAGATAATTTTTCTTTTCTTTCATGAGTTCCGTGGTGTAGCTCTGAACTTTTTCGTGAACCGCAGATCGTGATATATTATAGGAAACAGCGCTGAGGCTGATCAGCGGAACAAGGCTGATCAATACGACATAAGCGATAACGCTGCGGGTCAGGGAAGGCTTGATTAATTTTGAAGACACAGATTTCACGATAGATTTTCCCAGGTGATGATTTAGTTATGTACATCCCTACTGATCGAGCAGTTCTTTTTTCATCACTTTACTCAGCGCGGCGAACTGCGCTTCCAGCTCATGAATATATCCCCCGGCGGCTCTCAATTCTCCCGCCTTGGCCGCTTTTTCCATCTCGAAAGCCACCGCACGCAGGCGTTCTCCTCCCACGTTGGCCGACGCACCCTTGATGGTGTGGGCCTGGCGTTCGGCACCTGTAGCATCTCCGGCTTCAAAATAACCCTTTAGCGCATCAATCTGCAGCGGTATGTCTTCCAAAAAGCTTTCCGCCACAATTTTGGCCAAGTCCTCATCTTCCATCAACCGGGCCAGCATACCCTCACGGTCAAATATAAGCGGCGAGCGGCGAGCGGAGAGCGGCGAGTTATCAGTGATCAATGATGAAAGGCTCCCAACCTCATCAATCTTCTCTTTATGTTTCAACATTCTTGATTCATCATTTTCTTTGGGAAGCCATTTATCCAGCACATCCGCCAACGCCGCTGGCGTAACCGGCTTGGTGATATAGTCATTCATGCCCGCCGCCAGGCAGCGCTCTCTATCTCCCTGCATGGCGTGGGCCGTCATGGCGATAATTGGAATGGCTGGTGATGGGTGAACTCCCCCTTCCACAGCAGCTTTCTCATTTCTGATTCGTAATTCGTAACTCCTGATTGTTTTAGTGGCCTCAATTCCGTCCATCTCTGGCATCTGCACATCCATAAGCACCAGGTCGTAAGGCAGGGTTTCAAGAGCTCTAATCGCTTCCGCCCCGTTGGCGACTGCATCCGCGCGCAAACCCAGTTTCTTCAAGATGCCTTGGGCCACCAATTGATTGGTGATGTTGTCTTCAGCCAGCAGAATACGCGCCTTGCAGCCGGCGAACAAGTTCATCGTCTCACTGTTCGTATAGCGTATGGCGACGGGCGGCTGCTCCGCAGCGTCCATATCAGTTGGCTTCATGCCGTCACTATCCGCCAGTACCATGGACAGAACTGACTTTAGCTCCAGATATCTTACCGGCTTGGTCGTGTATGCAGCAAAACCGGCATCCTGATAGTTCAGGACATCGGCATGCATCATCATGGAAGTCAACATCACCATCTGGATATCGGCCAATCGTTTGTCCACCTTGATGGCGCGACCAACGGCATCACCGTTCATACCCGGCATCTGCATGTCGATCACGGCAATGCGAAAGGGATCATTTTCGTCCATAGCCAGATATAAAGCACGGAGCGCCGCTGGGCCATTCTGCACATCCATCGGGCGCATGCCCCAAGATTCCATGCGGTTATTAAGGATTTCACGGTTGGTGGCGCTATCGTCCACGATCAGTACGCGCACCCCGTGCAGATCGATAATCGGGATACCTTCCGTATGCGCCACATCGGCCTGCTTGGCAAGGCGCGCTGTGAACCAGAACTCCGAGCCATTGCCATCTTCACTGTTTACGCCAACATCACCGCCCATCAGCTCGACCAGTTGTTTGGAAATAGCAAGGCCCAGGCCAGTGCCACCATATTTGCGCGTACTTGATGCATCCACCTGACTGAACACTTCGAAGAGCAAGCCAATCTTATCTTTGGGAATTCCGATGCCCGTATCACGCACAGAAAAGCGCAGCAAAACAGTTTCCCGTCCCCCTGCCCCCTGTATCCTGCCCGCTGCCCCATCGTCTTCCAGCAGATTTACGCGGACCGCCACCTCGCCTGCAGATGTAAACTTGATGGCGTTGCCCACCAGATTTGTGAGAATTTGCCGCAGACGGCCGGTGTCGCCGCTAAGCAGCGTTGGTACATTCATATCGGCTGCGCAGAGCAGCTCCAACCCCTTCTCGTGAGCTGACACCGCCAACGAGGCGGCAAAGTCCTCCAGCAGGTTCGACAGATCGAAGTCCAGTGTCTCCAGGTCAAGTTTCTTCGCCTCGATCTTGGTGAAGTCAAGAATATCGTTGAGAAGCTTGAGCAGCGATTCACCGCTATCGCGCACGATTTCGGCGTAGCGCCGCTGCTCATCGTTTAGATCCGTATCCAGCAGTAACCCGGTCATGCCTATAACCCCGTTCATGGGGGTGCGAATCTCATGGCTCATGTTAGCCAGAAACTCGCTCTTGGCTGCGCTGGCCATCTCTGCTTTCACCGCCAAACTGTTGGCCAGCGACGTGGTCTCCTCAAGATAAAGGTTCATTTTATGGAGTTCCGCCTCCGCCCGCTTGCGCTCCGTAACGTCCTCTTTCACTGCTACGAAGCTGGTGATGACTCCATGATCATCCCTGATGGGTGAGATGGATGCATGTTCCCAGAAGAGCTCGCCATTCTTTTTCTTGTTATGGAACTCTCCTTGCCAGATCCGCCCTGCAAGGATTGTGTTCCAAAGCTCCTTGTACGCCTCCAGGGGGAACGCTCCAGACTTGAGAATTCGTGAATTACGACCAACTACTTCAGCAAATGAATAGCCTGTCGTTTCAGTGAACTTCGGATTGACATATTCAATGGCACCAGTGGTGTCAGCGATGACGATGGAGACGGGACTCTGTTCAACCGCTGCGGAGCGCTTGCGGAAATTGGCTTCACTTTCCCGCAGGGCATTCTCCGCCAACTTGTGGGCGGTGATATCCCAATTTGTGCCAATCATGTGCAAGGGTTTGCCGGAGGCATCACGCTGCACGAGCGCGCTAGCGCGAATGTTATGTATAGTCTCGTCCGGCCAGACCACCCGGAACTCAGTGTCAAAATCCTTTTCGCCCCGCAACGCACTCTGGAGTTCTTTGTCTCCAGTCAGACGATCTTCCGGATGGACTCCAGCCAGCCACGCTTCGTAAGCACCGCCGAACTGGTTCGGCGTGATTCCGTAGAGATGAAACATCTGCTCGTCCCAGACCAGCTTGTTGTTGACAACATCATAGTCCCAAATGCCCACACCGCCCGCCCGCACTGCAAGCGCCAAGCGGTCAGTGGCCTGTCGTAGCAATTCCTCCGCCTGCTTACGTTCGGTAATATCCTGTATAATTGTATGCAGAATACTGCGCCCGCCATATTGGATCATGCTTGCCGATACCGCCACATCTTTCAGCGAACCATCCGCCAGGCGGTGCTGGATTTCGTACCGCCTGCCGTCTTTCGGCAAGATTGCAGACAAGGTCTGCCGGACTTCGGAAGCAGGCAGGATGTTGATGTCGGTGATACGCATGGCCAGCAACTGCTCCCGCGTATAGCCGTAGAAACTCAGCGCGGTGGCATTTACGTCAACGATCGCTCCATCTACGGAATCAATCAGCATCATCGCAGTTGAATTGTTGGCGAATTGATTGCGGTATGATTCCTCCCTTACTATGATATCCACGGTCAACTGATCCGCCAGATGCTGCGCCCTGAACCGGGTATTCAAAAGGGAAATAATCAACCCGAACAACAGAATACTGATGATAGCACCACCAGATAGAATGCCATAAACGCGACTGTAATTTGATTTCCATTCCGCCTTGGTAAAGCGCAGGTACCAGATGTGATCGTTGAAAGCTGTAGTAGTTTGCAAGGTCAACCGTGATGTGCTTGCCGTTTCCATCTCATCCTTCGACTGACTGTCGTAAAGCAATGAATCTGCAAGCAATTGCTCGTTATCAAAAATCTGCAAGCGAATCCGCTTTCCTGCTTCCGCATCCCATCCTCTCAAGATACCTTTCATGAGGTCTTTCATCCGATAGGGACTGTAAACCCATCCATGTAGCGCAGCCCTGCGCTGCTCTGCGGTATCGGTTGACATCCCTTTTCGGTAAACTGGAACATACATCAAAGTTCCTGCCTGAACATCATGATCTGTCTCCTGTACCAGAATTACCTTTCCGGAGAGAACAGGTGCATCCAAATCCCTTGCCCGCTCCATTGCCATGCGGCGAACAGGTTCGGAGAACATATCGTAGCCGAAAGCCCGTAGGTTTCGTCCTGAAAATGGTTCAAGATAGATAATGGAGGTATATGTCTCCCGATCGCCTTCCGGCTTCACATTGTAATCAGGATAGCCATGGCTGCGGATTTCCTTTATGTGCTGCGCAAGCCGATCGCGGGGGATCATCAGCGAGAAACCAATGCCCTGTATGCCTGGGAGATGCTGCTCTACTTTTTGTCGCCAGGTGAAGAGTTGCCATTTGTCGCGCGTAACTTCATCCGAAGCATTAAAAAAAGCGGCGGCGCTTAATAATATCTGTGCATGAGCAGCCATTCGCGAATCTATCCTTAGCTCGATTTGGCTGCATCCAAAATCGAACTCTATTTTTGCATTGGCTTCATCATCCATTTTTGCGTGAATAGTTGCAATGATTGTGGCAATAAGCCCGACAGACAGCAGAACCCATGCTATCCAAATACTTTTACGAGCTTTGTTTTGATCCGATATCATTTTTTCCAGTTCCTATCCGTTAGAAATGATGATGAACTTCTCTTTCATCACTTCTCATTATCTTTTTATTCATCATTTCAGGGCGGGCACGATGGTTCTCCCCCCCTGCGTTCATCATTCATTATTATCTTTTGGAAGCCATTTGTCCAGTACATCAGCAAGCGAACGGGGAGATACCGGCTTGGTGATGTAATCATTCATGCCCGCCGCTAGGCAGCGCTCCCGGTCGCCCTGCATGGCATGAGCCGTCATAGCGATAATCGGAATTGGCGAATGACGAATGATGAGTGATGAATACGCAACCAATTTTTCAGGTTCTTTTTCTTTCATCATTCCGAATTCATCATTGATCATTATTTTTTCGTTATTCCTGATTTTTTCTGTGGCTTCGAATCCGTCCATTACCGGCATCTGCACATCCATCAGAACCAGGTCGTAGGGCAGGGTTTCCAGGGCGGTGAGTGCTTCCACGCCGTTGGCTACAGCGTCTGCATACAAACCCAGTTTTCCCAGGATACCAAGCGCCACCTGCTGATTGATGATGTTATCCTCGGCCAGCAGGATTCGCACATTGCGACCGGCGAAAAGGTTTAGCATTTCACGACCTGCGAGATGGTTCAGCGTCTCGCGGGCAGTGTGGCGCGTAGCGATGGACTGCGTCATCGAGTCTGTCCCATCGCAATTCATCAGAACCTGGGACAGTACAGCCTTCAGTTCTCGGTGCTGTATCGGCTTGGTCGAATATGCCGAGAAACCAATCTCCTGGAAGCGCCAAGCATCACCCCGTGTTCCCATGGATGTCAACATCACCATCCTGGTTTCGGCCAGACGTTTCTCCACCTTGATGGCGCGACCGACAGCCTCACCGTCCATGCCCGGCATCTGCATGTCGATCACTGCAATACGGAAGGGATCATTATCGTCCAGCGCCTGGTAGAGGTCATGGATGGCTTCGGGGCCGTCCCGCGCCTCCATGGGGCGCATGCCATACGAGGCCATACGAGTGGTCAGGATTTCACGGTTGGTGGCATTATCATCCACTATCAGCACACGAACGCCACGCAAATCGGCTGGCGAAAGACTTTCCGCTTGCTCCACCACTGCCTGCTTGCCCAGAAGCGCTGTAAACCAGAACTCAGAGCCTTTACCTTCTTCGCTGCTAACACCAGCCTCACCGCCCATCAGCTCGGCCAGTTGTCTGGAGATAGCCAAACCAAGCCCAGTACCGCCATATTTCCGCGTGGTCGATGCATCCACCTGGCTGAACTCTTCAAAAAGCCGGCATATTTTATCTGCAGGAATACCAATACCTGTGTCGCGTACCGAAAAGCGCAGCAGAACAGTTTCGTCATCCTTCTCACTGCCAAAAGATATATTGGCTGTCCCATGTCCCCTACTTTTCGCACCCTGTTCCCCGCCACCTGCCCCCTGACTTCCGCCCCCTTCTTTCAGAGATACACGGATCGCCACCTCGCCTGCCTGGGTGAACTTGATGGCGTTACCCGCCAGATTGGTGAGAATCTGGCGCAGACGGCCTGGATCACCGCGCAGCAGAGTCGGCACATTTAAATCAGCGGCGCAGAGCAGCTCCAACCCTTTCTCATGAGCCCGCACAGCCAGCATGGCTGCAAAGTCGTCCAGCAGGCTGGACAGATCAAAGTCCAGCGTCTCCAGGTCGAATTTCTTCGCCTCTATCTTGGAGAAATCAAGTATATTGTTGATAAGACTGAGCAGCGATTCGCCGCTGGCGCGCACGATTTCGGCATAACGCCGCTGTTCATCATTCAGATCCGTATCCAGCAGCAGCCCGGTCATGCCAATAACCCCGTTCATCGGGGTGCGAATCTCATGGCTCATGTTGGCCAGGAATTCGCTTTTGGCGGCGCTGGCCATCTCGGCCTTTTCCGCCATCTCGCTGGCCCGGGAGGTAGCCTCCGCCAGATGGCGGTTAGTCTCGATCAGTTCCGCCTCCGCAAGCTTGCGCCCTGTAATGTCCTCCTTGACTGCTACAAAGCTGGTGACAATCCCCAGAGCATCCTTTATGGGTGAGATGGATGCCTGTTCCCAGAAGAGTTGACCATTCTTCTTCTTGTTGTGGAACTCTCCCCGCCAGACCTCACCTGCAAGTATGGTATTCCAAAGCGTCTTGTATGCCTCGGGAGGGAACTCTCCCGACTTTAAAATGCGCGGATTCTGACCCAGCGCTTCGGCAAGCGTATAGCCAGTCATTTCAGTGAACTTGGGGTTGACATATTCAATGGTGCCCGATGTGTCAGTGATGACGATAGTAACGGGACTCTGTTCCACCGCAGTAGAGAGCTTGCGGGCATAAGCCATGCTTTCCTGCAACGCCAACTGCTGGGCTCGAATACCCTGGTCGGTGCGGCGCAGCAGAACATAGATGAAGCTCATCGAGAGCGCCAGCATCACCCCGCCGGCCGCTCCGCCCAAGACCAACAGGCGTGTGAAAGCCGCCTCGCCTCCGGACAGTTGATGCAGATGCTGTTGCCACAAAAGCGCCCACACACCTGCGGTCATCAGGATCACCATGACTGCCAGAGGGGGCAACAGACGCCGCAATACCGGCCTGGGTGAAGCGTTGGCGCAGCGGTCAGAGACAAAGACGGCGGCGAAAATAGGCAGAAGCAGCAGCGCCAGCAGTCGCGGTTTTTTCATACTGTCAATTCGTGTTGTCCGTTGATCACTCATGCAGAAGCATCCTCTGTGACATCTTTTTCAAGTTCGTTGTCAATACCATTGACTTAAAAAATTCATTCAGAAAGCCCAATTTTGAGAAAAGAGGATGAGGAGGAAGCAACAGCAGACGATTCCTGAATGTCCACAATGGCCTGTCCTCCAAGGTAGTCTTTGGTTCGGTACTGGGTAATGTGCATTATTTTTCTGGTGATCTCTCCGATGCGGTCAATTTCCGTCTTGATGGTCCTGATCGTTTCGGCATGGGGATCATTCTCATCCATATCCTGCAACAACATTTCGGAGTACCCGGAAACAACATAAAGCGGCTGATTCAGTTCGTGGCAGATGGCTCCGGCCATCTCGAGTACACCCTGAAGTTTTTGACGCATGGCGACTTCAGCCTGCAGTTTCAGAACACGTCGTCCCACGCCGATCCTGGCAAGCAGCTCTGTAGTATCGTAAGGCTTGGCGATATAATCATCAGCCCCGGCATCGAGTCCCTGAACTATATCGTTCGGTTCCGCCTTTGAGGTTAAGAGAAGAATATAGAAGGGTTCTGGATGGTGCTGAGCGCGCAGTTTCCTGCAAAGAGTGAGGCCATCCATACCCGGCATTATCCGGTCCAGAACGACAAGAAGGGGTGCATCCGGCTGCTGCAGAATTTCCCATGCCTCTTCACCGTCCCTGGCGCTTGTAACCAGATAACCGAACTTGCCCAACACCCCCTGGAGCATGAGGCGAGAGGTAATATCGTCCTCTGCAACAAGAATCCTCATCGTTGATTTCCCTTTAGGCGGCTTCCAACATCTTGGTATATCGGATGCCTTATTTGCCAGTGCGCGGCAGTTCAAACCAGAAATTACACCCTATGCCCACATCGCTTTCCAATCCGATCCGGCCACCATGAGCTTCAACAGCCAACTTGCAGAACGTCAGACCAAGGCCGGTCGAATAGGCTCGACCCTTTTTGCGCTTCTCCACCTGGAAAAATTTACCAAATACCTTCTCTCGATATTCCGGCAAGATTCCTGAACCGTTATCAGCCACCGACACGCACATCCTGTCCTCAGCTATTTCAATGGCAACCGTAATTATACCTTTTTCCTTGTCGGTAAACTTTAGCGCATTGCCGATAAGGTTATGGAGAACACGCCGAATCAGGCGTGCGTCACCCACGATCATCTCCATTTTCATGGACGATGTGAGGTTGAGCATACGCTGGCCTCGCAAAGTCTCGACCATCCTGAACGTCTCATTTACCAACACCCTCATGTCAATCGCAGATAACTCAAGCTTCATCTGGCCCGCCTCCATCTTGCTTACGTCCAGAAGGGAGGATATCATTTCAAGGATCGTAATAGCGGAGATTGAGGCAGTGTCGATGCAATCAGCAAGATTTTTGGTCAGTGGCTCCATTTCCGCCAATTCCAGGTTGCCAAGGATAACCATCATCGGCGAGCGCATGTCGTGGACAATCATGTGTACCAAATTGTCGCGCAGTGTCTCCAGTTCGCGGAGTTTGTCGTAGGATCGCTGAAGTTCGCGTTTGCTGCGATATAGCTCCAAATGCGTCTCCACACGCGCGCATATCTCTTCAACCTGAAAAGGCTTAGTCACATAATCGACTGCCCCCATGGAAAGGGCTTTTACTTTTTCCTCGGTATCAGTAAGCGCGGTGACGAAAATCACAGGGATGTCCTTCAGCACTGTATCTGCCTTCAGGCATTCGCAAATCTCAAAACCGTTCATCTCCGGCATCCGAATGTCCAGCAGTATCAGGTCGGGCGGGTCGGCTTGAGCCGCCAGCAAAGCCAGTTTGCCGCTGGGGACAGGCCGCGGTTCATAACCCCGATCTCGGAGTATTGCTGAAAGCAGCTCCAGATTAGCTGGAACATCATCCACTATAAGGATGCTGGGTGTCTCAGCATGAATATCGTCTAGTGCAACGGGCGTTTGTCTCTCGTATATGTTAGACATGGTTTGGCTCCCTGAAAAATATTGCCGTCAGATGTCCTGTATTTTCCTCCCCTTTGACCAGTCTCATCTCGCCTCCAAGAGCAGATATAATTTTGTGAGCCACAACAGGAGCCAATCCCAGTGTCTCAGCAGATGATTTGCTCCTTTCAAGTGATTCTATGTCGAAAAAACCGACTACCGCCTCCGCTGAAAGCAGGAAGTCGTCCACATCAATATTCACACGCAGAAATTCAGCTTCGACTACCCCCGTCACCCGAACTGAGTACCTGTCCATGGACAAGGAAGTCGCAAGGAGTATCATCGTTTGCAGAACTCTCTTAAGTAATACGCGATCACCCTTGAGGAAAACCGATTCCAGGGCGGCTTGTTGATCCATCGAAATCTGTATGCCTGGAAGGGAAGCTCTCACACTGTCGAGGAGTACTGAAAAAGATACTGCTTCACCTGTTTTAAGGGGAACTTCTTCAATATCGATGATCAATGCCATATCCTCAATGAGATTGCGCATACGCAAACTGGCTTCACGAAACAGACCTGCGTATCGCATGCAATCATCGGAGGCAGGACACCGGTCTATAATCAGTTCACCTATACCCAGCACTCCATTGACGGGGGTGCGGATTTCATAGGAAATAATACGAAAAAAATCATTCTTGAGCCGGCCTAATTCCAGCAACCGTTCGTAAGCTTTCGCCAGTTCGAGGGTCCGATCTGCTACCCGTTGCTCCAGATTCAAATTTTGAACGCAGAGCTGGCGCTGAAGAGAGTATATACTCAGATGGGCCCGCACCCGCGCCACGATCTCCTCAACCTGAAAAGGTTTAGTAACATAATCTACTGCACCCAGGGAAAAGGCTTTTACTTTTTCCGCAGTATCAGTAAGAGCGGTGATAAAGATTATGGGGATATCTTTCAGTACTGCATCGGCCTTCATGCGCTCGCACACCTCGAAACCGTTCATCTCCGGCATTCGGATATCCAGCATGATCAGATCGGGCGGATCGGCCTGCGCCGCCAACATCGCCAGCCTGCCGCTGGGAACCGGACGCGGTTCATACCCCCGTTCCCTGAGCATTTCGGAAAGCAGCTCCAGGTTGGCGGGGATATCATCCACGATAAGTATACTGGGAATGTCCTGGGAAGAAAATGATTCTACAGTCATGGCAATCTCCTTATACTCGAATACCCCCAAGATTTATATCGTTTAGCCCCAAAGAGGCGTATTATGTCAGCTTTGGTTTTCAACGATCAGGAGGGAAGCAGCGTCTTTAACACATCTTCTTTGCCAACAACACCCACCAGTCTTCCGTCCTGTACCACAGGAAGAGTATGAAAACCTTTGTCCACCATCAGCGAGGCCACTTCTTCAATCCCGGTCTCCGGAGTAACGGTAGCCGGCTTTTGCGTCATGGCCTGAGCTACAGTCAAGGCGGCGATCTTTTCGACTTCTTTTTCAATCCTCTTTAATGAAGTCAGGGGCATAAACCCATCCAGAAGAGAAAAGAGCGAAGGAATAGGAACGCTTTTTTGCTGAGCCACAAGATCGCTCTGGCAGAGAATACCAACGACCCTGCCTTTGGCATCCACAACAGGAAGACCGTTAATTCGTTTTTCAAGCATGATTCGAGCTGCATGGACGATCTCTGTTTCAGGTGAAACCGAAATAACATCCGCCGTCATGATGTCTTTTACTCTGAACATAGTTCCTCTTATATCTTTTGAAGGTTAAGGTATGTAATAATTTTTTTTGTCGCCGTCATTATTTGTCAGCAATATATCTGATGGAACGATTCAGCCTGACAATCACCTGGTTTTTTCCCAGTATTTCCATGATTTCAAAAATACCCGGACTGGCGGTTTTCCCTGTTAGAGCAACCCGGACTGGTTGGGCGATTTTCCCCAGCTTCAACCCTGTTTCCTCCATGACCGACAGAAAAACTGTTTCAAGACCTGCAACAGTGAATTCCGATAAGGCTTCCATTCTCTGAACCAGCAGGGTTAATGGCTCCAATGCTTCGGATTTCATG
>Ga0194052_1000387_pt1 | contig 28717 bp, 34 predicted proteins | sample SepL226m_MetaG_FD_160117 | JGI IMG/M metagenome (GOLD analysis project Ga0194052, IMG submission 160117) | Anoxic zone freshwater microbial communities from boreal shield lake in IISD Experimental Lakes Area, Ontario, Canada - Sep2016-L227-6m | ecosystem: Environmental > Aquatic > Freshwater >...
ATATATAGGTTAGGCTTATCTAAATGCTTAATTAAAGCTTTTTCGGTTTCATCGGCCATAAAACTTAAATATGAAGCAGTGTAAAACGAAAGATAATTACCATCGTCTGACCAATCGAAAAAATTAGGCATAAAAAAGTAACCTGCCTTCACAGTCTTAATCGACTTGAAAACTTTAGGTAATTTATCGCCCACATCATACAATTTTTCATCAGTATATGAATCAGTCATTTTTTGATCTTTGATCGCGACCGATTGAGTCATATAAGCCATTGAATCATTTCGCTGGAGGTAATAACAAGCCACAGCTAATTTGTTACCGTCAGGTGAAAAACTGGGATTTAGTAACGAAAAACCTAAAGATAATGACATTAAAACCTTTTCTTTTCCGGTTGGAACATTAACACTGACAACTTCAGATGTAGCGTCCTTCATGTTAATCCGAGCTACAATAAACGATTTACCATCAGGCGCCCAACTAACCTTCTGATCAAGACAAAGATAATTTACACTTTCAGATATCCGATCATACTTTCTAAGTATCTTACCTTTTAAGTCAGTGACTAAAATGTAATCTTTATCATTTATCCGAGCCTGACTCATTAGAAGATAAGGCTGACCTTTTGGCGCCGGTATGATTTGGGTTATATTCGATAAATCCAAATCATATTTTTGAAAATTTTTGCCTTCCAAATCAACTGAATAAAGTTTTGTCTTACTCGGCTCTTCGGCATCGGGAGTACCAACAAAATAGATCAATTGACCGGCAAATGAACTAAAACATATAACTATGATTAGTCCGAGTGATAACATGAATTTTAAAAAATTCATTTTCTTTCCCCCCTTTTTTATTTTGTTAAGTTGTTCAAACTGACATCATTTTACCTTAAAAAAAGCTTAAAGTCAAGGTCTAAACTCGTCTATACCAAAAATAGCCCAAAAGGGCTATTTTTGCTTATTTATAAAATAATTTTATTTTTTAGAAGCAGTCTTTTTAACCGGAGCTTTTTTAGCAACAGTTTTTTCAACTTTCACTTCTTTTTCTTCTTTAGCAACCGGTTTCTCGATCACTAAATTTTTATAAGCTTCAGACAAAACTTCGGAAAGTTTCACTTCGGCAAACTTCAAATTCTTAGTAAATTTAGTCGCACCAATAATCTTAACTTCTTTTTTCTTGGTTCGAATAAAACCTTTAGCAATCAATGATTTGAAGTTAACTAATTCCCCATCATTAAACTTGGCTTCAATTTTAGCTAAGTTCAAGATGATTGGTTTTTCAAATCTTGATTTAAATCCACGAACCTTAGGTAATCTCTGAATCATTGAGGTTTGACCACCTTGGAAACGTCTTGGAATATTATAACCTGAACGTGATTTTTGGCCTTTGGTACCGCGACCGGCAGTTTTACCCTTACCAGAAGCAAGTCCGCGACCAACACGTTTGGCTGGTTTATCAACAGTTTTAACTAATTTATTTAGAGGCATTTTTCTCCTTCCATTGGGCAGAAATTTTTTCTAATGCCATCAAAGTTGTTTGAGCATTATTAATCTTGTTAGCAGTACCCAAAATTTTAGCTACCAAGTTCTTGATACCGGCAAGGTTACAAATCACACGAATGGTTCCACCAGCGATAACTGAAGTACCAGCTTTAGCAGGCTTTAAAATAACATGTGCCGCACCATTGTGAATCTCGATTGGGTAAGGAATAGTATCGTTCACAATCGGAATTTCCATAATGTGTTTTTTAGCAAAAGTGGTAGCTTTACCGACTGCATCAACAACTTCAGCTGCCTTACCAACACCCATACCAATTTTACCAGCACGGTTACCGATAATAACTAAAGCACGAAAACGCATTCTTTTACCACCTTTTACAGTACGACTAACTCTGTCAACCTGTAAAACATGTTCTTCGTATTCTGATTTCGGTTTTTCTTCACGAAATGGTCGATTACCACCGCGATTATTGCCGCCTCGGTTATCACCACCACGATTATTGAAATCTGGCTTAGCTGCATTGTCTGTGCTAGCAGTCATAGGTTGTTTGATTTTATTTTCAATCATAATTTATCCTTTTCGTAATTAGCCTTAGATGACTAATCCGTTTTCTCTAGCGCTTTCGGCTACCGCTTTAACTCGACCATGATACTGTTTATCACGACGATCAAATACGACTGCTTTGATTTTTTTATCTTCAGCCGCTTTAGCAATTAAAGCACCGACTTTTTTAGCTTTTTCAACAGGAGTAGCTTTTTCTTTAAGAGAAAGACTAGTCACACAAGCTAAAGTGGCACCTTTTGTGTCGTCGATCAATTGAACTTCAATCTGACGATTTGAACGAAAAACTGACATACGTGGACGTTCAGCTGTACCAGTAATTTTCGCTCTCACTCTTTTAATTCTTTTTTCTTTATTGTTTAAAATCATTTTTATCCTTCATCTCGAGCTAATCGAGAGATTGATTAATTAATCGGTTTACTATTTAGTGGCTGCTTTAGCCGCTTTACCAAGTTTCTTACGTGGAATTTCATCGATATATTTAATACCTTTACCTTTATATGGTTCGACTGGCTTGATACGGCGAATATTGGCAGCCACTTGACCGACAACTTGCTTATCAATACCAGAAACCGTAATCACGTTCTTAGTGACATTAAAGGTAATACCTTCTGGAGCAACAACTTCAACTGGATGGGAAAAACCTAGATTCATCACCAGCTTGTTACCTTGAACTTCGGCGCGGAAACCAACACCTTTGAAATCCATTTTCTTTTCCCAGCCAACAGTCACGCCTTTGATAGCATTGTCGATTAAGACACGCCACAAACCATGAAACGCTCTGGTCTCTTTATCTTCACTAAGTCTTTTTATTTCCAAAACACCTTCACCTTGCTCAACTTTAATTCTACCTGGCATATCTAAAACTAACTCGCCTTTTGGACCAGTAACTTTAAATGTGCCATTCGAAATTTCGAGCTGGGCATCAGTTGGAACTTGAATTGGAATACGGCCGATTTTACTCATAATTTAATCCTTTAAAATTTCAGCGGTAAACAAAGTTTACCTATATTACTCTACCTCGCAAATAATTTCGCCACCTAAGCCTTTTTTATAAGCTTCTTGACCAGTTAAAACACCTTGTGAAGTAGAAATAATAACTTCTACTCGTCCGCGTTTAACGGTTGGAATTTTGGTTGCCGAAATATAAACACGGCGACCTGGACGACTGACTCTTTTAATATTATTGATGACTGAGTCTTTGTTATTTTTATATTTTAATACAACTTTAATACCGGCAGGATATTTCTGATCCTCAACTTTTACTTCTTCGAAAGATTCAATTAAGCCCTGTCTTTTAAATGTTTCTAAAATCGCGAGCTTCATCTTCGAATACGTCACGGTAACTTCTTTTTTAGAAGTGGCAACGGCATTTTTAATTTGTACTAATGTGTTAGCAATTGTATCCATATTTTTTCTTTCTTTTAGGATTCTTTCTTACCATGACGACTTAGTAATACCCGGAATCTCGCCTCTGGTAGCCATTTCCCGAAAACAAATTCGGCAAAGTCCAAATTGGCGGATAAATCCGTGGCGTCGACCGCACCGGTTACATCGATGTACTATTCTACTTGAAAATTTTGGTTTGCGTTTGGCGCGTTCAATTTGTGAAACTTTAGCCATTTTGCTCCTTTTTAAATGGGAAGCCCAAGCTTTCAAGAAGCTTGCGGGATTTCTCAGCTGACTGTGAATTAATTATCATTGTTACTTCCAAACCATGAACAAATTCTGATTTTTCGGTAGTAATTTCTGGGAAAATTAACTGTTCTTTAAAACCAAGGGTAAAATTACCAGCTTTATCAAAACTTTTTGGGTCTAAACCACGAAAGTCACGAAGTCTTGGCAAAGTCACATGGGCGATTTTCTGAATAAATTCATGCATTTTTTCACCACGTAAAGTAACCATTAAACCAACTTCATCACCAGTTCTGACTTTAAAGCCAGAAATAGCTTTACGGGCTCGTCTTACCACAGGGGTTTGACCAGTAATAGCTTGAATATTGGCACGAACGGTTTCGGTTAATTTTGGATTAACCTTATTTCCACCAATACCAACATTAACTACTACTTTTTGAAGCTTTGGCGCAGCCATTTTATTCTTAATACCCAATTCACTCATAAGAACAGGTATAATTTTTTCTTCAAAATTCTTTTTAAGATTTGGCATTCTTCTCCTTCACCTTGGTCACAACCTCTTTGGTTTTGACTTTGACCTGGGCTTTGGCATCCAAGTTGCCTTGGCATTTACGGCAAATTCTTTCTTTGGCAGTCTCACTCACTTTATGAGCAACGCGAACTGGTTTGCCACAGTGAGGGCAAACAAGCATAACATTACTCGAGGCGATTGGACTTGGCATATCAATAATGCCACCATGAGGGTTTTTCTTAGAAGGTTTTAAGTGGTGTTTAGCAATTGCTACACCAGGAACTAAAACTTTAGACTCCTTCATAAAAACACGCTCGATTATACCAGTTTTGCCTCGGTCCTTACCGGAAATTATCATTACGTTATCACCTTGTTTAATTTTCACCATACCTCCGTGGCTAAAGAAATAATTTTATTATACCCGCGATCTCGTAATTCTCTGGCCACTGGACCAAAAATACGAGTCCCGCGAGGGGTATTGTCTGCATTAATTAATACGACAGCATTGTCGTCGAAACGAATAGCGGTACCATCAGCTCGGTTATAAGGAGACTTTTGTCTAACAATAACCGCTTTGACCACTTCTTTTTTCTTCACAGCAGTGTGTGGAGAAGCAGATTTAATCGAAGCTACGATCACATCACCCAAACGAGCAACATCGTGTCTTGATTCACCGATCACTCGGATACACATTAATTCCTTGGCTCCTGAGTTATCAGCAACCACTACTCTTGTATAAGGCTGAATCATTTAGCGCTCCCGTCTAGATTTTTCTGCAAAGAAACTAATTTAGTTACTTGCCATGATTTATTCTTCGAATATGGTCTGGATTCAGTAATTTCAACTTTATCGCCAACCTTAAACTCATTTTTTTCATCATGAGCTTGAAGTTTTCGATTTTTGGAATAAACTTTACCATACATCGGATGAGTAAACTTTTCGGTAATTTGAACCAAAACGGTTTTATCCATCTTGTCAGACACAACTAAACCAACTAATCTTTTAACGGTTTTAGTTGCCTTAACCTTTTCTAAATTTTGGGTTTCATTTTTCTTCATTTGGTTACCTTTCGGTCTTGCTCAACCTTAGCTAAATCAGTTAAAGCTCGTTCTTTCAAAATAGTCATAATTCTGGCTACAGTGTGTCGAGTTTCTTTAATTGACTTAACATTCTTAAGCTTACGCATTGCCGCATCAAGGTTTAATTTAGCTAACTTATGATTAAGCTCAATTAATTGCTTGTTTAAAGCTTTGCTATCTTTTGCATTTAATTCTTTTAAAATTTCTGTTCTTTTCATTTTATTCCTTTTCGATGAACTTAGTTTCCACACGTAATTTGTGTGAAGCTAGTCTCATAGCCTCTTTAGCAATATCTCTTGGGACGCCATCGATTTCAAAAATGATTCTTCCCGGTCTAACCACGGCCACGAAGTGATCCATTGGACCTTTACCTCCACCCATACCAACTTCCGGCGGGGTTTGTGTGACTGGTTTATCAGGGAAAATTCGAATCCAAACAGCACCACCACGTTTAATATAACGGGTTAATGCACGACGAGCTGCTTCAATTTCACGAGCGGTGACCCAGCCACGACTCATAGCTTTCAAAGCAAATCGGCCAAAAGCGATTTCGGCTCCGCGAGTAGCGGTTCCACGCATTTTACCACGACTGATTTTTCGATGTTTTAATTTTCTTGGCATTAACATATATTTATATTTCTTTCTAGAAATTCAGCGATTAGCGTAGCTAGTCTATTCCTCTTCTAAAATTCGATCGCCTTTGTAAATCCAAACCTTGATCCCAATGGTTCCGTAGGTGGTATGTGCTGTACCTTGACCGTAATCAATATTGGCACGAAGTCGACTCAATGGCACTGAACTATCACCATATTTTTCACTACGAGCGATTTCAGCTCCATTTAAACGACCCGAAACTTGAATCTTAATACCTTTAACTTTAGCTTCCATAGCCTTGGCCACAGCTTGTTTGACGGCTCTCTTGTAAAGAACACGCTTTTCAAGTTGTAAAGCAATATTTTCTGCTACGATTTTAGCGTTAGCTTCCGGATTTTTAACTTCAATAATTTCAATTTTGATTTTCGGCAATTTATTTGAATTAACAGTTCTAAATTTCTCAACATGCTTATTTAAATAAGCTCTTAAATCAATGATACCTTGACCAGAACGACCGATCAAAACACCAGGTTTTGAGGTATGCAAATTAATGGTGACCGCTTCATGATCACGTAAAATTTCGATTTTACCAATACCGGCAGCTTTACCATATTTCTTGGTGATAGCATCGCGAATGGCTAAATCAATACTGATATAATCGGCAAAATTGCTTTTACCAAACCATTTTGATTGCCAATCTTTAGTAATTGGTAGTCTAAAACTAAAAGGATTTACTTTTTGACCCATTTTACACTTCCTCTTTCTTGACTAATTTCGGCTTATTTTCTTTAACAACTGTTATTTTTTCGTTCAAAATAATCGTAAGGTGACTCATGCGCTTTAAAATAGCGGTTGAACGACCTTGATGGCAAATTCGGCGGCGTTTTAATTTTGGACCTTCGTCCACGCGCATTTCGGCCACTTTAAAATTATCTTCAATTAAATTTTGATCTTTAATCTGGGCTCTAGCTTGCTTTAACACCATAGTTAATGGGGTAGCGGCAGCTTTACCAGAAAACATGACTTGAGCCAAAGCTTTTTCAATCGTTTGGCCTTTAACCAAGCCGGCAAGGTTTCTAATTTTATCAGGCGCAGTTCGAATGAATCTAGCGCTGGTTTTTACAACTTTAGCAGGCATTATTTACCTCCCTTAGCTTGTTCTTTAGCGATTTTACCACCATGACGTTGGAATTTTCGAGTGGCAGCAAATTCACCTAATTTATGACCAACCATATCTTCAATAATCAAAACATCAACGTGTTTGCGGCCATCATGAATACCTAAATGAAAACCAACCATTTCTGGAGTAATAGTCGCAGCACGATCCCATGTTTTAATCACAGTTTTATCGCCAAGTTTCACATTTTGAATCTTAGCAATTAAACGTTCGTTTATGTATGGACCTTTTTTTAGTGATCTTCCCATAATTTTATCCTTGTAGTTTTCGGAAAAATTTCCGCGGTCGATTTATTGACCTTATAATTTTATCCTTTAAAATTCGATGGCCCTATTTGGCTCTTCGCTTAACAATTAACTTATTTGAATATTTATTCTTTTTGCGTGTTCTAACACCCAAAGCATGCTTGCCCCATGGAGTTTTTGGATATTTCATACCAATAGAGTTTTGACCCTCACCACCACCATGTGGATGTGAATTCGGGTTCATGGCTTTACCACGAACAGTTGGTCTAACGCCCATATGACGTTTTCGACCGGCTTTACCAATTCTAACCATAAAATGGGTAGCATTGCTGGTTTGACCGATTGAAGCAAAACACTTTTTATTAATCTTACGAATTTCTCCGGAAGGCATTTTAACCTGAACATATTCACCATCTTTTGAAAGAATCACGGCTTGTGCGCCAGCACCTTTAACCATTTTTCCACCTTGACCCGGGTGAATCTCAATATCGAAAATACTAATACCAGTTGGAATATTTTCTAAGCGCATTCTGTTACCTGGGGTAATTTCCGCTTTATCAGCCGCTTCAACCACTTCTCCAACCTTAAGATTTTCCCAAGCTAAAATATAAGCTTTGGTTTTATCTTCTTGGTATTCAACTAAAGCAATAAATGAGCTGCGATTTGGATCGTACTCAAGAGCGGTAACTGTAGCTTTTTGGCCAAGTTTATCGCTTAATGACGAAATAATTCGATACTTTCTCTTATTACCGCCACCTTTATGACGAACACTAATCTGACCGGTATTATCGCGGCCTGCTGATCGATTTAGTTTAACTGTTAACTTTTTCTCTGGTTCTTTTTTAGTAAGAATCGAGTAATCAGTAACAGACATTTTACGTCGAGAATGAGTTGTTGGTTTATATACTTTGATTGCCATTATGGTATCCTTTTAATCTTTAAATTCAAAACCTTCGATTTTTTGACCTTTTTTAAGTGTCACAATCGCTTTTTTAAAACCCTTAGCATGAGCCTTAAAACGACCTCGAACTAATTTATTTTCAGGTTGAACTTTAATCATGTTAACCTTAGTTGCATCAACATTATAAATTTCTTTTAAAGCTTGAGCCACTTGATGTTTGTTAGCTGAATCATCAACCACAAAAATAAATTTACCAAGTTCAATACCGGCTAAAGATTTTTCTGAAAGTATAGGTTGTAAAATAATTTGTTTCATATGAATTCCTTGGTAATTTTATTTTGTCTTATTTTTACCTAAATTTTCCGTGATTTTTTCAACCACTTCAACTGAGGTTAAAATATAGTTATATTTCAATAAATCAACAATGTTAATATTTTCAGCCTTAATCACTTTAACATAAGGTAGATTAGCGGCTGAAAGCTCTACTTCTTTATTAATTCTTGGTAAAATCAATAAAATTTTGCCAGTTTCAATTGGCAATTTAGCCAAAACAGTAATAAATTTCTTGGTAGAAATTTCTTTCATTTCAAAATCTTTGACCACGATCAATTTTTTATTATTAGCGATCTCGGTTAAAGCTGAAATTAAAGCACCTTGGCGCATTTTTGAATTCAAGCGCAATGAATAGTTACGAGTGTTGCGTGGACCAAATGTAACGCCACCACCGGTCCATAATGGAGAACGGCTTGAACCAGCCCGAGCATTACCTGTACCTTTTTGTTTCCAAGGCTTTTTACCACCACCAGAAACTTCACCACGAGTTTTAGTATGAGCAATTGCATTGCGCATATTGGCTAATTGAATACGAACAGCTTGAGAAACAAGTTGTTCATTTTCTTTACCAGCAAAAACTGTGGCTTCTAAAGCTAATTCTGCAGTTTCTTCACCTTTTAAGTTATATACTTTAATTTTAGACATTCTCACTCCAAATACTGACAAAACTCTTTCGTGGACCAGGAACGGCGCCGCGAATGTAGATAATGTTATTAATTGAATCAATTTGAGCAACGATTAAGTTTTTAACAGTCACTTTGTCAAAACCCATATGGCCAGCCATACGAATACCTTTAACTACGCGTTGTGGATAAGCTGAACCGATTGAACCAGGTTGGCGATAGTTATTTGAACCATGGGTTTTTGGACCACAGTGGAAATTATGACGTTTCACGGTACCGGCAAAACCTTTACCTTTACTGGTGGCACTAACGGTAACTTTTTGACCAACTTCAAATTGGCTTAAATCAACTTTATCACCGACAGTAACATCAGAAAGGTCAAATTCACGTAAAACACGTGACTTAACTTCAACTTTAGCTAAATGACCGGTTTGTGGCTTATTTAACTTTTTATCTTGCGGCATGGCAATTTGAGTTGCGGTATAACCATCTGTTTCTTGAGTTTTCACTTGAGTCACGATGTTTGGTTCGGCTAAAATCAAGGTCACCGGAATAACGGTACCTTTTTCGTCGAATATACGAGTCATGCCTAATTTTTTACCAATGATTGCTTTCATGATCTGTCCTTCTAGAGGAAAACAATTATTTGAATCAACTGCTTTCATAGATTAATATTTATCGGTCTTTTTGTCGACCAGTAAAAAAAGTTCGTCTGGAATCCTTAGCCGTAGCTATGATTATCCAAACTTACTTTCATATTTTATTATCAATTTTAACTAAGTTTTAATCTCAATATCAACACCAGCTGGAAGATCGAGACTCATTAACGAATCGATGGTCTTAGCGTTTGGCTCCATCACATCGATTAATCGCTTATGAATTCTCATTTCAAACTGTTCACGAGCATCTTTGTGAACAAAGGAGCTTTTAAGCACAGTGATTTTATTCTTCTCTGTTGGCAAAGGAATCGGGCCAATGACTTGAGCGCCAGTTCGTTCAGCAGTTTCAATGATTTTACGAGCCGACTTGTCAATAATCCGATAATCGTAAGCCTTTAAGCGGATTCTGATTTTAGGTTTTGTTGATGTCTTTACCAAGGTGCAACTCCTATTGATGTTATCTTATAGAATTTATTTATTGATTTTTGTTACCACACCAGCGCCCACGGTTCGGCCACCTTCGCGAATAGCGAAGCGCATACCATCTTCCATAGCAACAGGTTGGATTAATTTAACTTTAAAGCTGATAGTATCGCCAGGCATAACCATTTCAGTGTCAGCTGGAAGTTCTACTTCTCCGGTCACGTCAGTGGTTCGGATGTAGAATTGTGGTTTATAACCTTTGAAGAATGGTGTGTGTCGTCCGCCTTCTTCTTTGCTCAAAATATAAACTTCAGCGTCAAATTCAGTGTGAGGAGTGATTGAACCTGGTTTAACAATAACCTGACCTCGTTCAACATCTTCTCGTTCAACACCACGAAGTAGCAAACCGACGTTGTCGCCAGCCATACCAGAATCGAGTTGTTTCTTGAACATTTCCACACCAGTTACAACGACTTTTTTAGTTGGTTTAATACCAACGATTTCAACTTCATCGTTAACTTTAACCATACCGCGTTCAATACGACCGGTAGCAACGGTTCCACGACCTTTGATCGAGAAAACGTCTTCAACAGCCATTAACATTGGTTTGTCAGTTTCACGAATTGGATCTGGGAAATTAGCATCCATAGCATCCATAAGGTCGCTAATAGCTTGAACGTTTGTAGCGTCACCTTCAAGAGCTTTAAGAGCTGAACCCTTTACGATAGCAACTTTATCACCATCATAGTGGTATTTAGTTAACAAATCGCGAATTTCCATTTCGACTAAGTCTAATAGTTCTGGATCTGAAACTTGGTCAACTTTGTTCATGAAAACAACAATGTTTTGAATACCAACCTGGTAAGCCAAAAGAATGTGTTCACGAGTTTGAGGCATCGGACCATCTGCGGCTGACACAACAAGAATAGCGCCATCCATCTGAGCGGCACCAGTAATCATGTTTTTAACGTAGTCAGCGTGTCCTGGACAGTCAACGTGAGCATAGTGACGTTTTTCAGTCTCGTATTCAACGTGACAAGTAGCGATAGTAATACCGCGTTCTTTTTCTTCAGGAGCAGCGTCGATTTGGTCAACGTTACGAGCCTGAGCTAAACCTTTGTCAGCTTGAACTTTCAAAATAGCTGCAGTTAAGGTTGTTTTACCATGGTCAACGTGACCAATTGTACCCACATTGACGTGAGTTTTTGTTCGTTCAAATTTTTCTGCCATTAGGGCCTCCAAAATTCTGTAATTTAAAAATCTTTTAAATTTCTAAATTACCTTTATTTAAAACTTATTTACTTATTATAGTATAACTAATTATACCTTAAAAATCAAGAGTTGTCAACATCTAGTTGCAACTTTTGGGGATTGATTCACTTCAAGTAATATCTTACCAAATAATCTCTTATCAGTCAAGACCTATTTCAGCTTTTCGTAGACAAAAGTTAGGAAAACTGATTGAAAGGCCTTATAAGCACCTAAAACAACCATTGTGGCTAAAACGTAAATGATAGACATAATCACGGCATAAATTACGCCGATTTGCGCTGAAGCTGACCAAATTGCCATACCAATTCCAACTAATAATAAACCTGTTAATAACAAAGTTGCCATAAATGCGATGGCAAAAACAACTTTAGTTGCTATTAAGATCAGATAGGTCAAAATAACCTGTTTTATATTTTTAATGGCAAATTTGATGAGCGATGCCACGCTTTCAAAAATACTCTTATCTTCTAAAACCAAGATTCGAACCGCATATGGGACGGCCGCCGATAAAACAAAGGTCAGACCAATAAAAAGTAATATTGATGGCACAACTAAAACCATGGCCAGCAAAATTAATTTACTCGCGAGAAAGAATAAAAGTGGCAGTAATAACACGATTAGGCTGGTGAACCCCAGAAGACACAAAATAATGCCTAAACCCCAAACTCGCCAAAAATGCTTCAAACCAACCTCAAGCGAAGAGTGGAAATCAGTCTTTTCATCTTTATTTAGCTTGGCACCAGCGCTAATTAAAGCGCCTTGAGAAATTAAAGATAAGATACCGCAAATCATTAACAGCAAAACAAAACCAAAAGCCGACCAAGCAAGAATGGTCGCATGCTGCTCGAAAAAACTAAAAACCTGCTCTTTTTGAAATGGTAAATCTTTCCAATCTTTCTCTGAAAAATTATTGCCACCCATATAAACACCGGTGACACTGGCGACAAAAATACCATAAATCCACAAGAATTTATGCTTCAAAGTGGTCTGATAGGCTTTTTTAAGCAAGGTTAAATAATGCATGTTTCTCCTTTATAAATAAATCATACCACATGAAAGTGAAAAATACACAATCGAACCTTATAGACTTGACTTTTGCCTCATTTTGTGATACAATATCTAGTTCATTAAAAATTGAACTTGCCTTGATTTTAAGGTTCGTGGCCCATGGTGTGGGGCAATCACATACACACTCTCCGCAATGCGGACGTACAGGAGAAAAACAATGAACACAGCATTCGGCAACTTGGTTTGGTTTTACAATATCAAGTGCCTCCCGGAATTCAACCATGAAGTTGGTAATTGGGAAGGTGTTTTACTGATTCGAAAGGCGCCAAGCTATTTTGATTTCATGACCAATGGTCAAGAAATCATTACCATTGGTGATCATGAAAACGCCGTCGACACTATGACGGACGAAGAAGTAAAAGATTTGCCAAACGAATATTCAAGCATTGATTGGCGTCTGCCGATTAACGAAGCAGCTGGCTTTGACATTACAGGTTTTATCAGAAGTTTAGCCAGCGCCTGGCCAGGCGAATACAGAGTCTTCAATTACGACGATACTATGGAAAACGGTATCATTATCGGCTTTTGCCTTAATGATCCGATCCGTGATCGCGAAGGCTTACGCCGAGCCATCGCCCACAAATTAAACGTCTGGGCAACCAACCTTTAGACCCGCAAAAAAGACCTGTGAGATTTATCCTTGATAAATTCACACCCGTCTCACGGGTCTTTTTTAATGATTAAATATTGACATATTATAAATATTATGATACAATGTATTCACTAATTAAAAAGGAGGGTACGCCTTTGAAAAAGTTAAGTTTCGCGATTTCCTTTTCAATTTAACAACAACCCGGCCGCGGGGAATTAATGAATTCCCCAAAACACCCCTGTTCTATACGGGGGTATTTTTTTATGAAAAAACTACTAACTATAGTAATTAGTTCATGCCTTGACAATTAACCTAAAAAAGTGTAATATACACCTATCTTATTGCACCTTGGAGGAATAAAATGAAATACGACATCAACCCAATTAAAGGTCTTGGCTTTCTTGATTGGCAAAAAGTCGATGAACATGGCTTGGCCAGATTCGCCCAAAAATCAGTGATAAAATGGGTCCCAAAAAGCAAGACCGACAATCAATTGGTCGAACGGCGGATTAGACTAAAAAATCAAATAGCCATCAGACTCGGTTTAACCCTAATTATACCCAGGGCCATGCCTAAACTCAGACAAGAAAACGGCTGGCTCGATATAGAAGACAACCTGAATATCATGCGTTATTTCTATATTCGTGACTTTCCATTTCCTTACAGTAGAGCGGTTAAAACCAAAATGAACTGGAAATTTCACAATTTTCTTACCGTATTAAAGGCTGAATTAAAGGCTGAGGAAATCCTCTACACTATTAGCGATACCGACCCTGGTTATGTTAAAATCAGAGCCGTTATCAATCATTGCGAGTTCAAATTGCCATCAACTTTTATTAATCGATTAGTGGCGAAACTTAATACATTACTATAAATAATATCCGCGATTTCCGCGGATTTTTAAAACCTTTACCAAAAATGCCCCGTCTTTCGACGAGGCATTTTTTAATATAGCATTTACAATATCAAAGATTAATTACTTCTTTTTGCCTTCAATAATTTTGGAGGCAACATGAGCTGGAACTTCGGCCAAATGGTCAAATTCCATGGTATAAGAAGCGCGACCCTGAGTCATAGATCGAAGTTGAGTGGCATAACCAAACATTTCCGATAATGGCGCTTGAGCATCAATAACCTTCATTTTAGCGCGATCTGACATTTCTTTAATCTGACCACGTTTTGAGTTAAGATCACCCATAACATCGCCCATAAACTCTTCTGGAGTAACCACTTCAATTTTCATCACTGGTTCAAGAATAACTGGATCGGCTTTTTTAACACCATCTTGTAAGGCCATGGAACCGGCGATTTGGAAAGCCATTTCCGAAGAGTCAACTTCATGATAAGTACCATCGTAAAGGGTAACAGCAAGATCCACTAACGGATAACCAGCAACTACACCCTTAGTCATAGCTTCTTTTACACCTTTTTCTACAGCTGGAATATATTCTTTAGGAATGGCACCACCAACAACTTTATTATTAAATTCAAAACCAGCGCCACGCTCTAAAGGATTTAGCTCGATCCAAACATGACCATACTGACCACGTCCACCGGACTGACGAATAAATTTACCTTCTTGCTTAACAGCTTGGCGAATAGTTTCTTTGTAAGCTACTTGAGGATTACCAACGTTAGCTTCAACCTTGAATTCTCGTTTCATACGATCAACTAAAATATCCAAATGAAGCTCGCCCATACCAGAGATAACGGTCTCCCCTGTTTCATGGTCACCTTTAACCTGGAAAGTTGGATCTTCTTGAGCCAAACGATTCAAAGCTACACCCATCTTTTCTTGGTCAGCTTTAGTTTTTGGCTCAATCGCCACTGAAATAACTGGTTCAGGGAACTCAATAGTTTCTAAAATAATCGGATTAGCTTCATCGCACAAAGTGTCGCCAGTAAAAGTGGTTTTTAGACCAATCGCGGCAGCAATATCGCCAGCATAAACATCTTCCACGTCTTCACGGTGATTGGCATGAAGTCGAACAATACGGCCAATACGTTCTTTCTGGTTTTTACCAGGATTGATAACATATGAACCAGCTTTAAGAGTTCCTGAATAAACTCTAAAGAAAGTCAAAGTACCGACAAAAGGATCGGCAGCAACTTTGAAGGCTAAAGCTGAAAATGGTTCTGAATCAGAAGCTTTACGTTCAATTTCTTCACCAGTTTTAGGATGCACACCTTTCATCGGCGGCACATCAAGTGGACTTGGTAAATAATCAACCACAGCGTCAAGCATGGTTTGAACACCTTTATTTTTTAAGGCTGAGCCACAAAAAACTGGGATTAATTTATTGCCAATAACGGCTTTACGAACCACACGTTTTAAATCAGCAATATCTAAAGTTTCACCTTCAAGATATTTGTTAAACATTTCATCATCGTTTTCCACGATTTTTTCAATTAAAATCTGGTGATACTTGTCGGCTTCTTCTTTAAATTCGGCTGGAATCTCTTCTTCACGAATTTTTTCACCTTTATCACCATCAAAATAAATAGCTTTCATTTTAAGCAAATCAACTACGCCAGCAAGATCAGCTTCAGTTCCCATTGGAATCTGCATTGGCACGGCACAGTTGGTCAAACGATCAACAATCGATTGAAAAGAACGGAAGAAATCCGCGCCCATACGATCGAGCTTGTTAATGAAACAGATGCGAGGCACTTCAAATTTATCAGCTTGATGCCAAACAGTTTCAGATTGAGGTTCAACACCAGCCACACCATCAAAAACCACCACAGCGCCATCGAGCACACGAAGTGATCGTTGAACTTCAGCGGTAAAATCAATATGTCCTGGGGTATCAATAATGTTAAAACGAACCTTTTCCTTTGGTTCATCTGGAATTGGCCAAAAACAAGTGGTAGCAGCAGAAGTGATGGTAATACCACGTTCTTGCTCCTGTTCCATCCAGTCCATGGTGGCCGCACCTTCATGCACTTCACCAATTTTATATGTTTTACCAGTGTAAAACAAAATACGCTCGGAAACAGTTGTTTTTCCAGCATCAATATGGGCAATAATCCCGAAGTTTCTGGTTTTTTCTAAGGTGTACTCTCTGGCCATTTTTAATTCTCCTATATTATACGAATTTTTCGTATATTGAGTTATTTATTTACTAAAAAATTTCCCCTTGCAAAGATAAGTATAACAGATATTAAATTAGATTTCAAGATACCAAAAAAGACCCTGGGGGGTCTTTTTTGTATATAGTATCAATATTGATAATATCTTAGAAACGAGCGTAATGAGCGAATGCTTTGTTGGCATCGGCCATTTTGTGCAAAGTTTCACGTTTCTTGATTGCTTCACCAGTATTATTGAAAGCATCCATAATCTCTTTGGCTAACAAGATCGAGAAATCACCATGACCATTACGAGCAGCATTGATAATCCAACGCATTGAAAGAGCCAATTTTCGTTCTGGACGAACTTCCATTGGAACTTGGTAAGTGGCACCACCGATACGTCGAGCTTTAACCTCGAGCAATGGTGAAGCATTTTTCAAAGCGGTTTCAAAAACACTTAATGGTTCTGTGTTTAATTTGTCTTTAATAATATCGAAAGCCTTGTAAACAAGTTTTCGACCGGTTTCTTTTTGTCCACGAAACATGACTTTGTTAATAAAACGAGCCACTGTTTGTGAATTATATTTCAAATCCGGTTTGATTATTCTTTTTGGAGCTGGTTTTCCGCGCACGAATACCTCTTATCTATTATGATGATTTCGTCCTCCGTAACTTTATGTGAAGGAGGATTTTACATTATTTTAAGCTTTTTTTGTACCGTATTTTGAACGGCCTTGTTTACGTTTCTCAACGCCACCAGTATCAAGTTTACCTCGAACAATGTGGTAACGAACACCAGGTAAATCTTTAACACGACCGCCGCGAATCATAACCACAGCATGTTCCTGAAGGTTGTGACCTTCACCTGGAATATAAGCTGTGACTTCTTGACCAGAGGTCAAGCGAACACGAGCGATTTTACGCAAAGCTGAGTTTGGTTTTTTTGGAGTGACGGTGGTCACTTTAATACAAACTCCGCGCATGAAAGGTCGGCCTTCGACAAAATCGATCGGACGGTTTTTCAAGAAGTTAAAACCTCGGCGAAGAGCCGGAGTTTTAGCTTTGGTTGGTTTAGATTTTCTTGGTTTTCGAATTAATTGACTAATTGTTGGCATAAATATTATTTCCAATGTTCAATTTCCAGTTTTTATCTTGGATTTTGAATTATTATTATCTGATATCTTATTCTACACTATTTCCTTTGAAAAATCAAATGTTTTAACGTTGGACGTAGCCAGTTCCAGCAGGAATGAGCTTACCAATGATCACATTTTCTTTCAATCCTTGCAAGTGATCGACTGCGCCACGAACCGCGGCATCAATCAAAACACCTGTGGTTTCTTGGAAAGAAGCGCTTGAGAGGAAACTGTCGGTGACCAAAGCAACTCTGGTAATACCCATAATAGTTTCTTCAAAAGTCATTTCTTTCTTTTTGGCTTCTCGAAGCTTTTTATTTTCTTTGAATGCATCAACCTGATCCATCACTTGACCAGCTAAGAAAGTGGAATCGCCAGTATTCTTAACTTTAAGTTTTGAAAACATTTCGCGAACAATAATTTCAATATGCTTATCGTTAATTGTTTGACCCTGAGAAGCATAAATTTCCTGAACGCCACGGATAATATATTTCTGAGTGGCTTCTGGTCCACGATATTTCAAAAGTTGTTCAAGATTCAAGTGACCATCAGTAATTTCTTGACCCATTTCAATCATAGCGCCATCTTCAACCTTAAGGTTAGTTTTGGCAGGAACAGTATAGGTCACGCTTGATCGTTCAGTTGAAATAACTTCGATCTTACCTTTACCGATTTTAACTTTACCCATAATTGCACTACGAACTGCTTTCTTGCCTTGAGCAATCGCGATAGCCTGACGAGCTTTCACTACGTCGCCATCCAAAACAGCTGGTTCGTAATCTTTTTCTAACATATATGTTTCAACGCGCATTTCTGGCGATGTAATAATAACTTTTTTCACGTCTTTTTCATCAAGAATGGTGACTTTACCATCCATCTCAGCAATAACGGCTGGATTACGTGGGACACGAGCTTCAAATAACTCTTCAACACGAGGCAAACCTGAAGTAATATCTTCTCCAGAAACACCACCCATGTGGAAGGTTTTCATGGTAAGCTGGGTTCCCGGTTCACCAATAGCTTGAGCGGCCATAATACCTACGACTGCGCCAAGCTCAGCAATATGACCAGAGGCCAAATCGCGACCGTAACAAGTTTGGCAAAGACCACGTTCTGATTCACAAGTTAAGGCTGAACGAACTTTAACAGATTCGATTTCGTCAGCTTCAATTTGCAAAGCTTTATCAACATCAATCTCTTGACCGGCTTTGACAATTAAACCATTTTTACCTTTAACATCTTGGCCTGAAACTCGTCCAGCCAATCTGACTGAGAATTTCTCGCCCATTTCTTCTGATTCAGCCCGAGTAATCTGGAAATAACGCTTACTACCACAATCAGGTTCAGAAATGACGATATCTTGAGCGACGTCAACTAAACGTCTGGTTAAATAACCGGCTTCAGAAGTTCGAAGTGAAGTATCTGATTTACCTTTTCGGGCGCCATGAGTCGAAATAAAGTATTCGAACATTGGCAAACCTTCTTTATAGTTAGATTTAATTGGTACTTCGATAATTTCACCGCCCGGATTAACCACTAAGCCTTTCATACCGGCCAACTGTGTCACCTGTGCAAACGAACCTCGAGCACCTGATTTAACCATCTGGTAAACCGGTGAATTTTGATCATATTGCTCAACCATTTGAGCTTCAATTCTGGAACGAATTTCAGTCCAAAGTTCCACAATTTTCACTTTTCTTTCACTTTCAGTAATCAAACCGCGTTGATACTGACTTTCAATTTCTTCCAAAGACTTATCGCCTTCTTTAATAAATTGGTTTTTATCAGTCGGCATTTGAACATCAGAGATTGAGATAGTCATACCTGAATCAGTTGAATATTCAAAACCAATTTTTTTGATTCTATCAGCAAAATCAGCGGTTTCAGCTAAATCATATTTATTGAAATGTTCAGCTAAGATCTTTTTCAAAGCTTTAGAATCAAAAGTTTCATTTCTAAATTGTAAATCATCTGGCAAAATATTGTTAAACAAAATTCTACCAACAGTGGTTTCAACAATTTCTTCTGGAGCAACCTTATCTGATTTATTCAATTTCATCCGAACTTTAATCAAAGCTCGTGGATGCAAAAAACCTTGTTGATAAGCCAAAATGGCTTCATTTTTACCAGTAAAAACCTTACCAGTACCTTGAGTTTCAGCTTGAACGCTAGTCAACCAGTAAACACCGGAAACGATTTCCATACGTGGAATAATGATCGGTTCACCGGAAGCTGGTTTTAACAGGTTATTAGCTGAACGCATTAATCGCGCTACTTCTTCTTTAGCCTGAGTCGAAAGAGGAACATGCACGGCCATCTGGTCACCATCAAAGTCAGCGTTAAAAGCCTGACAAACAAGAGGGTGAACTTGAATAGCTTTACCTTCGATCAAGACTGGTTGAAAACCTTGAATACCAAGTCTGTGAAGCGTTGGGGCACGGTTTAATAAAACATGATAGTCAGTGGTGACTTGTTCAAGAATATCCCAAACAATCGGATCACCATGTTCCATCATTTTGGTCGCGTTTTTCACATTGTGAACATGACCTTCATTAATTAATTTACTAATAACAAAAGGTTTGAATAATTCCAAAGCCATCATTTTTGGCAATCCACACTGATGTAGTTTCAAGTTTGGACCAACAACGATAACCGATCGACCAGAATAGTCGACACGTTTACCAAGTAAGTTCTGGCGGAAACGACCTTGTTTACCTCGAAGCATATCTGAAAGTGAACGAAGTTTTCTGGCAGTTGAACCAGTACTAACGGCTCGGCCACGTCGGGCTGAGTTATCGATCAATGAATCAACAGCTTCTTGAAGCATGCGTTTTTCATTACGGCAAATAACTTCTGGTGCGCCCTGCGAAAGCAATCGTTTTAAACGATTGTTTCGGTTGATAACACGGCGATAAAGATCGTTTAAATCAGAAGCGGCAAAACGTCCACCATCAAGTTGAACCATTGGACGAAGATCCGGTGGAATAACTGGAAGTCTAGTTAAGACCAACCATTCAGGTTTAATTCCGGCTTCTTTCATTTCCACAACTAATTTTAATCGGCGCAAAACTTTACGACGATTAACACCAATTGCATTGTCTAATTCGCTACTGAAATCTTTTTGTAATTGATCAATATCGGTTCGTTTTAACAATTCGAAAATTGCTTCAGCACCAATACCGACTTTCACGATTTGACCATATTTCATGCTTAAATCATGGTACTGACCTTCAGAAAGAATTTTCTTTGGAGTCAATCCCAAAATTTCAGCTTTAGTTGCACGGAAAGATCCGTCAACTTTAGCCATAATCATATTATCTTTAATCTTAGCCTTAGCTTCAGTATATTCATGTTCAAGTTGATCTAAAGCGCTCTTGCGAACATCTTCATTTACACCAAGAATCACGAAACCGGCAAAATAAACGACTTTTTCAATATCGGTTACAGATAAATCTAAAAGTAGGCCAAGAATACTTGGAACTGATCGAATATACCAGATGTGAGCGATCGGCACGGAAAGGTCAATATGCCCCATACGTTCACGTCTCACTGAACTTCTGGTCACCTCAACACCACATTTATCGCAAATTACACCTTTATAACGAATCTTTTTGTATTTACCGCAGTAACATTCCCAATCTTTGGTCGGACCAAAAATCTTTTCATCAAAAAGACCATCACGCTCAGGTTTCTGAGTACGATAGTTGATAGTTTCTGGCTTGGTGACTTCACCGTATGACCAGTTTGAAATATCGTCTGGCGATGCCACAGAAATTTTTAGGGCATCAAAATCAGTCACTTTTGGGGTTTCTTTTGGTTTGATTCGAATTTTCTCTTTATTCATATTCTAATGCTCCTTAATTATTCTTCAACGCCATCAACTGGCTCTTCAACCATTTCTGGTTCATCTTCCTTGAGCTCAGTGACTTCGGCGTCGATGACATCTTCCGACATATCATCGGTTTTATTTTGCATATCTAATTCATCTTGAATTTTATCGTTAGCTTCATGAATCGCGACGCGTTTAGCGTTTTTACGATTTAATTCAGCAGCTGACAACATTTCCACGTTCAAACCTAAACTCTGTAATTCTTTGACTAACACGTAGAAAGAAGCTGGAATTTGAGGTTTTTGAATCTGTTCGCCTTTGATAATAGCTTCATAAGCTTTACTTCTACCCACAACATCGTCTGATTTAATAGTAAGCATTTCTTGAAGAGTATGAGCAGCACCGTATGCTTCAAGAGCCCAAACTTCCATTTCTCCCAATCTCTGACCACCAAATTGACTCTTACCACCAAGTGGCTGTTGAGTCACCATGGAGTATGGACCAGTGCTTCGAGCATGCATCTTGTCATCAACCAAATGGCAAAGCTTCATCATATATTTAATACCAACGGTTGTTCTCTGTGAGAAAGGCTCACCAGTACGGCCGTCAAATAACTGAACTTTACCGTCTTCATCGATACCAGCCTTCTTTAATTCACCTTTAATTTGGTCTAAAGTCGTACCTTCGAAAACCGGAGTAGCAACCTTATAACCAAGTTTCTTAGCAGCCCAACCCAAATGAGTTTCCAAAAGCTGACCAAGGTTCATACGAGAAATAACACCAAGTGGGTTTAAAATAATATCAACTGGTGTACCATCGGCCAAGAAAGGCATTTCGGCTTCTGGCAAAACCATGGAAATAACACCTTTGTTACCATGACGTCCAGCTAATTTATCACCGACTTGAACCTTACGTAACTGAGCAATCGCGACTTCCACCATCTGGTAAACACCAGCTGGTAATTCATCGCCGGCTTCTTTGGAGAAAATTTTCACACCAACGACTTTACCATATTCACCGTGAGGCAATCTAAGTGAAGTATCTTTAACATCTTTAGCTTTTTCACCGAAAATTGCTCTTAATAATTTTTCTTCGGCTGATAATTCAGTTTCACCTTTTGGCGTAATTTTACCGACTAAGATATCGCCGGCCGAAATTTGGGCACCAATTCGGATAATACCCTGATCATCAAGGTTGGCCAAAGCGCTTTCACCGACATTTGGAATATCTCTGGTTAAAAGTTCAGGCCCAAGCTTAGTATCACGAATTTCAGTCGTATAGTTTTCAATATGAACTGAAGTTAAAATATCTTCACGAACCAAGCGTTCTGACAAGATAATAGCATCTTCAAAGTTACCACCCTTAAACGGCATGTAGGCCGCTAAAACGTTTTGGCCCAAGGCTAATTCACCGTTTTCAGTTGCAGAAGAGTCAGCTAAGATTTGACCACGCTTAACCTTTTCACCGGCAGCAACCACTGGACGCTGGTTCATACAGGTTGCTTGGTTACTTCTAACAAATTTTTGTAATTTAAAAGTCTTTTTGCCTGAAGCAAATTCGATCACGATTTCGTTAGCCGAAACAGAAAGAACCGTACCGTCATTTTCAGCAAAAATACATTGGCCAGAGTCTTTAGCCGCACTACCTTCCATACCAGTACCGATGACCGGAGATGAAGGTTTGACTAAAGGTACAGCCTGACGCAACATGTTTGAACCCATGGAGGCACGAACAGCATCGTTGTGTTCAACAAAAGGAATAAGGGCGGTCGAAACAGATACGATCTGTTTTGGCGAAACGTCCATATATTGTACTTTTTCAATATTTTCCACGCCTGGTTCACCGAATTTACGTAAAACTGCTTTTTTCTGAGTAAAGAACCCATTAGCGTCGATTGGAGTGGAAGCTGGAGCGATAATAAATTTATCCTCTTCGTGAGCATCCATATATTCAACTTTATTTGTAACTTTCATTTTGCCATTAACTTTTTCCACTAAAAGATATGGGGTTTCAAGGAAACCAAAATCATTCACTTTAGCGTAACTAGCCATATAGCCGACCAAACCAATGTTTGGACCTTCTGGAGTTTCAATCGGACAAACACGACCATAATGGGAGTGATGAACGTCTCGAACCTCGAAACCGGCACGTTCTCGAGATAGACCACCTGGACCGGTAGCTGATAAACAACGTTTGTGTTCAAGTTCAGCCAACGGGTTGGTTTGGTTCATAAACTGTGACATCTGAGATGAAGCATAAAATTCTTGCAAAACCGCAGCAATCGGACGAACGTTGACTAATTGGGCGGCAGTGACAGCTTCAGGATCTAAAACTGACATACGATCTTTAACAATACGTTCAATTCGAAGCAAACCGACACGAACTTTGCCTTGCAAAAGTTCACCAACGGCACGAACACGTCGATTTCTCAAATGATCGATATCGTCTGGTTGAGCCATTGGATCGTTGTTAAGTCTAATAATTTCACGAATAACTTCAATAATATCTTCAACGCGCATAATGCGATTTTTAAGATCATCATTTTCAGTCATACCTAATCTTTGATTGATCTTGTAGCGACCAACTTTACCTAAATCATAACGTTTTGGATTGAAGAACATAGCATCCAAAAAACTTTTAGCGGTTTCAGCCGTAGCCAAATCGCCTGGACGAATACGTTTATAAACTTCAACTAAAGCGTCGTCATAAGTTTTAGCAGTATCGCGAGCTAAAGTAGCTTTAATATAATCATGATCAGCATTATCGTTTACGCCTTCGAAAGCTTTGATAATCTGATCGGTATCAAGACCGAGTGATCGTAAAAAGGTTGAAACTAAAATTTTTCGTTTGCGATCAACCTTAACCGTGATAATATCGCGGTTTGAGGTTTCAAACTCGAGCCAAGCACCACGAGATGGGATCACTTTGGCACCAAAAAGCTTTCGTCCAGCCATTTCTTCGGCAACGAATAGAACACCGTATGAACGCACGATCTGTGAGACCACCACACGTTCAATACCGTTAATAATAAAAGTACCGCGATCTGTCATGATTGGGAAATCTCCCAAAAAGATCGAGGATTCTTTAGTTTTACCAGTTATTTTGTTAGTTAATTTGACTTGAGCCTTCAAAGAAGCCTTAAAAGTCAAATTTTTCATTCGAGCGGTTTCTTCATCAACCACGGGTTGTTCTAAAGCGAAATCGCCGAATTCGAGCGACAAAACTTTCCCAGTGAAGTCTTCCACAGGGTTAATTTCGTCTAAGAGTTCGCGCATTCCCTCTTTAAAAAACCATTCGTACGATCTGGTTTGGATTTCAATTAAATCCGGCAAGGGAACATTAAATTTTGATTTGGTGAATTGAATGCGGTTTTGTAACACGAAAAAACTCCTCAATATTAAAGAACAGCGCCAATGCTGCTTGAGGGCAGATGGTTAAATTAGAGGTTACTATTTTCCACCCTTTACCTTTTTTATTTATTTATTTTTACCAATAAATTAAATAGAAAGTTTTAGAGAGATTCACACTGTAGCTACCAAATACTTTTCTGTTACTAATATATAATAAATCAACTTTTTTGTCAAGAGCCTTTAATAAAAAATCGCCGAATAGAATCGGCGAAATGTAAGTCTTAAAATGTGTGTTGCTACACAATCTTAATGTAAATCTTCTTAATCTTGCATGGAAAAAGTGTTTCAGTAGTCAAATCTCCAGGAGACCATACCACGTCTTTCCTAACATAACGAAATCCCTCAACATTTAGCCTGGTCAACCTGGTACAAAGCATGACCATGAAATTCTCGGCATTCTCGATTCTTGGCACCAAATCCGTCACATCAAAGGTGTAACCGTCGTCACCGTCATCAATAACGATTTGATCTCCTTTTTTCAAGGAATAATCACTAAATCGAAAAATTGGAATTTCTGTCGCGCCTTGGATTGCCTGCGGCAAACGTACATGTACCGGATCTGTAACTTTACTCATAACCATTCCCCCCTTTTTAAATTTTTACATTCAATAGCAATATAGCCACTGTAAATGTAAATTCATATTACTACTATTAATCTTATTTAGTCAACAGATTAAACTAAACTAAAAAATCCATGCGTTTTAAACATGGACTTTTTAAATATAATTTATAAAACAATTTATACTTGTGCGGATTTTTGGCGTTTTAAGATTTCTTTGGACACGATTTGAATAAATTCATCGATACCGATACCAGAAACAGCTGAAACTAAAATAATCTCTTGTTTGATTTTTTTACCAAACTTTTTAGCAATTTTTTGCGCATCTTCAAGCATCATGGTGTCGATTTTATTTAAAACCACAATCTCTTTTTCAGAAATAAGATTCGGGTTCCAAGCCTTAAGTTCATTGCGAATATCGTTATAATCTTTTTCTAAATCAGCACCATTAATATCAACTATATGAGCAATCACACCACTACGTTCAATGTGTCGTAAAAATTTATCACCTAAACCTTTACCTTCGGAAGCACCAGCAATCAAACCTGGCACATCGGCCACCACAAAACTTACATCAGAAGTTCTGACCACGCCCAAGTTTGGTTCAAGTGTAGTAAACGGATAATCAGCAATTTTTGGTTTGGCGTTAGATACGCGCGATAAAATAGTCGATTTACCAGCATTTGGTAAACCAACCAAACCAACATCGGCCAATAATTTAAGCTCTAAACGTAAGTGTTTTTCTTCGCCTGGCTCGCCTTTAGTGGTTTCTTTAGGCACTTGATGAGTGCTGGTCGCAAAATGGACATTACCTAAGCCACCTTTACCACCCTTAGCTACTAGTATCTTCATACCAGCCTCTGTAAGGTCGGCAATCAACTCTTGACCGCCCCACTGACTAATTCGTCTAACTATGGTACCTGGCGGCACTCTAAGAGTTAAATCGTCACCATTTTTACCATGTTGACGTTTATGTCGACCATCTTCGCCGCGATCAGCCTCAAAGAATTTTCGACTGGCATAATCAGACAAGGTATGAGTATTACCATCACAAAGCATAAATAGGTCGCCACCATCGCCACCATCGCCACCATCTGGGCCACCTTTTGGAATATATTTTTCACGTCGAAAAGAAGCGGAACCATTTCCGCCGCCACCGGCACGAACCTTAATAACTGCTTCATCTGTAAACATAATATAATATTCTAATTAATTAATTTGACTGAACAACTAATATTAACACAAATTTATAATAAAATCAACCTAAAGGTAGTTTAACGGGTTCTGTGGAGAATTATTCTTTCTGATTTCGAAGTGTAAGTGAGTGCCTGTTGACCACCCAGTTGAACCCATAATTCGGAATGCTGAATTTCCGCGGTTCAACGACTTACAGATAGTTTAACGGGTTCTGAGGGGAATTGTTTTTACGAATTTCGAAGTGTAAGTGAGTGCCTGTTGACCACCCAGTTGAACCCATAATTCCAATCTGTTGCCCTTGATTAACATATTGCCCGTTAGACACCGTAAAGGCCGACATGTGACCATAAAGAGTCGAATATCCATTTCCGTGATTAATCACAATATGATTACCATATCCACCACCCCAACCACGATAAAGAGTAACTGTACCTGAAGCTGAAGCCAAAATCGTCGTACCGGACCGACTAGTTAAATCAATTCCCGTATGATATTTTTCAAAATTAGTATGACCAAAAACCTGAGACATATCCCAACCTCTTACTGGACGACCAAAAGTACCTTTAAAAGCAGTTTTAACTGTATTAGAGACCTTTTTCAATGTTGCCAATGTATTTGCACTCACATCTTGTGGCGGCAACATTAATTTTTGCCCTAATTTTATATTATCTGAAGTCAAACCATTTTCATTTTTAATTGTAGCTATTTTTAAACCATACTCCCAACCAATCGAAGAAATTGTATCTCCTGGCTTTACAATATATGCGATACTACCTTTTCGATTACCACTTATATCGGCGGCTGTGGTTTGAGTCTCAATAATCACGGGCTTACCTAAATATTCCTCATCTTTCATGGCCAAGATTACACCAACTGAGTCACCTTCAATCATTGGTGTATACGGATTGATCGCATTAACTGTCTTGGCCACCGTATATGGATCCAAGTCCATCACTTCAGCACTAGGCACATATTCGGTTGAACTCTCTATTGATTGAACATAATTTGAAATAAAAACAAAAGCCGTAATAATTAAAATTGAACTATATGGCAAAATAAACTTCGTAAAAAGTTCTTTGAGTTTGTCTGGCGTCCGATTACGAATTTTTTTTATAAGAATCTCTATCTTAAAAAAGATTCTCTTATATATGGATCGAATTGAGTCAGGAAGCAATAAATCCTCCTTTTGTATTGACATTTTTTAGTCTATCATAATGACTAAGGATGTCAATTTGTAAATTTTTATTTTAATATTAAATTGTATGACCAAATCAACCAAAATTTTAATTAGTCTGTTCGTTTTCCTAATTATTCTTGCCTTAAGCGGGATTGGTTGGATTTTGTTTAATAAAAAAATACCTAAAAATTTACAGGATATAAAATTACCAGCCATTTCTCAAATTGGCACAGCTAATACTCCTGGCGGCCTCACCGGCCCAACCGAATCAGTAAAAGCCAAAACTCTATCTGCCGATAAAATCATCGCCCTAACAAACGAATATCGAGCCAAAGCGAATTTACCAGCATTAAAGAAAAGTATTCTCTTGACCCAAGCGGCCGATATTAGAACAAAAGATATGTTTGACAAACAATATTTTGAACATACTTCCCCGGATGGCACGAAACCATCCGATGTCGTACTAAAAGTTGGCTATGATTTTTCGGTCACCGGAGAAAATATTGCTCTGGGTGACTTTGAAAACGAGCAAGACTTGGTTGATGCCTGGTACGCCAGTCCTGGCCACCGAGCCAACATATTAAACCCTGAATATACAGAAATCGGTGTATTTTCCGATCTCGATGCTTTCCAGGGGAATAACAAATGGATCTCAACACAAGAATTTGCCAAAATGGCCGCCAAATGCACTAAACCAAACCAGCAACTTTCAACTGAAATTAATCAAAAAACCACTGAATATAAAAACATACAAACTCAATTAGATACTTTAAATCAAGAAACTCAATCTCTGATAGATCAAGCCAACCAAAAAATTGCTCAAGGCAATACGATTTACAAACAAACTCATAGTAAATCCAAGGCTCAACCTTTTTGGGACGAAGGCCAAAAATTAAGTGACCAAGCTAAACCAAAAACCGTTCAAATAACTCAAATTGATACTCAGCTCAAGGATCTTTTTACTCAAATCGACAACATGGTCAACCAGTTTAACTTGCAAGTAAGTTTATACAACAAATGTATTAAAAACTAAAATTAAGGACTAAAAAACCCGCTCGTATTACGAGCGGGTGTAAGTTAAAAAGCCTTAGCTCTAACCTGATGGTGCTTTACAATCAAGTTTCTTTTATGCGGCAATTTTTTAATAATTCTCTTGGCCAAATC
>Ga0194052_1000388_pt1 | contig 28651 bp, 19 predicted proteins | sample SepL226m_MetaG_FD_160117 | JGI IMG/M metagenome (GOLD analysis project Ga0194052, IMG submission 160117) | Anoxic zone freshwater microbial communities from boreal shield lake in IISD Experimental Lakes Area, Ontario, Canada - Sep2016-L227-6m | ecosystem: Environmental > Aquatic > Freshwater >...
CAGCGGCTGATCGTCGAGGGCGCGATTGGCGACATGCTGCGCTACACCCAGACGCTGACGCTCTGGGCGGGCATCGACCGGCTGGACTGCGCCACCACCGTCGACGACTTCACCGGCGCCGACCGGCTGGTGCGGCTGCGCTGGCCGACCCCGGTGCCCGGCGCGCTGCCGGTCAGCGAGGTCGGTGACGCCGTCGTGGGCCGCGGCTTCGGACTGATGCACGACCACAGCACCGGGGAGGACCGCGCCGTGGACTCCGCGGCGCACCCGTGGACGCTGGACAACCCCGCGCACGGCTGGTTCGGGCTGTCGTCGTGTGCCCGGCTGCGCGTCAACGACCAGACCCGCGCGATATCGGTGGCCGAGGTGATAGCACGATCGGAGGACGCCTCCGGCGAGGCGCGCGATCTCATGGTGGCACTCGTGCGCGCCGGGGTGACGGCAACCTGCAGCGCCGCTGACCGTCCGCGCTACGGCCACCTCGAGGTCGACTCCAACCTGCCCGACGCCCGCATCTCCCTCGGCGGCCCGCCCGACAACGCCTTCACCGCCGAGGTGCTCGCGGCGGCCGACCCGGCCTACGCCACCGAATTCGAGCGTCAAATCGCCGCGACCGGATCCGCGCGGGTGTTCGTCCCGGCGGCGGCGGCACTGGATCGCGTCTGGGTGCCCGACGCCGACCTGCGCGGCGTACTCGATCTTCCGGTGCTCATCGTCGCCGGCGCCGCCGCGACCGCCGCGCTGACCGCCGACCTCGACGACGCCGAGATCACCGTCGAGCAGCAGGCGCCGGCCGCCTGCGGTGCGTTCGAGTCCCGCACCGTGGCGCTGCTCAACCGCGGAGTGCCCGGATTCGCCGTCGAATCCGACGGCACCCTGCACTCCTCGCTGATGCGGTCCTGCACCGGCTGGCCGTCGGGCACCTGGATCGACCCGCCCAAGCGCACCGCACCGGACGGGTCGAACTTCCAGCTGCAGCACTGGAGCCACACCTTCGACTTCGCCGTCGTGTCCGGAGACGGCGACTGGCGGGCGTGCGCACTGCCTCGGCGCAGTGCGGAGTTCAACCACCCGCTGATCGCCGTGCCGGTCGGTGCCAGCAACGGGGAGCTGCCCGCCGACGGTTCGCTGCTGAGCGTCGAACCGGCCGGCACCGTCACCCTCGGTGCGTTGAAGGCCGGCGGCAACCCGACCGCGATCGGCAGCGCTGCCGCCGTCGACGGCGACGAGGTCACCATCCGTCTGGTCGAAACCACCGGTGCGACAACCGATGTCACGGTGTCCAGTCCGCTTGCGACGATCACCGATCCGGTGTCCGCCGACCTGTTGGAGAACGCGCGCTCCGGCGGTGTGCCGCACCGCATGCACGGCTACCAGATCGCCACCCTGCTCGCCCGCTTCGACGCCGACCCGGTGACCGACGCCGTCGGGCGCGCGTTGGCGCCCGACGCCGAGGCGGCCCAGCCGCTCTACGCGCGCTACTGGTTGCACAACCGTGGGCCCGCGCCGCTGGGCGGGCTGCCCGCGGTCGCGCACCTGCATCCGCACGAGTTGGCGGCGGTGCCGGGTGAGACGGTTCGGTTGCGGCTGTCGATCGCGAGCGACTGCAGCGACGCCACCCTGCACGCCGGGGTGCGGGTGCTGACACCGCGCGGCTGGAACGAGGATCCCGGGGGGGTGCGGATGTTCGCCGACCGGTCCTACGAACTGCCCGCCCGCGGCTTCCGCGACACTGAACTGACCGTGACCGTGCCCGCCGACGCCGCTGCGGGCCACTACCCGGTGCGCGCGCAACTGACCCTGACCGGTGACATCCCGCCGGCCTGGCGCCAAACCGTCGAGGACGTCTGTGTCGTCACCGTCGGCGAGCCGGCCGGTGACCTGGTGAGCCTGGCCGCCGACCCGTCCGACGTCGTCGTCGCGCCCGGCGGCACGGCCCGGCTGACCGCCACCGTGGCCAGCGGCGCGCGCGGTGATCTGGCGCTGGAGGCGCACCTGATCAGTCCGTGGGGCACCTGGGAGTGGATCGGGCCGGCGGCGCTGGGGGAGACCCTGCCGGCCGGCGGCAGCGTCGAGGTGGGCTTCGACGTGACACCGCCGCCGTGGACCGGTGCCGGGCAGTGGTGGGCGCTGATCCGCATCGGCTGCGCGGGCCGGCTGCTCTACAGCCCGGCGGTCTCGGTGAGCGTCCGATGATCGCCGCGACGGTGGCGGGCCGGCCGGTGCCGGTGAGCGACGTGGACGCCCGCGAGGCGGTGCTGCGCTCCTCGCCCCAGGTGGCCGCGCTGCCGCGGCCGCACACCAGCGAGGGCCGCCAGTTGCGGCGCTGGCTTACCCAGATCCTGGTGACCGAACGGGTGATCGCCGCCGAGGCCGCCGCACTCGGCGTCACCGTCACCGACACCACCCCGCCGGAATCCGCACTCCTGCCCGACCTCACCGCGCGACTGGAGATCGGCAGCGTCGCCGCAGCCGCGCTGAGTGATCCGCTGGCGCGCGCGCTCTACGCACACATCACCGCCGGCGTCGACGTCGCCGACGGCGCCGTCGCCGACTATCACCGCCGCAACCCCGGCCGCTTCACCTCCGATGCCGCACTCGCCGAGCATCTGCGCGGTGCGGTCCGCCGCCGCGCCTTCCGCATCTGGCTCGAGCAGCGGCGCGCCGCACTGGTGTGGCTCGCACCGGGATACGAACACCCCGGCGACCCCCGTCAGCCCGACAACATCCACCGGCACTGATGAGGACCCATTCCCCGGGTCGCTCCGCTCCCGCCCGCCGGACCCTCGCCCTGGACATCGGCGGCACGAAGATCGCCGCCGGCATCGTCGACGCCGAAGGCCAACTGCTGCATCAGAATCGGCAGCCCACGCCCCGCGGCAACGATCCCGACGAGGTGTGGGCCGCCGCGCACACCACGATCGCCGACGCACTCGCCGCGGCCGGCGGTGACGTCGGTGGCGTCGGCATCTCCTCGGCCGGACCGATCCATCTCGATGACGGCGCCATCAGTCCGGTGAACATCCCCGCATGGCGGCGCTTCCCGGTGGTGGCGCGCACCGCCGCCGCCGTGCCCGGCGTACCGGTGCGACTGGCCGGCGATGGGCTGTGCATGGCACTCGGTGAACACTGGCGCGGCGCCGGACAGGGCGCGGCTTTCATGCTCGGCATGGTGATATCCACGGGTATCGGCGGCGGCCTGGTGCTCGACGGCACCCCGTATTCCGGGCGTACCGGCAATGCAGGCCACGTCGGGCACGTGATCGTCGACGCGGACGGCCCGCCATGCGCGTGCGGCGGCCGCGGATGCGTGGAGGCCATCGCCAGCGGACCGCACCTGGTGTCGTGGGCACAGTCCCAGGGATGGTCGGGAGCCGAGGCCAAAGCACTCGCGCACGACGCCGCCCGCGGCGACCTTGTCGCCCTGCGCGCCTTCGACCGCGGTGCGCGCGCCGTCGCGGCCATGATCGCGTCGGTGGCCGCGGTGTGTGATCTGGACCTGGTGGTCATCGGCGGCGGGGTGGCGAATGCCGGTCCGGTGCTCTTCGATCCCCTGCGGGCGGCCCTGCGCGAGCACCTCGGCCTGGACTTCATCAACGGTCTACGGGTGGTGCCCGCGGCCCTCGGCGGGGATGCCGGACTGGTGGGCGCGGCCGCACTGCTGCGCTAGAGGCCGTTTTGGCCGACGGGCGCCGCCCGGGCTATCCTTTGGAAGTTCCACCGAAGACCGTCGGTCACCGAGTTCACCTCGGTCGAAGGTCCGGAGAAATCCGGCGGCCCACGCAGGAGGACGAGGCCCGCACTTCTTTATGCGCACGCCCCGACCGTCTGCGTCGGGGCGTTTGTCGTAACAGAGGAGGCATGTATGGCCAAGGCTGATAAAGCCACCGCCGTGGCCGAGATCGTCGAGGAGTTCAAAACCTCGTCGGCGACCGTGGTCACCGAATACCGCGGCCTGACCGTCGCCAACCTCGCCGAACTCCGCCGATCGCTGACCGGCAAGGCCACCTACACCGTCGCCAAGAACACCCTCGTGCGGCGGGCGGCGTCGGAGGCCGGCATCGAAGGTCTCGACGACTTGTTCGTCGGCCCGACCGCCATCGCGTTCGTCAAGGGCGAGGCCGTCGACGTCGCCAAAGCGCTCAAGAAGTTCGCCAAGGACAACAAGGCCCTGGTGATCAAGGGCGGTTACATGGACGGCCGGGCGCTGTCCGTCAGCGAGGTCGAGCGCATCGCCGACCTCGAGTCCCGCGAGGTTCTGCTGGCCAAGCTGGCCGGCGCTATGAAGGGCAACCTGGCCAAGGCTGCCGGCCTGTTCAACGCTCCGGCGTCGCAGGTCGCCCGTCTGGCCGCAGCACTGCAAGAGAAGAAGGCCGGCGAAGCGGCCTAACCGCCACGACGTCAGAACACACCCGAGAAAGGCAGAAAGACATGGCAAAGATGAGCACCGACGATCTGCTCGACGCGTTCAAGGAGATGACCCTCCTCGAGCTGAGCGAGTTCGTGAAGAAGTTCGAAGAGGTCTTTGAGGTCACCGCGGCCGCACCGGTCGCCGTCGCGGCGGTCGCCGCCGCCGGCGGCGGTGGCGGTGGCGGCGGCGCCGAGGCCGCCGAGGAGCAGGACGAGTTCGACGTGATCCTCGAGGACGCCGGCGACAAGAAGATCGGCGTCATCAAGGTGGTCCGCGAGATCGTCTCGGGCCTGGGCCTCAAGGAGGCCAAGGACCTCGTCGACGGCGCCCCCAAGCCGGTGCTGGAGAAGGCCAAGAAGGACGCCGCCGAGGAGGCCAAGGCCAAGCTCGAGGCCGCCGGCGCGAAGGTCACCGTCAAGTAGGTCCTCACGACACACCTCAAATCCCCCGCGAACCCGCTGGTTCGCGGGGGATTTTGTTTGGCCCGCAAACGCCGAATACAGCTCTCGACCGTGCGCTACAGTGGCACAAACCACAGGTGAAACAACTGTGGGTATTGGCAGCGGAAGGATTCGCGTGGGCACCTCTATCCAGGTCGAGAACCTCACCAAGTCGTTCGGATCCCAGCGGATCTGGGAGGACGTGACACTCGACGTTCCCGCCGGTGAGGTGAGCGTTCTGCTCGGCCCGTCGGGTACCGGCAAGTCGGTGTTCCTCAAGTCTCTGATCGGGCTGCTGCGTCCCGAGCGCGGCAAGATCCTGGTCGACGGCACCGACATCATCGAGTGCTCGGCCAAGGAGCTCTACGAGATCCGCACGCTGTTCGGCGTCATGTTCCAGGACGGCGCGCTGTTCGGCTCGATGAACATCTATGACAACACCGCCTTCCCACTGCGCGAGCACACCAAGAAGTCCGAGAGCGACATCCGCAAGATCGTCATGGAGAAGCTCGAGATGGTCGGCTTGATCGGCGACGAGAGCAAGTTCCCCGGCGAGATCTCCGGTGGCATGAAGAAACGTGCCGGGCTGGCCCGTTCGCTGGTGCTCGATCCGCAGATCATCCTCTGCGACGAGCCCGACTCCGGCCTCGACCCGGTGCGCACCGCCTACCTGAGCCAGCTGCTCATCGACATCAACGCTCAGATCGACGCCACGATCCTGATCGTGACGCACAACATCAACATCGCGCGCACCGTGCCGGACAACATGGGCATGCTGTTCCGCAAGCACCTGGTGATGTTCGGTCCGCGTGAGGTGCTACTCACCAGCGAGGAGCCGGTGGTCAAGCAGTTCCTCAACGGCCGCCGCATCGGCCCGATCGGCATGTCCGAGGAAAAGGACGAGTCGACGATGGCCGAGGAGCAGGCCATGCTCGAAAAGGGTCAGACCGACGGCGGCACCGAGGAGATCGAAGGCGTGCCGCCGCAACTGGTCGCCACTCCGGGCATGCCCGAGCGCAAGGCCGTCGGCCGCCGCCAGGCGCGGGTCCGCGAGATCCTGCACACCCTGCCGCCCAAGGCGCAGGAGGCGATCCTCGACGATCTCGAGGGCGGCCACAAACTGCCCAGCCACACCTTCGCCGGCGAGACCGCGCGCCCCGACTACGGCGACTGAATCTCCCCGCCCGTTCAGCCGCCCGTTTCCGGGCGGCTGACCAATTCATGACGCGGATGCCCGGTTTCGGGCAAACGGGTTCTCTCCTGTGATCAAGCACGCTAAGGTTTGCCCGAACATCTACTGAGAGAGGCCTGAGACATGGGCGATCGCCGCAAATTGCTGGGCACCGGAGCAGTCCTGGTCGGCATGGGGACGGCTCTGGTCTCCGGAGCCGCCGTCGCGGCCGCCGACACCGGCGACGCCGACAACAGCCCGCAGACCGGCACTGGATCGCCCGCCGGGGCCTCGGCCGCCCAGCCGTCGCGCACCTCCTCGGCTGCCTCGCAGCGCAGGGGAGCACCCCGGCCGTCGGCGGCGCGCAACGGTGACTCCGCGCCTGCCGGGCCGGCCGCCGCGCGTTCGCCACGTTCGGCCTCCGCGCTGAGCCCGCTAACCCCGGACGCCTCCGACAACGCCGGCCCGACGGTCACCGCGCCCACCGTGACGGTGCCGGGGGCGTCGCTGCCGGCCGCGTCGGCAGCCACCGCGATCGGTGACGGCATCGCGCGGGCTCAGCGAGCCACCCGCAGCGCCGTGGTGAGCGCGGTGCGTAGCGGCGTCGTCGAGACCGTGGCGTCGGTGAGCCCGGTCCCCGCCGCGTCGGCGGCGACTCCGACCCAAGCACCTCTGACCTCCGCGCTGCTGACCGCGATGTCGGCCATCGGCTGGGGTCCCGGCGGTGACCCGGTGGCCGGTGTGGCCGCACCCGCGGCGGCCGTCGCCCCGCGCGTCGGTTCGCGCACCGCCGCCGTGGTCGGCACCGCCGCGGCAGTGGCCGCCGCGCCGCCGGATCCGATGCTGCCCACCATCGCCAACGGCGTGACCGGAGTGCAGATCGGTCACTCGCAGCTGGCCGTGCCGGGCGGGCTCTTCGGCAGCACCGTCGACGCCGACTGGTACTTCCCGACGCAGGCCGACGGCACCGTCGACGCCCAGGGTGTGATCTGGCTGCAGCACGGCTTCGGCGCCACCAACACCTTCTACTCGGCACTGGCCCAGCAGCTGGCGCAGAACACCAACAGCATCGTGGTCGCCCCCACCCTGTCGTCGTTCCCGCTGACGCTCTCCGGCGGCTGCCTGATCTGCAGTTCGACCCAGGACGCGGCCGCCGCGGCCTTCCTCGATCCCAACCGCACCGCGCTGGTCAACAGCGCCGTGGCGGCCGGATACACCGGCAACACCAGCGAGCTGCTGGGCAAGTTCGCCCTCGCCGGACATTCGGCCGGCGGCGGGTTCGCCACCGCGGTGGCCTCCGACTACGTCAACAGCGGCACCGACGCCCAAGACGCCAACCTGATCGGCGTCGTGATGTACGACGGCGTGTCCAACGGCGTGATCGACGGCTCGTTCGCCAGCCAGGTCGCCGCGCTCGACGCCGCGAACAAGCCGATCTACCAGATCGCTGCGCCCGCTCAGTCCTGGAACCTCTTCGGCGCCACCACCAACGCGCTGGCGGCCGACCGCCCCGGCGACTTCATCGGCGTTGTGCTGCAAGACGGTTCGCACGTCGACTCGATGCTCGGCGTCAACCCGCTCTTCGACTTCGTTCTGCAACTGGTGACCAAGCGGGTGCCCGACGGCAACACCACCGCCAACTACACGCTGAGCACCGGCTGGATCAACGACATGTACAGCGGCATCACGCCCACTTCGGCATCCGCTCTGCAACAGGGCCTCTACGCGGCGGCCAATCAGCAGATCGTGATGGGCTCCGCGCTGGCCTACGGCCTGCCCAGCGTCATCGCCAACCAGACCGGTCCGATCGAGGGCCTCGTCGCGGCGGCGTTCAAGGCCGTCGGCGGGCTGTTCGGCCTGACGCTTCCGCCGCCTGTCGACGGCGGCGACAACGGCCTGAACCCGGCCACCCCGGTGGTCTCGGTCGGCAACGGCGCCACCGGCGTGCGGGTGGGTGCGGCGACGCTGGACATCCCGTGCGGCGACAACACCTTCTACGCCGCACCGGCGACGTGGTACTTCCCGACGCAGGCCGACGGCACCGTGGCGGCCAACGGTGTGATCTGGCTGCAGCACGGATTCCTCGGCTTCGACCCGTGGTACTCCGACATGGCCGAGGCGCTGGCGCAGAAGACCAACAGCATCGTGGTGGCGCCCAGCATCTTCTGGTTCGACACCCCGCTGTGCCCGGGCTGCTACCTCGGTGGTGACAAGATCCGCGAGGGCGCCTCGACGATGTTCTCCGACGGCCGGGTGCAGCTGACCAACAGCGCCCGCTCGACGGGTCTCTTCGACGGCACCCTGCCGGAGCAGTTCGTCCTCACCGGCCACTCGGCCGGCGGCAACTTCGCCACCGCCGTCGGTGCGCTGATCACCCAGACCGATCAGGTGGACAACTTCCTGGGCGTGGTGATGTTCGACGGTGTCTCCCGCGATCCGCAGCTCACCGATCAGCTCACCCTGCTCAACGCGGCCGGTAAGCCCGACTACCAGATCGCCGCGCCGCCGCAGCGCTGGAACGCCTACGGTATCGCCAACAACATCCTGGAGAACTTCTTCGGGGCCGACGGCCAGTTCTACGGTCTGCAGATCGACAACGGCTCGCACACCGACGTCATCGGCGGCACCAGCCTGTTCGCCAACCTCGCCTCCGTCGCCAGCTCGCTGATCGTCAAGCCGTCCCCGCCGGGCGGCAAGGAGGCGGTGCGCACGCTGGCCACCGGGTGGATCAACGACATCTACAACGGCAACACCACCTACCTCACTCCGGGCGTGGGAAGCAGTCCGCTCCAGTTCGGCATCTACGGGCCCAACGGACAGAATCCGCGCACCCAGGTCTTCGCCGACCAGCCGCTGTTCATGGGGCAGGCCGGGGCGACCACCATGCCGGCCCCGCCGGCGGTCGTGGTGGACCCGAACCTCCCGCCGACCCAGAACTATCTGGGCACCTGGTACGAGCAGGGCAGTGTGCGGCAGTTCTTCTCCATCGGGCTGGTCAACACCAAGGCCGTCTACAGCCTCAACCCCGACGGCTCGATCAAGGTGCAGAACTCCGGCAACTACTTCGGTCCCAACGGTCCGGCGTCGAACATCACCGGCTCGGCTGTTCCGGTCACCAACTCCAACAACACCCGCCTCAACGTCGGCTTCTTCGGCAGCCAGCCCAACGCCGACAATCCCGGCAACTACTGGATCATCGACCGCGGCACCTTCGACGGCAACGCCATCGTGGGCGGCAACGGCTATGACTGGGCCATCGTCAGTGATCCCAGCGGCAGCAGCGGGTTCATCCTGACCCGGCCCCAGACCGTCACCGATGCGCAGTACGAGGCGCTGGTGGCCCGGGCCCAGCAGTTGGGCGTGAACGGCATCATCCTTCGCACCCAGCAGTACCCCAGCGCGAGTTCGGCGGCGTCGCGGTCGGTGCGGATCTAGCGCGTAAAAAAATCGTGGCCGAACATCGGCGTATCGCTTGACGGGGAGGCCCAGACGGGCCAATCTGATTCCGAGCACGCGTGCGCGGGGCAGCCGGGCGGGCTCTGTTTGAGGTTGGCGCTGATCTGCGCTATTGTTAGACGTTGCGCTGGTTGCCCCCTGCCTACCCTCAATTCGCACCCTGACATCGTTGTCATGGCCTGATCTGCGTTTCCGCAGTTCAACGGCCATTCGAGCGTCGTGTGCGTTGGTGGTTCCGACAGGTGAGGCCAGTGCGGACCACGCAGATGAGCGGCGAACGGTTCGGCTCGGCCGAACCCGGACGTCCGCATGAGGTGCCGGAAGGATGCATCTTGGCCTCTCGCCAGAGCAACTCGACAAAAACTTCTTCTGAAAACTCGGTCCCGGGAGCGCCACGCCGGATCTCCTTCGCCAAGCTTCGGGAACCACTGGAGGTTCCCGGCCTGCTCGACGTTCAGACGGACTCCTTCAAATGGCTGATCGGTGACCCGGGCTGGCGCGCCAAGGCCAAAGAGGCCGGCGACCCGAACCCCCGCGGCGGCCTGGAGGAGGTGCTCGAGGAGCTCTCCCCGATCGAGGACTTCTCCGGCAACCTGTCGCTGACCTTCTCCGACCCGCGCTTCGACGAGGTCAAGGCGTCGGTCGAGGAGTGCAAGGACAAGGACGTCACCTACGCCGCGCCGCTGTTCGTGACGGCGGAGTTCATGAACGCCGAGAGTGGCGAGATCAAGTCCCAGACCGTCTTCATGGGTGACTTCCCGATGATGACCGAGAAGGGCACCTTCATCATCAACGGCACCGAGCGCGTCGTGGTCAGCCAGCTGGTGCGCTCCCCGGGCGTGTACTTCGACGCCAGCATCGACAAGTCCACCGAGAAGACGCTGCACAGCGCCAAGGTGATCCCCGGACGCGGCGCGTGGCTGGAGTTCGACGTCGACAAGCGCGATTCGGTGGGCGTGCGCATCGACCGCAAGCGCCGTCAGCCGGTCACCACGCTGCTTAAGGCGCTCGGCTGGACCGACGAGCAGATCCGGGCACGCTTCGGTTTCTCCGAGATCATGATGACCACCCTGGAGAAGGACCCGAACGAGGGAACCGACCAGGCGCTGCTGGACATCTACCGCAAGCTGCGCCCGGGCGAGCCGCCGACCAAGGAGTCCGCGCAGACGCTGCTGGAGAATCTGTTCTTCAAGGAGAAGCGCTACGACCTCGCACGGGTGGGCCGCTACAAGGTGAACAAGAAGCTCGGTCTGAACCCGGGCAAGCCGATCACCAACTCGACGCTGACCCCGGAAGACATCGCGGCCACCATCGAGTACCTGGTCCGTCTGCATCTGGCCGAGGAGACCGGCGCGCCGCAGACCATGACCGCCCCGGACGGGGTCGAGGTTCCGGTGGAGGTCGATGACATCGACCACTTCGGCAACCGCCGGCTGCGCACCGTGGGCGAGCTGATCCAGAACCAGATCCGCGTCGGCCTGAGCCGTATGGAGCGTGTCGTCCGCGAGCGGATGACCACCCAGGATGTCGAGGCGATCACGCCGCAGACCCTGATCAACATCCGCCCCGTGGTGGCCGCGATCAAGGAGTTCTTCGGCACGTCGCAGCTGAGCCAGTTCATGGACCAGAACAACCCGCTGTCGGGTCTGACCCACAAGCGCCGCCTGTCCGCGCTCGGCCCGGGTGGTCTGTCCCGTGAGCGTGCGGGCCTGGAGGTCCGCGACGTGCACTCGTCGCACTACGGCCGCATGTGCCCGATCGAGACGCCGGAGGGCCCCAACATCGGCCTGATCGGATCGCTGTCGGTCTATGCGCGGGTCAACCCGTTCGGCTTCATCGAGACGCCCTACCGCAAGGTGGTCAAGGGTGTGGTGACCGACGACATCCACTACCTGACCGCCGACGAGGAGGACCGCCACGTCGTGGCGCAGGCCAACTCGCCGACCGACGCCAAGGGCAAGTTCCTCGAGGAGAAGGTGCTCGTCCGCCGTAAGGGCGGCGAGGTGGAATACGTCAGCGCCGCCGAGGTCGACTTCATGGACGTCTCGCCGCGCCAGATGGTGTCGGTCGCCACGGCCATGATCCCGTTCCTCGAGCACGACGACGCCAACCGCGCGCTGATGGGCGCCAACATGCAGCGCCAGGCGGTTCCACTGGTGCGCAGCGAGGCACCCCTGGTGGGCACCGGCATGGAACTGCGTGCCGCGATCGACGCCGGTGACGTCGTCATCGCCGACAAGGCCGGCGTGGTCGAGGAGGTCTCGGCCGACTACGTCACCGTGATGGCCGACGACGGCACCCGGCACACCTACCGGATGCGCAAGTTCAACCGGTCCAACCACGGCACCTGCGCCAACCAGAAGCCGATCGTCGACACCGGCCAGCGCGTGGAGACCGGACAGGTGATCGCCGACGGTCCGTGCACCGAGAACGGCGAGATGGCACTGGGCCGCAACCTGCTGGTTGCCGTCATGCCATGGGAGGGCCACAACTATGAGGACGCGATCATCCTCTCCAGCCGTCTGGTCGAGGAGGACGTGCTCACCTCGATCCACATCGAGGAGCACGAGATCGACGCCCGCGACACCAAGCTCGGTGCCGAGGAGATCACCCGGGACATCCCGAACGTCTCCGAGGAGGTGCTCGCCGATCTCGACGAGCGCGGCATCGTGCGCATCGGTGCCGAGGTCCGCGACGGCGACATCCTGGTCGGCAAGGTCACCCCGAAGGGCGAGACCGAGCTGACCCCGGAGGAGCGGTTGCTGCGTGCCATCTTCGGTGAGAAGGCCCGTGAGGTTCGCGACACCTCGCTGAAGGTTCCGCACGGCGAGTCCGGCAAGGTCATCGGCATCCGGGTGTTCTCCCGCGAGGACGACGACGAGCTGCCCGCCGGTGTCAACGAACTGGTGCGCGTCTACGTCGCGCAGAAGCGCAAGATCTCCGACGGCGATAAGCTGGCCGGCCGGCACGGCAACAAGGGCGTCATCGGCAAGATCCTCCCGCAGGAGGACATGCCGTTCCTGCCCGACGGCACCCCGGTCGACATCATCCTCAACACCCACGGTGTGCCGCGACGGATGAACATCGGCCAGATCCTGGAGACCCACCTCGGGTGGATCGCCAAGACGGGCTGGAAGGTCGCCAACGACTCGGATGGGGCCAAGCCAGAGTGGGCGAAGAACCTCCCGGCCGATCTGCTCGAGGCCCCTGCCGACACCATCGTCTCCACGCCGGTGTTCGACGGCGCCAAGGAAGATGAGCTGGCCGGTCTGCTCGGCTCGACGCTGGCCAACCGCGACGGTGACGTCATGGTCGACGGCGACGGCAAGGCGATGCTCTACGACGGCCGCAGCGGCGAACCGTTCCCGTACCCGGTGACGGTGGGCTACATGTACGTGCTCAAGCTGCACCACCTGGTCGACGACAAGATCCACGCCCGTTCGACCGGTCCGTACTCGATGATCACCCAGCAGCCCCTGGGCGGTAAGGCGCAGTTCGGCGGTCAGCGCTTCGGCGAGATGGAGTGCTGGGCCATGCAGGCCTACGGCGCGGCCTACACGCTGCAGGAGCTGCTCACCATCAAGTCCGACGACACCGTCGGCCGCGTGAAGGTCTACGAGGCCATCGTCAAGGGCGAGAACATCCCCGAACCCGGCATCCCGGAGTCGTTCAAGGTGTTGCTCAAGGAACTGCAGTCGCTGTGCCTCAACGTCGAGGTGCTCGCCAAGGACGGTGCGGCCATCGAGATGCGTGACGGTGACGACGAGGATCTGGAGCGCGCAGCGGCCAACCTCGGCATCAACCTGTCCCGCAACGAGTCCGCGTCCGTCGAAGATCTCGCTTAAGTATTCGGTTCCTCTAGTCCCGCAAGGGGAAAGGGAGTTACGTGCTAGACGTCAACTTCTTCGATGAACTCCGCATCGGCCTGGCCACCGCGGATGACATCCGCACGTGGTCATTCGGCGAGGTGAAGAAGCCCGAGACCATCAACTACCGCACGCTCAAGCCCGAGAAGGACGGCCTGTTCTGCGAGAAGATCTTCGGACCGACTCGCGACTGGGAGTGCTACTGCGGCAAGTACAAGCGCGTGCGCTTCAAGGGCATCATCTGTGAGCGCTGCGGCGTCGAGGTGACCCGTGCCAAGGTGCGCCGCGAGCGGATGGGCCACATCGAGCTGGCCGCACCGGTCACCCACATCTGGTACTTCAAGGGTGTTCCGTCGCGTCTGGGTTACCTGCTGGACCTGGCGCCGAAGGATCTCGAGAAGATCATCTACTTCGCCGCCTACGTCATCACCGCCGTCGACGACGAGATGCGTCACAACGAGCTGTCCACCCTGGAGGCCGAGATGGTCTCCGAGCGCAAGGCCGTGGAGAACCAGCGCGACCTCGACCTGGAGGCGCGGGCGAAGAAGCTCGAGGCCGACCTCAAGGAACTCGAGGACGAGGGCGCCAAGAGCGACGTCAAGCGCAAGGTCAAGGACGGCGGCGAGCGCGAAATGCGTCAGATCCGCGACCGCGCCGGCCGCGAGCTGGACCGGCTCGAAGAGATCTGGACCACGTTCACCAAACTGGCCCCCAAGCAGCTCATCGTCGATGAGACGCTCTACCGCGAACTGGTGGACCGCTACGGCGAGTACTTCACCGGCTCGATGGGCGCCGAGGCCGTCCAGAAGCTGATCGAGACCTTCGACATCGACGCCGAGGCCGAGTCGCTGCGCGAAGTCATCCGCAGCGGCAAGGGTCAGAAGAAGCTGCGCGCGCTCAAGCGGCTCAAGGTCGTCGCAGCGTTCCAGCAGTCCGGCAACTCGCCGATGGGCATGGTGCTCGACGCGGTGCCGGTGATCCCGCCGGAACTGCGTCCGATGGTTCAGCTCGACGGCGGCCGGTTCGCCACCTCCGACCTCAACGACCTGTACCGCCGGGTCATCAACCGCAACAACCGGCTCAAGCGACTGATCGACCTGGGCGCACCGGAGATCATCGTCAACAATGAGAAGCGCATGCTTCAGGAGTCCGTCGACGCGCTGTTCGACAACGGCCGCCGCGGACGTCCGGTCACCGGGCCGGGCAACCGTCCGCTGAAGTCGCTGTCGGATCTACTCAAGGGCAAGCAGGGCCGCTTCCGGCAGAACCTGCTCGGCAAGCGCGTGGACTACTCGGGCCGTTCGGTCATCGTTGTCGGCCCGCAGCTCAAACTGCATCAGTGCGGCCTGCCGAAGCTGATGGCACTCGAGCTGTTCAAGCCGTTCGTGATGAAGCGTCTGGTGGACCTCAACCACGCGCAGAACATCAAGAGCGCCAAGCGGATGGTGGAGCGTCAGCGTCCCCAGGTGTGGGACGTCCTCGAAGAGGTCATCTCCCAGCACCCGGTGCTGCTCAACCGCGCACCCACGCTGCACCGCCTCGGGATCCAGGCCTTCGAGCCGATGCTGGTCGAGGGCAAGGCCATTCAGCTGCACCCGCTGGTGTGTGAGGCGTTCAACGCCGACTTCGACGGCGACCAGATGGCCGTGCACCTTCCGCTGAGCGCGGAGGCCCAGGCCGAGGCGCGCGTGCTGATGCTGTCCTCCAACAACATCCTCTCGCCGGCGTCGGGCAAGCCGCTGGCCATGCCGCGTCTGGACATGGTGACCGGTCTGTACTACCTGACCACGCACGTCACCGGTGAGAAAGGCGAGTACGTCCCGGCCGGCAAGGACTCACCGGAGAGCGGTGTCTACAGCGGACCGGCCGAGGCCATCATGGCGATGGACCGCGGTGCGCTGTCGGTGCGCGCGCAGATCAAGATCCGTCTCGATCAGCTGCGTCCGCCGCACGAGGTGGAGACCGAACTGTTCGGCGAGAACGGCTGGCGTCCGGGCAACGCCTGGATCTGCGAGACGACGCTGGGCCGGGTGCTCTTCAACGAGCTGCTGCCGCTGGGCTATCCCTTCGTCAACAAGCAGATGCACAAGAAGGAGCAGGCCAAGATCATCAATGATCTGGCCGAGCGCTACCCGATGATCGTCGTCGCTCAAACCGTCGACAAGCTCAAGGACACCGGCTTCTATTGGGCCACCCGCTCGGGCGTGACGGTGTCGATGGCCGACGTGCTGGTGCTCCCGGAGAAGCAGGAGATCCTCGGTCGCTACGAGTCCGAGGCCGACGGCATCGAGAAGAAGTACCAGCGCGGTGCGCTGAACCACCAGGAGCGCAACGACGCTCTGGTGGAGCTGTGGAAGAAGGCCACCGAGGAGGTCGGTGACGCGCTGCGCGAGCACTACCCCGAGGACAACCCGATCAAGATGATCGTGGAGTCCGGCGCGACGGGTAACTTCACCCAGACCCGAACTCTGGCCGGCATGAAGGGTCTGGTGACCAACCCGAAGGGCGAGTTCATCCCGCGGCCGATCAAGTCCTCCTTCCGCGAGGGCCTGACGGTGCTGGAGTACTTCATCAACACCCACGGTGCCCGGAAGGGTCTGGCGGACACCGCGCTGCGCACCGCCGACTCGGGCTACCTGACCCGTCGTCTGGTGGACGTCTCCCAGGACGTCATCGTCCGCGAGCACGACTGCGGCACCGAGCGTGGCATCACCGTCGACCTCGCCGAGCGCATGGCCGACGGAACACTGCTGCGCGACCCGTTCGTGGAGACCTCCGCCTACGCCCGCACCCTGGCCGCCGACGCCGTCGACGCCAAGGGCAACGTGATCGTCGAACGGGGCCACGACCTCGGTGACCCGGCGATCGACGCGCTGCTCGAGGCCGGCATCAGCCAGGTGAAGGTGCGTTCGGTGCTCACCTGCGGCAGTGCCGCCGGTGTGTGCGCGATGTGCTACGGCCGCTCGATGGCCACCGGCAAGCTCGTCGACATCGGCGAGGCCGTCGGTATCGTGGCGGCGCAGTCCATCGGCGAGCCCGGAACCCAGCTGACCATGCGCACGTTCCACCAGGGCGGCGTCGGTGAGGACATCACCGGTGGTCTTCCGCGTGTGCAGGAGCTCTTCGAGGCGCGCATCCCGCGCGGCAAGGCGCCGATCGCCGAGGTCGCCGGCCGCGTTCGGTTGGAGGAGAGCGACAAGTTCTACAAGCTGACGATCGTCCCCGACGACGGCAGTGAAGAGGTCGTGATCGACAAGCTCTCCAAGCGTCAGCGTCTGCGGGTGTTCAAGCACGAGGACGGCTCCGAGCGGCTGCTCGCCGACGGCGATCACGTCGAGGTGGGCCAGCAGCTCATGGAGGGTTCGGCCGATCCGCACGAGGTACTGCGCGTGCTCGGCCCGCGTGAGGTCCAGGTCCACCTGACCAAGGAGGTCCAGGAGGTCTACCGGGCCCAGGGTGTGTCGATCCACGACAAGCACATCGAGGTCATCGTTCGTCAGATGCTTCGCCGCGTCACGATCATCGACTCGGGCTCCACGGAGTTCCTGCCCGGCTCGCTGACCGAGCGTGCGGAGTTCGAGTCGGAGAACCGCCGTGTGGTCGCCGAGGGCGGCGAGCCCGCGGCGGGCCGTCCGGTGCTGATGGGCATCACCAAGGCATCGCTGGCCACCGACTCGTGGCTGTCGGCGGCGTCGTTCCAGGAGACCACCCGCGTGCTGACCGATGCGGCGATCAACTGCCGCAGCGACAAGCTCAACGGCCTCAAGGAGAACGTCATCATCGGCAAGCTCATCCCGGCCGGCACCGGCATCGCCCGGTACCGCAACATCCAGGTCGAGCCCACCGAGGAGGCCCGCGCCGCGGCGTACACGATCCCGTCCTACGAGGATCAGTACTACAGCCCGGACTTCGGTGCTGCCACCGGCCCGGCCGTTCCGCTCGACGACTACGGGTACTCGGACTACCGGTAGCAGGCATGAAAAAAGCCCCGCTTCGGCGGGGCTTTTTTCATGCCTAGACTCGTGATGTGCTGATCGGTTCACATGTGCGCAGCGACAACCCGCTGCAGGGCGCACTTGACGACGAGGCCGACGCGGTGCAGTTCTTCCTCGGTGATCCGCAGAGTTGGCGCAAACCTCCGCCGCGCCACGACGCCGACCTGCTGCGCCGCTCGCCCATCCCGGTCTACGTGCACGCCCCCTACCTCATCAACGTTGCCAGCGCCAACAACAAGGTGCGCATCCCGTCGCGCAAGATCCTGCAGGACACCTGCGACGCCGCCGCGGCTATCAATGCGACGGCGGTGATCGTGCACGGCGGCCACGCCGACGATCACGACGTCGAGGCCGGCTTCGAGCGGTGGGCCAAGGCGCTGGCCGCGCTGAACACCGAGGTCCCGGTCTATCTGGAGAACACCGCCGGCGGCAACCACGCCATGGCGCGGCACTTCGACACCATCGGGCGGCTGTGGGATCGCATCGGCGACACCGGCATCGGGTTCTGTCTGGACACCTGCCACGCCTGGGCGGCCGGCGAGGCACTGATCGACGCCGTCGAGCGCATCCGGGCCATCACCGGCCGCATCGACCTGGTGCACTGCAACGACTCGCGCGACGCCGCCGGGTCCGGTGCCGACCGGCACGCCAACTTCGGCACCGGCACCATCGACCCGCAGCTGCTGCTCGCCGTCGTCAAGGCGGCCGGGGCGCCGGTGATCTGCGAGACCGCCGACGAGGGCCGACGCGACGACATCGCCTTCCTTCGGGAGAACCTCTGATGAGGACGGCGGTGCGACTTCTCGTCGTCGGCTACGTGTTCGGTCTGATGCTGATCGGTTCGCGGGGTATCGCGTCGGCCGCCCCGGCGCCCGCGCCCGAGCAGGTGACCGTGGGCGTCTACGTCCAGAACGTCCAGCACGTTGATCTCACGACGAACAGCTTCAGCGCCGACTTCTATGTCTGGCTGCGGTGGAAGAACCCGGACATCGACGCCCCGGCCGGCATCGAGATCATGAACGTGTTCGAGAGTTGGGCGCTGACCAAGACGGAAATCTACGCCGAACCGCGCAAGCAGTCGGACGGCTCTCTGGTGTGGCTGGCGCGTTACCAGGGTCAGTTCAACGCGCCGCTGTCGGTGTCGGACTATCCGTTTCAGAAGCAGACCCTGAGCATCATCATCGAAAACGCTCTCGACAACTCCAAGCAGGTCGTCTACGTGCCGGACAAAGACCCCGTCACCGTCAACCCGGAGATCACCCTCGCGGGCTACAACTTCGGGACGCCCACGATCGGATTCGACACCCACACCTATCCGACGTCCTTCGGTGACGTCGATGCGGCTCGCGACGACAAGACCTACACCCGGGTCACCGTCGACATACCTGTGTCGGCGCCGGCGGCGTCGGGCATCTCCAAGACCATCCTGCCGTTGCTGATCGTGCTCATCGCCGCGGCACTCGGCGTGATCATTCCGGCGGCCTACGTCGACTCGAAGGTCAACGTGCCGATCACCGCGCTGATCGCTCTGGTGGCTATGCAGTTCGGCATCTCCTCGGCGCTGCCGGAGGTCGGCTATCTGCCGATGATCGACTTGATCTACGTGCTGGCGTACGCCGCGATCACCTCGATGCTGGCCGGGGCGGTGATCGGCGCCTGGAAGTTGCACCGCGACGGCGAGGAGGCGGCACTGCGGCTGGAGCAACGGTTCACGCTGTGGGTCAGCATCGGTTTCGTGGTGTCGTTCGTCGCCGTTCTTGCGTTCTACCTCTCCACCTGAGTATTACCGATCTTGTGCGACTGTGGTCGCAGATGTAACACTGGGCGTATGTCCGACACCCACGTCGTTGCCAATCAGGTTCCGCACCTGCACGACTACAACCCCGCCACCGCGCCGGTGCTGATGGAGGCACTGGAACGCGAGGGCGGCGGCTGGGGCGCCGACGAGGTCTTCGAACTCGGTGCCATCTCGGGAAGTGCGACCGCGCAACGGTGGGGGGACCTGGCCGATCGCAACCGCCCGGTGCTGCACACCCACGACCGCTTCGGCCACCGCATCGACGAGATCGAGTACGACCCCGCTTACCACGAGTTGATGCGCACGGCGATCGCGCACGGATTGCACGCCGCGCCGTGGGCGGATGCGCGGCCGGGCGCACACGTGGTGCGCGCGGCGAAGATGGGGGTGTGGACGCCCGAACCCGGCCACGTCTGCCCGATCTCGATGACGTATGCGGTGGTGCCCGCGCTGCGCAACAACCCCGAACTCGCGAGTGTCTACGAGCCGCTGCTCGCCAGCCGCGAGTACGACCCGGAACTGAAGGTGCCGACCACCAAGCCCGGCATCACCGCGGGCATGTCGATGACGGAGAAGCAGGGCGGGTCCGACGTTCGCGCCGGCACCACCGCGGCCGTGCCGGGCGCCGACGGCAGCTACACGATCACCGGACACAAGTGGTTCACCTCCGCGGCGATGAGTGACGTCTATCTGGTTCTGGCCCAGGCGCCCGGGGGACTGAGCTGTTTCTTCCTGCCCCGGGTGCTGCCCGACGGAACCCGCAACCGCATGTTCATCCAGCGGCTGAAGAACAAGCTGGGCAACCACGCCAACGCCTCCAGCGAGATCGAGTACGACGGCGCGACCGCATGGCTGGTCGGCGAGGAGGGCCGCGGTGTGCCCACCATCATCGAGATGGTGAACATGACCCGGCTGGACTGCACGCTGGGCAGCGCCACCAGCATGCGCCAGGGGCTCACCCGCGCCATCCATCACACCCAGCACCGCAAGGCCTTTGGCGCCTACCTCATAGATCAGCCGCTGATGCGCAACGTCATCGCCGACCTGGCCGTGGAGGCCGAGGCAGCCACCATGCTGGCGATGCGGATGGCCGGTGCCACCGACGCCGCCGTCGGAGGCGATCACCGCGAAACCATGCTGCGCCGCGTCGGCCTGGCCGCCGCCAAGTACTGGGTGTGCAAGCGCGCCACCCCGCACGCCGCCGAAGCGATGGAGTGCCTGGGCGGCAACGGTTACGCCGAGGACTCCGGCATGCCGCGACTGTACCGCGAAGCCCCGCTGATGGGCATCTGGGAGGGTTCGGGCAACGTCAGTGCGCTCGACACCCTGCGCGCGATGGCGACCCGGCCGGAATGCGTCGAGGTGCTCTTCGACGAACTCGCCGGCACCGGCGGCAACGACCCCAGACTGGACGCGCACACCGCCGCGTTGCGCAAGAGCCTGGCCGACGCCGCGACGCTGGAGTACCGCGCCCGCAAGATCGCCGAGGACATCAGCCTCGCGTTACAGGGCTCCCTGCTGGTGCGCTTCGGCCACCCGGCGGTCACCGAGGCGTTCCTGGCAAGCCGGATGACCGCCGACTGGGGAGGCGCGTTCGGCACGCTGCCGGCCGGGCTGGACCTGTCGCCGATCATCGAGCGCGCCCTGGTTAAGGGATGACGGGGGTCAAGGGTGACGGGGGTGAAGGGATGACCGGCACAGCCCTGCCACGCATGACGGCGCGCTCGGTGGTGCTCTCGGTCCTGCTGGGCGCGCATCCGGCCTGCGCGCCCGCGGCCGAATTGATCCGCCTCACAGAGGATTTCGGTATCAAGGAGACCGCACTTCGCGTGGCGCTGACACGTTTGGTCGCCTCGGGTGATCTGGTGCGTTCGCAGGACGGCTACCGGCTGGCCGATCGACTGCTGGCGCGTCAGCGCCGCCAGGACGATGCGCTCAACCCGCGCACCCGCGCCTGGGACGGCACCTGGACCACCGTGGTGGTGACCGCGGTCGGGGCTGACGCCCGCAGCCGTGCCGCGCTGCGCACCGCGCTGTCGGATCACCGGTTCGCCGAGTTGCGCGAAGGTGTCTGGATGCGGCCGGACAACCTCGATGTCCCACCGCCCACTCTCGCGGGCCGGGCGCGCATCCTGCACAGCCGTGACGACGCGCCGGCAGAACTCGCCGCCGCGCTGTGGGATCTCGATGGCTGGTCGGCCGCGGGCCATCGGCTGCTGCGTGAGATGTCGCGTGCGCGTGACGTGCCGGCCCGCTTCGCCGTGGCCGCGGCCATCGTGCGCCATCTGCTCACCGACCCGGTCTTGCCGGCGGCCCTGCTGCCCGGGCGGTGGCCCGGATCGGAATTGCGAACGGCGTACGGGGATTTCGCCGACGAGTTGAGTGCGCGACGTCATCCTGTGGAGGTGCGATGACGCTGCGAGTGCAACGACGGGGGCCGGTCACGACGGTGATCATCGACCGGCCACACGCCCGCAACGCGGTCGACGGGCCCACCGCCTTCGCACTGCACCAGGCATTCGCCGAGTTCGACGCCGACGACTCCGCATCGGTGGCGGTGCTGTGCGGCGCCGGCGGAACGTTCTGTGCCGGTGCCGATCTCAAAGCCATCGGCACCGAGGAGTCCAATCCCACCCACCGGCCGACGTCCGGTCCGGACGCACCCGCTCCGATGGGGCCCACCCGGATGGTGCTGTCCAAACCCGTCATCGCCGCCGTCGACGGCTACGCGGTGGCCGGCGGTCTGGAACTGGCGCTGTGGTGCGACCTGCGCGTGGTCGACCAGGACGCGGTGTTCGGGGTGTTCTGCCGACGATGGGGCGTGCCACTGATCGACGGCGGCACCGTGCGGCTGCCCCGGCTCATCGGGCACAGCCGCGCGATGGACCTGATCCTCACCGGCCGCGCGGTCGGAGCCGACGAGGCGCTGGCCATCGGGCTGGCCAACCGCGTGGTGCCGACCGGGACCGCACGCGAGGCGGCCGAGGCGCTTGCCGCCGAACTCGCCGAGTTTCCCCAGGGCTGCCTGCGCTCCGACCGGCTCTCGGCGATGTGTCAGTGGGGCCATCCGGAGGACGAGGCACTCGACGTCGAGTTCGGCAGTCTGGCGCGGGTGGCCGCGGAGTCGCTCGCGGGGGCCAAGCGGTTCGCCGACGGCGCCGGACGGCACGGCCGCAAGGCCTGAACGAGATCAGCCGCGGCTGATCCGGTTGCCGGTGCCGGTGTCCTCGACCCTCGGGTCGCCGTCGCGATAGGTGATCGTGTTGTTCAGTCCGTCCACGGTCAGCTGCTCGTCGACACGGACCAGCGTGACGGTGTTGTCCGCGCCGCCGATGCTCACCGAGACGCAGCGCCCGGTGACGGTGAGGGTGTTGTTGGAGCCGGAGACGTCCAGCGACTTGCCCTTGGCGCAGTCGACTTGCGTGCGGGTGCCCATCGAGCCGTAGGTGATCAGATCGGCGGGCACTACCGGTTCGGGTGAACCGCAGCCCGACGGCAGCACGGCCAGCGCGACGATCAGGGCGGGCCCGATCAGGGCGGGGGCGTAGGTCCGCATCGCCGACGAGCGTACTTTCTTCGCTGATGACTACACGCGGGCGGTCGGCGGCCAAGCTCAGCCGCGAGGTGATCGTGGGCGCCGCCCTGGCCTTCCTGGACCGTGAGGGCTGGGACGCGCTGACCATCAACGCCCTGGCGACCCAACTCGGCACCAAGGGCCCGTCGCTGTACAACCACGTGGAGAGCCTGGAAGACCTGCGCCGCTCGGTGCGCATGCACGTCATCGACGACATCCTGCAGATGCTCAGCACCGTCGCCGCCGGCCGGACCCGCGACGACGCGGTGATCGCGATGGCCAGCGCCTACCGCAGCTATGCCCACCACCACCCGGGCCGCTACTCGGCCTTCACCCGGATGCCGCTTGGCGGTGACGACCCCGAGTTCACCGCGGCCTCGCGGGCGGCGGCCGAACCGGTGATCGCGGTGCTGTCCTCCTACGGCCTCGACGGCCAGGACGCCTTCTACGCCGCCCTTGAGTTCTGGGCCGCCCTGCACGGTTATGTCCTGCTGGAGATGACCGGGGTGATGGACGACGTCGACACCGATGCGGTGTTCACCGATATGGTGCTCCGGCTGGCCACCGGGATGGCCCACCGCAGGGATGCTGACCTGCGGTAAGGGTGGCCCTCGGGGGTCCACAGTCGGTTTTGACCGTGCTCGGCAAGCTGGTATCGTTGGGCATCGTGCCTGGCCGCCAGGTGCGCTAGCGCGCGCTCGCCGGGCAAATTCGCATGTTTACTGCGCAGCGGTTCGTATGCGGGTCGCACATCGTGCGACACGCCCGGCCGCGGGGTGAACGGCGGGGTTGAAACAGCAGGACAACGACGTGAAGAAAGAGAAAGACTCACTAGATGCCAACCATCCAGCAGCTGGTCCGCAAGGGTCGCCGCGACAAGGTCGCCAAGGTCAAGACCGCGGCCCTCAAGGGCAGCCCGCAGCGCCGCGGCGTGTGCACCCGCGTGTACACGACCACCCCGAAGAAGCCGAACTCGGCGCTTCGGAAGGTGGCGCGCGTCAAGCTGACCAGCCAGGTGGAGGTCACCGCCTACATCCCCGGTGAGGGGCATAACCTCCAGGAGCACTCGATGGTCCTGGTGCGCGGGGGCCGGGTGAAGGATCTGCCGGGTGTGCGGTACAAGATCATCCGCGGTTCGCTGGACACCCAGGGTGTGAAGAACCGCAAACAGGCCCGCAGCCGCTACGGCGCGAAGAAGGAGAAGAGCTGATGCCCCGCAAGGGTCCCGCTCCCAAGCGTCCTCTGCTCAACGATCCGGTCTACGGCTCGCAGCTGGTCACCCAGCTGGTGAACAAGGTTCTGCTCGACGGCAAGAAGTCCGTCGCCGAGCGCATCGTCTACGGGGCGCTGGAGCAGGCGCGCGAGAAGACCGGCACCGATCCGGTGGTCACGCTCAAGCGGGCGATGGACAACGTCAAGCCCACCCTCGAGGTGCGCAGCCGGCGCGTCGGCGGCGCCACCTACCAGGTGCCCGTCGAGGTCCGGCCGGACCGCTCCGTCACACTGGCGCTGCGCTGGCTGGTCAGCTTCTCCAAGGCCCGCCGCGAGAAGACCATGATCGAGCGGCTGGCCAACGAGATCCTCGACGCGAGCAACGGCCTGGGCGCGGCGGTCAAGCGCCGCGAGGACACCCACAAGATGGCCGAGGCGAACCGGGCCTTCGCGCACTACCGCTGGTGACATCCGGGGCACACCCGATCCGAAACTGACAACTAACGAAAGAGTTGGGAAGACCTCTGTGGCACAGGACGTGCTGACCGACCTCACCAAGGTCCGCAACATCGGCATCATGGCGCACATCGACGCCGGCAAGACCACGACGACCGAGCGGATCCTCTACTACACGGGGATCAGCTACAAGATCGGCGAGGTCCATGACGGCGCGGCCACCATGGACTGGATGGAGCAGGAGCAGGAACGCGGCATCACCATCACCTCCGCGGCCACCACCTGCTTCTGGAACGACAACCAGATCAACATCATCGACACCCCCGGCCACGTCGACTTCACCGTCGAGGTCGAGCGTTCGCTGCGGGTGCTCGACGGCGCGGTCGCGGTGTTCGACGGCAAGGAGGGCGTCGAGCCGCAGTCCGAGCAGGTGTGGCGTCAGGCCGACAAGTACGACGTGCCGCGCATCTGTTTCGTCAACAAGATGGACAAGGTCGGCGCGGACTTCTACTTCTCGGTGCGGACCATGGAAGAGCGCCTGGGCGCCAACGTCATTCCGATCCAGCTGCCGATCGGGTCGGAGGGCGACTTCGAGGGCGTCGTAGACCTCGTCGAGATGAAGGCCAAGGTCTGGCGCGGTGAGACCAAGCTCGGTGAGAAGTACGACGTCCTGGAATTGTCGAGCCTTCCCGCCGACCTCCAGGAGAAAGCCGCCGAGTACCGGACCAAGATGCTCGAGGCCGTCGCCGAGACCGACGAGGTTCTGCTGGAGAAGTACTTCGGCGGCGAGGAACTCACCGTCGAGGAGATCAAGGGCGCTCTGCGCAAGCTGACGATCAATTCCGAGGCGTACCCGGTGCTGTGCGGCAGCGCGTTCAAGAACAAGGGCGTGCAGCCCATGCTCGACGCCGTCATCGACTATCTGCCCTCGCCGCTGGACGTTCCGGCGGCCATCGGCCACGCCCCCGGCAAGGAGGACGTCGAGGTCATCCGCAAGCCGTCGGTCGACGAGCCGTTCTCCGGCCTGGCGTTCAAGGTTGCCACCCACCCGTTCTTCGGCAAGCTCACCTACGTCCGGGTGTACTCGGGCAAGGTCGACTCCGGTGCCCAGGTGGTCAACTCCACCAAGGGCAAGAAGGAGCGCCTGGGCAAGCTGTTCCAGATGCACTCCAACAAGGAGAACCCGGTGGAGACGGCGTCAGCCGGCCACATCTACGCCGTCATCGGGCTGAAGGACACCACCACCGGTGACACCCTGTGCGACCCGAACAACCAGGTCGTGCTGGAGTCGATGACGTTCCCGGATCCGGTCATCGAGGTGGCGATCGAGCCCAAGACCAAGAGCGACCAGGAGAAGCTGAGCCTGGCGATCCAGAAACTCGCCGAGGAGGATCCGACCTTCAAGGTGCACCAGGACGCCGAGACCGGCCAGACCGTCATCGGCGGAATGGGCGAGTTGCACCTGGACATCCTGGTGGACCGGATGCGCCGCGAGTTCAAGGTCGAGGCCAACGTAGGCAAGCCGCAGGTGGCCTACAAGGAGACCATCAAGCGTGCGGTCGACAAGGTCGAGTTCACGCACAAGAAGCAGACCGGTGGCTCGGGTCAGTTCGCGAAGGTGCTCATCGCCCTGGAACCCTTCAAGGGCGAGGACGGCGCGACCTACGAGTTCGAGAACAAGGTCACCGGCGGGCGCATCCCGCGCGAGTACATCCCGTCGGTGGACGCCGGCGCCCAGGACGCCATGCAGTACGGCGTGCTGGCCGGTTACCCGCTGGTCAACCTCAAGGTCATTCTGCTCGACGGCGCCTACCACGACGTCGACTCCTCGGAAATGGCGTTCAAGATCGCCGGTTCGCAGGTGCTGAAAAAGGCTGCGGCGCAAGCGCAGCCCGTCATCCTTGAGCCCATCATGGCTGTCGAGGTCACCACGCCCGAGGACTACATGGGCGAGGTGATCGGCGACCTGAACTCCCGCCGTGGTCAGATCCAGGCCATGGAGGAGCGCAGCGGTGCGCGCGTCGTCAGGGCGCAGGTGCCGCTGTCGGAGATGTTCGGCTACGTCGGCGACCTCCGGTCGAAGACCCAGGGCCGAGCCAACTACTCCATGGTTTTCGACTCCTACGCTGAAGTTCCGGCGAACGTGTCGAAGGAGATCATCGCGAAGGCCACCGGGGCCTAGTCCCGAAAGTCTTTGTGCAACTGCACAACTGAATAACAATCAACTGCTTTAACCAAAGCACCAACAAGTCCAGGAGGACACAGAAGTGGCGAAGGCGAAGTTCGAGCGGACGAAGCCGCACGTCAACATCGGGACCATCGGTCACGTTGACCACGGCAAGACGACGCTGACCGCGGCTATCACCAAGGTTCTGCACGACAAGTTCCCCGATTTGAACGAGTCGCGTGCGTTCGACCAGATCGACAACGCGCCCGAGGAGCGTCAGCGCGGTATCACGATCAACATCTCCCACGTGGAGTACCAGACCGAGAAGCGTCACTATGCGCACGTCGACGCCCCCGGTCACGCGGACTACATCAAGAACATGATCACCGGTGCCGCACAGATGGACGGCGCGATCCTGGTGGTCGCCGCCACCGACGGCCCGATGCCGCAGACCCGCGAGCACGTGCTGCTGGCCCGCCAGGTCGGCGTGCCCTACATCCTGGTGGCGCTGAACAAGTCCGACATGGTCGACGACGAGGAGCTCCTCGAGCTCGTCGAGATGGAGGTCCGCGAACTGCTGGCCGCCCAGGACTTCGACGAGGACGCGCCCGTCATCCGGGTCTCCGCGCTCAAGGCCCTCGAGGGCGACCCGAAGTGGGTCAAGAGCGTCGAGGATCTGATGGACGCAGTGGACGCCTCCATCCCGGACCCGGTCCGCGAGACCGACAAGCCGTTCCTCATGCCCGTCGAGGACGTCTTCACCATCACCGGCCGCGGCACCGTGGTGACCGGTCGTATCGAGCGTGGCGTGGTCAACGTCAACGAAGAGGTGGAGATCGTCGGCATCCGGCCCGGTGTCACCAAGACCACCGTCACCGGTGTCGAGATGTTCCGCAAGCTGCTGGATCAGGGTCAGGCCGGCGACAACGTCGGTCTGCTGGTCCGCGGCGTCAAGCGCGAGGACGTCGAGCGCGGTCAGGTCATCGTGAAGCCCGGCACCACCACGCCGCACACCGAGTTCGAGGGCAGCGTCTACATCCTGTCCAAGGACGAGGGCGGCCGGCACACGCCGTTCTTCAACAACTACCGTCCGCAGTTCTACTTCCGCACCACCGACGTGACCGGTGTGGTGACACTGCCGGAGGGTACCGAGATGGTCATGCCCGGCGACAACACCGACATCTCGGTGACGCTGATCCAGCCGGTGGCCATGGACGAGGGTCTGCGCTTCGCGATCCGCGAGGGCGGCCGCACCGTCGGCGCCGGCCGGGTGACCAAGATCGTCAAGTAAATCGGTTAACGGAAGTCGGCGCTCACCTGCGGGTGGGCGCCGATTTTCGTTTGCTGGAGAGGGTCTTGGCGGGTGCTAGACTTAGGAGTTGCGCGTGGCCCCCGATTCCCCGGGTCGATGCCCGCGATTCGAAAGTAGGGTCCCATGGCACCGGAGATCTCCTCGGAGCGCCGACGACGCCAGGTCGCCGGCATCGCGGGCGCGAGCCTGCTGGTCTCGCTGATCGGCGGAATCCTTGTGCTGCTGCTCAACGCCGGAGCCGACACCGCCAGGACCGCGATCAAGAAGATCCAGCCGCCCACCACGACGGTGAAGGTGACCCCGTCGGCGGCCCCCGACGGCACCGACCTGTCGATGTTCGGCCTCGGTGAGGGCGCGATGGGTGTCGGTGACAGCACCGACGCCGGAACACCGGGCGCGCTGGCCGGATCAACCGGACTCGGCTCGGCGGCGGCGCCGGCGGCGATGAACTCCCTGCCCGGGCAACTGCCGGACGGTTCGCTGCCGCCGGCTCCCGATGCGTCGCTGGACCCGGTCGACTTCGACCCCCTGCTCAATTCCGTCGTGACCGCACAGCAGAATGCTCAGGCCGCCGGGGTGGCCGGTTCGGTCATCGGGACCGCTGGTGGCCTCACCTCGGCGGCGATCACGTCGACAGCGGTCGTCGTGGGCGACCTGATCCTCTACGCCGCCTACACCAACAGCGGGCCGGGTCTGCTCAATGCGCTGCAGACCTCGCTCGGAGCGGCGCCGGCCGCCGCGGCGGTCGCGGCCGGCGTGCCGCAGGCGCTCCCGGCGGCGGAAGCGGGGGCAG
>Ga0194052_1000389_pt1 | contig 28614 bp, 26 predicted proteins | sample SepL226m_MetaG_FD_160117 | JGI IMG/M metagenome (GOLD analysis project Ga0194052, IMG submission 160117) | Anoxic zone freshwater microbial communities from boreal shield lake in IISD Experimental Lakes Area, Ontario, Canada - Sep2016-L227-6m | ecosystem: Environmental > Aquatic > Freshwater >...
AAGAACAGCTAAATGAGTATGTACAAAAGTACAATTACATAAGACCTCATAGGTCATTGAATCTTAAATGTCCTTATGAGATATTTAACATGTCACCAATTCGCAACATGTACCCAACCCATACAATATGCTTTACTAATAACTTAAGTAGAAGTATAATACATTAGCGCTATTGTTATAGCAAGTACATACCAAAAGTATACATACTATACAGGAAGATACTATGAATGAATGTTTAAGCAAAAACCCAGTTAATACCACACTAAAAGTTATTGGTGGAAAATGGAAACCAGTAATTCTTTGGTACTTGAATCAACAAAAATCATACAGATTCAATGAATTATTCAGAGCACTAAAAGGAATTACTCAAAAGATGTTGACGCAACAATTAAGAGAGCTTGAAGCTGAAGGATTAATTAAGCGTGAAGTATTTCCTGTTGTTCCTCCAAAAGTTGAATACTCTATTACCACTTATGGTAAAACTCTTAACAAGGTACTAGAGGCACTTGCTGCATGGGGTGAAAAACATGAATTAAAAACTGGGAAATTAGAGAAAAAAGAAAGCTAGTTAATTTACTACAGTCTCTTTAAAGAATATTTGCTTACTCATAAATAACTCAATATCTTTTTCAATTCCCACATATGTATTTTCTATTTTACCTACATCTTTAATATCTACCCAAATATTTCTAGACTCTTGCGTCAACTTAATCATTTCACTCTTTAAATTTATTACTCTAATGTAGTTCATCATTCTTGAACTGTTAAGTGCTTTAAGGTTTCTTTCAATAACATACTCCATTCCTACATATTCAAAATCTCCTTTAAGACCTGTTTCATTTAGTAGACATCTACTTGCAGTGTCGAAAACAGATTCATTAGGTCTAACTTTTGTTGTATGAAAACCAACTATTCCTTTAAAAGGCTCTCTTAATCTTTCTCCAAGTAACACTTCTTCTCTATTACCGACTTTTCTTGAAATGAATAACTTAACTCCAACTTTAATATGAGGGATTTCTAAGCTATCTAAATCTAAGTTGGAGGAATATAGCAGACCACTACTAGTTAATATATATCCCTCTAAAGTTTTCTCAACTAACCCATCCACTATTAATTTCTTAATATGAAATGTGAAGTGATCATTAGTAAGATCTGTATCATTAAGATCTGAAAACCTAGCTGGAGATAGAAACATTAGTTTTTTAATTATTCCAAGTTGAATTGGATGAGTAATTTTAGTCATAAACTTTATAGAAATTATTCTCTAATTATACCTCTAATAGTGCATTTTGCTTCTAGTAAAGTAAACTTTACTAGAATTTACTCATTCTTATATCTACAATCTTACAAATTATATTTTTATACCAATATCATGCCTGAAGAAATAATCCATACACACGTTGTTCTTGTTACTGCATTCGTAAGAAAGGGAGATAAATTTCTTTTAGCAAAAAGAAGTTCTAAAGATTCTCAAGCGGGAGGAATGTGGGCATTACCCGGCGGAAAGGTGGACGAAGATAAAGGACCAGAGGTTATTGAAAACACTTTAAAAAGAGAATTAGTTGAAGAAGTTGGAGTTGAAATTAAAGACCAAATATCTTACATTTACTCATCATCCTTTGTTCGATCAAGTGGACACAGTGTTATTAATCTCTGTTTCTTATGTGATTGGAAAAATGGAGAAGCAAAACCACTAGAAGATCATGAAGAAGTTAGGTGGTTTACCCTTGAAGAATTAGTTAATTTTAGTGAATTACCCAAATATCTTAAGGGAAATGTGGAAAATCTAAGTAAGTTTCTAAGATCCTGAATTTACAATATACGATAAATATGTGGTAATATCTGCGCAATAAATAATTATCATCTCATATAATGAATAATACAGCAGAAGGATTAGTTCAATTAGAAAGTGCTTCTCAATTGGTCGATTTTTCAAAGATACCTGCTGGGAAGCCGTTATACAGACCGCTATTATTGATAACTTCAAGAGTATTATCAACTGGAGAGATTGTACAAGACTATTGTGAAGCACCCAGTGAAGCTCATGCAGAAGTGCGAGTTGCGAATTTAAAACGCGAGCTTGAGAGAAATGGTTATGAACCTAAAGATTTTGCATTTTGTGATATTTTTGGAAATGGAGCATACATTGGCTCATATAGGACAACAAAATTTGCAAAAACCACACATCCGACTGCACTGATATATAGACAATTTGATCCACTAGGTAAATACGCATTTTCTAAGAATGAGGCTCTAGCAAGAATTGAATCGGCAAGGTTAGTATCTAGAAAAATCAAGGATACTTTAATCGTATTTGCAAAATACAATGGAGGAGTCGTATATGCTAATAGCGGTTTTAGCACTGAAAAAATAGAACAATTCGAGGCTTCATATGACTAATGCTATTTGGTATTAACGAAACAATCTTTAATATTTTTAGATTGCTTTGAATATTTTCTTGCATGATTGAATATGAACAGGTGTGCCCATCCTGCATATTTGCCAAATCTCTGAATATAGAACTCTCGTATTTCTTTGTTAGTACAATTCTTTCTTAAACCATATAGCTCTATGCTTGCCTTTTGTACCCATGTATCCATTGGGACTAATTCAGACTTTCGCATTGAATAAAGCATAATACAATCTGCAACTTTCTCACCTATTCCATCAAACTCCATAAGTTTCGTTCTTAGTTTATCTGAACTAAGTTTTTTTATTCTTTCCAAGTTCATTTTTTTCTTTAGAATAGTCTCGGCTATCCTATTGAGATATCTTGCCCTATACCCACATTTCATTTCTTCATAATCTTTTATCGTCAATTTGGCAAGTGTTTCTATATTTGGAAATGGGAAATATGACAATCTTTTATCTAAAACTATCTGTTCATTTTTCTCACAAATTCTTTCTATGCACCTTGAAACATTGAGGACTGTATTATTCTGAGAAAGCATAAAAGAAAATATTGTTTCCAAAGGATCCTGATTCAGAACTCTCAAACCATATGCTTTATCTACTGCTACTTTAACGTAAGGATCGAAGATTATGGAATCAATAATCTTTTGGTAATCTAAGTTGAGATTAAAATAGTTAAGAAGAAAATCCTTAGCCTTTTTGTCGGTCATATCAGAATAGATAGTTACAACACTTTTGTTTTTAACTTGCTTTCTTACTTCAAGTAGATAGCTTCCAATTGGAGCAATATATAGATTAGAATTGACTTTTTTCCATCTAAAGCATTGACCAGAAGTAGCAATCTCATCAATATTTACATCGTTGTTTAGAGTAAAACTATACTCATTCATATGAAAGGAACTGTACTAAATAGAATAAGAGAGTTTAACATACGAATTTTGTAGACTGAACAACTAGTTAGTAAATATTCATAGCCAGTTTTTGTTGTTCAACAATAGTACTCAGTGTTAATATATTTGTATCTTTGTAATTCAAATATATATTAGATAGTATGAATACTCAAATTGAGTCTTACCTAGCAGTACTTGTAGTTTCCCTTAGTTCTCTTGCAATAATCCTCATATTCAACAAGCTAAAGATATTTTCAAATTACCTATCCTATCTAATTGCTCTTGCTTCGGGAACTTTACTTGCAGATGTTCTTTTACATATTCTTCCAGAAATTGGGATAGATAAAAATCAAAATCTAACTCTAGTTATCCTATTTGCCCTCATACTCTACTTTTTTCTTGAATCTGTGCTTCAAATACGTCATAGCCATCATGAAAACAATGAACATACATCATTAAGATATGGATTAGTTTCTTCTGATGTAATCCATAATTTCATAGATGGAGTAGCAATAGCTGCATCCTTTAGTGTTAGTTTTCCACTTGGAATAGCTACAACAATTGCTATCATCTTTCATGAAATTCCTAAAGAGGTTGGAAGTATTGCAGTCTTATTAAAATCTGGACTTAACATATCTAATTCTATACGCTTAAATCTTCTCACAGCAGTATTTGCATTACTTGGAGTATTGTTTGTAAATATCCTACCTAAAGGATTTGAACCTTATCTCTTAGCCTTCACAGCAGGAAATTTTCTATACATTTCATTAGCAGATTTACTTCCAGAGATTCATTCAGAAAGTACGACAAGAAAAACAGCAATAATCTCATTCCTAATGTTCATGGTGGGAATTGCACTTATGTTCTCACTTAAGTTTATTACCTAACGATGCGAATACTACATTTCTCTACTTAGTAAATTCATACGCTAAATCTTGAATTGAGGATTCATCTAGAGATGAAACTATTAGTGCTTCTGGGTTTAATTTTTGTATTTCAAGTAAGGCATCTGATGCAACTTTCTTTTCTACTAAATCAGATTTGGTAAGAACAACAACTTCTTTTGTATTGTATAGATCTTCGTCAATATTTTTTAATTCTTCTCTCATTGCTAAGTAATCCCCAACTACATCAGTAGATTCAAGGGAAACAAAATGTGCAATCTTTTCTGCCGTCTTTGTGTGTCTTGTAAATTTAGTACCCAGTCCTTTCCCTTCAAACGAGCCTTTAATAAGACCTGGGAGATCCATTAAGGTTTTACCACTTAATGTTCCAAGTTGAGGCTCAAGTGTTGTAAAAGGATAATTAGCTATCTTTGCCTTAGTACCACAAAGTGCATTTAACATACTGGATTTTCCTGCATTTGGAAAACCTATGAATAATACATCTGCATGTAAATGAAGCTCAACAAATACTTTCAAAGATTTACCTCTTTTTCCAATGTATAGCTCTTTTACTTCTTGAAGATTGTTTCTTTTAAAATATGCACTCCCTGCTCCACCATCTCCGCCTCTTAATAGTAAAACTTTTTGACCATGTTTTTCTACACTTGTAACAAACTCTCCATCCAACCTATATATGTGAGTAACTAGAGGAACTTTTACAAATACATCCTCACCTGTTTTACCAGTATATTCATTTCTATGACCATTCTCCCCATCTCCTGCTATGAATTCTTTCTTTTGAGTAAAAGACTTAAGATCATATATATTTTCATCTCCAACAAGATATACAGATCCACCAGGTCCTCCAACACCACCATCAGTAGATGGATATTTTTGATTAAGACCACCTTCTCCATCTCCACCTTTTCCACTCAAGAAATCTGCCCTTACCTTATCTACTAACATGATTTTCAATTTGAAAATTAAGATTACAACTTCAATTAGCTAGGATTTTCAGGAGGATCGTAGTTAATGTCTCTAATTCATTATACCCTATATGGAAAAATTTAAACTGAAGAACTATCCTTCGGGAGTACATTTAGTCATTCGATCATTTTCCATGGATACTTTACATCTTTTAAGATTATATTTACCTTCAGATACGCTAGTAGATTCTCGAGGAATATATGTAGAGCAATCAAAATCTAACATTGAAATATATCCTTTAACAGTTCTCTCTTCATCAAAATATACAAGATATCTTGAAGAAATAAATGTTCCCATTCTAGTTCTTCTTGCAGTTACTTCTCCTTTCATTCCATCTCTATTTGCAATATATATGTACGGATTAATTACAGTCCTATCTTCTGGAACTATTTCTTTTGTAAGCTTTAAATTCTGACTAGGATTCCTTCCACCAGATGGCAAGGAATATACCTCCGTTCCGCTTGGAATCTTACATGTACTTATTGCTTTGTATAGGATGTCTCCATCTCTTAGAGGACGTATTCCTGTTTCAATAGTGTATTTTTGCAAATCTGAAACAACTCGGCTTCCAGTAAGAAGCAAAGAAGTAGCAAAAGCTAACCCAAAAATTGATCTTAATTTTGACATTGCATACTAGTTCTAATATGCTGTTATTATAACAAATTTCCCTTAAAATGGCCATTTTAGAAGGTATTTCAGTAAAAAAAGAGACTGTAAAAAGTGAGACTATTCAACCCAAGTCAGAAACTCGAAGGAATGCCATCAAGAAAATTACGTTAGCTTTAACTACAATTGCAGGAATACTTTCTGGAACAAGTTTAGGTGAAAAGTTTACAGGAGTAAAAATTGAAGCTATAAGACCTAAATTAATTGGGGATGCTGTTTTAAAAGATTATAAAGAAAAACTTCCTAAAGAGCTCTTTTCAGCTAGAATGGAGTATCGGCCTATTATAGAGATCCAACAATCAGATATTAATAGATTCAAAGATAATCCTCCTATAGAAGTAAGTGAATACTTAGCAGGAACGGAAAAGGCACGTAAAGCCCTTACGAAAGGACTATTTTCGCTCTATTCAATTGGATATATTCGATTTGAAGAAAACTCAACAAGTGAACAGCCACAAATAAATTCCAAAGTAAAAGAGAAAATAAATGGAGTAGCCCAAAAGGTGATAGATGGTCTTATAAAATCCAATCCAGCTACTTCGAAAATATGGGAACTATCTGGAGATACCAGTGAGAATACAGTTTTAACTAACGATGATGCTGCACAAAAAATAATTGACCATCTTAGAAGAACATCGACAGAAGCTGATTTGGGAATATATTTCATTCCTAGCTTTATAAGGCGAGATCCTGAAAACGGAATCGAATTTGATTCATATACCCAAATAGATGCAGGTTCAAAAAATTTAGCATATCAGGATCTTGAAATAGTAATCAAAAGTCGAGTCGTAGATTCAGTCAATGCTGAAGATTATATTGATTGGGTAAATGAACACTGGGGAAATACAGATACAGTAGCTGACCCTACCTATATTGCTGGGTCAATAGCATATCTAATTGGACGTGGGTTTATCAACTGGGCAAGGTTTAAAAGAGAGGTTGATAACATATCAGCATTTGTTTCGGAAATAGAAGAATCAAAATCGGCCCAAAATGAAGGGGCTATGCTTCAAAAAGATCCAGTTGTAATGGAACAAAGTCTTACATTAGCTGGGATTACAGAATTACTTAGAAGTAAATTTCCAAAAGCACTTCCTAACTTTACTCTAAGGAAGGCAAAAGAACGAATTGATTCAACGAGAGAAACAATAACGGTTAATCTTACAGAAGTAAAAGCATCAATTCCTAAAATTGGAAGAAGAGCTTTCTTGAAAGTAAGCGCAGCATTCGCATTAGGTGCAATTATTGGAGTACTTAGAGCAACAGAAACAGTATCAAAAAATGCATATAACGGTGCAATAGAAGTTTTCAGAAAATCATATCCCGAAATTGGTATGAGAATTAACATTTGGATTTCAATGTTCTTGAAAGAAGATGTATTTGATAGAATTCCAGGTTCCACAAGAGTTTTATCAAGTGATGGTGAAGTTATTTTTAAATACTCCCCCACTTGGAATAGAGAGTACAAGGCATTCGATGAACTTAAAACTCAAAATCCAGAGTTATATGATTTTCTTTGTAAGCTAGTTACCATTGAGGATAAGAATTTTTGGAACCATGATGGGGTAGATCCTGAAGCATTAGCAGTTGGATTTGCTACCAAAGTAATAAAAGGACAAGATCGTGGTGGATCAACAATAACTCAACAGGCAATTAAAAACGTTTGCTACTACCTTCAAGATTCTGAAGCGGAAATCAATAGAAATGAGCGAAAAGCGATTGAGTTATTCGCTGCTCCAGCAATAGAAATTGCTTACATAGAAAAATTTGGGTCTAAAAAACTGGCAAAAGAAAAAATTTTAGAAATATATTTTAATGCTATTTCATTTGGACCTTACTGCATTGGAATACAAACAGCATCAAGAGATATTTTTGGAAAAGACTTACAGAACATTACAAAACAAGAGGCAGTTTTTCTTTTTAGTTTAATTCAGGATCCACTCCATCGTTATCCATTTTCGATAACAGATGGAACAATGCGTCAAGATACCGATAACTTAGCTAATGCAATAAGTGCGACAAAAGCCAGCATTGGAAGCCTTTTAGCTAGAGGGCTTATTTCTAAAGCAGAAGCAGATACCTTGCTAATTAATGATATACCAACTTTACCAACTAAGAATGAGGTTGATCAACTTTCCTTAAAAGCAATCAATAACTTTATCAATAATGCAGAAGCAAATTTATGGATACAAGGAGTTGATATTGTCACTACTATAGATAGTAAGTTACAAAAGGAACTCCATGATGCAGTTGAGGCAGAAAGGCCCACAATTAATGCTTCCGGAGCAGAAACAATCATATCTATAATCAAAAATAGAGATGGCGAAATAGTTGCATATGACGGAGATATCTTTTTGCAAAGACAAGTTGGGTCAAGTTCCAAACCACTTATTTATGCGGCAGCTTATGCAAGAAAAATCCTAGATACACCCAACTCTCTTGTTGATGATTCTTCCACAGTAAAACCATATTCAATTAAATTAAAAAATGGAATTGAATACTCTCCAACTTCATATGGAGAAAATAGACATGGTGTCACAACAGCTAAAATTGCTCTTTCAAATTCGTATAACGTTGTGCCGATAAAGTTCATGGAAGAATTAGGGTTAGATTACGGAAAATTATTAGTCAAAGCGCGACTCCTAGATCAAAATAATTTGGACTATACCTCATTACCTGCAATTATGCCTTTAGGTATTTTTGCTTCTTCACCAGAAAGACTTAGTAATCTTCCACTTTTACTTGTGAACGATGGAAAGCTAGTGGATACAAGCTTTATTTCTTCTGTTACTTCAAAAGATGGGACAGAAGTATATCAAAGAAAAAAAAGAAACTATCCACAGTTGATTTCAACAAAGACAGCAGGTATCGTAAGAGATTTAATTAGCTATCCTGGTGTAAATGTATTACAAAAATCTGGGACATCTACTTCTGTGGACCCTTCAAAACCTGGAGACCTTTGGGTTTCAGAAGCTTTATTAAATGGGAAATATGCTTATGTAACTATGGCAACAAATCCTTCAACATATGAAAATGGAGCATGGGGAAAGCCTCTATATCCAGGAGTTAGTTCAGCAACACTTTACGGACTAAACAAAGATATAAGAACAATGTTATTGAATCGTTAGTAAAAAATCTAACTAGAATCTCTAGCAGGATAATTTCAAATATTTTTTTATATTAATACTGCCCAATGGAAATACAAAACACCGAGCAAGTAAAAACACCTCGATTCAATAAATTAAAACATTTCATAATCTCTGTGACCTCTTCACTAGCAATTATCTCTTCAGCAATTATTGCCACACCATATATTAGTGGAGAAGTTAATAAGAATAAGCACTCAGTTTACGAGCAGTTAAAAAACATGGAGTTTAACAAAGTATTATCTTTAAATAACTCTGGACTTAAATGGAGTCTACAAGGTAATCCGTTTAAATTTGCTTATACAGATCCATACAGTGCAAGTCCAGATGTGTCAAGAAAACGAATTCAGGAAATTCCGCCCCCATCTCAACAAGATAGGAAGTTCCCTATTCAAGAATCGATAGATAAATTTTTTCAGGTTCCAGAAGTAATTGCACAAGATGTTGAAATAGCAAGAAGTAGATTTAGAATATATTTTAGAAAAGATCTTTTCAGAAAAGGCAGAGAGTTTAATTACAAGTTTGATCAAAATATTTTTTCTGAAGATGAAATAAAACAAAGGATATTATCTGCAAAGAATGTAGTAGTATTGTTTCCCGGACTTGGAAACGCAACAGCTTCAGTTAGCTCCAACATAGCAAATGATTACATTTTCAACGAAAGCTCTGCAGTCATGATAGAAGTCCTACTGGATAATCAAAAACCACATTCATACGAAGACTACTCACTAACAGCAAGTAATGTTGCTAGCTTAAGCTATCTTGATTATCTTAAATTTGCAGAACTGTATAGCACCATTGGTGGAGCAAACGCATTAAGAGGAAAAGATCTTAAACTTGTTGGGACATCATACGGTGCAACCCAAGCAATAGAACTTGCAAATAGACTTAAAACAAATGGAGATGTAATGGTAAGCAATATATTACTATTCAGCCCACTAATTGAACCCGCTCCTACTCTACGTAATCCTACAAGTCCTTTTGCACTTACTACACATCTATGGATATTTAAGGCTTTAGGTTCTATTAACTGGGAAAGGTTTCAACCTGATTTAACAGTATTTAATAGAATACCAACAGAGATAGTCGCAGGTGATCAGGATGAATTAGTAGATTTTAATATGCTTGCATCTCTTCCTACTAAGTATACTAATGTTAATCTATACACAATCCATGGAGGAAATCACAGATTAGATAACGCACCTAATCCCGTAGAACAAAGAGATAGAGAAAATGATATACGATTAGAACTTGAAAGATTTTTTTATCAGCGATAATTCTATTTTCTTTTACTTATCCTTCTTGCGGAAACTATGGAATAGAGAGAGAGTGCTGGGAAACCAAATAATGAAACCAATTTTAATAAGTTCTCCCACCAATTAAATTCATATTTAAAGGTAATGATTCCTTTAGAGTTCACCATCATCATACTTGGAGATACTCTGTATACAGTAAGTTCTTTACCACTGGAATCATAGGCTTTCCATCTCGGATTGTATTGTTCTTTCACTATTGCCCAAGAATCTTTTTCAGTAGGAATACTAAAACTAAACTCCTGGTAATTAGGAGTCCAATTAAGTCTAATATTTATATTATCCAACTTCTTTCCAGTTCCTTCTATTTTCAAATCACTTCCTTCTACTAAGATTTCATTCTTATCATCTGTCCACCATTTAATAACTTCACTATTCCAAACCTGCTTTGCTACGTTTCTAAATATTCCAGTATCTGAATAAATATTAATATCCGAATTCGAAGGATTAGGTAATTCACAAAGAGACAAGACATCAGATTTCATTCCAAACTTCCCAAGATCGTTATACCTAGTATCAAATGTCTGTAAATCCTTTGAACTTACACATATACTTTTATCGTTTTCATTTAGCTGTGTACCATAACCAACATTAAACAAATCCTTTACTAACTGAACCTTTTTAGGATTAAGAGTCATATCCTCTATGTAAACAACTTTTGAAACTGGTGTTTTCTTAATCAAAGGATCAAGTGAATTTTTAAGTGAAAGTGCAAAATGGTTAAGATAAGAAGATTCTTCAAACTGTCCCATTACAGAGAAGTTGTTTAATTTAATATCTGAAAGATTCATGTAAGGAACTCTTAAGTTGTCCCAGAAATCATATCTGGAGTATAGGTCGAGATAGTTAGAAGATAAGGTAGATGTAAATACCTTATTTGCATCTACTCCCCCTATATCCCTTAACTGCAAATTAGATTTATATATAACTCCTGCAGTAACTAGTAGAAGTATTACTATCCCTATAGTTTCAAATCTTTTTACTAATGAAATCTTTGATAGCAACTTAGATATCGTGATAAGAAACAAAGGAATACCTATATAGAAAGCATATGGAAGTATTCTATATGCATTAATCAATTGAAAATTAGTAAGTCCAGATATTCTATATGTTACGGCCTCAAAGAGTGGAAGCAATATTAAAATAAAAGAACAAATCGTGAATATTATTAATGTCTTTTGTTTAGTCTTAATAAATATAACTATCAAAGTTACTACCACTATTAGAAGTATGCCAAGTGAAGAGGGTAAATCACTTAGGATTGGTTTTGATGCAGTTAAATATCTTGAGGTTATTACATAAGGAATGACAAAAAATCCTGTAAGAAGAAGTGAGATAAATGGAATAAGAAGTGCTTTAAAATCCTTTTGTTTAATAACTTTGACTAGAATAATTACTCCCCCAACAAATGCGCCAACTAAGCCTCCAACAAGATGAGAAAGAATTAAAAAGGAAAGCAAAACAGATAACTTAATAATTAGAAATTTATTTGTCTTCGAATTCCAGAAATCAACTAAGAATCCAAGGTATACATAGAATATAGGGTTAGTTAGAAAGTTGTTTAATAAACCTGTAGATAGAAGTGCCTTTAAGGTTCCTCCAAATGTTGATGGAAGAATTATAAACATTAAGAAAGTAACGATAGCAATTGCGTTTTCTAAAAGATTAGAAAGTTCACCTTTTGAAAGTTTCTTAATAAAGAAAAGTATCGACCATGGGAGAAGTAATAACATTACTACAACAAGTATTTTATAAACATTTACAATATCCAATGAACTAACGATAGATATAGCGGAAGCTACATATTGCATGAAAGGTGGGTAGTGACTTCCCTCAGGATAACCAAGATTTTGAAAAGGATTCCAACCACTGATATTAGGAAATATATTATCTCTCATGAAGGTAGTAGCAAATACATGTCCAGGTAGATCCAAAGTGATTAAAGTATTTCCTTTAATGAACGGATAACAAATTAATATTATAGAGACAAGATTAACTACTAGTATTGGAAAATACTTTTTCAAAAAGTTTTTCATAAAAATATGAGGTTATATATTTTGAGAAACATTGTTGGTACTATACTTACTTGATTTACAAATATCTCTTAATTTCCTAAACCATGCAATTTTCTGTTTCCTCATATTCATGTTCTGCGAAATAACTTCTGGGGTTTGACTAGAGTCAACTGGATAGTAACTATATATCTCGCTACACCAGTCAGCTACCTCTTTTGCAATTTTTTCAAGTTTAGTACCAACATACCTACTTGCCTCTTCAGGATTTAATGCTACATCAGTTAATTCAGGATAAAACACCATTCTTGATATATTCATAAAGCTTTGTCTGGCTCCAACATTGTGGATTTTAATGAACATTTTCAATCTATCTGAAGGATTCTTTACAGCATTACTATCCTTGGTAAATGGACTAACTATTGTATCCAAAAGGGGGGATTTGTCTATATAGAACATTGGAATAGGAATTGCAAAACCTTCAATACCAGCAGTTTCACCTGATACTAAAGTTTTGAATGATTCTGCTGCAGGCCTAATTTTAGTATCAAATCTCTCGTCTTTACAGGCAATATAAGTAAATTGAGGATTTTCACTAGCAAATAACTCTGTTAACAATCTTATTGCCTGCGCACTAGTAGCCCCGCTTTGTGCCTCATCAACAAGTACAATTCGAAAACTTCTCTCAGGTAACTGACCACTTTCTTTCAATCTTCTTATTTCTTCAGCTATAACAGTTTTTTTTTCGTTGCTCCCAAGACCTGAATTTTTGTTTGAAACTATCTCTGTCAGTGTTCCAATTGGAAGAGTAGCTTTGGGAATTGTAATCTTTTCTCTTCCATAATACCTATCTTGTTCTTCAAACGCTTCAATTGTCCACATAAGTGGACCAGCCCTTCTATCGGGAAAAAAGACCATATCAGGACGGTCTCTTGTAACTGCCTCATAAACTACAGCCATTGACTTAACATAATCAACTATTCTAGCAGGATTGACAGTAGTCATTTCAACTCTAGACCTTTCATCAAATTGATTATCGAAATACTTTATAAAACTATCTGGAGAAGTTGGAGTATTTTCTGGTTGCATAAATATTATTTAATTATTAATTTCCAGTTATATTCAAAGAGATTATAGCTGAATCAGGATAATATTCAATCTTCAGAAATATCTACCTTCAAGATTTCTATATCCTCATATGTTTTAGGTCTATTTGGATAAAGTTTCTTATCTTTCTCACTCATCTCATCCCATTTCTTTTGAGCTAGTGCTAATTTAGTATCGTGCTCCACTTCTTCCTCTAGATCTTCAAGTTCATCATTTAGTTCTTCCCACGTATTCCATACTTTCATTTTCTCTGCTTCAAGAATTGCTTTTTTCAAATCTTCAATCCTTTCTAATTTAACTTTGTTATCCATATTAGAAATCCATAATATTAAATACTGGGTATCATAAAGAAATATATGGAAAAACTCAAATCTTTCTTGTATCCTTGAATTATGCAATAATCTTAATATTATTTGTAAGTTTCACAATTTTGATTACAAATTACGACAATGTTCCTTCTATTAGAGTAAGACTCGTAGCTTTGTGGTTATGGCTGAATAGCTTCTATTATCTATTCAATGCTTTTGTAATAGTAGCAATCCTTCTTATTTTAGTTTCGCTAGAAACGGGAGCAGGTGGGTCTACCTTTGTAATTCTTAAAGATAACTATCCTATTATATTAATTCCTTTTGGATATACATTAGTAAGTTTTATATATCAGCATAATGCATTCAAATTATTGTCCCTAACAAAAAAGAGCTTCTATGTTGCATGCTTTTTGATTATGGCACACTTTGCACTGACATTAAGTACAGTGTTTTCAATGAACTACTTGCTATCTTCCGTATCAAAACAAGACTTAGTCCCTCAATCACTTTCAAGTATAACGAGTTTTAACTTTCTTCTAATTATTCCTATCATTTGTATTATCCTTCTTGCGTTTTCATACAAAGAATTTGAAAACTCAGAAAAGAAGTTATCAGGTAAGGCAAGTTTTTCAATAATCATATTTTCAATAATACCTATATTCCTTTCTATCTTTCTGATCATCTGGGGTACAACAACAACTCTAGATACGGACTATAACTACGCAAGTACTCAGAATGCTACAGATTATGTAATATATAAGCCTGAAAAACCACCTTTAGATATGCATTACGCGGTTAAGTATAAAACAGATAACACAGATAACTCTGTTCAATTTATTCTCGAACCAAATAAATACGACGGAAGAATGATCATTGTATTACAGTACTCTACAATTAAAAAATCTTCAGAAAACATTGTGAGTAATCTCAAACAAAGCTGTAAAGATGAGAAAAGAATTTGTAATCCTTATGATGTAAGTGTATTCAAATCTAAAACAGGTAAAGCTACATATTTTGAATCTTCAAATCCTAAACAGTTCAATATTATCTATGACACAATAGATGGGACAACAGTTGAAGCAGGATTTATTAACGTTAGTCTCACAGATGCTTTGGACTTCTTATCATTTCTTAAATGAGTCTTCTTTTGTTAGTCTCCTAATAACAGCATTTTCCATTTTATATCCGCCCTTAGTCTTAGAAAACGAAACTTTGAGTTCGTACTCATTTCCATCTAGAAGACTTGTTATTGTCATGGAATCTATTAAATCTGAGTGATTTGACCCAAAAGAAGGAATTTTAAATCTTTTCGAATTTATTGTATCTAGTTTCATTAACAAAGCTCTCATAACAGTTCCTTTCCTCTGATCCCTCTCGTTTGCAAGAACATAAACACCTTTAAGATCAACCTCTGTCAAAATAGAAAGTAATGTATGTACACTAGATTGTCTAAATTTACGAGTCTTAGAAATATCTACTGTGGTACTAAAAACACCATCAGAAATTGTATAATTAATAATTCCAGTTCCTTCAGATGAAATATGATCTCTTTTCTTGAGAACAGATAAATTATTAAGTAACATCACCGTTGAATGGTAAGTGATGCTTCTTGGGATTGTACTTACAGCTTCAAAATCTGTTAGTTTAACCTCCTCATTTTTAAGATTAAAGATAGTATAAGGTGGGGGTAGTTTACCCACCATATATCCATGAATCGTTATTAAATTATATATTGCAGAAGCATCATTCAAGGCATCTCCTATGACTGACGATTGAAGATCCCTTGTACCTTGTTTTGTTGAAATGGAAGATAAAGCTTTAGTGAAAAGTCCAGATTCAATGAGCGCTTGATTAGGATTTGAATTGATTGCATTAATTCCACTTTGAAATTCCCCCATTTCTAATATAGAAATACCAGACATGTGGTTTTTTAAAGTGCTTGCAACATAAATTAAGCTTCGTGCAAAACCTTCCCCAAGAGTTAAATACCTAGCTCCTCCTTCTACACTTGTATCTGCAATGTATATTTCTTGTGTATCCATACAATTATTCACATAAGGCTTATAGGACAAGCATTGTATCATTTATAACAATAACTAAGAATAATTTTCACAGCTTATCTAGTAATATCGTTTCATCTATTTATCAAAAAGGTTAATATAGATGAATAGATTTACTGCCCAATATTGAGAAAACATCTAACAAAAAAGAAGATCTTTAAACTAATCCGAATTATCCTCATATTCTTCGCAGTTATAATCATTGCATCTACAATAGCAACATATCTATATATCAAGGATATTGATTCAAAACTGCCAAGTCCTACAAAATTAGCTGAAAGAAACAAATCTGAATCTTCAATTGTTTACGATAGAAATGGGATAGAGCTTTATCGATTCTTTTCAGGAGAGAATAGGGAACTTGTTAAGATTTCTGACATACCTGATTACGTTAAAAACTCATTAATAGCATCTGAGGATTCAGAGTATTACACACACGAAGGATACAACTTACTTAGTACAATTAAATGCCTAGGGATTTCATTTGTTAACAAAATATTCCAAAAAAGTGGTACTTGCGGTGGAAGTACAATTACTCAACAATTAGTAAGAAATACCATTCTTTCAGATGAATTTGGAGATAGTGCATTTGAAAGAACAGATTTTTTAAAATCTTTAGACAGAAAAGCAAAAGAAATAATCAGTGCATATAGGGTTGAATTAAGCTATTCCAAGGATGAAATACTTCAAATGTACATGAACGAAGTCCCCCTTGGAAGTGTAAACTATGGATTACAAACTGCTTCGAAAGCATATTTTAACAAAGACTTAAAAAATCTATCGTTAAGCGAAAGTGCAACACTCATAGGATTTATTCAGAGTCCTAGTTCCATTAATCCGTTAATAAGTGGGAATTATGAGAGATATAAAATTAGAAGAGACTATGTTCTTAATCAATTAGCAAAGCACAAAGATAGATATAACTTAACTGATGAACAAATTAATGCAGCTAAAACCGAAATAATCACATTTAAAACAAAAGAATTCCCAATAAAAGCCCCTCACTTTATCGCATACATAAAACCTGAAATAGAAAAAAACTATGGAACCGACTTTGCTGGAAAGGGATTAAGAATATATACAACTCTTGATTACTCTCTTCAGAAAATAGCCGAGGAAAAATTATCACAAGCAGTAAATTCTGCAGTTGATAATCAATTGCATATATTCAATGGTGGAGTTTTAGCAATAAGTCCGGGAACAGACCAAATACTCTCTATGGTAGGATCAGCAGATTACTGGAAAAGTACAAATGAAGTATCTGGAAATGTGAATACTCTAGAAAAAAGATTACAGATGGGATCAAGTGTAAAACCATATACATATTTAACAGCAATAGATAAAGGCTACGGACCATGGTTACTTACTCCTGATATTCCAGGCATGAATGAAGCAATAAACTCAGATAGTAAATACTGGGGACTTATGACTGTAAACAAAGCTCTTGTTGAATCAAGAAATGTTCCTGCAACATATGTACAAGATCTAGTAGGAAGAACTGAGCTAATAAACACATATAAGAAATTAAATATTTCAAAAACAGAAGAGATAACTGATGATACACGATTTCTAACACTTGGAAACTTTCCTATGTCAATGATTGAACACACAGATGCATTTAATGTATTTCCATCAGAAGGGAAAAAGGCAAAATTAACTTCTATTCTTCAAGTAACAGATATTAATGGCAAAATTATTGAGGATAATTCTAAATTAGAAAAAGTCGAATACTATTCAAATGATAAAATTTATCAAATGAATTGGATGCTTTGTAGGGATGGAACTGCAACAGAGGATAAACTATATTACATTGATAACAAAAAAGTACTTTGTGGCAAAACAGGAACATCAGATGAGGAAAGAAATTTAGTTACAATGATGTATCACAAAAACCTACTTCTTGGTGTATGGATGGGAAATACGGATGGAACAGATATTGCTAAATGGATATATAGTTCATTCATTACAGCACCTGTTGCAAAATCAATCATAGAAGAAGCCAAGATATTATATGTTCCGGAAAAATTTGAAAAACCTACTAACGTAAAAACAACAACAATATGCACAGATACAGGTGCTATTAAAGGAACAGCTAACTGTCCATCTGAAAGTTCAATATACATTGATGGATCTAAGTTATTAACTGATACAAGAAAAATAGTTTATCTTTGCAAGACAACTATGACTGAACCTATCTCCAAAGCGATGAATGGAGATACAAAATATACGAACGCATATACAAAATTTGATAAAAAACTAGAACTTACTTCAAAACAATCTGTCTACGATAACTATTTGAAAAGCATTTACAAATCCTCAATTAACTATATTCCTGAACAAAAAGATTGTTATACTAATGTTGGAGATGTGTATTCAAATGAAGGAACTGTAACAACAAGCTGGAACAATATACTTACAAGCCCAGCTAACAATAGTACTTACGGTTACAATGAAAATATTCATGTTAGTTTTTCTGTAAATCAAACCGGAGTCAATTCTTTATCATCACAGTATGATAGATTCAGAATTACTCTAGATGGAGCAATCCCACTTCAGGAAATTACTATCTTGGAGGGTCCATACAAAGCTGGAACATATACAAAAGACATAAAGGCTAGCGACCTTTTTGAGTACCAAAATATTGGGACTCCATCAGTACAAGATCAGATGGTAGTATTATTTAAATTCTACTTAATTGAAAAAACAACTAATAAGGCAGTATGGTCAGCAATAAACCCTGATACCTATTCTCGTCTTAATATTAAAAAACCTTAGTTTGTTTGCTCAAGTATTCCTCTTACATTCTCTTCATGAAAAACTTCAAAATTAAATAGGAAATTTGAAACATCCAAATACTAATTTAATACTTGAGAGCCAAATTGTTTTAATCTTGAGTCTAATATCCGAATAGAAGAAATTAACTCAGGATCACCTGGAAGAATTTCAGGAAAATGATTTCCATTAAATAATACATTATCAAACTGAAAGCCAGGCGATTTAATTAGGTCTGCATCATTTTTTGCCTTAGTTGCGATTTTTAACTGACCTTTTAAGTTGTTATAGGAAGTTAGGTTAAGCCCATCCACAATACCTCCAATGTATCTAAGAAGTGCTTGTCTGACTAACATCTTGTTTTGGGGTTCTATACGTACTAAAGAGTCTATATATTGACTTGAACCAATTGTAATACGTTCATGAAATTGACTCTTTATATTCTGTAAATCAAGAACAGACATACCAGTGTGAAAAATGTCTGATCTAATTGAGAAAGTAAGGATAATATTTCCTGCAACGTAAAATAGCAAACCTGCTTGAATTTTAGCAGTTTCTTTAACAACTAAAACCTCACCAGATTGATACATCATTCGTTTGAAATTATAACTACGGGGTAAATACTATCACCTAAGCTTGAGAAGACGCAAATTCAGTTCCCCCAACATTTTCCTCATGAACAAGTTCAACATCCACCTTAGTAAGATTTTCACAAACTGAGATTAGGTTAGTATGTTCTTGCCTATGAAATAGGAAATATTCTAAAGGTTTCCATATAGCAACCCAACCTGCAATAAGTGTAATCTCAGAAATAATAGTTGTGAAAAAACTTGTTATTCTTGTAACAAGAAATCCTAAAGATAGAAATAGGAGAAGAATAACTAATCCCTTTTGGAGCATAAATAAATATTTTCTGTCTTGTCTTTTACCAACTTTAACTAACTCCTCTACTCTATGGAGATAATATTCTTTAAACTTATTTCTAAAGTGATCCTTATCACTTGGAGAAAATTTCTCTTTGACAATTACTGTAATTTTTATCTCTCCTGATGTTCTTCTTTTTAAGGCTTCTTCAAGAATTAAATCATCTGCTTCAGGATCTATAATTTTTTTACCAGTGTAGTTCTCTTTAGAAAATAGCTTACTTAGATCTTTAAGTTTTAGAGTTAACATACATAAACATTAATATCTATATGAACAGATTAACACAACTCAATTTCTGTTAACAGCAATGATTTTAGCTATATAGAAGTATTTAATCTTTTCAATTCATATCTATACCTTTCTATTGTGGAAATCGGGAAAGAAGATCTGTTTTGACTTCCAGGAGAACTAACGCAATTTAATTCCTTAAGAGTATATTTTCCTGGATTACCTCTTATTAAGCCACTTTGAGCGGTGACAGCAATGTTCAATTTTCTCTGTTGAAGATTAATAACAACATCCGTAAAATTCAATGCATAAATTACTGCTTTAAGTTCATTTCTAAGAACCTCTTCTATACCTTCATTTGAATGTTTCAATCTTGGAAACGCCACTAAATCACTTGCGGTATAGGTGAGCAGTTCAGAACATGCTTCTCTCCTATGTGTTTCCAAAGATTCAGGAGTAATGCTAATTAAATTCAAAATTCCAGCATGTTTAAGCAGTATAGTTCCAATGCAATGTGATGCATCTGATAATAATTCTGCATGAGCTACTATTGTCCCTTCTTGAACAATAAAACTGGGTGAGGGAAAGTATCTTTTTTCCATATTAGATAGATAAATATAATCTATAGGTCTGATATTATCATCCAGTCTTGAATTAAAACAATTTTTACCATAAGCATTGGAATTTGACATTATGAATCTGGTATAATAATTCCTTTACATTAGTTATTTCTAAAATGAAAAAACTCAAGTCAAATCCAATACTGGTAATCATTTTCACAGTATTCATAGATCTATTAGGATTTAGTATAGTTATTCCAATACTCGCTCCCCTCCTAGCACTTCCAGGATCAAGTCCAATACTTCCAGGAATGGAATTAAGCCAAAGACTTATTGTATTTGGACTTCTTGTTGGAATTTATCCACTTACTCAATTCTTTGCTACACCAATAATTGGGCAGTTATCTGACAGATACGGAAGAAAACCTTTGTTAATAATAAGTTTAATAGGTACTTTAGTTTCTAGAATTTTATTCATTTACGGTATTGTAAGTAGCAACATATATATCCTATTTATCTCAAGAGCTATAGATGGAATTACAGGTGGAAACATTTCAGTTGCACAATCTGCAATTGCAGATATATCCACACCAGAAAGCAAAGCAAAGAATTTTGGACTTGTAGGAGCAGCTTTTGGACTAGGATTTATTATTGGACCTTACCTAGGAGGAAGATTTGGAGACCCAGCTGTTGTAAGTTTCTTTGCTAACGCACTTCCTTCATGGATAGCAAGCTCAAGTACACTACCTCTATGGGTAGCAACAGTTCTTTGTACAATAAACATTATCTTAGTATTCATAATATTCCCAGAAACTATTAAGGAAAAGATTACAAAACCATTCAAGGCAAGTCTTGCAGTAACAAACTTTGTTAATGCTTTCAAAATTCCTGCAATTAAATGGATATTTGTTACAGGATTCTTATTCACTTTTGGATTCACATTCTTTACTCAGTACCTTGGAGTGTATGTGCAGAATAAATTTTCAGATGAGATACAAACTGAGGCAAAAAGTATTGTAGATAATAACATTGCAAATGGGACAACAAAAATACCAGATGCGATTAAGTACATTCCTAATACAACTGCAAAACAAGCTGCAGTGGAAGGATTCACAAATGGAATGTATCAGATGGAAATAGGAATACTATCTCAACAGAAAAGCTCCGATCTATTTAGTTATATTGGACTTTGGGTAGTTATTTCTCAAGGGTTTCTCGCTAGATTCTTAGCAAAGAAATTCAAAGCTGAACAACTTCTAAAAGTAGGACTCTTCGTAAATGGAATATCTGTATTCTTATTCCTATTCCCTAATCAATTAAGTTGGCTATACTTCCTTATCCCTATATTTGCACTTTCTAATGGGCTTGTCAGTCCAAACCTTCAAGCAATTGTAAGCAATAGTGCAGATAGAAAGTCACAAGGAGAAATACTTGGAGCAAATCAATCTATTAATTCACTAGCACAAACATTCCCTCCAGTAATATCTGGTTTTGTTGCTTTGACATCTATAGCAGCTCCAATAGGAGTAGCAGGAATATTTACATTACTTTCAGCTGGAATATTTACAAAATTCTTTAAACCAGTTAAAGAGGTAGTGCATGAAGAGTAGACTTCTACTTTAGTGCCTGTTCTCTCAACTGAAAATGTTTCTGGTAAAGATTTGGAAGTTGTTCATAACCTCTCCATTTTTTATTAGAAATGAGGAGTAGCTTTGGATTAAGTTCATAGTATTGAAATAGGTTATTAATTACTCCATAATGCTCTCGAAGTAAATCTTTAAGTGAGTCTGTTGAATCTGGATCTGCACGTCCTTTTCGAATAAGTCTTACAGCATCAGTACAATAAGCTTTTAGTCCGTCATAAGTAACTATATCTCCTAGCTTTATTCTAGCAGGAAGGTCTAGTAAAACTTCCTCGTAAAGATCACAAAGAAAAGGTAAAAATTCTGGATCCATAGTAGCTGTTCTGCTATCTTCACCTAGAACTATTTGTCCTGCCCTTTTTTGGTCTACTTTCTCAGAACTTTCACTGTTTTCATCTGCCTCAGATGACTCTTCTTGTTCCTTAGATCTACCACCAGCTTTATTTAAAGTTTTAGCATTTAACTTAGTGAAGTCAAAGTTCACGATTTTATCTAAAGTTATTGCATTTCCAACAACCATTTCTTTAAAAAGCAAAGCAATGTTATTTACATACTGCCTTTTATCTTCTACTCCAAGTAATCCGAGTTGTTGTAAGTCAGCAATAACTTGTTTGTCTGTTGCTAAAGTTAGAAGTTGTGCGTATCGATCTTTAGTTATATTTCTTTTTAATTCTCTGGTAGCTTCAACTATTGATTCTTCTTTTCCCTTATATACCCCATATGGGAGACAAATAGTAAGTAAGAGTGGAAGATAGTATGCTTGCCAAAACCCAGGTTTTAAAGAATCTGTAAATTTTACATCCTTTAGTAATTTTGCTTGCCCTTCTTCACTAAAAGCATCTGCATGAGTACCTAAAATAACGTTACTACCGAATTTATCTGCAGAATTCATCTGAATAACATTATAAAGTTCTGGCAAATAAAAGGTTCCTTTTCTTTCTGCAACAAGCTCTAAAACTATTCTTGTGTATTCTAGTACAGTTGGCCTATTTGCTCTTAAACAATAGAGATTTGTACCGTATGGAACGACTCTTTTATATAGAGGAATAAGGTTTTTTATAAATTCATCTCTAGACATACTCCTTCGAGCTTCGTCTATATTAAACCCTGTTGCTTTACCAATCTCATTAATCCTATCTTTTGTATCATTTAGTACTTTTGTTAACTTTGCAGGATCTTCACTAGCTCCAAATGTAAGAATACTATCAACAAGATGTGCATATAGATTATTCCTACTTTGAATAATTGCTGTAGAAAGACGCTCAGGGGCAGTTAATCTAGCATAAAGTGCTTCATGAAGGCTTACTTTTTTTATTGATTCCCCAGTTGGATCACCATCAGTTAATTGTGTCATATGTTTAGCTATAATATGTATATATTTTACCATTCAAAAGCCATTTACCGGAAATCTAAAATCTAACCTTGCAATGAATACATATATAATGTAACTTAACGTATGAAAAATAAGAGTAAATTCTTCAGTGTATCTTTTTTTCCTTCAGAGAAGTGTGGTGTATTCGGAGCTTTCGGTGATAATATGGAATCCGCTAGGCTTGTACATACTGGACTTTGGACTCTTCAACATCGAGGACAGGAAAGTTCAGGAATTGCATCTAGTGAGGGAACTACAATAAGAGTTGTTAAAGATGAAGGTTTGGTTGCCCACGTGTACAACGAAGAATTACTTTCACTTCTTTCTGGAAATATTGCAATTGGTCACAATAGATATGGGACATCTGGGGGTGCAGGTAAGATGCATGCTCAACCTGTTACTGGGACAAAAAATCTTGTTGCTCTTGCACATAATGGAAATCTTCCTAGTGTTACAAAAATTAAAAGTTTTCTAGAGAAAAAAGGAATTGATACAACTCTAATGAATGACTCTGAAATGATGCATTCAGCTATTGAATACTATATGTCTGAAGGATTGTCATTAGAAGAGTCAGTTAAAAAATCTTTTCCATTGTTTACAGGAGTATTCAGTCTTTTACTCATGACTAATAACCAAATTGCAGCACTAAGAGATAGTAAAGGTATTAGACCTCTCTCACTTGCAAAACTCAATGGAGGATATGTCTTTTCTTCAGAAACATGTGCTTTTGATGCTCTTGGTGCAACATACATTAGAGACGTTATGCCTGGAGAGCTAGTAGTCATAGACAGTAAAGGAGTACATTCCTACCAGATAGCAAAAGGAGACCAAAAATTAGATATATTTGAATTTGTATACTTTTCTAGACCAGATAGTGTCTTACTTGGAAAAAGTGTTAATGAGGTTAGGAAAAATCTTGGAAGAATACTTGCAAAAGAGAATAATATAGATGGAGATATTGTAATTCCAGTTCCAGATTCTGCAATTCCTGCTGCAATTGGATACTCTGAACAAAGTAAAATACCCTTTGACTTTGGATTAATTAAGAATAGATATATTCATAGAACATTTATTAGGCCATCTCAAAAACTTAGAGAAAGAGATGTAGCAATGAAGCTAAACCCTATTCCAAATCTTATTAAAGGAAAAAGAGTTATCTTGATTGATGATTCAATTGTAAGAGGAACAACATCTAAGAAAATTGTTGAAAGAATACTAAGTGCAGGTGCAAAGGAAGTTCATCTATTAATAAGCTCACCTGCTGTACTTTATCCAGATTTCTATGGAATAAATACACCAAACCAAGATGACCTTATTGCAAGTATGATGAGTATCAAGGAGATGACTAAATATATTAATGTTACTAGCCTTCACTTTCTTTCATACAAAGGCCTATTAGAAGCAATAGGTTTACCAGAAAGCAAACTATCTACGTCTTGTTTTACAGGAATTTATCCAGTTGGAATTGGGGAGAGAAGGAAGGATATTAAAAGACATCCGAAAGTGAAATAATTATGAAAAATTACGAGCAATAACAAAGTAAGCAACAAAGGCTATTGCAACTATAACTAACGAAGTAATGACAATAATTTTAACTGTTCTTTCCATGTCTCAGTATACCACTTAGATATTGTTCTGATAACGAAACTGATCTATAATAAATCAAAACCTACAAAGGACTCATAGTAATGACAGTGGGGGTATAAAGGGAGTATAATACACTATGGTAAAAAATAGTGAGAATTATGGATCGAAAACAGAATACTTTGGAGTTTCATCAAGGAGAATTGCAGGAGTTATTATTGCAGTATTAACTATTCAATTGGGTTGTTCTCTTGATGTTTTTGCAAAAGCTCCAGCTCCACTATTGCTAACAAAGGGATGCTCATCAAGTATTAAAAAGGGAGGCTTCATCGGAAATGGAACTTGTTGGGGAGGAGATGGCACAGGAAAAATATTTGCGTCAAGAAGAGACTATGGATCACCAGTAGTTGTAAATATTAACGGAGAAGAATGGATTCTTGAATATGAGAATGGGATACCTCAAAAATTTCCAGGACATACCATAACAATGGAATGTAATGGGGCTTATGATGCAAGTAGTTGTGAAATTAAAATAACTGATAACAATTCAAACACTCAGACAGCTTTGCCTATTGAAAGTACCCCAACAGCAGAAGTTGATATAAGAGAAAAAGACCTTTACGCTAAGCTCAATGAGAGGGAATCTGATATACAACTACCTAGCGAAACAGCTGATATTATTAAATTTGGCGTGATAGCAACAATATTCTCTGCCTTTGCTCTTAGAACACTAATCCCAATTGGTACAGAAATGTTAAAAGGTGGAAAAACAAATTCAAAACCAAAGAAAAAGAAATAAGGAAGAATTTGTTAACTTGTAAATATCTCACCTGGATAATGTCCGGATTTTATTATAGTCTTGTTAGATAGCACTACGAGATATTCAACTCCATAGTACTCTGAAATCTGTGGATAAAGCCCTTTAGGAGAAATAAATAGACATGTACTTGAGACATCACAATTTACTGAAGAATCTCCATAAGTATACACTCCAGCAACAGAATTAACTGTAGACATAGACTCCATATCTATTAAGTGTCCATATTTTTTATTTGTTTTCTTATCTACCCAACTTCTTCTGGAATTGGAAGAAGACGCAATACTTTTATCCTTAATAGAGATTTTTCCAATCATTTCATTCAAGTTAAATGGATTTTCAAGTGCAAACTCTATTGGTTCTCCAAAGTTACTTGTTGCATATATATCTCCACCTGCATTTATGAAAAAATACTTTATCTGACTTTTCTGAAGTAGTTTCTTTACTTTATCTATTAAGTACCCTTTGCCTATTCCACCTAGATCAATTCTTGTATTACTTCCTAGTTTTATTGTTCTACCCTCAATCTCAATATTTTTAGATTCATCATTTATTATTTCTTTACTTTGAAACGAATATTTGGAATCATAACCCATATCTTCAAGAACTGATCCTACTGTGATATCAAAATGTCCATTCGTCAGTTCTTTTGCCTTAAGTCCTAGATTAATAAGTTCAAGAAATTCATCAGAAATATCATGGATTTCTTTATCTCTATTTAAAATAGAAACTAAACTAGTGTCTGAAAATCGAGAATAATTATCCTGAAATTCTTTAACAAGACTCAATATATTCTTTTGGATAGTATTAAAATCCTTATCTGAAATCTCATCAAATATTTTTATGTACCAATGAGTTCCAATACCTTCAAATTTTATTACTTTCTCCATTAATTTGAAGCCTGTTGAATAATATTTTGTAAAGCAGAGTTAAAACCATTTGGAGTTAAAGATGAACCATTAACTTGCCCTTGAACTAATGCCTGATCTAATGGTTTTCCTACTATTACAGAAGAAATACCACTTTCAAATGCTTGTATATATCTACTTGCAGTTCTATTAGATGAGCTTCCACTTACATTCACTGCAGATACGTTTCCCCCAGAAACAGTCAAGGAAACATTAACACTTTCAGGTCCACTTGGTGCCATGTAGTCACCTACTGCAACATATGTTCCATCTTTGTATGTTTTACTCACGCTTCCACTAGAAGTAGTATTAGCTCCTATTACACTTTCATATGGACTAGTTGGAGAAGAAGGTTTTGTAGTATTTGACTGTGGTGCCTTAAATATAGTCATAAAGGAGCCTGTTATCCCTATACCAACTATTAATACAATGATAACGCCACCAATCAAAAGGGAGAAAACTACCTTTTTATCTTTCATGAAAAATATACTAACAATTAAGGATTAATATATACCTAATCCTTCATGAAGAGGAGATGAACAAAACTCACCATTCTTAATTTGTAGCTTGAGTAGTAATTGTTTGCATTGCGGCATCAAAACCCATTGCAGTTGCTGATGCTCCACTAATTTGTCCATCAACATATGCCTGATTAATTGTTTTTCCAACAACCGTTTGTGCCTCACCACTATTAATAAAATCTTGAATATAGCTATTTGAAGTTCTATTAGTACTACTTCCAGATACGCTCACAGACTTAATTACCCCACTTGAAAGAGAAACAGTAACAGAAATATTTTCTGTATGCCCTTCTATTCTATATGGGCCATTTGCAGTAAAAGTTCCACTTTTATACTTACTAACAACAGGTGCAAGTGTTGCTGTTGCTGAACTTTTACTTGTAACTGGCTTAACTGTAGCTGTACTAGATGAAGCACTAGATAGAGAAGAATATGAACTACTTATTGTACTAGATGAAAGTGAACTTATTGATGACGAACTAGAAGATGGCAAAGTAGAACTTGAAGTAGTTACAATATTACTTGCAACAGTTGTATTTGAATTATCTGGAGCACTAAACAATGTTAAGAATGCACCCGTTATACCAATTCCTACAACTACTACAAATATAAAGCCACCTATTACTAATGAGAAGATTAATTTTTTATCTTTCATAATTCAAATTAATAAAATTATTCTAAAGTATATATTATTACGATGAAGACGAGGTGAAAGTTACCAATATTACCAAGAAGTAGATAAGTTATCATTAATATTGGGGTGATCATCCGGAATTGCGTTCACTAGTATAGAATTATATTCACCTACTTTCTTCCAAAGATCTGACATCTTTACTTCTTCAACATCTATTAAGTATGAGATTAGTACTCTGTCTTTTGTGTATACTTTAGCATATGAAGGTTCTGGAGTATTTAAATAGGTATCTAATGTTTTTTTATAGCTTTCAGATCCATGGGCAATATATTCAGAGTATCCCTCTAGTAGCCAATTTGTTTGAATAGGATATCTTCCTATTCCAAGTTGATCATACTCTAGTGAATGCGTAATCTCATGTGCCATAAAGTATGTGAGAGTTCTATCTCCACCAACTTGTTTTCCAGATGGACCATAGAGTCTATTATTTGTTACATCTGCTTTCCTTAAAAATATACTTCCATTAAATGCTACATAATTTAATCCACCAACATTACTATTAATGTTAGTGAAATATCTCCACATAAGATCACTATTAGTTATATACAATTTAAACTCATCATCTCCATCGTAAACATAGGATTTTTGAATAAGAGAACTTACATCCTTAAGTATATTTGTCATAGCACCTTCATCGAATTTTTCATCCGAATATACCGTTATATTTTCATATGACTTACTGTATCTATAGAAAGGTTCAGGAAGGAAAAGGGTAAATAAGTAGAGAGCTCCAATTGCTAAAACACTTCCTAATACAATTAGGACTATTTTTAGTATTTTCTTAAGCATACAAGAGAAGAAGTATT
>Ga0194052_1000391_pt1 | contig 28485 bp, 19 predicted proteins | sample SepL226m_MetaG_FD_160117 | JGI IMG/M metagenome (GOLD analysis project Ga0194052, IMG submission 160117) | Anoxic zone freshwater microbial communities from boreal shield lake in IISD Experimental Lakes Area, Ontario, Canada - Sep2016-L227-6m | ecosystem: Environmental > Aquatic > Freshwater >...
CCTTTTTATTATTACAGGGTTTTCAGTTCCGGGAAATATTCCGGTTTGCCGGATTCATTGGATTTGTATATTTTCTCTAAAATCAATGAAACAACGTATGCTTCTTTTGGCTTTACGAATGGTTCTTTATCTTTAACGATAGCCTGAATCCATGCGTGGGCTTCGCGCTCTGCCGGGTCGCTGCCTACGCCTTCATAAAATGCAACTCCGCCAGCACCTAATTTAATGTTTTCGTCATACATGCGGCCGTATTTGTCGCCAACAATATGCAATCCGTCCCACATATCTAAACCTGCTTTGGTACCGCACAGGGTGCAGATGCCTTCACCAGCCTGGCGCATGTTGATTGCCCATGCTGATTCCAGGAAAACTGTAGCACCATTTTTAAACTTGATAAAACCGAATGCGGAATCTTCAACGGTAAAGTCTTTCGGATTCCATGAACCCCAGGGATTTGCCTGGCCTTTCAATTTGCCGATTTTCTTATAAGCAGTACCGACTACATATTCCGGTTCATAATTCTGGATAATCCACAGGGTAAGGTCAAGAGCGTGGGTTCCGATATCAATTAACGGACCACCGCCTTGTTCGAATTCATTTAAAAATACGCCCCATGTCGGTACAGCACGACGACGAATAGCATGTGCTTTTGCAAAATAGATGTCGCCTAAATCGCCGGCTTCGACAACGCTCTTTGCGTAAAGTGAATCGTCGCGCTGGCGGTTCTGGTAACCAATGGTCAGTTTTTTGCCGGTCTTAATGCTGGCTTCCAACATTTTGCGGGCACCTTCAGCGGTTTTATTCATCGGCTTTTCGCTCATTACATGGGCGCCAGACTCTAATGCTGCAACAGTGCATTCAGCATGGGTACGGTTAGGGGTACAAACATGCACAACATCTAACTTTTCTTTTACTAACATTTTCTGATAATCAGTGTAAACAGCAGCACCTTTAACGCCAAATTTCTCAGCAGCTTTCTCTGCTCTGCCATCTTCAACGATGTCGCAGAAAGCTACCATTTCAACTTCAGGCTGCTTAGCCAGGTTCGGCATATGTTTACCGTTTGCAATACCGCCGGTACCAATGATACCGACTCTTAATTTACTCTTTGCCATCTGGGCCTCCGAATGTTTTCGTTCATAGCGGTCTATCCGCTTTAATCTTTTCTATACTTCTACAATACATTATCTCTTCCTACTGAAAGTTTATATTTTTTTGAAAATTATCTGATTTTTTCGTATAAAGTGCATCAAACCCCGCAATATTCAAAAAAATAAACAAATTGCGGGGTAAAATACAACATTACCAGAAAATGATATGTTTAATTATGCTTTCAAATAATTTCTTTCAGCATTAATTCATCAATTGTCGTAACACCTTCAATAGCCTTGCGTATACCATCAGCTGCCATGGTATGCATCCCTTCTCTGATGGCAATTTTTTGTATTGCTTCATCAGGCATACCGGCGTTGAATGCTTCCCGTATTTTACGGGTAAATTCCAACAAGGCATAAACCCCGGTACGACCTCGATAACCGCTGCCATGACATTCGCTGCATCCTTCGCCGCGTGAAAATTCGACTTTCTCCGGCATTTTATATCCGCCTTCACCAGCCATCTTTCGCATTTCATCTATTTTATCCTGACTTACCGTAGTTTTCACCCGACAATTGCCGCAAATACGTCTGACCAGCCGTTGATTTATTATACCGGTCATAGATTCACTAATCAGGTGCCTTTCCATCCCAAAGTCATTAAGCATTTTTATTCCCTGCAAACAACTTCCGACCCCCAATACAGATATCATCAAATGTCCTGTTAAGGCACATTGAGAAGTTAATAATGCAGTATCACGATCGCGTATTTCTGATACTACAATAACATCAGGGTCATGCCGCATAATAGCGCGTAATGCGACTGGAATAGTAAATCCTACCCGCATATTAACTGATACATGGGTAACATTTTCCAATTCATACATGACTGGATCCTCTATTGCTATTGTATTAATAGAAGGACTGGTAATTTCACGCAAAGCAGCATACAAAACAGTTACTTTTCCAGAACCGGTTGGGCCAGTGAACAGTACAGTACCATAAGGAGATTTCATCCATCTTCGTAATCGCTGCATATCATCATCCTGAATTTGAACATCTTCCAGTTTCATTAATGGCAATCCCTGCAATGTTCTGCGCGCAGTCATGCTCTCACCATAAATAGTCGGAATGAAACTGGCTGAAAAATCAAAAGTGTCATCATTATGCTTGGCGCTAAATCTTCCATCCTGCGGCAATTGTTTCTCTTCAATACTGCAGTCAACCATAGCTTTGAATCGGCTGATTACAGCGACTGCAGTTGCGGCGGGAATAGTGCAGATTTCCCTTAAAACACCATCAACTCTTTCCTTTACAGACATTACCTTTTTACCGGGCATTAAATGTATGTCACTGGAATTCATCTGGATAGAAATTAATATCAGATTGCTGATGAAATAATTGACTTTCTCCTGCGCGTTGGCATTTACATCTATAGGGTCTATTACTATTTGCAATTTTGACGCTGCCTCATTTATAGCAGTTGTCAAGGAGTCAACATCTTCTATATTCACAGATTCTATTGCAATCTGTTCACTATCACGATGCAGGTATTGCCGTAAATCATTCTGTAAAAATCGCCATTGTCTGCCGACTTTGCGACCGCGAATGGCATTGTTTTCAAGCATTCTATACAACGTAGATTTGCTGACACACAAATATTCAGCGGCTTCCTCTAAAGTCAGCAACTCTTGTTCTTCAGCAATGCCATTTTTCAGTTTTTCATTATTTGTATTCATCTTAATTACCCCCCCGTTTTATTAACCTTTATATATCTTATACCCTGTTTTTTATGTTGTAAATAGTTATCACGAGTAATATTGAAAGTTAATGAATAGTGAGTTGTTGTGATAATATGGTGATTAGCAATGATGAAATAATATTTGATTATTGCTTTCCTACGGTAGCGATTAGCTTTTTAATAAAATAATGGTATAATAGTGCAATATTTTATTGGGATGGTGATGATGGAGAAAAAAGAGCTTATAAGGCGACTGTTTCTTTCTATTTTATTTGGTTTGGCAGGCTTTTTTGTTACTGTTTATCTTTCGATATCCTTCAAAATACATGGTGTAACAATTTCATTTGATTGGGGTGCAATTTTACCGTTATTAATTGCACTCGCTTATGGTCCCGCCTTTGGGTTAGTGACAGGTGTAATTGGCCTATCATCATTTTACCCCTTTTTAATTTGGTCAAATAATGGGTATGCCAATGTACTTACTGTTATAAACTACATAATTTTCTTTGTATGGCATGGCTACATGTCAAAATCAAATACTATTGCCCCTTCGCGCTACAAACATCCGATTATAGCCCAAATACCTTATGCTTTTTACTATAGTATTTCATTGTATTTTTTATATCCAATACTATTTAGTTTTAACCCTCCTCCCTGGAATACTGAAACTATAAAAAGTATGAATAACGGCGTTTTATTGAGCATCATTTACAAATCAACATTTGTGATGATGATGAATGTCATCATCGCCAGCAGTTTATTGCGAATCACTTCGATACGTCAATTTTTGCATCTACCATTCAAAGATGAGTCGCGTTTCAATGGCCGCATATTGCTGGCATCATTAGCAACATCAATTATACTTTGGTTTGTATATATTCTCATCAGCAATTCATTGGATAACAATGCTGGTACAAACTTTATTAATTTATCTGACAGCCATGAAGTAGTAACTTTATTAGTTTTCATAATATTTGGTTTCATAACTGGCACAGTAATATCTCATTATGCCGAAATAGAATTACATAATTCAAATGAATTAGCAGATAAAAATGCGGCAATTCAAAAAATGGCAAATGAGTTAGATTTAAAAGTAAGAAAAAGGACAACTGAATTATCGGAATTAAATGAAAAATTAACTGTAAGTTTAAAGGAACGGGAAGAGTTTTCCTTGAAATTAAGAGAATTAAACGCCCATTTGGAAGCTACATTGAACGCATTGCCAGATTTAATGTTTGACATTGATGATGACGGTGTAATTTATGATTATAGAGCACCTTCACCAGAACATTTATATGCCTCGCCAGCTAATTTTTTGGGGAAGAAGGTTTCAGATTTTTTACCGGCAGATGTCTGTGATATCATTACAAAAGCAACTTTGACTGCTCAACGCGATGGCTTATGTTTTGGTGTTGTCTACTCATTAACGATTGAAGGTGAAACACATTGATATGAATTGTCTATAGCGAAAAAAGAACAAATAACTGGTAATAAAGATAGATTTGTAGCATTAGCACATGATATTACATATAGAAGAAAAACAGAAGAAGAATTGCGTCTACGTTCTGAGGAATTGGAAGCATTTAATCGTATTATGCTTGATCGAGAAATGCGGGTAATAGACTTGAAAGAAGAAATTAATATACTCTGCGAGCAGTTAGGCAAAGCATTGCCATATCCGCAAGATTGGAAAGAAAAAAATAAAAATGAATAAATGGGACAAAAAATTTCCAGTTGAATTACGCATAAGTTTATCATATTTTATGATAGCTGTTTGCTGGATATATTTCTCTGACCAGTGGGCAGCGTCTATATCACCGACACCTCAAGCTTTAACAATTATATCAACATATAAGGGATGGTTTTATGTAGCAGTAACCGCATTATTGCTGTATTTCTCGCTGCATAAAATATTTAAAGCTAAAAACGAAGTACAGGATAAACTGGTAGAAAGTGAATCAATGTTTCGCAATATCAGCATGAACCAGCCCGGGATTGTCTTTCAATATCGTCTTGATGATACAGATACCGGACATTTCAGTTTTATCAGCGAAGGCGCACGTAAAATGCTTTGTATAGACGAAGATGTTGATTTAAAATCAATTTCTTTATTAAACCATCTTCATCCTGACGATATAGAATCATTGCAATCAGAGATACTTGATGCTAAAGGCAATAATCGCGGATGGCAATTTGAAGGAAGGTTTCTACGGGACGACGGATCAATTCGATATTTTGACAGCCGTACTCATCTGCACATAATTGACGATGAATATATTTTCGACGGTATAATTTTAGATGTTACCGACCGTAAAATAGCAGAACAATCATTAATTGCCGCTTTTGATGAACAGCAAATGATTCTGGAAGCCTCGCCGATGCCAATTGCGATTTGGGATTATAACGGTAAACTTGATTACATAAATAGTCAATTCAACGCTGTATTGGGATATACTATGGATGATATTCCTGATGCAAAGAACTGGTATAAGAAAGTATATCCTGATAGTCATTACCGCCTGGAAATGAAAAAAATATGGCATAACGAAATTATTCGAGCCATGAAATCAGATGGCATATTAAAAAGATTTGAAACCAGGATAGTTTGTGCTGACGGCAGCAAAAAAGATGTCATACTCTTCTCTTCAATAATTCATCATAAAGTATTCACTATTATCAATGATATTACCGAAATGAAAGCGATTGAATTAGAAATTAATAAACATCGCGAACATTTATTGGATTTAGTAAAAGAACGCACCACTGAATTGGAAAAATCGCGGGTTGCCGCATTAAGTTTAATGCAGGATGCGGTAATGCAAAGAGAACAAACCGAAAAAGCACTGCATGAAAGTGAAATAATGCATGAAGCTTTACGTGAAAGTGAAGAAAAACTTAAAATTATTTTTGAAAACTCGCCATTAGCAATTATGCACCTTGATAAAAATGGCAAGGTAGACCATGTAAACAGTAAAATTAAGAGTATTATAGGAGCCACCCCGGACCAATTAATCGGTAAAAATCTATTTGATGATGAATTGGCGTCCGCGATTTTTCCATCTTTGCATGATGCGATCAGTGGTAATGATTGTATGTATGAAGGTGTATTTAATAACTCAAATCAAGAGATTATATATCTGCGGATACTTATGAATCCTACTAACCCTGCAAATCCGCCATCAGATATAATATTGACTATTGAAGATATCACCGACAGAACTAAATTTGAAAATGATTTGCGCATAGCAAGAGACGCCGCAGAATCAGCTAACCGGGCAAAAAGCACTTTCCTGGCGAACATGTCGCATGAGATACGAACTCCAATGAATGCAATTCTCGGTTACGCTCAGCTATTAAGAAGAGATGCATCTCTTACCAAACTGCAGCATGAATACCTGACTACCATAAACCGCAGCAGTGAACACCTGCTGTCGCTTATCAATGATGTTCTGGAAATGTCAAAAATTGAGGCGGGACGAATTACCATAAACAACACTTTATTTGATATTTCAAGAATGATTGCTGATATTGATATGATGTTCAAAGTTAAAGCAAATGAAAAGGGAAACACACTGGAAGTTAATTATAACTCAAACATTCCTTCTATCATAAAAGCAGATGCCGGCAAGGTTCGCCAGGTATTAATTAATATGTTATCAAACGCTGTTAAATTCACTGAGAATGGAAATATTAATGTTGATATTGTATATAATCAAACTGAAGATTTAAAGCATTTATTTAAAATCAACGTGACTGACACCGGTGCAGGCATATCATTAGAAGAAAGAGACGCAGTATTCGGTGAATTTGAACAGACTGAATCCGGCCGCAGGCAAATGGAAGGAACAGGATTGGGTATGCCAATAAGCCGTGCATTTGCCCGTCTGATGAATGGTGATTTATATATTGTTAATAGCGAAAAAAATAAAGGCACTACCTTTTGTTTTGAGTTTACAGCCGAATCCGCTGATACTGATCAAATAGCGAAAAAGAGCGACCGGCAGCGCAATATTGACCGAATCAGCAAATCTTCCGGCGAAAAGAGAGTTTTGATAGTTGACGACGATTTAGATAGCCGCGAAGTATTAAAGAGTCTTTTATTACAAGTCGGGTTTAATGTATCTACTGCTGCCGATGGTACACCAGCCTTGATATTATATAAAGGTACAATGTTTGATCTGGTAATTTTAGATCGAAGAATGCCGGGATTATCAGGATTGCAACTCGCGAAAATGATGAAAAATATCCATGATGTACCCATATTAATGTTGACTGCGTCAGTAATTGATGCTGATTACGAACTCAACAAAAATGAAGTGTTGGATGAATATATAAATAAACCGTACAAAGATAATGATCTGTTGGAAAAAATCAAGGAATTAATGAAGATAGAATATACATATAGAGAAGAAAATGCTGATGATGCGGTGACGGTATCAACTAAAATATCCGATAATAGTGCAAAGGGAATAAGCATAGATATCTTGCAGAATTTACTGCAGCGAATTGAGCTGGGTGACTTTGCCAGCATAAAAGAAATATTAAATGAATTGCCGGCAGAAAATGAAGAATTTCGCGTGCATATATTATATCATGTTAAAAATTATGAAAGTGAACAAATTATTTCACTTTTAACGCAAGCTATCAAATTAAATTCCAAAAAAGATGGAAAATAAGGTTAAGACAACTGTTAGGAGCGCATAATATACTGATGGATATTCCTATAGAAAACTTATCAAAAGAAATCAAAATTATCGTTGTAGACGACATGCCGGCAAACTTATTATTGCTGGAGGAAATGTTGCGTGCTTATGGTTATCGCATTTATGCTTTTAACAGTGGCAGAAGGGCATTGGATGCGGTAGAAAAAATAAACCCGGACCTTATATTGCTTGACGTATCAATGCCTGGTATGGATGGATATGAAGTTTGTGCCGAATTGAAAGCAGACATTAACCTGCACGATATCCCGGTAATTTTTGTAAGCGCACTGAATGAAACAGTCGATAAAGTGAAAGGTTTTAACGTTGGCGGCGTTGATTATATTACCAAGCCATTCCAGATAGACGAAGTAAATGCCCGGGTTAAGGCACACCTTACATTGCGTTTTCAACAGCAGGAACTGCAAAAAAGTTATCTTCGTTTGCGCGACCTGGAAGAGATGCGCGAAAATTTAGTTAATATGATTGTGCATGATATGCGCTCACCACTTTTCGGCATTCTGGGAATGTTGGATCTGATGAAAGAAGCATTTACTAAAAGACCAGAAAAATGTATGGGTTATTTAGAATCGACACTGGCAACAACCCATGAACTGACAGAAATGGTAAACTCATTGCTGGATATCAGCAGGCTGGAAGAAGGAAAAATGCCCATAAATGTCAGCCAGTGCAATATTGAATATTTAATCCAGCAAGCGACAAAACTGCTAAGCATTGAACATACAGATATTGACTTAAAGATTGAAATGATGACAGACAAGCCAGAAATTCATTGCGATAGCGGGCTGATTCGCCGGGTGCTGCAAAATCTACTGAGTAATGCTGTCAAATTCAGCCAGATGGGCGGTAAGATAATCGTTAGAGTAGAACGGCCGGATGATTATATTCGTGTTTCAATAATAGACAACGGACCAGGAATACCGGCAGAATATCATACGAAAATATTTGAGAAATTTGGTCAGGTTAATTCGCGTACGAATAATCGCAAATATTCCACCGGATTAGGACTTGCATTCTGCAAATTAGTTATCCAAAGCCATCAAGGCGAAATTGGCGTATACAGTGTGCCGGACGAAGGAAGCAACTTCTGGTTTACTCTGAATGATAAATATAACACTATTGGGGTTTCAGAGATTTAAGTGTTCAGTGTTCAGTGTTCAGTTTTCAGTGTTCAGTTTTTAGTTTTCAGTGTTCAGTTTTTCTTTTTTTGATGCCATATCAATAACAGAACTTCAGCATATTAAAATATACAGCAGGAAAAGCCGCAATTTGTTATAATATATCGGCAACAATTCCCAATTAACGAGGTTTCACACAAATGACTATTAAATTCGGCACCGACGGTTGGCGCGGAATAATTGATGATGACTTTACTGATGATAATGTGCGAATAGTAGCGCGGGCACTGGCAGTTTATCTGCAAAAAGACAAACCTGCGGGCAGCGGTGTAATGGTAGGGTATGATAACCGCCGTAAAGCGGAAGATTTTGCCCGTATTTCTGCCGAAGAACTTTCAAAAGCCGGCTTTGCTGTAACATTGTCTGATGTCGCGATTTCATCTCCGGCATTGGCATTTGCCGTGAAGCATAACGGCAGAATGGGCGGAATAATGATTACCGCCAGCCACAACCCGCCGACTTTTAATGGTTTCAAGTTTAAAGCTAATTATGGCGGCAGCGGTATGCCGGAAATAATGTCGAAAATCGAGTCCTACCTCGGTGAAAATCCTGTACCGGGCAACGGATCAATTGTTACTGCGGATATAACTTCTGATTATTTAAATCATTTAGCGACCCTTGTAGATATCAATCTGATAAAATCCGCCGGTTGGCGCGTGGTTGTCGATTGCATGCATGGCAGCGGTATCGGTTATTTAGAGAAATTATTGGCGGGTGGGAAAACAGAAGTTATTTCTATCAGAAGTACTCGCGATCTTAATTTTGGCGGCATCAATCCAGAACCAATCGCAAAAAACCTGCAGGCGCTATTTGACGCAGTAAAAGTCAATGGCGCATTTGCAGGTATCGCACTTGATGGCGACGCGGATAGAATCGGTGCCGCAGACGAAAATGGCAATATGGTGGACAGTCATCGCATATTTGCCGTGGCATTGCTGCATTTGGTTGAAAAACGCGGTTGGCGCGGTCCGGTTGTAAAAACCGTCAGCACCACCAGCATGATAGATATTCTGTGCAAACAGCTTGATTTGCCATATTCTGTAACACCAATCGGTTTCAAATATATCTGCGAGAAAATGCTGCAAGAAGATGTATTAATCGGCGGTGAGGAAAGCGGCGGTATCGGAATTCGCGGACACCTGCCCGAACGCGACGGTGTGCTGATGGGCCTGCTGTTAATGGAAGCCATGGCGCAAAGCGGCAAAAAACTGGGTGAATTGGTTAATGACGTTTACACGCGATGTGGTTTCCACGCATACAACCGCATTGATATGCACCCGAATGTTGCCGATATGCCGACAATTCGCGATCGCATAACAAATGCGAATAATAGCGAACTGGCAGGCAGAAAAATAGAGAGCATCGACAAGAAAGACGGAACAAAATTCTACTTTGCCGACGGTGCCTGGCTGCTGTTGCGGCCAAGTGGTACCGAACCGGTAGTAAGGGTTTATGCCGAAGCAGAATCTGATGAAGCGGTAGAAATATTGCTTCACGCCGGCGAAAATTTAATTAATGGAGGCAAATAATATGGAACTGACAAGCAAACAAAAAAAGCACCTGCGCAGCCTGGGACAAACCCTGGAACCGATAATGCACATCGGCAAAGATGGCGTCAGCGAAGAATGTATCGCCGCAACCGAAGAAACATTTAACCGCCGCGAACTCATCAAAGTGCGGGTATTGAAAAACTCCCCGGATGATACCGCGGATATCGCCGCCGAACTGGCAGAAGCAACCAATAGTAATATGATAAGCAAAGTAGGATTCACATTTCTGTTGTATAAACCAAATGTTACTTTGAAAGAACAGATAAAATTGCCGTAAAGTGGTCTAACATAGTTTAAAATTTAAGGACAGGTTTTACGCCTGTCCTTTTATATTTCTGATAAATGTTTACTTTTAATGTTGACCTCGTTAGGGGTCAAAATCGTAATAAATTTGAAGATGAGTATAAGAGTAAGGTGTAAACCTTTAAGCAATAAGATTTTATATTTCTGCAACTACTTTTCAAGCATTTCTGTATAATAGTTACGAGGTAAAACGATGAGATATCTGTTGATATTGTTTTCTTTACTATTAGTAATAACTTCATTCGCGGCTGCACCTGTCGCCGGTTTTCAGGTTGATTCTTACTTGGACACCTGGCATGACGCGAAACGCGACCGTGATGTACCGGTGAAGATATATTATCCGACTGACAAGAATGCGACTTGTGCTGTGATTATATTTTCTCATGGATTAGGCGGTTCCAGAGATGGCTACGAATACCTGGGCAAAGAATGGGCATCACGCGGTTACATATCTGTTCATCTCACCCACATTGGCAGCGATACTTCTGTCTGGAAAGGAAAAAAGCTGCTGGAAATCAAACCTGCAATGGATAAGGCCGCAGTAAACCCGACAAACGCCATTAATCGCCCGCTTGATATTACATTCGCCATTGATACTTTATTTAAAATAAATCGTGGAGAAATTAAGGGAATATTACGGGGAAGAATCGATGAATCAAAAATCGGAGTTGCCGGGCATTCTTTCGGGTCATTTACCGCACTTGCTGCGGCAGGAATAAAACTTGCCGGCAGAAAATCCTTCGGAGATGACCGCGTTAAAGCAGTCATTGCCATGTCTTCACCGGTAACAGGAACCAAGGATCAGTGGGATGACGTTTATGGTAATGTAAAAATACCGGTAATGCACATGACCGGAACGAAAGATTCCAGCAATATTGGAAAAGGTACAAAAGCGGAAGACCGCCGTATTCCTTATGACCATATAAAAGGTGTGGACCAATACCTGATAACCTTCATCGGCGGCGATCACATGATATTCAGCGGCCGCAAAGCTGGCGACCCCACCCGCGAAGACGCAAAATATCAGCAATACATCAAATCAGCCAGCGATCTGTATTGGGACGCGTATTTAATGGGAAACGCAGACGCGATGAAGAAACTGAAAAATGGCAGCCTGGAAAAATCGTTGAAGGGTATTGCGAATTTTGAAATGAAGAGTTAATGTTATACAAGAAACGCCGCACATTATTAGTGCGGCGTTTTATATTCATCCTGCCTATCCTGCCCATCCATGTTAATTATTATTTTATCTTCGCAACAAACTCGTCGATGTCTGACGGTTTCATGCCTAATTCTTCTGGACTTGCTAATCTTCCCAATACAGCGGATGCGGCGGCGATTGCCGGGTTGCTCAGATAGACTTCACTCTTCGAATGACCCATGCGGCCGACGAAGTTGCGGTTGGTAGTAGCTACCGCGCGTTCGCCATCTGCCAGTACGCCCATGTGACCGCCAAGGCATGGCCCGCAGGTCGGTGTGCTGACAGCAGCGTTACAGTCGATAAATATCTCGAACAAACCTTCGTCCATTGCCTGCTTCCAGATAATCTGAGTGGTGGGCAGTACAATAAGGCGCACATCAGGATGAACCTTTCTGCCTTTCAAAATCGCGGCAGCAATGCGCAAGTCATCGATATGACCATTAGTGCAGGAACCGATGATAGACTGGTCAATGGTAACATTCAATGCGATAGCTTCGCTGATAGTCTTGGTATTGCTGGGCAGGAACGGGAAGGCGATTTGCGGTTCAATGTTGGCGCAATCCCATTCAAATGTTTCAACATATTTCGCATCCGCGTCGCTGGCATAGAATTTATACGGACGTTTTGCCCTGCCTTCTACATACGCACGGGTGATTTCGTCAGGTGCGATAATGCCGTTCTTGCCGCCGGCTTCGATAGCCATATTACACATTGAGAAACGGTCATCAATTGGCAATGATTTAATGGTATCGCCGCAGAACTCCATAGCGCGGTAACGTGCGCCGTCTACACCGATTTTGCCGATAGTATATAAAATCAGGTCTTTGCCGGCTACCCAACTCTGGCGTTTGCCGTTAAAGATAAAACGCATTGTTTCCGGCACTCTAAACCATGTCTCGCCCAATGCCATCGCGGCTGCCAGGTCGGTTGAACCAACACCGGTAGAGAATGCGCCTAACGCGCCATAAGTACAGGTGTGGCTGTCTGCGCCGATGATACAATCACCGGGCACTACCAGTCCCTGCTCGGGCAATAACGCGTGTTCAACACCCATGCGGCCAACTTCAAAATGGTTTTCGATATCGTGGGTCTTTGCGAAGTTGCGCATCTGGCGGGTTAATTGCGCTGATTTAATATCTTTGTTAGGCGCAGAATGATCGGGGATCAAGCCAACGCGCGCTTTGTCATAAACGCAGCAAGCACCCATCTTTTCAAATTCATTTATAGCAATTGGAGCAGTAATGTCATTGCCCAGTACAAAGTCTAATTTGCAGCGGACAAACTGCCCGGGTTGTACTTCATCTAAACCGGCATGCGAAGCCAGAATCTTCTCAGTTATATTCATACCCATAATATATTTCTCCCGCCCGCAGAGTTATTTTACACGGGCAAGTAAATAATACCGAATTCAGGGTTATATCGTCAAAGAAATTGACAATTGACGATTGACAATTGACAATTATTTACTCTATTTTATATCAATAAACGGGTGGATAATATAAAAAGCCTATTGACACCAATGAGACAATCCTCATAATCATTAATTGTCCATTGTCCATTGTCCATTGTCCATTGTCAATTGTCAATTGTCAATTCTCACTCATCGCCCACCAGGTATGTTTTTCCGGGTTTTGCTACTTCTACCGTTCGTTTTAATTCTGCCAGTTTATCTGCCAGCACTTGCGAGGCGGCGGGTTCACCGTGGTTCAGCACTATTCTGCCGGGATTTGTCGTTGCCAGCCAATTCATCAGTGCTGGCTGGTCGGCGTGGGCGCTGAATCCGTTGATGGTATTTATCCGCGCCTTTACCATTATCGGTTCATGGTCAATATTAACAGTTGTTGCGCCGTCTACTATCTTGCGTCCCAGAGTTCCCTGTGCCTGGAACCCGATGAATATTACAGCACAGTTATCGCGCCATAAATTATATTTAAGGTGATGAACTACCCGACCGGCCTGGCACATACCGGCGCCGGCGATAATTATCGCGCCATTTACTCCGTTAATCGACCTTGATTCCTCGGTGGATTGGGTGGTGATCAACCCATCAAATTTAAACGGGTCTTTATGCTGTGCAAAAACTGCCCGGGTGGCATCGTCAAGGTCCTGCGAATGATGCTGATAAACTTTGGTTATATTGATGGCCAGCGGACTATCCAAATATACCGGGGTCAAAGGTATTTCGCCATTTTTGCGCAGTGTCCGCAGGTGAAACAAAATGTCCTGGGTGCGTTCCATGGCAAAGGCCGGGATAATCACGTTACCCCCCTTCCCAATCGCCCAGTTTATCGATTCTTTCAGTTCTGCAACTGATTCTGCCTCGCTGCGGTGGGTTCTGTCGCCATAGGTTGATTCGCAAAATACCAGGTCTACCGGCGGCGGCGGGGTCGGGTCGGGCACTACATTCCTGCCCGGGGTGCCAACGTCGCCACTGAACAACACCGATTTCCCGCCGCGCCGAAACTCGATGCTGGCGGAACCCAATATATGCCCGGACTGGTGATATACCGCTTCCAGGCCATAACCAAGGTCGAGAACCTTATTATAAGGCTGCAACTGAAAATATCGCATCAAATGCAAAACATCCTGCTCATCATACAATGGCTGTTCTACAAATTGCCCACTGCGCTGGCCGCGCCGATGACGACGCCGAAAATCTTCGCCTTGTACCTTGGCACTGTCCAGCAATATAAAATTGGCAAGATCGCAAGTCGATGAAGTCGAATAAACCGGGCCGCGAAATCCCTGTACGTGAAGGTAAGGCAAGCGACCGCAATGGTCAAGATGGGCATGGGTAAGAAAAACAGCGTCAATATCGCCAGGTTCAAAGTCAAACTTTAAATTCCTGCCATCATCATCATGATGGCCCTGGAACAAACCGCAGTCAATCAAATACCTGCGATGACCAGTCTCCATCAAAAACGAAGAACCGGTAACCTCGCCGGTAGCGCCAACAGGACGAATAAACATATCAACTCTCCCTATTAATAAACTGTATGAGTTATTCCATTATTTGGTGGGATGTAAACCTATAGCAGCTTGATGAAACAATATTACATTTTAAATAACAAAAACATTTCCATTACCAGCCAGCAACGCTCTCACCCTCATACACATATTAGCAATGCAGCTTCGACCTCGGATGGGGTCGGATATAATTATACCATTTTAATGACTTTTGAACGGTATTGAGTCTATCCCCGAATTACCGTTTTTTCCATCCATCGACTTGCTGAAGAGCTTCTGCCACCATAGCATCGACATCAGTACCCTTTACGATGACGACCGCAGGGTGTGTTCCCATAGCGGCAGTACTGTCAACGTCAAAAATACCATCAAGAAGAGGTAGCGCATCGTCACCTTTCTTTTTCTAAACATTTTATTCTCCCAACCCCCATCGCAATGTATTGGAGGGTACTTTCATAAAATATGGATGGAAGGTAAGGCCGTTGTCTTTAGTAGCACTGCGTCCGACGCCCCGTTTTATGCCCTGGGCATAGAATTGGAAGGCAAGGTTGAATTGCGCACCTGGTTTTGGGGTGAACTTAGCTAACTCTGACCAAGGGATCGCTGATTCGTAGATAGTGAAGTCGCCATCGCGTTTCACCACTGTTTTGCTGCCTTTGGGTTCCAATGGGGCTATTGCCGGGTCGATAGGTTTTGTGCATCGCGGCAGGTCATGGATGCGCGGCATACCAGGCACATATTGCCGCCAACATTCCGCGCCGCCGTCCGTTGTGGCGTAAAGTGCATACTCATAATCTGTATCAGGTGTAGCGACAAAGCCGGCCGGCACCGGGTGGACCGGCGTCAGTGTTGGGTCGCCAACACCAAAGCCGAAACCGAGTTGCAGGCTGTCGCCAAGTGCAGGCATCACCTTACCATCCCATGGATTTCCAATCCATGTATATGACAGCACTCCGGTGCCGAAGAAATCATCATCCTTACGCGTGGATTGTCGCATAATTGGTTCAAACTTTGGGGTGCGCACACGGGCGGCGATGTAGAAATTCTGGTCGTCCCATTTGGTACGGACTTCAGCTACCGCGCCGGCACCATCTACCGTTTTCAGCTCATCAAGTTTATGGATATACCAGGTGGCAAAAGTAGTATCCAGCTTTTGCGCCGCGCCAGCCACGATGATGGGCAGAGTGTCTTGCCAATCGTCCAACTTGCCGTCGATAGTCGGCGTGCCGCGAGTAGCGTATGCCACATGCACGACTTCGTTGCATGCCGCCTTGCCCTGCAGACTATCAAAACTTACCGCGACACGGTAGCCGTTGCCTTCATTAGGGGTACAGCTTCCAAGGAGCGCGGGGATAATGATTCGTTCGCCCGGCTTAAGCGACACCGGATAACTATCCTTGGCAAGCGTCAGACCATCTGCTGTCTTAATCGTTACAACGCCTTTCACCGGCATGGTTAATACGTTATGAATGGTTATTGGCAAGGGCATACCTGCCTGCAACGGTGCGATGAAGTCATTGAGCAACAGTTCCACAGGTGTTACACCGGTCATAATGCCTTTGGCCAGACGCTTCTCGACTTCAGCAGCATCCTTGCCGGGAATTTGCAGCCAGACCACTTCTTTGTTTAACGGCAGCGTCAGTTTACCTTTTACCGTGGCAATAGGGTTGCCAAAGACATCGAATGCCAGCAGCTTCTTGTCCTTATTCGGGATGACAAAGAAACCGTCGACGGTAATCTGCTTATACATCGGATCAAAATCCGTTTCCGTACCCTTTCCGTTGCCGGTGAGCATGAAGGTAGCGTCCTTGCCTTTACCGAATTGAAAGACCCACGGTAATCTATCAGTGAAGACTACACGCTCGAATGATCTTTCACCGATGAAATGAAGTGCGGCAGAAAGTCCGCTGGCTACAGGGGTCGGTTGCCAGGGCATGCCATGATTCCATGTCATATATTCGTTGTGGTTTGGTGTCACCTTCCACTGCCCGGCCGCCATGAACTGGGCGATGACGGTGGCTTCGGCGTTCTCCGAGTGACCCAGCCAGGTCTCGGATTCGATGCTGGGCAGATTGCCGTGCGACTTGCCCCATTGCGGACCGAAACAGCAGGAGGGCAGGACATAATGGTCGGTCAGGATGTCGAAGTATTGCAGCCATGGGTCGGTACCGTTGCCGAAGAATTTGTCCATAGTGTTCATAATGCTCGACGCGCCGCCAATCATGATGTGCGGCTTTCCAGTGACCGGGTCGTTGGGCGACGCTTTCTTTGCCTGCTCGTAGATGATCTTATAGGTATCTTGATAGCGTTTGGCGTCGGATTTCCATCCGCTGATGCCGCCGCCTTCCCAAGGTTCATTTTGCCAGTCGATAATCTGCAATGGGCCTTCACCGTTGCGGTTATAGCGTTTGATGCACTCATATACCCACTTGCCGAATTGTTCGTCATATTGTGGAGCGTGAATGCGGTTATAGGCTTTTTCGCATTCCGGCGGGATGGTTTCCAACGGAGACCCGTAGAAATTAGAAACGATTGCCATGTGGTAGTCTTCGGCGATTTTCATGTCAGCATCGCACCGGCTCCAATCAAAAGGCTTATTCAGTTTGTCCTGTGCCTGGTACCAGTTCGGGTTCGAGTCAGTGCGCAGCCAACGAATACCCATGCGGGAAAACGCCGGGATAGCCCGCCAATCCTGCACGCACATCAGCACCGGAGAGTTTCTCACGGGTGTGTCGGGGTGGGCGAAGCTGCGCATGACGGTGCCGGCAATCTGCCGTCCCAATGGTCCGCTGTCCACTATCAGAGCGTAGACGCCGTTGCGTGACGCCGTCAGCGTGAGCGGTAATGTAGTAGCGCCAGGTTTCAGCGCGGCTATTGGCAACGTTACCTTCTCGGGTGCGCCCAGCAGGCGAATATAGGCAGTCAACGACGCTTGTCCGGTGCCGCCGGGTATTACGTCCAGACCGATCTGCTGAACTTCCAGCGCGAAGGCACCTGTCAGGTCTGCTTTGCCGGTATTAGCGAAGGTAATCTCTACATCCATCGGCTGACCTTGATAAAATATGGCACCGGTCTGCGCAGTTTTCGTCAGCGTCGTATTCCAACCCTTCGTTCCGTCTTTGTCTAATTTAAGCACTTCAAAGTGCTGTGGGCGGTCAAAAAAGTTGGCATGAGCCGGTATACACAGTATTAATATCACCATAAACATGGTTGTTAGTGTGAAAAGCGTATAAATATTACGTGGTCGTATGATCATCGAGGTGTCTCCTTAGAATATATGATTCATGTGCCTTGTTTCAGCTTTTCGGGAACGCGACATCGACAGATTAAGGACTGTAGGCGCAGTTAATCAACAGATTGACTATTTTAGGGTACGTACCCAATGGATATTATGACAATGGATTTTGAGAAAAGTTGTAGAAGTTTCGAAGTTTTTTATTTACTTTTGAAATAAAAAGAGGCAGCTATGATTAGGGAAATCTACTTTTTTTTAGTACAATAGTTCCACTTTGCCAGTATTTGCTATTGTTAGCAGTGCTAATTGCAACGATGCAATAAAGGCACATGAAGTTTGCGCTGCAAGCCTTCGCCGATGAACTTGCCGCTGGCAATGGACAATTGACAATTGTCAATTGACAATTGTCAATTATTTCATAAATTTCCCAATTATCTCATTGACAAATTCTCCTTAAAAAAATATAATTTTAGTTAAATCGATATAGCATTTAGCATCTCGAAAAATTAAAGGAGGTTAATATGCAAACCAATAAATCACGTAAAGGGTTTACCCTTATCGAACTGTTGGTAGTAATTGCCATTATAGCAATCCTCGCCGCCATTTTGTTCCCTGTATTTGCCCGCGCGAGAGAAAAAGCACGACAGACTACCTGTACCAGCAATCAACGACAGATTGCGGCAACGATGCAGATGTATGTGCAGGATCACGATGAAACCTTGCCTTCCACTACATCAGTATGGACCGGAACCAGCCTTGATTCCGGTGTGTTGGTTTGCCCGACAAAAGGGAAATCAACCCCCAATGGTTATGGTTACAATAGTTATATAGCCGGTCAATCGCTGGGTGATTTCGCATCCCCTGCAGATACCTTGGCCATTGCCGACGGCGTTGGCGACAATAACTTGCTGACTATACAGTCTGACGTCGATTTTCGCCATAGCGGTTCAATGGTTGCCGCCTATCTGGATGGCCACGTCAACACTGTAAAATCCGATAATTGCGGCGCATTTGCCACGCCTACAACAGATTTAATGACTGGACTGGTAAGCGGTCAAACCTTGCTGGATGGATTGAATGGCTGGACACGAACCTGCAACCGCACACCGGCAGCAGTTGATGCTACCGATTATAAAATTTCCATGTCCGGTGCCGAAGGACAGCCATCGCCAAGCCTGGACTTTTATTCAGCCACCTATGGTCAGGGAGATACCTATCGGGACCTGAGCAACAACACCGGCGTACGCCAATGGCAATTATCCGGTTCAATTAAATTCGTCCAGCCGGCTTTAGCGCAAGGTGTCGGCAGCGAGGCCAACTTCGCATTTTATGTCGATGATGGTACAAAAAATATCATCAGCTTCAATCGCGGTGCAGGCTATACTAATCCCACCCCGCCATGGTTTACCATCGACGGTACCGATGTCGTATCAATGTATACCACCGCCAATAGTTGGCAGCCATTCAAATTTACTGTTTATGCAGGAAAAGTTCTCTGTGAATATGCCGGTAGGGTAATGGTGCTGCCATTAGCGGATACCACCTGTTCATGGGCTTCACCAAAACGACTTCATATTTATATGCGCGCCTATGGTACCCAGCATATCTACATGGACAACCTTAAATTTGGCATGGACACTGTTATACAAAATCCTAAATGCGCATATTGCGGCAAGACTATCTCCCGCGGATGGGCATTCTGCGCCTATTGCGGCCATACACTGCCATAAACTTCGTATAATTTAAAATCTCTTCGACAGTTTCATTAAGCAGCATACAGTTATTGAAACTGTCGAAGTTCCTTATATGAGAGTCATATATTATTTTATATTCCTTCATTAAGGTTTTATTAAATTACTCATATCTCATTATATTCATGAGCGAACGTTCACTCGGAGATTTAGCGAATCCATCAAAATGCCTTGCGACAGCAGATAGTAAAGGGGTGAATGGTATCTTAAGCACATACAACGATGTTGATTTGCGACACTCTAATGCATCTGCAATCATTGGGTTTATTGATGGACATTCAGAAATCAGATCAGATACTATTTTATTGGACCCTGATGTCGACAAAGATCTTCTTCCATTTCCAAATGGTTGGACAAAGTCAATTACCCCTGCCGCTGATACATTTCGCATAAGTATGGACATCTCCGGCGGTCAGCCACCACCTTGTTTGCACCTGGCATTCAGCGGTGATAGCATCAATGGTTGGGCTTACCGCGACCTTGGTGCTCGTTTGGTACCGGTAAACTCATGGACTCTATCATGCGACTTGCGCATACCAACCGGTGGTATCGGCAATGCTATTATTACCGTGGTTGATACAAACAATGCAGATATTATAAAATTTAATCGCTATAGTTATAATAGTGGAGGTGGCGAATGGCTGGATTTCAATGGACCATGGCTGGGTGCCGCAACATCTGTAGATCCAGTTGCAGCAGCCGACTGTGCCGCTTATGCAAACTTCTGGAAACCAGTTAAACTCACTATCGCTAGCGGCAAGGCTAACCTGAAGTATGGCGATAAAACTTATACCGTAAACACTCTTACAGGCAACTGGGCTATGCCTAAAACATTACGCCTTATATGCCAGAGCAATCACAGCAAAGATATCTGGATAGACAACCTGGGATTTGGAACTAAGTAATATTTCAATATAGTTTATACATAAAAGCCGTGAATATCGCAAGATATTCACGGCTTTTCAATAATTTGCCATTTGCCATTTGCGAAAATTCTCAATTCTCAATTCACTTAACCGCCGCCCAGTGTCGAATTCCCTTCATGCCGCGACGGTCAAGTTCATCAAATATTTCAGTGAGCATGATTTTACCCTTGGCGATCTTTTCTTCCACTCCGCTATCAACCATGGCGTTATAGTAATAAATCGCATGGGTAATTTCATAATTATTCAGGTTTTTAATATCTGTTGGAGTCTGCATTTGCTTATCGGTAAAATGCAGGTTGTAGCTTGATTCCGCATTGGGGTCTTCTTTATATTTCGGTGTCTTTATTTTCGGCAAGCCTTTCACAATCTTCTTCATTTCAGCCAGAATCGTCTTGGTGGCCTTTATTTCATCAAGAACCCAATTCCGGTTAAACGGACAAGTTTTTGCCGGTGGTGCCGGCCATCTGCCATCGCTGTTCGCGCTGTTTGTAAGATGGTACCAGAATCTTTCCGCCAGTTTTTTCAATTCAGGGTATTTGTTGCTTTCTGCGAATGGCTGCACTTTAGCCTTGTATTCTTTGCGAAGGCCAGCCAGAATTGGTTCCCAAGCCTGCGCTTCCGGTGTACCGCCCCATACTTCCGCATAAGTGCGGTGCCAGGCGTAACCGTCCTCAACAAAGAACGGTTCTTCCACGGCTTCTTCCTTGCAAGCCTCTTCAAAAGTTACCAATTGCCCAAACTTCTTAATTCCTTCAATCAGCTTATCCAATTTATTACCGGCATCCGGGTCAACCAGGAAACATTTCTCGTAATCGCGATAATATTTCACATAATAATAACCGGTGGTACCGCAATATTCGGCATCATCAGCGATAATAATCGTCGCGCCCTTCTTGCCATGACCAGTCCACTTTTTAACGTTATCCAAATAATCATCCAAAGAAGTCTTACCGAGGAAATAGCCTATATACTTGCCTACCAGCCTGTCACTGCGGCACATGCCATCCATACCGGGCACCACATTGCGGAACGGGTGATGCAGTGCCTTGCAATTCGGGTCCAGCGGATACCACGGCAGATGCCCGCCCCAATAAATATCGCGAGTGCGGTTATGCTCCACCCATGCGTAATCTTTATCTGTAGAGTTCATGTATGATTCAAAATCCAGCGTCAGATATTTCACGCCAGCCTTCGCGAATGCCCGTGGAACATGCTGGGTCCAAGTGCATTCCGGGTTCCAGAAACTAACCGGACGAAACCCCAAATGCTTCTCATAGGTACGCATAGCAAATTCGCATGACCAGTAGCCATCTTCTTCAGGAATATTAGCCATAATCGGGTGAGAATACGGAGCACCCATAAATTCGCATTGTCCGGCCTTAATAGCCTTATTCAGTTTTGTCAGCACATCCGGCGTTAACTCCGCCATCTTATCAATTGTATATCCAGACGCCTCAAAAACGTATCGCTGGTCAGGATACTTGGCAAAAGAATCAAAAATAACTTCATAAGAAGCGCGAATAGTGCGTTCATATTTATCCGGCGTTAAAAATGCATAATTTAAATTAGCATGAAAAATAGCCACATACTTAGGTTTCATAAGCTGCCCCTTAAACGTTTAATTTTTATATATTTAACCAGATATAGGATTTCAAGTCAATATAAAACAGAATCCAAAATATGAATAAAAGAACCAGAATTCAATAATAAATACCTAAAAAATCAATATTCTCCCCTATCCCTCTTGACCAGCTAAATGCACAAATGCTAATATAACGCCGGTGCCTCCTTAGCTCAGTTGGCCAGAGCAGCTGACTTGTAATCAGCAGGTCATCAGTTCGAATCTGATAGGAGGCTCCATTTTTTTGTTGTTTTCTTCTCACATTACCACGTTTAACGATGCTTAATTATGCAATTTATTGCCTGCTAAAACAGTTAACGTCCCCAAAAATGTCCCCAAGCGCTGTCCCCAAAACCGCAAAATTGCAGAATTTTGTACAAATTTTGGCTTTGTTTGTGAAAACATGTTGTTTAAATTTATTACTAATAACCATGATAAATATCGCAAAAAAAAGCGTATGCTATATATCATACAACATACGCTAATTACATATCTGGTTACAATATCATCTTTTCATAACTTGTAAAAAATCTTCTGAGTGTCTTTTTCTATATCAATAATAATTTTATTATTATTCTTACAAATAATATTACCGATTGTTTGCCGAAGTGCAATAATAGTTTCTTCTTGTTGGTTTTCATACCAGCTCACCATAACATGGCAAAAATCCTGGATTTGAACCGCAATTTACACAAAAATACTGCATATGTCTCCTTGGTATTACGAATACTCAAATTTATGAGTGATTTACCAATCCACGTGTAGTTTATCAAATGAAAATCAAATATGTCGATAATAAGGTAGCCTACAGGAATCAAATAACATCACAATCAATCAACCACTTTTCCTTCTGCCATCCTTAATCAAAAAACACCACTCAAAGTTCTGGATTCCGTAATATACGCCCTACCACACTTTACAAAAGTAAGAACTTTGTTCCTTGCACCAGTTAAAGCAGGTGCGGGGAACTTGTATTTTAAGCTCCCCTGCCAATTATCACCTCATCTCATCATCCCTAATCACCTACCCATCACATTCTCGCTATTGGGCATTCTATTACACATGGTTCTGCCACCACCGGCCGATATCGTTTTATCGGGTCGTGCTGCCGCATGGCGTTCTGCAGGTTTTCCGGGGTTATTTCTGCCGGTGCCAGAATATCTAATGTGGAACCCAGATATTTGAATCCGCTGTCACCCATGATGGCGAACTTCTTCACCCAATCGCATGCTTTTCTGTCAATTTTGTTGAAACTGTATTTGCAGCCTTCAAGATATAGACTAATGATATCTTTTTTAATGGCGGATGACGGGCAAGCAGTGATGCATTTATCGCCGCAATCGGCACATTGTTCCGCCATGTCTCCTTGGCCTTGGCGATCTGCTCGTCGGTGAGCCCCAGGGTTTTCAGAACGCAGGCGGCCATCATCTGGTCGCCTTGCGGACCCATGTGGATGCCGTCGTACAACAAGGATTTCCAAGGGGAGTTTTCGCTCTTGAGCCGCGCGATTTCCGCGCGGTGCGCGGTGTTGATGTCGGCGAGAGGCAGCTTGCGTTCTCTGGCTGTTTGCCGGAGGAACTCCACGTAGGGGGCAGCCTTCTGGTTGGTCTCGTTGTCCGGATCGGTATCCCTGTACAGCGTTGGCGTGAGGATGATCACCTTGACGCCGGCGGCCTGCGACTTGTCGAGAATGGCGGTCACATTCTTCGTAAAGTCTTCGAACCCTACATTCCAGGCGCAGTATGGAGAGACGTCATTGAAGCCGCAACTCAAGGTCAGCCAGGTGGGCTTCGTGGCCAGGACGCCGTCGAGGCGTTTGAGCATGCGTTCCGAGGTGTCACCGGACACTCCGGCCGGAATCGGGGTGGCTTTCACCCCCTCTTGCTCCAGCGCCAGCAAGACGAGGCGCACATAGCCATAGGGATGCTCCCAGCCGCCCGCTGTGATAGAGTCGCCGAGGAAGGCGATACTGTCGCCGCTCCGGATGCTGATCTCACCGGCCGCCCCCGTGAGTGGTGCGGCGAAAACCATTGCCAAGCCGAGGATTCCAAGCCATCTACCCATGACTGTCGATACGTGTCTCCTGAGCAGTCCACGGTGCCATCCAACCAAGCCGTCGAGAGTGATGGTTTGTGAAGGTGTGGTGGGATTTTGGTTCATGGTCATTTCTCCTGTAAGGTTAATTTTTTCGATAAGAGCATGTTTCCTTTCTGTTTTGAGGAATCATGCTCTTATTAATTAAAAGTAAATAAAAAACTGAATTTTGCAGGTATTCCTATTTATGGTGTAAATCCACTTTGTTTGATAAATCGGATTTCGCACAAACCAGCATAATTCCCAGGAGAAACATAAGTCGTTACGATGGTAAATCTGATGTATCTGGCGGTCACAAGTGAAGCAAAGTTATAGTCCTCACCTCTGTAAGTGTTATTGATAGGCGATGCGATCAGATCAGATGGTGATAAGGCGGGAGCCGCGACGAATGACGTATTATCCATCGACGTCGTGATGGTAACCGTTTTCAAGTTTCGATCAAGATATGAATTATTGTTCCAGAGATGAAATCCACCAATATTATTATATAATCCCCCTAAATCAAAGGTGATAGAATTGCCGATAGATGTACCATTGCATGACCACGCGCTTGCATTTCCTGATCCATCGTGCGTCGGCCATGGGGTAGGAATCTCACTTCCTGTCGTAATGTCAGCCGACAAACCCGTGGCGTTAATCGTATTCATAGCCGGTGCGGTACTATAAGCTGAGGTAGCAATCACAGCTGTCGGTTTTATGACAGGGGCGAAAAATTCTCCAGCCGGGATATCAGATTTATTGACAAGTTGCACATGCCCATCTATATATGCACCAATCAATTTATTACTATGGAGATTATCCAGATCATCGGTGCTATAGAATACGTTTGCGACAGGCACCGCACGCTGTCCATCTGCCGTAATGAGTGCCTTGTCAGGCGAGTTGATTACCCCGAGAGCCACTTCAGAATACTTATTGTTGTATACATATCCATTAGTGGTATTTTTTCCTTTCGTTGGACAAATCAACACACCCGGGTCAACCTTAATATCCTGCCAAACTGAATTTTTAGCAGGCAAAGTTTCTTCATGGTCCTGGACATACATTTGAACTGATGCCATAATCTGGCGCTGGTTGCTGGTACAGGTAGTTTGTCTTGCTTTTTCTCGCGCCCGGGCAAACACCGGGAACAGAATTGCGGCGAGGATTGCAATAATGGCAATCACGACCAGCAATTCGATGAGGGTGAACCCTCGTTTTGTGTTTTGTGTAGACATATAGTCCTCCTTTAAAGATTATTTCGATACATATATATATGTGTATCTTAACGCTTATTACACCCAAATTTAACCGGTTGTCAATAGGTTATGTGGCATCCTCCCTTGCGCTTGCACGCAAAGTCGAGGATCTTGCCATGACATACGCAGCCAGAGATACATGCAGTGGAATCGCGTCACCCTGCAGCGCCCGTGCCATCATCCGTGCCGCTTCGCGGCCCATCGCTTCCAACGGAGGATGCAGGCTGGTTAATCCCTTTAATCGCGAAATTGGATAGTCGTCAAAGCTAATCAGGCCGAAATCTTGCCCGGGAACGCGACCCAGTTCATTTGCGGCGCACAGGATACCATCAGAAATCCAATCATTGGCAGCGATGATGGCCTCTCCGGGTGCCACCGTGGCCAGCAACGCATGTCCATGCGCATAGCCGACGGCGGCCTGGTTTATATGTGTCGGTTCTACATTTGTAGCTGGTATAAATTCTGTCATCGAACAATCCGTCACCTGGGTCCGGCGCATCGCCTCGGTAATGCCCGCCAGGCGCGCACGTACCCAATCGCCGGAAAACGGGAAAAATGTCGTGATGCGACGATAGCCGCGTAAAAGTAGATGCTGTACCGCCAGATAACCGGCGGCTACATCGTCAGCGGTCACTTCATGCATCGTAAGACCCAGCGGTGTCATGTTGACGACAATAATCGGGACACGGGTGGGGTCAACGCGGGCAAGCAGCGGGGTAATTTCTGTTTCATTCAGCAGAATTATGCCATCAACAGGTTCTGATAACAGCAACTCTACCGCTTGCTCCATAGTCAACATTTGCCGACTTCCGTCCGGCACACGATTGACAAAGCGATGCGTCACCTCGGAATACTCGGCCAGGGTTTGTTCACAACCGCGCAGCAGATGATACACCCATTGTGTTTCGAAAGTTGTTGCATCGGCAACTGACCACAGCGTAGACAGAATTCCGACAGTGGCAGGCCGTGTATGATCCCGCACCGGGGAAGGCTGGAGTGAGGACGGCAGGTCACCAGGGGTAGTTCGATCGGCGACAAATGTTCCACGCCGGTCATCTGTCTGCAACAGACCTTCTGTCACTAATAAGGTCACTGCACGCTCAATGGTATTTATGGCCACCTTAAACGTTTGTGCCAGGGCGCGACGACCCGGAAGCATCATGTGAGGATACCAATCACCGCGTTCAATATAATCACGCATAATGTTGGAGATTCTTATATAATGATGTTGTTTTGAATTTTTCATTACAATTTTATATTAACCTTTGACAGGCGATGTTATAAATTAATGATGCAACTGACTTATTATAGTTGTATCACGGATAGTTGTCAATATAATTGCAAAAAAATAAAAAATAACTACTCAGTTTCGTCAGACTTATTTAATAGGTTCTTGCAAAACCTGATTTTTTATTGTTTCAAATTGAAGTTTTGAGTATAAATCAGGGACTGACACCGAGTGGCGAAGCCATGAGAGTGTCTGTCCCATCGGGTGTCGCAAGGTTTTGCAAGAGGCTGTTAAAATATATCTTTTATTTTCCTCGTGACCCCAGGGGTCAAATATTTGTAGAAAAAGTCTTTAAAAGTTATTCGACCACAGAGTGGGTCGCATATAACATAGCAGATTGTCGGTAATTATATACGACCCACTCTGGGGTCGAAAATCTCATGATGAATTGTTTTCTACAAATATGTGAACGCTGGGGTCGTTAATATATCGCCGCGCTGCGGCTAAACAAATTAAGTTTAATTTCTTATAACTGACGAGTCTGAATAATTACACAAAAAAGTATTGATAAAGATAATGTGGCGATCAATTATATAGTTTTATTCAGTACAAATATATTTACAGCATTAAAAAAATAAGAGAAAATATTATTTAATGCAATTTTTTTACAAAATTAGAATAACTTTGTAATAATATAGTTGTCTGATACAACAGAATTGTTTTATAATTGAAACAGCATTGATGTAAAAGTATTAACAAACATCCTGTTTGTTATCCAATAACTGGTAATTGGCACTACATTGTAGTGTTAAAAATATAGTTAATAAAGGGAGAAACTTTAATGAAATCATTCATTAACAGAAAAATTATTGGTTTTCTGGTCCTGCTTTGTTTCGCCGGTCTATGTATACCGGTAATAGCCCAGCAGACGAACAACAACGCGCTGCACGCCGTACCGACGCCTGGCAAAGTCGTCATTGACGGTAAGGTGAACGACTGGGATCTGTCCGGGCAGATCGACGTCTTCGCCAACTTCAGGACGCGTAACAACTACTCGACCAAGGTCGCCGCCATGTACGACAAGGAGAATTTCTACCTGTCCATCATCTGGCGCGACCCGACGCCGATGTATAATATGGTCGACTCCAATTTCGACATTGGCAGCGGCTGGAAGAGCGACTGCCTGCAGTTGCGGCTGAAAACCGACATGGCGATCAGCGATGTCACCTGCTGGTACTCCACCGCCGCCAAGCATTCGGTGGTGAACATCTCATACGGAGTTTTCTCCGGCGGACGCGACAAGGAGAATGACGTCAACGCCTTCCAATACATCAGCGATGCGGTCAAGGTGGGGGCGCAGGAAGCCTTCATGATGGGCGAAGACGGCAAGGGTTATACTCAGGAGATTGCGCTGCCGTGGAAGCTCATCACCGGTCAGAGCGCCATTGTCAAAGCCACTGGCAAGCCATACAAGGCCCCGAAGAGTTACGGCCCCGGCGATACATTTAACATGGGTATGGAATTTCTATGGGGACCACCCGATGGCCGTACCTTCCCCATTCACCGCTACGCCGACCTGCTGATGCCGGGCAAAAGCAGCCGAGAATTCTTCTGGACGGCGATAAATGACTGGGGGC
>Ga0194052_1000393_pt1 | contig 28427 bp, 28 predicted proteins | sample SepL226m_MetaG_FD_160117 | JGI IMG/M metagenome (GOLD analysis project Ga0194052, IMG submission 160117) | Anoxic zone freshwater microbial communities from boreal shield lake in IISD Experimental Lakes Area, Ontario, Canada - Sep2016-L227-6m | ecosystem: Environmental > Aquatic > Freshwater >...
GGTAAATTTCTGTGATTATATGTTAAAAATATGGATTAATCAAAAATTTCTTAAGCTATTTGTCTAGTTTCTTAAGTGAAAGTAAGGCTTTGTTAATTGCATAACTAGTTTCCCACTTTACCTTTCTTAAATTGGTTTGGAATTGCTCTTTTATGGAAACCTTTGTTAGATATGTCTTTTTCTTAACCTCCAATCTAATATTATCTACTTTTCCATAGTTAGCTTCTGCAAAGAAGAATTTGTATGAAATAAATCCAAATGCGATGAGCAAAACAGCAATCCATGCAATTATTTGAGTTGGCTCTACAGCAGTTGTTGGTAACTTCTCATTAACATTCCCACCAATATTTGAACTTACTGAAGATTTTGAAGATGAACTAACACTTGAGATTGAGCTAGATTTTGAACTAGATCTCGAACTTGAACTACTGCTTGAAACACTTGCAACAGATGAGGAAGAACTTGAAGATGTTGTTGCAGGTATTATTGTTGCACTAGATGATGAGCTAGAACTTGATTTCGAACTTGAACTACTTTGTAAGTTAATTGTAACAATAGAGGAACTTGCAGAAAATGCCGAGCTTGTCTGTGATGGCACGTTTGCAATAACTGTAGATGTTTCTGGACAACCATTAATATTTGGTTTGGAATTATTCACCCAGTTTAAGTACATACATAGTTGGCTTTCAGTGAGTTTTTTGAATGTAGTATCGCAGGTTTCTCCTTTCTTACAGTCATTAAATACATATGTTCCACTATCATCCATCTTTACGTTGCCCCAACAAATATTGGTTTCCCAAGCTAGTTTAGAATCTGAACATTGTTTTCCATCAACTGTAATAGTTTTTTCTATTGTTGCTTTATTGTCATCATAATTCATATCAACATAACCAGTTGCAAGCTTTGCCTCTACGTTTATACTTATCTTATCGAGTAACTTTAGAGATGATTTGAGTTTTCCTGTTAAAATAACCTGATACTCTGCGTTTCCTTCTAAGCTTTTGAATTTGTACTCTCCTTTATCTGAATCGCTAATTTTTCCACAATCCGTTTTTCCATCTGGAGCAGTACATGTAATATCAAAACTATCTAAATAGCTAGCAGTATTTGCAAAATTAAGGGCAAGGGGACTCAAATCTCCCATAAACATTTTATCCTTTGAATTATTTTTTACAGTGGTAACAAGTTCAATTTGCCCAGCTGGAAGAAATACAGAGTTAGAAGAAAGCTTTACGGAAACATCTGAGCTTACTGGATTACCACAACTATCGAAGACAAAGTCAAAACCAGTATATCCATTCTTTTTGTCAGTTGCAGAGCCATTTAACTTACATTCGTTATATGAGGTTTTATCTGTATCTGAAGGACAAAGGTTTGAAGAATCAACACAAGCAGGTTTTAATTCAGATGATGCCGAACCTGTTCCATCTGTTGAACCTATTTTGGATGGAGTTGCACAATTAATAGCACTTTTATTCTTTAAATCTAATATTTTGACTCCATTTGCTAAAGATAGGGTAGTATCATCAAAAAAATATGAAACATTATATCTTGCAGAAGTACTTGCCCAATCTACGGGAGAACTCCAACTTCCATCTTGATTAGGTACAACCGTAATATCTTTTTGAGAACTTGCACCTGCTGGATATTTTCCAGTATCAGTTATTCTTATCTTTCCAGTATTAAGTGCAAAAACTTTATTTCCATCACTTCCAATACAATAAAGATTCCCACCTATCTTAGTCGTATTCGAAGAAATATCTGGATTTGTTGTAGGAGTGATATTCTGACTTGAAAGTCTGAGGGCAATAAATACTGCTAACGCTGCAAGTATAAGCACAAAAATGACGACAAAAACCACTATAATTTTTTTGTTAGATTTTTCGGGCATTCGATTATTAATAATTCTCTATACAATATATTTTGTATTGAAAATTAATTCAACAAAAGAGGGCAACCCTTATTTTTCAAATACCATCTTGCCTTCTTCAAGGGCTTCTTCTAGAAATCCCTCACCTTCTTTTAGAAGTGCTCTATATTCAGCTGTAGTATATACTATTGGATTCACTGGTGGTCTTCCTGAACAGAGTTCTCTAAAGTTTCTAATTCTTTTCATAAACTTTTCTTCTGTCTCTGTTATTACCAATACATCTATTTCGCTTAGACTTAAATCGTATTCACCTCTAGCATAGCCTCCAAAGAGAATTATCTTTTCTGTTTTTGGATAAGCGTTTAAAATTAATCCAACAATATCGTCGAGTCTTTTAGCAGCTTCTGGATCTGTTGGAAAAATTGCTTCGCCTCGTTTAAGCATAGTTTCGCATCTTCATAAGTAATATAGTCATGGGGAGCCATATTTTCCCCTGGAATTAGAAATGGATATCTTGAAATAAAAGTAAAAGATTCTATATCTCTGAAACTAAATTTCGTTTTCGAAAATTCTGGATTTGTATTATTGCAAAGACTAACAAGAATAGAAATTTTATGAATTTTAGGTGGTCTATATCCTCCATGCACTAATACAGACTTTAAAGCTTTCTCTACACATTGTTCACTTTGGAAACATGCCCACTCATAAAATCCACTTTGAATACTAAGCTCAGCAGCTTGAATGTCAAAACCGGCTTGTCTAAGCCAAATTCTATATCTCGGATAACCTCTATTGTATGTTAACTTTTTAAGTTCAAATTTTGGAGCCATGGGCAGTATATTTTTTACTATTCTACTATCATTTCGTCCTCATCGCCAATGAGCATAACTTTGCTTCCTAGTAGGGCCTGAATAATAAATGGATCTTTTCTTTTTTTCCTAATCTCAAATTCAAATGGTTTAAGTACTGTGTAGTTAACTTGTCTTTCAGTATCTTTTTCAGTTCTCTGAATAGACTCATCTAATTTAGGCATGTCCACATCTCCGACTATAATAAGATCAACATCACTTTCAGAATTTTTTATTCCTCTTGTATATGAACTTGTTAAAAAACAATATTTAATATTACCTATGTTTTTATCATTTCGAATAATCTCTGCTCCAAGTCCAAAAGATTTAAATATTATTCTCACAAGTTCAGGATAAAAAACATAACTAGTATTTATTGTGTAATATATTTTATTCCCTTTAGCCTCAGATTTCACAAACCCTATTTCTTCTAACCTTATTAACTCTCTCCTTACTGCATTTACTTCCTCTCTTATTTGTCTTACCACTTCTCTTAGGAAATATGGCACATCCTGATGCATTAAAAAGAGCTTAAGAACTCCAATTCTAACTTTAGATATAAATAAATACTCTAAATCTTTTCTCATTTGTACTACCTAATATTTTATCTGTTTTTTTTGTTTTTCTTAACTTCTGTTTTTACATCCACAATTTGCTCTGAAACTTTCTCTTTTACTTTTGAAGTCTCTTCCTTATTCATACTTTTTTCATCACCGTTTTTTAATTTTAAAATCCAAGATGCAATTTGAGAGTATCCATAGAAGACAAGTGCTTGTGCTGCATTTAATACAATAATGCTGACAACATTTATTGCAATTCCTACTAGTGCATTTTGATCAGACTGTCTAAGTAAATCTCTTCCAGATTGTGTGAAGACAAGTTGAAAAATAGGGACAAGTAAATTAAAAATAAACCAAACTACAAGAACCTTAGATGCAAATATGGAAAAGGATATTAATTTATCATTAACATTCTTTATGCTAAATCTTTTTAGTATTTCCATTAGTGAAGAGTATAAATTAAATGATAATGTATAAATGAGTTATACATTATTACTGCAGGGTAACATTTCATATTTTGAAATGCAAAATAAATAAAGGAAGGGGATTAGCCCTTCCTTTATTACTAAAATTCAAATCACGTTATTTAAGTCCGACTTTCTTTTTTACATCATTATAAATAGCAGCTTTAAGTTTTACGTCTGCCTTAATAGCTTCTTTTGTTCCATCCTTACCCTGAGCAAGTTGTTTATCTCCATACCTAAACCATGCACCACTCTTTTGAATTATTCCAAGACTAAGAGCTGCATCTATCATGGAGCTTATTTTATCTATTCCATAAGGATAGATCATATCAAACAATGCTTCTCTAAATGGAGGTGCCATTTTATTCTTCACAACCTTAACCTTACATACATGTCCTGTGACTTCATCTCCAACAGTTATCTTTTCTGATCTTCGAATATCTAATCTTACAGATGCATAAAATTTAAGTGCATTACCACCTGTTGTGGTTTCAGGATTTCCAAACATAACTCCAATCTTCATACGAAGTTGGTTTAAGAATATTACAGTACATTTTGTTTTATCTGCAATTGCAGTAATTTTTCTTAATGCTTGACTCATAAGTCGAGCTTGTAAACCCATATGAGAATCTCCCATATCTCCTTCTATTTCAGCTTTAGGAGTAAGTGCTGCAACAGAGTCAACTACAATAACATCAAAAGCTGCCGATCTAACAAGAGTTTCAAGAATATCTAGAGCTTGTTCCCCATAATCTGGTTGAGATACATAAAGATTTTCAATATCTACACCAATGTTTTTTGCATAATTAGGATCAAGAGCATGTTCTGCATCTATAAATGCTGCTGCTCCACCTTTAGCTTGTGCTTCTGCAATTATATGAAGTGCTAGAGTAGTCTTACCGCTAGATTCTGGCCCATATATTTCAACTATTCTTCCTCTTGGAATTCCACCAATACCAAGAGCAATATCTAGTGACATGGCTCCAGTTGAAATTGCATCACCTTCAACAACTGGATGATCCCCAAGTTTCATAATGGATCCTTTTCCAAATTGTTTGTCTATTTGAGCTGTTGCAACGTCTATCGCTTTCTGTTTATTGGAGTCTATCTTGGCTTTGACTGGTTCTACTGTTTTAGTTTGTTGAGTCATATTATTTTTAGATTAGTTAAAATATCAAGCAAAGCTTGGAAGGTTAGGGCAGATTTATGAAGACTGTAAGATAACAGAGATTACATGTCAAGAATATATTCTTAGGGTTTTATATATCAAACTTAAGATTAATCTAACGTGAGAATAACTTTAGAATTAATCCAACTAATCCATATCCTGAAAGTAGAGTTGCAATTACTAGGAGTACTTTTTGAAGTATGGTATTGAATCTACTCTCGATCTCTGCATTTGCAGACTTAACCACGAAACCTAAAACAAATCCAGATAATAATCCACCAATATGAGCGAAGTTATCTATTCCAGGAACAAGGAAACCAAATACTAAGTTTAGTGCAATAATTACAATAAGATTTTTCTTATCAATAGGTATTTCTGGTAAATAACTTCCTTCTGTTTTAATCGTTTGGGAAAGTAATAATCCTAAAAGTCCAAAGATTGCACCAGAAGCTCCCACAGAAAATCCCATGTTATTAAATAAATAACTACTAAGAGAAGCAATGAATCCAGTGATAATAAATACTGCAAAGAATTTGGTTCTGCTAAAATAGGATTCAACAAATGTACCAATAGAGTAGAGGGAGTACATGTTAAATGCTAAGTGAAGAACAGATCCATGTAAAAAGACGGAAGTAATAAGTCTCCAAGCTTCACCTGCTTGAACAAAACTTCCAAAGTTCGCTCCAAAGTTCAGAAGAGAAACAGAATTAGCATCAAGCCCACCACCAGATAGAAAACTTGGAATCCAAGTTATTAAAAACATAACTGCACATATTGCAATGAAAAAATAAGTAAAATTAAAATTCACTTTTAGAAAGTATTTCAGTTGATTCATATTATTAGTATATTGTATGTATGATTATATTAGAAAAATTCAAATTTAGAAAACTTATTGCTATTTTCACAATTCTACCAGTAATCGCAGTACTTCCTTTACTATTTTCCACTCCTGCATATGCTGCAAACAAGACTGCAATTGCAATAGATTTTAATTACCAGGTTGATCAAAATGGAATACTTAAAACAGTTAACACAACTAAGTATACAAACAACACTCCAAATACAGTATTAACATTTTCAACCGATGGCAAGTTTACTCTAGATGCAATGAGAAAATATTCTAGTGAAAAATTAATGTGGGATAACCTTGATCAGGAATTAAAGAGTTTAAAAATTAAAATTAATAACACTAATAGAACTTTTACTTCAGTTAAAACATCTAGTGGTTACGAGATTACCTATAAACAAAACGTTTCTATTAAATATAACGAAGTACTTACAGTAACTATTGAATTCACTAATCCGGAACTTATTGAGAAAGTAGGAAAGATATACAATATATATATTCCCGAATCTCCAGTTATTGATAACAATTTACGATCGAGATATGAAGTATCCATTACTACAAATGCATCTGTCTCAAAAAGTTTAGGTCCAATACATTTTGCAACAGAGGAGTACAGAGAAAGTAATAACAATTATGTATTTTCTTTCCAATCTATTAATTCCTCAAAAAAGACGCATGTTATTCAAATTGGAGATTCACAAGTATGGAAATTTGAGCTTACTCAAAAAGTAGATACAGTAGGACTATCTGCTCCAAATTTAAGTGAGTACAAAGTCATGATTCCAGGAGATGATCCGAGTCTTAATCAGAAAGTATACTTTGAAGATTTTTCACCTAAGCCTCAAAAGATAGAATCCTTACCTAATGGTGATCTACAAGCGACATATTACTTAGATCAAAATGTTAAGAATATTTCTGTTAAAGGTTATCTAATACAATCCGAAGATAATAACATTGGAAATACTTCAGCTGGAAACCTAGATCTTTCTAAATATCTTTTACCTGAGCAATACTGGGAAGTAGATAATCCACTTATTGTTGCAAGTGCGAAGGGGATAGCAAATGGGAAGGATACAATGGAAACTATAATGAACACCTATGATTTTGTCATTAGTAAAGTAGACTACGACAATTTAAAACTTGGAATTAATAATGTTAGACAAGGAGCAGTTCAAACATTAAAGACAGGTTCAGGTGTTTGTATGGAATATTCTGATCTCCTCATAACATTATTAAGAGCTAAAGGAATTCCATCTCGAGCTGTATTTGGATATGGATATACTCCTGGAGAAAATGGAGCTAATACTGAGAAACATCAGTGGGTGCAAGCGTATATAGATGGTACCGGATGGGTATCTATAGATCCGACTTGGGGAAATACTACAAGAAAATTCATAGGGAAAGATTTCGATCATTTTAGTTGGTTCGTAAGTGAAGAAAATGTTGAATCACCAAAAGAAGTCACAATGTTAATATCTGGAAACTTAAGTGAGAATTTAGATACTCCTAATATTTATATAACTCCAGTAGATGAAAATGTACTTGTAAGTAAGCTTTTTGATTCAGTTTCTGTTATGGATACGTACAAGCTTACTAGTTTTGACGAATTTGTGTATGAAACAAGAGTAATAATCTATTTCCCTTACATATTAGGTGTATTAGTCGTTTCAATAGTTTCAAGTATTCTATTCAGAATATTTAGAAATATTACAAATCCAAAATCAAGGGAACTATCTAGTGAGATTTAATCATCATTTCCTTCAAGTACTTTTCTTCCAAAGTATTGCTTTGAGTTAATTCTGTATAGACCAAATGTTCCAGATATAAGAAGTATCAAGAAGAATACCAATGCAATAGCTATAGAAATATCGTCTTCAATTGCTGTTTTAGGAACAGTTTGAAGAGAAGATGCAGAATCACTTAAATCAGTGGAGCCATTAGATATAACAGTACCACTTGAAGATACTTTAGATGTAGCTTTTGAACTAGATGCTACAACTGTTCCACCACTTCCAGGATTAATTGTAACGGATATTGTTGTATCTTCTATATTTGTTAGGGAAATTCCAGTTTTCGTACCAATTACTTTGCCATTTGGACCTACAACTGAGACCTCAAGAGTAGCTGAACTTCCAGACATATATGACTTCAAATCGTTCTTTCTTGCAGTTCCAATATTTAAAATTGCATTAGTTCCAGAGATAACAGAACTTACATATTCAGAATATTCACTTCCCGATTTTATCCTAGCTAAAACAACTCCATCGCTATTGCTAATTGATTTACTTACACTAACTACTGCATTTGTAGGACTAGAAGGGGAAGATAATAAAGGAGCATTGATATATGTATATGGATTTGTATCATTCCCATATTCAATATTGTCTGAAAGGATTTTATAATAGAAAGTTGGATTTCCTAGATTAAGTAGTGCATCTGTATTTGTAATTGTCACCTGATGAGAATAACTAGTTTTACCACTTAGGGAAGTTCTATCATCGGAAACTACTTTATCTAGATTACTTGAAGATGTTCCATATTTTAATTTACCAACTGTTGCAGTAGTTGTTGTCCATACTACACTCCAGATCTTGTAATCCTTATTAGTAACGTATAGATTATTAGGTGCTTTGGGATCTGTCGTGTTTTCTGAGGAAGGCACTGAACTTACAATACTGCTTACACTTGAAACAGATACAATACTTGAAGTTAGAGTTGTAGAGGACAGATTTGCAGTTAATGGTGAACTAGATAATGTAACAGTGGGAAGTTTTACAGTAGAGCTAGTAAGATCAAGATCTACTACTGCTGAATTAGTACCACCACCAGAAGTATTTATAGAATTTCCAGTACTTGTAGTAGTAACAGAAGATGATATTTTTGTGGTTGCAGTTTGAGAATTTCTCACTATCATTGCACCGACTACAAATACAACAACAAGTACAAATGCCACCGCTACACCTATAAATAATATTTTTTTATTTGCTACTAAATTCATTTTACTTAATATTTGCTATTATCTGGGCTTGTTTATTATTCTCATTACTCATATTAACTATTATCTGATCACTTGTAGTTAAACTTAAGATGTCTCCACTTTGACTTCTTAAGCTAGATAAATCAAAACTATACGTACCATTTTCTGTAGATAAACTTGCAAGCACAAGAGATTGCCCATCTTTAACTTTTGCTGTTAATTTTATTAATATAGAGCTACTAGAACCTGAATCTACATTTGCTTGTCCAAAGATTGGTTTTGGAACAAGTGGAGAAGATGGTGTTTTAAGAGTAGTAAAATCCCATCTTTGAGTATTATTAAAATACTCGGCATCATTGTCTAATATAGTGAAAGTATATTTTGTCGAAGTAACAAGATTTTTAATTGTTGCAAAATGTACTTTTACTTTATTTGTATTTGCGCTAGCAGATGTATCTCTATCGTCAATAACCTGAGTAGCTTTCCCATCTGCACCATACAGATTTACTTTCCCAGTGGTTGCATCGGAGGTTTTCCAAATCACTGTAGCAGATGAGTCTGTAAGATTAACAATTTCTAGTGATGTAGGAGATTCATATATATTCGCTTTAGTCCTATTTTCAAGACTTTGAAGATAGGAGAAGCCAATCACAATAGCAATTGCAACAACTGCAAGAACAACAGTAATAATAATTATTAATTTAATACGCATAGAACAATATTACCTTCACTTAAAAACGATTGCAAAAGTTACTATTTGTATTCCAATCAGTTACATAATTGTATATATTTAATTATTCAAATTTTTAATATCAATTAATGGACAATTCACTCGCTCCAAATCCTTGGGAGAAAAAACCAGAGATTAGCCCAGAAGCTAAGCCAGAATTGGCAAAAGAAGAGGTACCAGTTGTAGAAGCTACCAAATCAACTGAGCTTTCAAAAGGTTTTCCTTCTTCTAAGATAGAAACAGTTAAGAGACCAGAGTATTTAGTCAGTGAAAAAGATTTAACAGAAAAGAAAATTGAATCCGCTTTAGATAAGAAACAGAAACTTAAGAAGAAAATCACTAAGATAATATTTATCCTTGCACCTTTTGTACTAGTCCTACTAGTAATAACTGTAGTTGCAATGGTAATGGGATGGGATAAGGGAATTATTAAATCTAGTGTGACTGGATATGTTTATGATTCAAAAAGTTTACCAATTAAATCTGCTAGTGTAAGTATTGCAGATAAAAAGGCAGTAACAGATGATAAAGGAAAATATGCTCTAACAGGATTAGACTACGGAACTAATCATGTGATGGTTAAAGCAGAAGACTATGAAGACTTATCTGCAGAAGTAGTATTATCTAGAGGAGATAATACAGATAGAAACTTCTCATTACAATTCATTAGTTACTCATACATCCAAGGAAAACTTTTGTTCAACGAAACTTCAATTGATCCAGCAGATTTTAAGCTCATGATAGGTAATCTCGAACTATCTGTAGATACAAATGGAGAATTTAAGAGTGGAAAGCTTGAAGTAGGAACTTCTAAATTAGTTCTAAGTTCATCAAAATATAAGGATGTTAATTTCGATGTTAATTTAGTTGCAGGTAAGAATATAGCTCCAGATATTACTTTAACTCCTGCAAAGGATGTAGAGATTTCTGTAGTTAATATGTTAGGTGGAGGAAAAGTAGTAGATGCTTCACTTAAGTTTCAAACACTAAATGTTAAAACAGATACTGATGGTAAATACTTACTTCAAGACTTCATTGCCGAGGGGAGTTTAGATTTAAAATTAGAAAAGGCTGGATTCTTGTCAAAAACAGTATCTTTAACAAATGTTGCAGATAAACTAACTGTAGAATTAACTCCAACTGGAAGAATATTCTTTATCTCAAATAGAGATGGTATGGATAACCTATACTCAAGTAACTACGATGGTACTGACGAGAAAAAGTTAACAGATGGAAAGGGAACAGTTAGAGATCCTCAAATAGCAGCTAATGGAGATATCTACTTCTACTCAAGTAGAGAAAGCGAACCAGCAGATAATGGATATGAGAAATTATTCTACGTCCCAATTAATGGCGGAACTATTAACAAAGTTGGATTAGTAAATGGGCCAAGCTCAATGTATCCTGAAGTAGCAAGCCAATATGTATTTCCAACAGCAGGCAAAATTGTTAAATACAGCTATACCGCTTATGATTATGCTGGACAAGCACCAGATAACCTATCTAACAAATTAACAATTAGTATTAAGAATCTAATTGGAAATGCTAATGAAAAAGTTTTAGTAGATGAGAACCAAAAAGTCTCAGATACAGTAAGAATAAGTAATATTAGTCAAATAGTACTTTCTCAAGATGCTAAGAAAATAGCATATAACTATAACTATTGCGATAACTCAAACTGCTCAACAAAATTATTCATACAAAATACAGATGGATCAGATAAAAAAGAAATACAAAGCATAAATAGGGCAGATGGTTATCTAAACGATATAAGTGGATTTACCTTAAATACAAAGTATCTTGTGTATTCAATGAATAGTTACAAAGATAGTTCTGAGTCAATATATAGCTATAACGTATCTAGTGGAAAAACAAACAAATTCTCTGGAACAAACTTCTCCTCATGGGAAGGAAAGCTTGGGAATGATGAAAGTTATTCTTACTACAGAGCAACTAGAGATAGTAAAAGCGATGTATATAGAATTAACTTAGAAAATGGAACAGTAGAGAAACTTACAAATACTGGTATCATTACAAACTTTATGCCATACAACAAAGATGTGTTATTGACAGAGGTAACAAAAGAGAACAGTAGTAAGATGCAAATTCAAGCTATTGGAAATCTAAATGCAAAAGATGTTCCTATAAATACCACATTCACGATGTGGCCAAGTAGCATATTATATGGTTACTAATTTCGATCCTGAAAAGGAAGCTGAACTTATTAAGCTTTGCAAAAAAGATGTCCGACACTTTAGTGTTATATACGAGACCTATGTTGACCGTCTTTATTCATATTGTCTTTTAAGATGTAATAGAAACGAAGAAAGAGCAATGGATATAGTTTCAGATACATTCACAAAAGCAATTGAGAATATAGATAGATATAACTTTACAGGACGTCCTTTTATTGCTTGGCTATACACAATTGCACATAATTTAATCATAGATCAATATAAACAAAAGCAAACATTCAGTATTGACGAGCTTGAAATAGAACCAAAAGAAGAAACAGAAGAACAACTAGATCAGCTTGCAGATCAGGAACTCAAAGAGATAATAAAAGAGCTAATAAAAGAACTTCCAGATGATATTCAAGATTTACTTATCCTAAGGAATGACCAAGATCTTTCCTTTGCACAAATTGCAGACTTAATAGGGGAAAGTGAAGGTGCAGTAAAGATGAGATATTATAGAACTGTTGAATTTCTAAAGAAGAAACTCACAACAGAAAAACCTGATTTAACAAAGTACATGAATATGATACTTATGTTCTTTATAATATAGCGGTTACTTTGAACTAATTAGTTCGTTAAATATATATGGATAGGATTGAATTTAATCAAAACAGAATAATTAGGTTAATTAAGGAAGGGTTTAAAGAAAAGCCTAATTTAACACCTCTTAGAAAAAGAAACTTGGATAAAATTGTTAATAATTCAATTGAGCTAGCATCTGCAAAGCAAAAGAATAGGCAATTAGATAGAACTGTAAGCAAATTAGTACAGGAAAAACCTAAAATGGGATTTATTGGCTTTATTAACTCTCTTGCAAAATGGCAATTGGCAATGATCTCTGTCTTCGCCTTGATATTCATTACTAGTGGAGTTGCTCTTGCTAATCCTTCTATTAGTGAAAATATAAAGACTGCACTCTCTATTGAAACTGGTACTCTACAAATTAACTCAAATATTACTGGTTCAAATGTATATTTAAGAAATGTAAACGACAAAGACTTTAAAATGGTAGGTGTAACAGATTTAACTCTAGACAAAACCCCAGCAGGGGATTATGAATTCTATATCCAAAAAGATGGATATGTACAAAGTGATATCATTCACTTCAGTTTAAGTAGCGGTAAATTCTATAACAAATTTGTGACTTTGAATAAGACAGTTGATGAATCCAGTGTTAAATATTTAGACTTTACTAACTCAGACTTTGGAATCTATCTAAAATATCCTGAAACTGCTATCCCTACATTTGAAAAATACAGTGACGATAGTTTCAAATTAACCATAAAGTCTAGTGATGCAATATTTGTACTTCAATCTCAAGATACTCAACCAACACTTCTCCCTGACTTTACAAGTGTCGATCTAAAGATATCTGGAGTATCTGTTCAGGGAAGAAAATATACATACAAAAATGTTGGAGAAACTTACTCGAAAGAATCCTACAAATATGGTATTTCAACAAATGGACTTTTCCAAGTTAATGGAATTAACTATTTTATATACACTGAGTCTTTAAATGAACATAACCCACTCTTTGATAATATAGTTGCTGATCTTGCACTCACAAACAAAAAGCAGGACGCAAAGACATACAAAGAGTATAAGTTTTCGGATCAGAAACTTGGAATTAGTTTCTCCTACTACGACGATTTTATCTACAGTACACTAGTAAACAATTCTAATGAATATAAGATTAGACTTGAGAATAAGGATAATAAGAACTTGGCAATAATATTGGATTGGAAGGGAAATGCTTTTGGAGCAAGTGATGATATAAACTTTTCTAATTCAAGCAATGTATCCCAAACTACTCTTAACTCTGTTACTGCATATACACTGATAAGTAATGGTTACGAGATGGCTTATCTTCTACCTAACAATATTGCTATATACTCATATAAATATGGATCTCTAATTGAGGCAGATAGACTTCTAAAACAAAAAGACTTGTTCATGCAAACATTCCAAAGTAATGGCATTATGATAGGTGGAATAAGTTACCCATATTCAAATAACAGCAACACAACTACCACAGTAACTTCTCAGTCATCTTCTAGTGCAACAAGTTCATATAAGACGAAAGATTAATTTTGAGAAAGACTTCTTAAAGCCTCTTCAGTAATTCCCATTTCAGAAAGTATCCACCAGTGCCTTGCATTTGAAGGATCATGCTTTCCAATTGAGAATCTAATAATTTCACCAGAGTTTTCATTAATGACATCAAACACTCGAATAGTTCCATCTCTATATATAATATCTTTAGTGAAGACTATTCCTTTAGCATCACAGTTAGTTCCTCGAAAGCTTCTTACACATCGGTTAAAGGCATATTTAAGACCATCATTTATACATGCTTCATCAGATTTTTGATTTTGTTCTTGTTTCTTTTTGTTATCAATAAACTCGTCAACTATGAACATTGCCTTAATAGATTCGTAGACTTCTCTGAAATTCCTTTGCTTTCCTTCTCCGTCTAAGCCATAAGCAAGGCCTATTGCAATATATCCCTCATAACCATCCGTTATTTCTATTTTACTCTTATCTAGACTTGCCTCTCTTCCAACTGCTACTCCCTCTTCACCCGCTTCATATCTATCCGCTCCAACACCTAATATCAACATTCTCGCATTAATTCCTGGAATACCTTTTTCCCCATTAGTCCTATTTGCCACATGGGTTACTATCTCGTGGGCAAGTAATGACCTCAGATCCTTTACGGTATATTTTCTAACCGAATCTTCTGGGACTTTAACAAGTTTGTTTTCCTGATCAACACTTACATTACTTCTACCATCTTTAGGAGTAATAACTTTCCAACCATCTGCATGAAGATTTGCAAGTGCTTCAGTAAATACTTCAACTATAAGGTCTGAACTTACTTCCTTATATGGATCATCTCCGAGTTTACTACTGTCATAGAGTGCATTTAATCTTTTATCTGTATCTACTTTTAGTAAATCTAGGGCTCTATCGTTATATGCTATAGCTCTTACTTCTGGATTTGCATTATTAGGTAAGGTCCTAAGTGCTTCAATAGCATACTTACGCATTGTGCTTGTTTCAGGTTCTTTTGCAATAATATCTTCAAACTTAGCCCTAACTTGATTAACTACGGTATCAAAAGTTGCTTTATCTGGCTTTCCATATATAAATTCAGTATATTTCCTAAAGTTTCTTTCTAATCTTGCCTTTTCTTCTGGTGTGTTAGATGGATTTTTCATTGCAAGAGTAGTTTTCAACATTTCTACTTCAGCTAATTTTTCATTTATCTTCCACTGGTAAGTAAGTCTAACAACATAGTTCTCTTCTTGAGTTTGAATCTCTTCTTTCAAAGCTCTAAGTTCTGTTGATCTCGCATTAAGTTCATCTAATTTTAGTTTAGGATATTTAAGATCTGGAGCTTGAATCTGGTCATTAGTAATAAACTCTGTCCTTTGAGTAGATCTTTCAGTACCACCTTCAAAATATTCATAAGCTTGGAAAGAACCTACTTTTACAAACCTGTCATACCATTTTATATCCCATGGCACACTAACTTCTTTTGAAGAACTTGCTGTAATAGGGGATAAAGGAGCCGTATCTTGTTGAACGGAACCACTATTATCTGGACTTACCATACATGTATAGTTAAATATAAATTATTTGGAATAATGAATGTAAAATTAGACATTTACACCTTTTAGCATTAATTCCTTATAATGATATAATCGATTGTGACAGAAAAAGTCACAAAATAATATATATTAGTAAAAAATATATGAATTGGTTAGCAAGAATAATATATTGTTCAAAGATTCTTACTGGTAAAAAATCTGTAATAGGAAGAAACGTAAAGGTTAAAATTTATGGCAAAGACGATAAATACCAGATACTAAGAGCTAAAGTAGACACAGGTGCATATACTACAAGTATAGATAGAGAACTTGCAATTGAGCTTGGGTATAAAGAATTAGTAGAGTTATCTGATAATCCTGAGTTCAAAAAGTATATAGATAAACCTCAAGATGAGGTAAAACAGAAGATACTACATCTCCAAACTGAAGCGTATAAAGAGTTTAAAGATAAATACCCTAGTTTGGCAGCTGTAAAAATAGTTGTTTCAACTAATGGAATTAGTATTAGACCAAATTTTATGACTAAAATGAGCATTGCAGGGAAGGTAATTGAGACTAAAGTAAACATTGGAGATAGACTTCATATGAAAAATAGATGTTTAATTGGGAGAAAAAGTTTGAAATTGTTTTTGGTAGATGTTAAAGCTTAGTTAAAAGGTATATAACCCAAGATGGCACTAGATGATTCTCAAATACAAAAGTATGCGGATTTGCTAGTCAATTTCGGACTCTCTGAGGGAAAAGGTCTTAATCAAGGTGACTCTGTCCTACTTAGTACACCAAATATTTCAGATAGGATTATTACTTCCATTAGAGAATCCGTAGAAAGATCAGGTGGACAGTTATTTTTAGATGACTTTAAACCACTTTCAGCTGATGAATTGAATAATATCCTAGACGAAAAAGAACTTGAACAATATTTCAGAGAATATTATGGAAGAAAAATTAAACATAAGAACTACATTCACCTTATTAGTAAAAAGAATTTCGAAGTATCTAACATAACTCTACCCAATAAATTTGTAAACACCATTGACGATAAAGAATATGGAAAATATTTAAGAGAAAAGACGAGAAGAATGAGAGAAGGAAGCTACTCATACAGTAGGGCATATATACCTGAACTATTAAGCCCAGATACCTGTTTTCTTGATAAAGATGATCCAATCTTAGAGTTTAAGGAAAGAAAAGAGCAGTTAGCTAAGATTTCACATGAGATACTTGAGCCATTGCAAGATTTTCATGTAACTTCAGAACATTCAGAATTTGAACTTACAATTGGAGATAACAGAAGATGGAGATATATGACAGGGCAGAATATTCCATCTTATGAAATCTTTACTACACCAGACTGGAGAACAATGAATGGAACGTTTTACTCCAATATGCCAATAATGTTTGGAGGAAATGAAATTAGAGGAATACAACTAACCTTTAAAAATGGGGTAATTACAGAATTTAAATCGGAGGGTAATGTAAAAGATATAGAGAAAATCATATCTCTTACCAATATGGACAAGATCGGAGAATTTAGTATGACCGATGAAAGAATAAGTCCTATAGATAATCCAACAGGTCTCAACATGATAGATGAAAACGTAGATGGCAATATACATATCGCAATAGGACAAGGATATAGCCAATGCTTAAAAGAGACTGTTCAAGTAGATAGCGATTTTGAAAAGATTGGGTTCAATGTTGCCACAAGTCATATTGACCTAATATCGACAGAACATTTCACAGTTGAAAGTAAAATTAATGGACATTGGACGACTATTTTCTCAAACGGCAGATTTATTGTGAAGCAAGTAAGTTAAATTATTAACCCGATAAAGATGAAAAACTTGGTTATTACATTCTCTAGAAAATCTCCTTCTGGAAAACCTTTTGAATTTGACGAAGATACGCAAATGTATACGGTATTCTATAGGCTTTTTGATCTATTAGTAGACAATGGCCTTAACATATATATTTGTAGAGACATTAATAACATTATCTCTTCACAGGAATATAATACCCTAGGAAAGTACACAAAAGAGGGACATTTTGTTTCTCAATCAGAGAAAATAATTGCAGATATTGTTTGGGACAGAACAAATCTTTATGGTTTCCCACTTCCGAAAAATAAACTTCCAGTAGACATACTTAATAGTATGGAATTTAAACTAATCTCTGGAGATAAATGGCTTTCTTACATGTACTACAAACAATATTCTCCTAAAACTATTTACTTGGGAGACTTAACGCAAATGGATGATTACATTTCTGAGATTCCAGGTGATAAATATGTAATAAAACCAATCAACAGTTTTGGTGGGAAAGGAGTTGCATGTTTTGAGAAGACAGATAGAGAAGGGGTATCAAAATATTTATTAGATAGAAATGTGACAAATGGACAATATCTTATTCAAGAATTCTGTGATGTAAGTACAGGAATAAGTGGACTGGTAGAAGGGGTACATGACATGAGAATTATTTCAACAAATAACAAAATTATTTTTGCATATATAAGAAAGCCTTCTAATACAAAGGAATTTAGATCAAACTACTCTGTTGGAGGAACAATGCAACAAGTTGAGATCGACAAACTTCCTTCCGAGATAGTATCTTTCGTTACCCCAATAATTAAAGATGCTTATGAAGATTACAACAATCCACTGTTCTCAATAGATTTATTTATGACGAAATCTGGTCCAAAACTTATTGAGATCACTGGAGCTGGAGTGGGACTTCCTACACCAGATATGGATCTCACAAGCTTCTACCAAGATCTAGTAGAAAGATTTACTAAATAGGGGAAGTAACATTATCTACCAATTTCCCTATATACTTTGAATATATAGATTTAGTTTTATCATCTAGCTCTATATTTAGTTTGTTTTCATATAACCCCAATCCTGGCATGGAATTTAGTTCAATTAAATAAGGTCTACCCTTATTTGAATCATACATAAGGTCAACGCTATATGTAGTATTCCTAAATGTCTTTATCTTCTCTGAAATTTCATTACTAAACTTAGTTAAATTTTCTGGCATTTCATTTGGTAAATATATTTTGTTTACAGCACCTTTACTACAATTTGTTAGTAATGTACCCTTCGGAGCTTCTCTAGTTTCCCCAAACATAATCTTGGTGTTAATGTATACGAAGCGATAATCACGAAGATTGCCTTCCTTATCTTTTCCATCTACAAACTCCTGAACAATCTGGTTATTTGTAACTTTCTCTACTTGTTCTTTGTTTAAAATGTTAACAAATTTTGAACCAGATCCCTGAAGTTCCTTTACAACAACTTTTTCTGAGTCAATGCTTGGAATTTCATCAATAGAAGTTACAGTCTTTGGAAGATAGTCTTTAAAAAGAACTGAATGGTATAGCTTATTATCTATTAATAGTGCAAAGTTTAACGTGTTCACAACCTTGTAGTTTGAATTAATAGAGGAAATTGCACCTAATTGCGAAAAATCTAAATCTCCATTTTCATCATACGCACTGGTTTTATCAAAGATACAATCTGGAGTTAGTTCTTTATCATAATGCTCCCATTTCCCATTCTCGTACTTCCATGCTTTAGAAAAGCTTTTGCCATTAAAGTATTTATAACAACCTCTAAAGTATTCATAACCTCTTTTAGTTAATTCTTCTAAAAAGATATTGTCAATCTGCCATTTATACTTATCAAATTCAGGTTTTTCAAGATTCCAGTCATCATTTGAATTTAATACAAAGAAACTTTTCATTTATTTCAACTTTATATGTATTTTTTAACTGACTTCTCTTTATATCAAATTTTGGCTGGAATATCAGCTAAAACGCTTACCAATTGGTGGGTACCTACCTTTTGGGAGAATATTTCACTGAAATATAGTAAAATGTAAATATGGTAAGAAAGATTTTGCAGATTGGGTGTCAAGAGTTAACCAATATTTCAAGTCCGGTTAAATTCCCACTAAGTGCAGAAGATAAAAAAACAATAGCAGATTTATTAGACACTGCCAAAGATGTAGGAGATAAAGGAGCAGGTCTATCTGCACCGCAACTTGCTATCAACAAAAGAGTTACAGTATGCAGAAGAGTAGATATTGAGGAATTAATATATAGTCTTAACAACAAGTTATTAATATCTGAAGAGCTAAAAAGCTCTCCAACAGAATTTGTAAAAGCATTAATAGACAATAGCAATATGGTTTTTGGAGGAGAAATAGATAAAATCCAAAAACATTTCAACTTAAAAGTTTCTGAAAAGAAGTTAAACAAATCTGAATTAAATGAACTATTTAAAAAGGTTGACGATTTACTATGGATGGTTGTAATTGACCCAGAAGTGACATTTGAGAATGATTACGAAACAATATATTGGGAAGGATGTCTTTCTGTTGGAGCAGGAAAAACTGCCTTGTATGCACCTGTTGCAAGAACAGAGATTATTACATTTACATACTTTGACACGGACGGACAGAAACATGAAATGAAAACAAAAAACTATTTTGCACATGTTGTTTTGCATGAAATAGACCATATGGAAGGAGTATTGTTCCTATCAAGAGTTGATAACATTGAAAATATTTGGAAAGCAGAAGAACTAGATAACTACATAAAAGCTCACAAGAAATATCCAGAGATAAAAGATTAATCTGATGAAAGAAAATACAAGAAGATTGCTAAAAAAATTAGTAACTATACTTGCTATATTATTTTTTCTAATTGGAATAGCACTCCTAGTTTACCCCCTTATTCCAGAAGCTAAGTATGAACTTGTAGATAAGAATCAGATTGTAATTCCATACAAAAGTGAGGTAACTGAAAAAATAAAAGAAGATAATAAGGGAAGTGAGGAAAAGAAAATTGTTGTTGAAGAAAAAAAATCCGTTCCCAATACAAATAGAATTGTTATTCCATCTATCTCGGTAGACATGCCTATAGTAGAAGGGGCTAGTGAGAATTCACTTAATCAAGGAATATGGAGAATACCAGGAACTGGTACTCCAGGTAAATCTAATATGGTCATGGCAGGACATAGATTAGGATATAGTTTTCTTCCAGAAGAGATTAGGAATAAAACTTCTTTCTATAATCTAGATAAATTAAAAGTGGGTGACTATGTAATAATATACTGGTATGGCAAGGAATATGACTACAAGATTACTGGAGGAGAAATAGTTGAACCAACAAGAATAGATATTGAAAATCCAACCACATCACCACAACTAACTCTCTTTACTTGTGATCCAATTGGAACAAGACAAAAGAGATTGGTTCGTTATGCAAAACCAATTTAATAAAATCCACATTTACTGAATATTTTGTACAAAGCTTATAGTTAGTGAGAGTAAGATAGCGGTACGGTATTGTAATACAAATCAAACAAAAAGCCAATACCAGAGCGAATATTCTTGAATTAAATTTGAATTTATATTACAGTAGGCCAACATTGATAACATTGAGTTATCAAAATACTTATAAAAGGAGGTGAACACAATGAATAAAGCAGATTTAGTTGCACACGTTGCATCAAAGACTGGAGCTACTAAGAAATTAGCAGCAGAATCAGTCGAAGCAGTCCTAGCAGCAGTTACTAGCTCCCTCAAAAAAGGAGACTCAGTTACTCTTACAGGATTTGGTACATTCAAGGTAGTTGCAAGAAAAGCAAGAACTGGTAGAAATCCACAAACTGGAGCTACTATTAAAATTCCTGCAACCAAAGTTCCAAGATTCTCAGCAGGTAAAGCTTTAAAAGAATCAGTAAGATAATTACTATTCAAGTTAAGCTAATAACTTCCTCCCATATATTCTCGAAAGGGAATAGGCAAGGGGAAGTTTATTTTTGTTACTAAATCTCATTAACCCTGTTATCCATGGTATATAGATTATAAACATATAAATATCATGGACAATGTAGCAAACACATGGAGAAGTACAAACGTAATAGAGGAGAATAAACCTATTACAAAAGAACCTATCGCAAAGCAAAGCTTAAAACAAAGTAATAAGCCAATATTGGTAGGAATAATAGTAATTTCCATTGTAACTGGACTATTCATAGGACAGTATTACAAAACCTCACAAAGTAATGCAGCAACAAATACGCCAATAGTCACTTCATCTTCTTCGATTAGTTCGAGTGAATCAGTAAGTGAGATTTCACAAAGTGCAACAAGTCTGTCTTCTAGCTCATCATCTATTCAGGCAAAAACATCACAAACAGATTTCAAAACAAGTACGTCTACAAGTTCAAATTCATATGTATCACGAAAAATTGGACTAACATTTAACTTACCAGATACAAAAAGTTTAGTAACAGAAAGTGATAAATTAACACTTGTAGATCAACCACAAATTGCAATCGATCAACCTCCAACAAGTATAAATACTCCAGTGGTATCAATTTCAAATTCAAAATACACGATCAACATTATTAAATATACAAACTTAAATAATCCTTTCTCTGGAAATTCATATTCAGATTATTTCTATCCACAGTGGGTAGCAGCAGGAGGATTATCTATATACTCTAAAAATGTAAGCGGAAGCATTCAAAAAGCTTTAAGTTACTCTGTAAATGGAGCTTGTAGTGCAGATGAAGTTATTACTAGTCCTTGTTCAATATTCTCACCACAATCAATCGTATATTTTAATAAATCTGAAAATATTAACAATTCTAATGGTGCAACAGCTCTCTACTTTGTAGTAAATAACACAAAATATATTGTAGATGTTCAACTACACACCATGATAAACAATGGAGATAGTTTAAATTCAGATACCAAACCAAATGTGTTAAGCGAAAGTTATCTAGGATCACAAGATCTAACTGAAATCGAAACATTTGTTAAATCTATTAAGGGAATCTAACCTTATATTTGGAAACTATCAAATAACTTCCTCCCATATATTCTTGAAAGAGAATAGGCAAGGGGAAGTTTATTTTTCTCCCAATTCTTCTTTATCTACTTCATTTACCCATTTACCAAGTTCTACTTGCATTTCATCTGCTCTAATAAATCTTACATTAGGATACGCTTCTTTAAGTCTTGGGATTGCTCCATTCCACTCTCTATTCACTAATACTCCTTTTATTCCACCACTGCTCATACTAGAATCCTGTCCTGATTTTACTGGACTTCCTAATATAATGAAGCCTCCAGTATCATAAGGACCAGCAGATCCAGATGCAGTATATGAATCGTCTTCAATTTTTTTATCCCTAAGTGGCATTGAATGAAAAGGTCTAGATGTATCGATCCCATTATTGAGAAGATGTATTAAACTCATTAATTGGTCACCTTTTGTAATACCATGTGCATCAAATCTTTTTCCTATCTCATCGGGAAGGCTGACTCTTTCAACCATTAAGGATGTTGGCGTATCCACATCTTGTTCACTACTAGTACCTTGGCCATTCCTAATTGAATTAATATACACACGTTCGTCTGTAGCTTCATATTCTCTTTTTTTTAAATTTGCTGTTTGTCTTAAAGATTTAGTTTCATCTTCGGATAAAGGTTTTGGGGTTTCAACTTTTACACCACTTTCACTCCCTGACTGATTTGTTAGTTCTCTATTAGATCCTGTTAAACTTTGAACGTTAATATTCTCAGTTAAGCCCTCTTTAAAAGTTGTTTCGTTTACTAACATATTATTAACTCTTAATATTATTACCAAAGTGTAATATTTTGAAAAGATAATAACAAATACGGTAATAATGGCAATATTCTGATTTAATTTTCATCTGCCTCTAACACATCAAAGAGTATTATCCTTGAATGAAACAAAGAGAAATAATCAACTATTGGATAGAAGGTTCAAAAACAGATCTGGATAATTTTAAGTGGCTATATAGGCACAAGAGGTACTATCCATGTCTCTTCTTCGGACACCTTGTAATAGAGAAAGTATTAAAAGCATTAGTTATATCTGAAACAAAAAATATTCCACCCTACACACATGACCTAAACAAACTAGTAGAGTTATCGAAAGTCACTATTTTTTCAGAAACAGATATAAAATTACTAAAAACAATTGGGAAATATAACATAGAAGCTAGATATCCAGATATTAAAGAAAATACTGAAATTAAATACGATCAAATTCTTCAGTTATATGAAAAGATATGCAACAAAGTACTGCAATAAAATTAATTAAAAAATATTTAGAGGTATTAGATAATAATAACTTTCCATATGAGGATGTTTACTTTTTTGGATCCAGATTAAGAGGAGATCACCATAAAGAGAGTGATATAGATGTGTGTTTGGTTTCAAATGAGTATTCAGATAAGAAACTATCACAAATGAGTAATAAAGCATCTAAACTTAAAGAAAAGGTTTCCTCATATATTGAACCTCACCTCATAGGAAAGAATGATTTTGGGAAATGGCATCCACTAGGAGGACAAGTACTAAAAGAAGGAGTGAAAATCAAAAGCAACTCTCATTTATTTAAAAAAGATTATGGAGATAATACTAGTAGAGATAAATATACAAAATTTCAAATAGATGAATCTGAATTAGATTTTGATACATTTAAGGTATTAAGTGGAGTAAATAAATATAACTACTCACACATTTGTTTTGGCAAACTTGCAATTGAGAAAATATTAAAAGCACTAATTGCATTAAGAACAAACAATTACCCAGAACATAAAAAGGATCTCACACAATTAGTTAAGGATTTAAGCTTGTCTGATATATCCAAAGAAGATCATCTACTACTAAGTGAATTAAACAAATTTAATATCTTTAATGGTGATATGGAAGTTGAAAGGAACTTTTCAATTAAAACTACCAAAGAATCCTCGGAGATATTCTATATAAGAATTGTGACCCTTTACGAAAAGATTAGAAACAAACTCATTTAATCTACTTAAATCAATTTCACTAGATCATCGACTTCAATTCTTCTAGAATCCCACTTAATATATCTTATCCAAACAATTCATAGTGTTCCATACACAAGAGAAAACTCTATTTTACTTAAATTCGTTTCACTAGATAATCCTAGAATATTCTAGTAGTATCCCCATAAATATATATTATCTATTTTAAAATGAATGAATTAAATGAGATACAAATGCAAATATTAAAGCATTTACTTTTTGCACCTAATTCTAGGTTTAAGGAAATGAATATTGGAAAGATTCCAACTGATCAGTTTTCGTATCACTTAAGGTGTCTTAGTGATTTAAATCTTATCCAAAAAGAAAATACTAAGTATTCATTAACTACAAAAGGAAAAGAATTTGCAAACCTTATGGATACAGATAAGGCAAAGATTGAAAAACAACCTAAGGTATCTGTATTGTTAATTGCTACAAGAGAAGCAATGAATGGAATTGAAATATTAATTGGTACTAGACTTAAAGAACCATTTTATGGATACAAAGGATTTATAACTGGAAAGATAAGATTTGGAGAAACAATAGAAGAGGCAGCTGAAAGAGAACTAATGGAGGAAACCTCACTTCATGGTAAATATGAACTTAAATTTACTTTCCATGACATGGTTTATTCAAAGTCTGGTGAAATACTCGAAGATAAACTATTTTTTGTAGTAGGAGTAACAAACGTATCTGGAGAACTAGTAAATGCTAAAGGAGGAGAGCATCACTGGTTAAGCGAGGCAGAGTTTAAAACAGCAACTCCAAAATACTACGATGAAGATGAAATATATGCCTGGTTTAAAAGTGGAGATAATTCTTTCAAAGAAAATAAATACTATATAGATGAATTCTAAGAAGTTAAGAAAGGAACGAAATTGGTTGTCCTATGAATTCCCTTATTATCTCTATTATTCTTACATGTATACTATCAGTATCTTGTATTTGATTTCCATCTCCTTCTTGGTGCCCATAATCTCCAAATTGAGAGTGGTTTGAAGGAAGCTGTATGAATAGAGAAGAGGAGGGAAGCTTTGTTTTAGAATCATTTATCTTTTCAGGTGTTGCTAACTTATCTTCTGAACCATACAAAGAAAGTATTTTATATTTCTTATCTAGAAGATAATTATCATTTGGATATGCTCCCATATATATTACTCCTAGTATTTTACTTTCATATTTAGTACCTTTTAAGTATTCACTTATCATGGCGCCTCCAAGTGAGTGACCTGCAATATACCAACTAGATATATCTGTATTATCTTTAATTATTTCGTCAGCTGAATTTAATCCTAGTATTGCAAGATTTAATGGAAACTTAGCAATAAAAACTTTCGTATTGGATGTCTCTGGAAGTTTTGAAAGAAGTGTTTCATATGCACTCGGGTCTATTCTTGCACCTGGATAAAATATTATTCCGGTTTGTGGATAAGATGAAAATTTTGAATTTGTTAGTTGAATATATTGAGGCTGATTATCAATAATAATAGAAGAGTTTATTGTACTTATCGCTTTCTCATTTGGCAAATACGTTCCTTTTTGCCACCAGAACAATCCACCACCAAGAACTAGAAGGATTACAAGAAAAACTAGGATTAGTGTAATCCCAATTCTTTTCTTTTTTGAAATATCTTTAGGCAGTTTCATTTATCTATTTAGATATTACATCTTTTCCAACAAAACTTCTGAGTACTTCTGGAACTAATATAGATACATCTTTCTGTTGGTAGTTTTCAAGAATACATATAAGCATACGTCCAAAAGGAATACCTGTATCGTTTACATTGTGAACAAACTTTCTCTGTCCATCTTTTGTTTTGTATGTTGTATTGTATCTTCTTGCTTGGTAATCTATTGCGTTAGTGTTTGATCCTACCTCAATATATTTCTTTTGACCTGGAAGCCATACTTCAATGTCATATTTCTTATATGTTGCATAGTAACCAGCATCTCCTTTACACATGTTAATAATATGGTATGGAAGTTTTAATTCTTGAAGTAACCATTCATTAAGAGATAGGAGATATTCATGCATCTTCTTTGAATCTTCTTCACTACATACTAAATCCATTTCAAGTTTATCGAACTGATGGACTCTTTTAATTCCTTTTACATCCTTACCCCAGCTTCCAACTTCAGATCTAAAACATGCAGTTGTTGCAAACATCTTAAATGGAAGTTTTTCTTCTTCTAATGTTCTTCCCATAAGGTATGCAAAGTTTGCTGGTTCAGAAGATCCAACTAAATATAGCTTGTTGTTATCTTCAACTTTATCATTATTTATTGAATACACTTGATCAGCATCTCCTGGAAAGTGACTACTTCCATAGAGCGCATCTTCTTTAACTAGAAGGGGAGGAATCACTGGAGTAAAACCTTCTCCCATAAGTTTGTTAGACATCATGAACTGAAGAGCAAGTTGAAGTCTTACTGCATCTCCAAGTAGATAACAAAATCTACTTCCAGATACTTTTGCACTTTGTTCTACATCAATAATTCCAAGATTAGTTCCTAATTCTAGATGTTCTTTTGGTTCAAATTCATCTTTACTGTGTAGAACTTTAGTTGGCATAAACTGAGCTGAAAATTCACCTTTTCCGAGCTTATCTTGAGATAGGTATCCCGTATCTGGTCTCCATGCTTTAACTTCTACATTATCTTCACTTGTTTTTCCATCTGGCATTTCTTCACTACTTAGATTTGGAAACCAAAGCATTAGTTCTTTCCATTTTGCATTTTTCTCTTCAACTTCCTTTTCAAGTGAAGCAATTTCTTCTTTAAGTTTTTTACCTTCTTCTATTAGTTCTGGACTTGGTTTTGTATTATTTTTCTTAAATTCATTTGCAAGCTCATTTCTCCTCGCTCTTTTATCATCTATCTGTTTATTAAGAGCATTCTTCTCAGAATCTATTTTTAATAGTAAATCCGTGTCTGCTTTAGAGGAATCCACTCCACGCTCAATTACATTTTTCTTTACTGCTTCTGCGTTTTCACGGATATACTTAATATCCAACATATGTGGAGATATAAAAAGTAAATGAATACAGAATGATTGTAATACAGAGTATGTTACTTAGTAAAATGCTTACAATAATAAATACTATTTTATTGGAAGACAAATCTCCATTAGTTTTACGAACTTTTCAGGATTTTTTAGTACTTGGCTATATAGAGATGTCCTTGCATCTAACTTATATGCTTTCATGACATCATGAGCTTTTATCTTTTTAAGTTTAGGAACGTCTTTGTATTTAGGATTTATTACATTCTCTTGTCTAGCATTCTTTCTAATTACATAGTAAGCAAGACCTTGCTCTCTTTGAATAGTTCTATAGTCTAATCTAAAGTCATGCATATATATTTTTGATATAACTGAAACCTGACTTCTTGTATTTACTATTGTGAAGTCATATCCACATGGGACTACTACTTTCTCTCCTCTCTTAGCTTTCACTAAACCAACTTCAAATATTTCATAAGGATCTTTGTTAAACTCTTTTGGTTTTCTACTTTGCATAACAACTGTCATAACTCCGTATACACATTCAAGTACACAAGATGCTTTTGGTTTATCTTCATGTGGATGTGTGTAACAGTGAGTCTTTGCAAATTCAATTCCTAGTAAATTTGGAGGGATAACAATGAGATTATGTTTAAGTCCATACTTTGCTAACTTATCTTGATCAGTTTTCTTGTATAATTTTCTATATTCTGTGTAAACATAGTCTGGATACTTAATTGTTTTATTAAGAAGAGTTGGTCTTACCTCTTCAGTATTAGTAATTTCAATATTGCATACGTTGATATTCTCATCTAATATTAGTTTATCTTTGCGATTATCATATTCTATCGGAATCCCGAGATAAGAGGTGAGATCTATCATTATATTTAGATTATAATAAGTAGTCTTGGACAGTTTGTTGACTGAAAGTAATGTGATTATATGTTTATATGTTTTTTTCTGTCAACTTACATTTGAAACTACCTAATGAACAGGCATAATTCATCAGTGAACTATAAGACTAATTGCTATGAGCTAATTATTTGTCACAATTGTTAGTTTATTTTTTCTAATTTGTTGTAGAATTTATCAGTTAAATAAATATTTTGTCATTTTGAAATTAGAAACTGTATTTTTAAAATATGTTTATAGAAATATTGGAATAATTTCATATTTAATATTCATAACCTTTTGTTTTTACTGTTTTTCTATAATTACAAGTTCACATCCTAATA
>Ga0194052_1000396_pt1 | contig 28316 bp, 30 predicted proteins | sample SepL226m_MetaG_FD_160117 | JGI IMG/M metagenome (GOLD analysis project Ga0194052, IMG submission 160117) | Anoxic zone freshwater microbial communities from boreal shield lake in IISD Experimental Lakes Area, Ontario, Canada - Sep2016-L227-6m | ecosystem: Environmental > Aquatic > Freshwater >...
GATCAAGCTCGACCGAGCTCAGGAGAATCTCGATCGATGCCTCGATATCGAGCGGGAAGCGCGCTCGCAGCTGCGCCCGCTCAAGCGTCAAGCTGAGGCGGCAGAACTGCTTGCGCGCGTAGAGCGTCAGACGACGGAGGCGTCGTGGGAGCTGGTGCGCAACTCGTCGCGCGTCCGCCGCGCCGAACTTGAGAGCGCGGAAAAGGCCGCTATGGCCGCGCGCGAAGCTCGTGACGCGCTGCAGGAAAAGCTTGGGCAGGTGGATCTACGGCGCGAAGAGGCCGAGAAACAGCTCGCCGAACGGAGCGAGCGCCGCGAAGCGATTGCACGCCGCGGCGAACTAGCCCGCAGTGCGGCCGGCAAGATCGAGATGCGAGCCGAGCGGACGCGCGAGAATGCCTTGGCGCTCGCTGATCGCCTCGAGCAGCGCGAGGCGCAGCTCGAGCGCCTGCGGCCTCAAGTTGCCGCTGACTCTCCGGATCAAAGCGGAAGCGAGCGGATCGCCGCGCTCGAAGCACAGGTCGCCAAACACGATCTTGAGCGCGCTGGCGAATTGGACGCGGAACTAGCGGCGCTGCTCGCCGAGCGAGATCAGGCACTAGCAGCGAGTGGCGAAGCTACCGAGCGCCTAGGCGAGGCAAACGCGCAGCGCGGGCTGGCCGAGGCGGCCGCGCAAAGCGCCCGCGCCGAGCTGCGCAGCGCCGAACAGGCCTCAGAGCAGGCGACGCGGGAAGTCGCTCGCCTGAAGGCTGAGCTGGCGCGGCTCGATGACTTTCTGCGCGACCACGCCGACGCCCCCGACGGCCAACCGTCGCTGGCCGCCAGCCTCGAGGTCGAGGAGGGTTACGAAACCGCCGTTGCTGCCGTGCTCGGTGCGCGGCTGCGCGCCGCAATCGTCGACGACCTACCGACCGGCCAGCAGCTACTCGGACGGCTTGGCTCGGAGGGAGGATCAGCGCTCGTCGCTGCAGCCGGTTCGTCATCCGCAGGCAGCACCGAAGTCCTACCTGGCGCAGTCCCGCTGGCTAATTCTGTTACCGGCGGTGCCAATGCCGATCTGGGCAGAAGGCTTCTCGCTGGGGTATGGCTCGTGGATTCACTCGATTCCCTGCCTCGAGACTTCCCCGGAGTTGCCGTAACCCGTGCAGGCCGCACGTGGAACGGCACTACCGGGGAGCTGCGTCAGAGCGCGAAGGGCGGCGGCGAGCAGGTCTTGGCCGAACGCCAGCGGCGTGAACAGCTCGCGACGGCAGTGGAGAGTGCAGAGGCCTCAGCGGCTGCAGCGGGAAGCGCCATGGAAGCCGCTGAGCAGGCCTCCAGCGCAGCGGTGCAGGCGCTTGCAACGGCTGACGATGGTTGCCGGGGCGCGGCTCGCGGTGCCGCAGAGGCGTCCGAGCTGGCGCGTCGTTCTGAATGGATCATCGAGCAGCGTCGCCAGGCGCCTGAACAGGGCGCCGGCGCGGTCGCGCGAGCGCAGCTCGAGGGTGAGCTCGCCGCAGAGCGCCGTGTAGCCGAGCAAGCCGCTGCTGCCCGCGATGAGCGCAAGCAGGCGGTCGCCACTCTGGAGCTGGCAATCGCCTACGAGATCGGCTTGGTGCCGCTTTACAACGCCTACGAGGAGGCCCTAGCAGGCGCTCACGAGGCGGTCACCGCGCAGATTCAGGTCTTCGAGGCTGAGCTAGAGGCCGACCGCGTCGGCAACGCAGGGGTCACCGACGAGCTTCGAGCGTTCGCACAATCCGGTGCTGAGCTACAGGGAGCCCTCCGCGAAGCTGGCGAGGCGGTCACGTTGGCAGAAGTTACCGCTCAGCAGGCGCGCGATCAGCACGCTGAGACGGAGGTCGAACTCAGCCGCTTGGCGGAGCTGCTCGGTCTCGAGGCCGAGCCGTCAATCGAGCCGCTCGACGACGAGCAGATAGCCGCGCTGGAGCAGAGAATCGTTCGACTAGAACGGCGACGTGAGCAGATTGGCCCCGTCAACCCGCTCGCCAAGGCCCAGTACGAAGAGGCGCTCGAGCACGTTGAGACGCTCGAACATCAGCGCACCGACCTCGAGACCGCAATGCGCGAGCTGCGCACGCTGATCCGGGACACGGACCGGCAGATCCGTGAGAGCTTCGAGCAGACCTTTGAGGCGGCGGCAAAGAACTTCGAAGAGCTTGCCGCGCACTGCTTCCCCGGAGGGCAAGGGCGACTGCGGCTAGTGCGCGAAGAGCACGCGCCCAAGGCCGTGCTCGGCGGCGGCGAATCCGAGGAAGAGGCTGCCCGGCTCGAAGCGGCCGAAGATGCAGCCAACGCCGAGGCCGAACGGGAGACCGGCGAGCCCGAAGACGACCTCGGTGTTGAGATCGAGATCACTCCAGCTGGGAAATCGATGAAGCGCCTGACTCTGCTGTCCGGCGGTGAGAAGTCGATGACGGCGATCGCGTTCCTGTTCTCTGTATTTCTCGCCAAGCCGTGCCCGTTCTACATCCTCGACGAGGTCGAAGCAGCGCTCGACGACCTCAACATCGGCCGTTTCCTCGAGCTGCTTCGGCTCTATCGCGACCGCGCGCAGTTCATTGTCGTAACCCATCAGCAGAGAACGATGGAAGCCGCCGACTCGCTCTACGGGGTTTCAATGGGCGGCGACGGTGTGTCAAAGGTGATCAGCCGCAAGCTTCCCGCCGAGACCAGCGACGACGCGGAAGCAATCCGAGCCGCCTAAGTCGGACTCGCCCGCTGGCAGCCAGGCAGTACGCTGTAAGGGATGTCAACGCCCGTAATCTGGCTCTTGATCGCCGCCGCTTTTGCGTTAGGTGAAATTCTGACCGAAAGCTTTTTCCTCGCCCCGCTTGCTTCCGCTGCGCTTGTAATGGCTGTTGGAACGCTGCTCGGGGCTGGAGTATTGCTCCTCGTTCTGTTCGCGCTGGCGGCCGGCATCGTCACCTTGCTCGTGCTGCGCCCGCTACTTCGCCGGGAGCGCCTCGATTTCGCTGTCGGTGGCGCAGAGCACGATTTTGTAGTTGGTCAGATGGGAGTAGTCGAAGAGCACGTTGTGAACGACGAATCAACCGGCGTCATTGAGATCGACGGCGAGGTTTGGACCGCCAGAGCGCGCGATGACGGCCAAACCTTTGCTCCAGGCGACGCGGTTGAGGTCGTTGCCGTCCGCGGCGCTGTAGCGCTAGTTGACGCGCCTGAGAAGCCCCGTAGTGCTGACGTGCGGGCCTGAGCTGCAGCGCCCCGCTACCCTCTAGCGCTGACGTTCTGTGAACTTCGAGAGGAACCTGTGGCTGTACGACTAAGGCTCACGCGAGTGGGCGGTAAGAAAAATCCGATTTGGCGCGTTGTTGTTGCCGACCAGCGCTCGCCGCGTGACGGTCGCTTCATCGAAGTCGTGGGTCAGTACAACGCCCAGACCAACCCGTCGACGGTCACTCTCGACGCCGACCGGATCAAGGTTTGGCTTGAGAAGGGTGCTCAGCCGACGTCCCAGGTTCGCAAGCTGCTGCACACGCAGGGCATTCCAGTTTAAGCTCAGTCGATGCGCGAACTACTCGAGTTCCTCGCCCGCTCGCTCGTTGATGATCCGGCGTCAGTTGTTGTTGAACAGTTCGACGACGATGATGGGACTGTTGTCCTTGAACTGACTGTTGGCGAGGATGACTACGGCAAGGTGATCGGCCGCGGCGGTCGCACCGCAAACGCGCTGCGAACCGTTTTGAAGGCGGCAGCAGTGCGCGAAGAACGCCGCGTGCTTGTTGACATTGTCGATTGACGTGTCCGCCGAGTCGGACCAGTGGCTGCAGGCCGGACGAATCGGCCGCCCGCATGGTCTCGACGGAAGCTTTTACGTCACGCGTCCTCGTCCCTTGCTGCTCGAAGTGGGTTCGAGCGTACGCGTCGAGCAACAAGACCTTGAGATAGATCGCCGCGCCGGCACCAACGAGAAACCGATCATTCGGCTTGCGGGGATCTCGACGCCGGAGGCCGTAGAGCAGATGCGTGGTACGGCACTTTTCTGCGCTCTGGCCGACGCTCCCAAGCTCGGCGAGCGCGAATGGTGGGCGGAGGAACTTGAGGGCTGCCGCGTCGTTGATGGAGAGCTGGTCGTTGGCGAGGTTCAGCGACTGCTCGTTCTCCCATCGTGTGAGGTGCTCGAGGTCAAGCGCGCCGACGGGAGCGAACTGCTCGTGCCGATGGTCAGCGACGCGATCCGTTCGGTTGACGTTGAGCAGCGCAAGATTGAGATCAACATCGCCTTCATCGGTGGGGTGTAGGCGATGCAGCTCGACGTCGTAACACTCTTCCCGCAGTGGTTCGAATGGTTCGCTGAGCAGCGCCATGTCGCCAATGCGATCGGCCGCGGCAACGAGCTGCGCGCGCTCGACCTGCGCGAGCACACACCGCTCAGCGGCGGGCAGGTTGATGACACCCCGTTCGGAGGTGGCGCAGGGATGGTCTTGCGCGTGGACGTGATGGAGGCAGCGTTGCGCGGTTTCTACGATGTTGACCCGACTGAGCTGCCGCGTCAGCGCCGCGTGATCGCGCTAACTCCAGGAGGGCGCGTGCTTGACGAGCAACTCGTTAATGAGCTCGCCGCGGAGCCCGCCGTTACTTTGCTTTGTGGGCGCTACGAAGGTTTTGACGAGCGAATTGTTCAGCACTTCTGTAGCGACGCCGTCTCGATTGGGCGCTACGTGATTGCGGGCGGAGAGTTGGCCGCGATGGTGGTCTGCGACGCAATTCTTCGCAAGCAGCCCGGCGCTCTTGGCGACGCCGACTCCGCGGTCGAAGAATCTTTCAGTGCCGCGCTCGATGGTGATCCCGAATATCCGCACTACACGAGGCCCGCCGAGTTCCGCGGATGGGGTGTTCCAGATGTCCTGCTTTCCGGCCACCACGAAGAGATTCGGCAGTGGCGCAGGGCAAGAAGTCGTGAGCGTGGGGCGGCGTCGGACGACGCTCCGCTATCCTGATCTATCTCGTCCCGGTCGCGACGCTGATGCGCTCGCTGGAAATTTGGCCGAACCTTCGCGAGCGCCCTCAATATGAGCACAGTAATCGACAATCTTGAACGCGCCCAGTTGCGCCGCGTGCCCAACTTCGCCCCCGGCGACCGGGTCAAAGTCCACTTCCAAGTGATCGAAGGCGAACGCCGCCGTACGCAGGTATTCGAGGGCGTTGTGATCGCTCGTCAGGGCAGTGGCGCGCGCGAGACGTTCACCGTTCGCAAGCAGTCGTTCGGTGTTGGCGTGGAGCGAACCTTTCCCGTGCATTCACCAAAGATCGAGAAGATCGACGTGGCTGCTCGCGGCGACGTGCGCCGGGCAAAGCTTTACTACTTGCGCGACCGCGTCGGCAAGGGTGCGCGCGTCCGTGAACGCGACTACTACGGCCCCGAGGACGACATTGCACCAGGTCTGATTCACGAACCAGTCGCCGCCGCTGAGGCGCCCGCGGGCGATGAGTCGCAGATCGATGCGGAGGCCGTTGTCGACGACGTCGCTGCCGTTGACGCTGTCGCGGCCGGCGAAGCGGATGTCGCCTCAGGTGAAGAGGGCGTCACTGAGGAAGCTTCAGTAGAAGTAGCTGCCGATGAGGAAGCACCAGCCGCCGCCGCGGAAGACCCAGCGGCCAGCGCAGCCGAAGACGAGCCTGTGGCCGATGCCGCTGAAGAGCCGGCTGAAGCTGACAGCAGTGACGCGGCGCCCGCAGCCGAGGAGGAATCCGAGCAGCCGGCCGACGGCAGCGACGAACCTTCCGGCGACGCAGCGTGAGTACAGCCAAGCCGCAGAAGCAGAAGAAGTCCACAGCAGGCTCGGTCATCGAGCTTGTCGTGATCGTGGCGGTGGCGCTCGGCCTTGCACTGCTGATTCAAGCTTTCGTCGTCAAGCCCTATCGGATTCCGAGCGAGTCGATGGTGCCGACTCTGCAGGTCGGTCAACGCGTGCTCGTAAATCGGTTGACGACACGGTTCGGCGAGCCTTCCGTTGGCGACGTGACCGTGTTCCACCCACCGTCGGGCTCAGAGCAAATGCCACTTGACCAGTGCGGCGAGAGGATGCCAAGGCTTACGGCCTGCGATAAACCGACGGCGACGGCGTCCGATGTCAACTTCATCAAGCGGATCGTCGCCGGCCCTGGCGACACGATCTCGATTATCCACGGCCGCGTGATTCGGAATGGAAAAGCGACTAGCGAGCCGTTCATCAGCAATACCTGCGCGAACGACAGCGGAGCCGACTGCACGCTGCCGCGGCCGATCACGATTCCGCCCGGGCACTGGTTCATGATGGGCGACAACCGTGGCGAGTCCGACGACAGCAGATTCTGGGGACCCGTCCCAACCGCCTGGATCATTGGGCCAGCATTCGCCACCTACTGGCCACCAAACCGAATCAACCTCTTCTAAGGCTCCCGCCTCCACGCGCGCGAAACGCAAGGCCTCTGGACGCGGATCGAGCGGCGCGAGGCTGATCGCCCATGACCGCGCCGTCGGCGCCCGTTGGGTCGCAGGAGCCGACGAGGCGGGGCGAGGCTGTCTCGCTGGCCCTCTCGTAGCCGCCGCTGTACTGCTCGATCTCGATTCGATTGGCGTGGCTGAGGTGCGGGCGCTTGGAGCGCTTAACGACTCCAAGCAACACGACCATGCGGCCCGTGAGGCGCTGCTGCCGATCGTAATGGAGACTGCGCAGCGAGTTGTCGTCGTTTCACGCAGCGCCCGGGGTATCGACGAGCGTGGGCTGCACAAGACCAACCTCGCCGCGCTGCGCGAAGCGCTGATCCGCGTCGCCCGCCCCGGTTGCGTCTGCCTGATCGATGGTTTCGCGGTTCCGGCTTTCGACCACGAGCAGCGAGCGGTAGTCGGTGGCGATGGGCTTAGTGCGGCGATCGCTGCCGCGTCGATTGTCGCCAAGGTGACCCGCGATCGCTTGATGGTGCGGGCGGGCGAGCAGCTCCCCGAGTGGGGATTCGGCGCGCACTTCGGCTACTCGACCGCTGCGCATCGCGAGGCAATAATCGAGCATGGAGTCTCGCCGCTGCACCGAATGTCGTTCCAGTCGAGTGCCTACGAGCAGCTCGCGCAGTAGCTCTAGAAAGCGTTCTCAATGTGATCGAGCCGAAGCAGCTGCCCTTGGCAGTCGAGCAGAATGCCGACGGCGTCGAAGCGCAGGTCGCGCGCGCTGGGTCGTTGCTGGGATTCGGCGAGGAATGCCGCGGCTAGCCTGCGGACCTGGCGGCGCTTGTGGTCGCCGAGAGAGTCCCATGGTGCAGAGCTGCGCTGTGACCGGCGCGTCTTAACTTCGACGAAGACGAGTGTTGACTCGAGTAACACGACTAGGTCGATCTCACCGAAGCGCGTGCGGTGGTTACGGGCAACGAGTTGGTAGCCAAGTCGCTCAAAGTGTTCGAGCGCCAACCGTTCGCCGGCGCGGCCGAGGACGTGGCGGGGATCGGGGGTCGTTGATCGAATGACGCCGAAGCTATGGGCAAGTTTGTTCTTGCGCTACCGCGGCTCGGTGACGCCAATGTGACCTGTTTGCGGCTGAGGGCGAAGTCGTTTATGAAGCTTTGCTGAAATTGCACAGATCGCTGGCCCCGAGTCGCGAGTGCGTCCGTAGCGTCGTCGCCAATGGTCATTGAGGTCTTGACGTTCACAATCGACGGGCTGCGGCCGCAGGCAGTGACCGTGGAGGCGGACCTGCGCCGCGGCCTTCCGAGCTTCACGATTGTCGGCTTGGCAGACCGAGCCGTCGCCGAAGCGCGCGAGCGTGTTCGCGCGGCGCTAGTGAATTGCGGCTTCGAATTCCCGATGCGGCGCTTGACGGTCAACCTCGCGCCGGCTCACCTTCGCAAGGCCGGGCCAGGCTTTGACTTGGCAATAGCCTGCGCGATCTTGGCCGCCAGTGGCCAGATCCCAACCGAGCCACTGGCTAGAACAGCGTTCTTCGGCGAGCTTTCGCTTGGCGGCGAGGTGAGGTCGTGTCGCGGCGCGCTGGCGGTCGCTGAGGGTGCTCAGGCAGCCGGCTTGGAGGCACTAGTCGTACCGCCGGACTGCGCAGCTGAGGCGAGACTCGTTGACTCGCTTCGCGTCGACGCGCTCTCCGCACTGAGTGAGATCGGGGCCGTCCTCGCGGGCGAATCCAACGGCGACGAAGGTGACCTGCCGGCGCGTCGCGAGCCAGGACCCGTATACCGGCCCGATCTAGCCGACCTGCGCGGCCACCGAGCAGCGATTGACGCGCTGACGATCGCAGCAGCCGGCGGCCACAACCTCCTTCTTAGTGGGCCTCCCGGTACAGGCAAGACGATGATTGCTCGTCGCTTGCCGAGCATTCTCCCGCCGCTCAGCCGCGCTGAGGCATTGGAGGTCACGCGGATTCAAAGCATTGCTGGACTTTCGAGCGACGGTGCGCTGGCCGACCAGCGTCCGTTCCGCGCGCCGCATCACACGATCTCGGCGGCTGGGCTGGTTGGTGGTGGGGCCGTGCCTATTCCAGGCGAAGCGACACTGGCGCACCGTGGCGTGCTCTTCCTCGATGAGCTCTCGGAGTTCGATCGCAGGGCTCTGGAAGCGCTCAGGCAGCCGCTTGAGGACGGCGAGGTGACGATTGTGCGTGGGCAGGAAACTGCCTGCTTCCCAACCCGCTTTGCGCTGATCGCGGCGACCAATCCCTGCCTCTGCGGTCGCGGTGGCAAAGCCTGTCGTTGCAGTGAGCCGGAATTGACTCGGCACCGCCAGCGTCTTTCGGGGCCACTCCTTGATCGGCTCGATTTAGTCGTCGGTGTCGAGCGACCGTCGTCGGCCGCGCTCGCAGGTGAACCGTTGACGACCAGCGCCCAGGTCGCCGAGCGCGTTGCTGGTGCGCGGGAGGTGCAGATCGCTCGTAGCGGATGCGCCAACGCGCAGCTGGTGGCGCGCGACATGCTCGCCGCTACCGTCTGCAGCGCGGCGGCAACGAGCGCTCTATCGCGCGCGTATGACGCTGGTGGCCTCAGCGCCCGCGGCCGCGATCGGGCGTTGCGGGTAGCGCGGACGATCGCCGATCTGGCCGGAGAACCGGAGGTGACGGTCGAGGCGCTCGCTCAGGCTCTTGGCTACCGCCACGAGAGCGATCGGCTCGGTTCGCGGTGAATGACGCTTGCGACCGCTGTACCCGGCGCAGCTGGCTGATTGGGCGACTCTCCGCGCATCTCGACCAGATCCGTGGCAACCGACCCGCGATCCGAGGAGTTCTAGCGCTGAGTGACCGCAAGTTAATCGCTTCGCTAGGTGGCCGCGAGCAGGGAAGGATCACGGCGCAATGGGAACGGCTTGATCCGGCCGCTCAGCGTCAACAGTGGCAGTCAGCGTCGACATTCGCGATCTGCCGCCACAGCCGGAGCTTCCCGCGGTCGCTCGGAGATCTCCCCGATCCGCCTGCCGTTCTCCACCTGTATGGGGCGCGAGATCGTTTCGATCATCTGATCTCCTCCTCGGCATCGGTCGCTCTAGTCGGGGCTCGCCGAGCATCGGCTGACGGCCTTGAGCTGGCACGCGAACTCGGTCGCACTTTGTCGCTCTGTGGCGTGACCGTAATTAGCGGAATGGCGCTCGGAATCGACAGCGCTGCGCACGAAGGAGCGCTAGCAGCTGGAGCCCAGACAGTTGCTGTGCTGGCGTGTGGGCCGGAACGCGCCTATCCCGCTAGGCGCAAGCGACTTCACAGCGAGCTAGCAGAGAGAGCCGTTGTCGTCTCCGAGCTGCCCCCTGGAATAGCGCCGTATCGGTGGGCATTTCCGGCGCGCAACCGAATCATCGCCGCCTTGGCGCAGATGGCAGTTGTTGTCGAAGCCGCGGAGCGCTCTGGCTCACTGATCACAGCTGAGATTGCAGCCGATCTCGGCCGAGCGGTCGGCGCTGTTCCCGGCCACCCCAGCTCTTGGCACAGCAGCGGCGCCAACGCGCTCCTGCGCGACGGTGCCCACCTAATTCGCGACGCGCGCGACATTCTCGACGACGCGTTCGGGGTCGAGAACGTCGGTAGCCCTAGCGCGAGCCGCGAGCCGCTCCCTCTCCCGCCAGACCTCAGCGGTGATCAAAAGGCAGTGATCGCAGCGCTCGATGCTGGCTTTTCGACGGTTGCCCGCGTCGCTGAATACTGTGCTGGCGTCGCCGAGGTCGTCGCGCCGCTGACTGAGTTGGAGCTACTTGGCGTGGTCGAACGGCATAGCGACGGCAACTACAAGCGACTTTAGATCGACCGCCAACAAAGCCGGGCGTCGGCACGCCGCTCAGGCAGGCTGGCATAATCGCTCTTAGTTCTTGTTTTGAGCCGTCCCAATCAATGGAGCCCCGCTGAAATGACCGATGCCGTTTCCTTCAACATGAAACACCGCAGCGCAGCGCTCACCGATGGGCCCGAGCGTGCCGCAGCGCGCGCCTACCTCAAGGGGATCGGCTACGACGATGAGGCGCTCGCGAAACCGATTATCGGCGTGGCCTCAACTTGGATTGAGACGATGCCCTGCAACTTCCACCTACGCGCGCTCGCGGCGAAGGTCAAGGAAGGCATTCGCGCCGCCGGCGGCACGCCGATGGAGTTGAACACGATCGCGATCTCAGATGGAATCACGATGGGAACTCCCGGGATGAAAACTTCGCTCGTCTCACGCGAAATAATCGCCGACTCGATCGAGCTAGTCGGCCGCGGCCATCTGTTCGACGGTGTGGTGGCCCTTTCCGGCTGCGACAAGACGATCCCTGGCACCGTGATGGCGATCGCGCGACTCAACGTCCCGTCGGTGATGCTTTATGGAGGCTCGATTCCGCCCGGCCGCTTCCAGGGCCACGACGTCACAATCCAAGATGTGTTCGAGGCGGTCGGCGCACACTCGGCCGGCAAGATGAGCGACGAAGAGCTGCACGAGCTTGAAGGCGTTGCGAGCCCGGGTGCCGGCGCCTGCGGCGGGCAGTTCACGGCAAACACAATGGCGATGGCCTACGAGATCATGGGCATCTCACCGATGGGCTCGGCGATGGTTCCGGCCCAGGACGCAACCAAGGCCGACGTTGCCTTCTCGATTGGTGAGCTGGTTATGGACGTCCTACGCCGTGGCGTGATGCCGAGCGACATCATCACGCGCAAATCGATCGAGAACGCGATCGCCGGAGTGGCAGCAAGCGGTGGCTCGACCAACGCGGTGCTCCACCTGCTGGCCTTGGCACGCGAAGCCAAAGTCGAGCTCGACATCGATGACTTCGATCGAATCAGCGAAGCTACGCCGCTGCTCTGCGACCTCAAGCCAGGCGGAAAGTACGTGGCAGTCGATCTTTACGCGGCTGGTGGGGTCCCGCTCGTGGCGAAGCGCCTCCTCGAGGCAGGACTGCTGCACGAAGACGCACCGACCGTGACCGGCCTCTCTATTGGCGAAGAGGCGGCGCGGGCGACCGAGACCGATGGGCAGCAGGTCGTTCGACCGCTAGATAACCCAGTCAAGGCTTCCGGTGGTCTCGCGATTCTGCGCGGCAACATTGCCCCCGAGGGCTGCGTCGTCAAGCTCGTCGGCCATGAGCGGCGCCACCACGAAGGACCGGCGCGAGTCTTCGAGAGCGAAGAACTCGCGATGGACGCCGTCACGCACGGCCAAATTGAGAAGGGCGACGTAGTGATCATCCGCAACGAGGGGCCGGCAGGGGGCCCAGGGATGAGGGAGATGCTTGCAGTAACTGCCGCAATCAACGGCGCTGGGCTAGGCGAGCACGTGGCGCTGCTCACCGATGGCCGATTCTCGGGCGCAACCTACGGCTTCATGGCTGGGCACGTTGCACCAGAGGCTTTCCGGGGCGGACCGATCGCTGCCGTCCGCGATGGCGACAAGGTCACAATCGATGTTGACAAGCGCACGCTTGACGTCGATCTGACCGTCGCCGAGATCGACGAGCGCGTGGCAGCATACGTGCCACCGGCCAATCCCGACCGAACCGGAGTGCTGGCTAAGTACGCCGATCAGGTTGGCAGCGCGTCCGAGGGCGCGGTGACACTCGTTGATTAGGCCCGCTGAACTGAACCAATGAGGATCGCAATCGACATCGACTCAACGCTCCACCATTACTGGGAGCAGCTGGCAGAGGTTGTGCGGCTCCGTTATGGCGTGGTCCTTCCGTACGAGCAGCAGCACACATGGGGGATTAGCGAGCTCGAACAAGAGCAGCTGGCTGAGACGATTGCTGAGACTCACAGCGAGGAGTGGATCAGCGCCGCCGAGCCGTACCCCGGATCGGTCGAAGTCGTTAACCGCTGGTCTCAGGCCGGGCACTTCGTCCACATCACCAGCCACCGCGATGTTGCCGCGGCGGCTCCGACCGAGCGCTGGCTCGACGCGATTGGCCTCCAATACGACGAGCTCTACTGCTCTTACGACAAGATCACACGTTGTCGCGAGCTCGAGATTGACTTGCTAGTCGATGACAGTCCGGTGAACCTGCAGAGCGCGCTCGACGAAGGCATCCGCGGCGCAACGCTGATCCACCCGTGGAACGCAGAGGTATGCAAGTCGAGCGAGATCACCAGCGCTGAGGATTGGCCTGAGCTAGGGCGACTACTAGAACCGCTTCTTGCACCCGCTGTTTGAGTCGTAATTCGGCAGGGAGATGCTGCCTCGCAGCGAACTAGGGGGTAACTGCGATAACCAGCGCAGGCTGCTGCCTCTGCGGCCTATGGTTAAGCGGTCTTCCAGATGCCACGCAAGTACCTAATCCCACTGATCACCGTAGGCGTGTTCCTGCTGGTCCTTGTTGGCGGCGCCTACGCCTACGACAGCGCCACATCGCAGACGATCGAGAGCGGCGTCACGGTTGGCGGGGTGAACGTCGGAGGTCTAAACGCCGACGAAGCTCGAGCGAAGCTTCATCAAAACCTGCTGGCATCGCTGGAGGTCCCGGTAACAGTGACTCGCGGTTCAGAGTCGTGGCAGCTGGGTCCATCGGAGTCGAAAGTTGGCGTTGACATCGACGGCAGTGTCAACGCAGCGCTGTCGAAGGGCAACTCAGGCAACTTCATAACCCGTGCCATTCGAAAGATCAGCGGGAGCTCAGCTGACGCAACCGTCGTGCCAACCGTGACCTACTCAGCGCCGGCAGCGCGTCGCTTCACTGATCGGGTGACAAGGGCGATTGATCGACCGGCCAAAGATGCTTCGCTTACTTTCACCGTCTCGGCAGTAGCACCGGTGGCGTCGAAGCCTGGCGTTGCCGTCAATCGTCGGGCGCTCCGTAGCGCAGTCGCGACGGCCTTGGCTACTCCTGGGATCAGCCACAGAGTGCCGGTCACGGTGCGCGTTCTCAAACCGAAGGTTACGACCGGACAACTGGCTCAAAAGTACCCAGTTCTAATAACCGTCGACCGTTCAAATTTCCGCTTGACGCTGTTCAAGAACCTCAAGCCGGTGAAGACCTACCCGATCGCCGTTGGTCGAGCGGGTCTTGAGACACCAGCAGGGCTCTATTCGATCCAGGACAAGCAGGTAAACCCGAGCTGGCACGTGCCAAATAGTGCTTGGGCGGGCGCGCTCGCAGGTAAAACGATCCCACCCGGACCCGCCGACCCGATCAAGGCACGCTGGATGGGCATCGCCGGTGGCGCCGGGATTCACGGCACGAGCGAGGATTCGTCGCTTGGCTCGGCCGCGTCGCATGGCTGTGTGCGGATGTCAATCCCCGACGTGATCGATCTCTACGATCGCGTCAGCGTCGGAACGCCTGTCTTCATCGCCTAGAGGTGAGGGCCGCCGCGAGAGTCGGTCCCGCCGCGAATCTCGGCGATGGGAATCTCTTCCCAGCCCTGCTCGGCTAGCAGGCGATGATGGTCGCTATGGCGAAAGACAAGTGACCCAAGAAAAATACCCTGCTCAGGCCTGCGCATCACCGAGTACCACATCGTCGTTGCGTCACGAGATCCTTGGATCTGGTGCCAAGGTCGTGGCGGAGGCTCACCGGCTGCGCAGACACCGTCCGCTTCCAGCCCGGCTGTAGTCGCCACCTGACCATCTGCCGTATTTATGAAGAACAACGCCACAGCCACCGAGGATACGACCACTGAGCTCACGGCAGCTTGGGAGGTTGCTCTGGGTCTTGTTAGTGATGACTTGGTTCGCCGCGGCAGCGCCGAACGCACGCGCCGCGCCTACCGCAGCGATCTGCTGCAGTTCGCAGAATGGGCGATGCACGGGCAACTCGAACCAACCGATGTAGACGTGCGCCAGCTCCGCCGCTACGCCGCGTACTGCGGCGAGAGCGAGCTCGCGCCTTCTACCGTCGCTCGCAAGCTGGCAGCTCTGCGCGCCTGCTTCCGAACCCTGCGTGAACACGGCATTGTCGAGCAGAATCCGGCCGAGCTAGTCGCCGCGCCGAAGCGCCCGTCTAACTTGCCGCGAGTTTTGCGCCCGGCTGAGCTGGCGAAGCTGCTTGACAGGATCCCAGCCGGCACCGCGCTCGAGGCGCGCGACAGAGCACTGATCGAACTGGCATACGGATCCGGGCTCCGTGCTGAGGAGCTTGTCAGCGCCGATGTTGCCGCGCTGGACTTGGACGGAGAGGAGATCAGGGTTGAAGGTAAGGGTGGAAAGACTCGCCTCGTTCCGATCGGCGAATACGCGCGGGGTGCATTAGTCGGGTACCTCGAACGCGCGCGGCCCGCTCTGTTGAGCGATCAAACCGAACCGGCCCTTTTCCTCTCGAAGTCCGGACGCCGACTTCAGAGTTCCGACGTGCGTCGCCGGCTCAGGCTTTGGGCAAGAGCGGCCGAGCTACCGGGCCGGGTGCACCCGCACGCGCTTCGCCATTCGTTTGCCACGCACCTGCTCGACGGAGGGGCCGACCTCCGCGCGATTCAGGAGCTGCTCGGCCACGAGCACCTTTCAAGCACGCAGATATACACGCGGGTTGAATCGGCGAGGCTGCGCACTGCATATAGCTCCAGCCACCCACGCGCATGAGTGCTCCGCTGCGGCTGTAAGTAGCTGCTCCGCTACCGTTAACCGCCGTGACCGTCCGTCAGATCTCAACAGCGCGCGAGCCATCGTTTTGTGCCGTCTGCGAGCGCAATCTACTGCGCGGCGAGGAATACAGCGGTTTTCTCCACGGAGGGCAGCGGAAGATCGTCTGCGAGCTGTGTACGCAGCGTGCAACTCAGCTCGGGTGGATACGCGAGTCTGGCGACACGGCTCCTGCGACCGGGCGGATCGGCTGGATTCGGCGATCGCCGGGGCGGACGATTGGCGGCCGTCGCGGCAAGCGCAATGAGCCCGCTGAAGCAGACCTGCTGGTGCCGCCAGAGGCCGAGCAGCTGGTCGAGCACTCTGGCGAAGAAGGCGACCTACTTGATGCTCAAGCGACGCAGCCGATAGAGCTCGAGCAGCGCTCAGAGTTCGAACCGCCGCCGAAGTCTTCACTCGCGGTCAACGAGCGCGCAGTGCGCGCGGTCCCGACTCATGCCGACATGAAAGGTGCGCGCGCGATCGAAGTTTTCAACGTCGGTCCGCACCCGCGCACCGTGGCCTCGCTGGCACGGACACTCGGGGCGCCCGTCGTCAGCGTCCGGCCGTCTGCGAAAGAGGGGAGCATCGTTTCGGTCGTGGTTGCTTGGGAGCTTTCCTGGTACGCCTACGAGATCGATCTCGCTGACGAAGGCGCCGGTGCTCGGTTGATCGACCAAGGAGCCGAGCTCGACGAACTTGACGACGCCGATCGGATCCCCAACGCCGTCGCCGATTCGCGCGGCATGCTGCATACGGCAGTCGAGGCACAGTGAAGCTGACGGTTCACGTAGACGGCGGCTCACGCGGCAACCCGGGTCCAGCCGCGGCCGGCGCGGTAGCTTCCAACGCTGAGGGCGAGATCGTCGCTGAACGAGGCGAGATGATCGGTATCGCTACCAACAACGTGGCCGAGTATCGAGCGGTGCTGCTGGGAGCTAGCTTGGCTCTCGAGCTGGGCGCCAGCGAGATCGAGCTTGTCAACGATTCGGAGCTGATCGCGCATCAATTGAACGGCAAGTACAAGGTCAAGCACGTCGACATGAAACCGCTCTATCTAGAAGCGATAACCGCTCTGAACGATTTCGAGAGCTGGTCTATTCGTTGCGTGCGCCGCGAACAGAACGAGGTAGCTGATCTGCTCGTAAATCAGACGCTTGACGCCGGTTCGCTCTAGAGAAGCCCGGCCTTCGGGCCGTCTTCCTCGTTCTTGCGGCCAACCCCAGTCTTCTGGAGCAGTGCCCAGCCAGCGGGCAGCAGCGCGGCTGCGAAGGCCAGCTTGACTAGGTCGCCAAGGATGAACGGCTGCACGCCGGTCTTGTAGGCCGCAGACCAGCCGAATGCGACCCCGTCGCCTGCTGGTGCCCAGTTCGCGAGCCATGGCACACCAAAGGCGTAGATGATGATGTTTCCGAGCAGCAGCGCTCCGACCATTGCCATGACGCGGCGATCCGCTCCCCGCTCGGCCATCCAACCAACTACCGCCGCGGCGACGATGAAGCCAAGGATGTAGCCGCCTGTAGCGCCGCTGATGATGTCCCAGCCGCCTGACTGGTCGCTAAAGATTGGTGCCCCTAGTGCGCCGATGATGAAGTAGAGCGCTAGTGCTGCCGCTCCACGTTTTGAGCCAAGGATGCCGCCAACAAGCAGTACAGCCAACGTCTGGCCGGTGAACGGCACTGGGTACCAGGGGATCGAAATCTGAGCCAAGCCTGCGACTAGAGCGGTTCCGCAGAGGACTAGGACGAGATTAAGAACGATCGCGTTGCTGCGTTCTTGGGGGTGAGGGATGACTCGATCAACGATGGTCCCGTAACGCGCAGCTTGCATCTGGTGGTGCTCCTTATTCAGAGGATTGACGCGAACGATCGTACGGCATCGTCCGGACCGCCGCAGGCCGCATGGTCTGCGCGGACTGGTATAAAACGACGATGAAACTAACCGTTCTCCTCATCCCCGCTGTTCTATCTTCGGCCTTGCTCGCTGCCTGCGGCAGCTCTAGTAGCTCCGATACGTCGTCGACGACGACGGTGGCCAGCAGTAATACCGTCCGGATCGGCATGGAAGGCCCGCTTTCCGGAAGCCAGAAGGTCACCGGCACCGGCATGCTCAACGGCGCCAAGCTCGCTGCCTCCACACTCAACGACAAGGGCGGCCTCCTCGGTAAGCAGATTGAAATTGTCCCGATCGACGACGCTGCAGACCCAGCGACCGGCGTTACCGCGGCCAACGCGGCGATCAAGAACGGTCTCGACGGGGTAGTCGGCCCTTACAACTCGGGCACCGGGATTAAGACCCTGCCGCTCTACATATCTGCCGGCCTGACTCCAATCCGCCTTACGTCGGATAGCGCTACAAATGGGATGGGCTACACGCTTCAGCCGATGGATTACCAAATTGCCCCGGCAGCCACCACAGCGCTAACCGACTGGCTGAAGGTTAAGTCGGCCGCGATTGCCTACGACCCGACGCCTGGCTACACGGCGACTGTTGGCGCGCAGATGAAGTCTCTACTCGAGAAGGCCGGTGTGAAGGTGACGGCCTATGAGGCTGTTAAGCCTGGCGCGTCGAACTACACAAGCACTGTGACCAAGCTCGAAGCAACCAACCCCGACGTGATCTACTCGGTTGTGTACTTCCCTGAAGGCGGCTTGATCGCGAAGGCGATGAACGCCAGCTCTTCGAAGGTCAAGTGCGTAGCCGATTACGCCTCCGACGACCCGGGCTTCGTAACAACTGCCGGGAAGGCCGCTGCGCAGAATTGCCCTGTCGTAGGTGTTCCGTCACCAGGCGACTTCCCGACGGGCGGCTCGTTCGATGCCGCCTACCAGAAGCAATTTGGCCAAGGCCCAGGCACTTGGAGCTCCTATGTTTACGACTCCGTCAATCTGCTCGCCGATTGCGTCAAGAGCGCCGGTGGCTTCGATAACAACCCGAACGCGGATGGCTCAACGACAGCTCAGGTCTCTGGCTCGACGTCGCTGACTAAGTGCCTGAACGGAACAAAGGACTGGAAGGGCGTGACCGGATCGGTCACGATCGACCCAGCAAACGGCAATCGCAACCCTGCGACTGTCGTCGTTCTAAGCACCGATAGCAACGGCGCGCTGCATGTAGATAAGAGCTGGGCGCAGGCGGTTGGCGCGCCCTACTAAGCGCCGAGAAGTACCGCCAGCAAAGCCATAGCGAGCATCGACCCGATGATTCCGACCGAGGCGAGCGGTCGGTTTTCGCGCGGGCCGATCGCTTCAGGCAGCAGCTCGAGCGCAACCAGCGCCAGCATTGCCCCGGCCGCAAAGCCGAGCGACCACGGCAGCAGAGAGGTGATTTGCTCGACGAGTAGGAATGCAATGACGGCGCCGATTGGCTGCGGCACGCTAGTTCCAACCGCAGCCCAGAATTGTTGCGAGCCGCTGAACCCTGCTTGCGCCATCGGGATCGCCGTCGCCGTGCCTTCCGGCACGTTCTGCAGAGCTATAGCGATGAAGACAAAGAGCCCGAGAGTGCTATCGGCCGACCACGAAGAACCGAGCGCAAAGCCTTCCGGCAAGCTGTGGACAAAAAGCACCACGAACACGAGCGCCGAGCGGCGCACATGGACGCCGCTCAGTTCACCGACATGCATTTCACGCCCTGCCATCGCGCGTTGGCCGAGAACGAGGAACGCGACGCCAATCACGCCGCCGACGATCAGCGGGACCCACTCGGCCTTGCTGATCGGCTCGACGATCAGGCCGACTGAGGCCGCTGTCATCACGCCGGCAGCGATTCCCCACAGCAGCGGCCGCCACCTCGCGGTGCGTTCTGGGCCAAGCCAAGTAACTGGGAGCGCGCCCAGCCCGGTTGCCAGCGCAGTCACGCAGGCCAGTAGGAAAACGGTAAGCAATGCCACCGGCGCAGATTACGGCAGTACACGGCGCGAGCCAGCGCCATAGCGGATGATGTGCGGCGCTATCCGCGCCATTCGGTTGATCATCACTGAGTAGCCCTCCACGACGCTGTCAAGCCTGCTGCGTCACCGAGGGCGTTTTGGGTTACCGGCGCACGCCTTGAGCAGGACAGGTATGTTCGTTCGATGCGTTCATTCTCGCAAGCTCATTAAAACGTTCTTGCGCCTGTTCGGTCCGCATGCGACCCACTACCCAAGGAGCAGATATGACGCATCGCCCTAGCCGTCTCGCAACTACCTCGGCCGTTCTCGGCCTCGCCGTGCTTATCGTTGCGCCCGTTGCCCAAGCTTCGTCCGGGAACGTCGCCGTTCCCGCGGCCAGCTCGGCGTCCACACGGGCTCTCAACCTGATGCCCGCCAAGATCAGAGCGGGTCTCGACATCCGAATGTCCGACCGGCCGTACGCGCTCTGCGCGGCGAGCAACATCACTCCCAGCACTAGGACGACTTACATCAACGGGGTGAAGTACCGGCTTGGCACGGGACTCTGCCCGATCATCAAGGGCCAGACGGTCTACAACGCGAGCCTCCAGGGCACGAGGCCGACCGTGAAGGGCGCATCAACGGTCTGGTCGAGCTTTGGTGGGCCAGCAACATTTGCTCAATACAGCGCCGAAACTGGCTGGACCGTGGCTGCCGCGAAAATGCGGCTGGGCATTGTCGGCGCTGCCCCTAACAAGGGGATGGCGAACTTCTGGGGTTTCCCCTGCGCCGTGACCACACCGGTGACCATCGGTGGGGTTAAGTACCCGATGGCAATGTGTGCGGGCCCGCTCATGGAGAACCCTGACAACCGCCCTGCGGCCTACGGCGTGTTGATGGGAACGGACGCCCCTACCTCCGCGGAGATTCCGGTCGGCGCCACCACGATGACCAACGGTCCGCTCGCAGGTTTGGGGAACTGGCTCATAAACCCGTTTATGGCTGCGAGCATCGCCCAGACCCGCTAGTTGGTTCCGTCAGGACGTAGCTTCGGCCCGGCTTGCCCGGTCCGGAGCGCGTCCCGGCCGAGTATCGCTAACCTCGCCGGTTAGATGATCTCCACTAATCAACTTAAGAACGGCAATCACATCGAGGTCGACGGCACGGTTTTTAAGGTCGTCGATTTCCAGCACGTCAAGCCGGGGAAGGGTCCTGCCTTCGTTCGCACGAAGCTGCGCCGCACCTCCGACGGCAATGTGATCGATAAGACCTTCCGCGCCGGCGAGAAGTTTCGCTCAGTTCGCTCTGAGGCGCGGCGGATGAGCTTCCTCTATTCAGATGGCACGGAAGCGCACTTCATGGACAGCGAGTCCTTCGAGCAGATCGCGCTTCCGCTCGCGCTCGTCGAGGACGAGCTCCGCTGGACGAAGCCCAATGACGACGTCGACATGCTCTTTATCGATTCGGAGCCAAGCACGCTCCAGCTTCCCGCGTCGGTCGAACTCGCAGTAACGGAGACGGAACCCGGGCTTCGCGGCGACACCGCGTCGGGGGGCGGCAATAAGCCAGCGACGCTTGAGACTGGCGCGGTTATTCAGGTTCCACTGTTCGTCAACATCGGCGACAAAATTAAGGTTCAGACCGATACCGGCGACTACATGTCGCGCGCGTAGGCGCCCGGCCCGGCCGTGTCGCGTCGTAGTGAGCAGCGCCGAGACGCCGCTTTCGTTCTCTACGAGGCCGAAATTGCTGGCGCGCCGGTCAGTGATGTGCTCGACCGCGGTGCTAGCTCGCTGACCCGCTCGCTGGTTCACGCCGCCGACGACCTGCGCGAGCAGCTCGACGAGATCATTGGCCGCTACGCAATCGACTGGCGTGTTGAGCGAATCGCGATGCTCGAGCGCTGCATCATGCGCATAGCGCTGGTCGAGATGCTCTATCCCGACGCGGTACCGGCAGAGACGCCAATCCCGCCCGAAGGGGCAATTGATCAGGCGGTCGAGGTCGCGAAGGAGTACTGCGGGGCTCAGTCACCAGGCTTCGTCAATGGCATCCTGAATGCGGCGATGGCCGAAATCGGGGAGACTGCGACGAGCGATGAGTGATCTAGACACAACAGCAATCGATGAACTCGTAGAGCGGCTGAGCCGCGCCGCGCAGCAGCTGCGCGGGGGAGACCTGACGCCAGACGCCGCGGCATCGCTCGTTGAGGACTGCGCCGCGCTCGCCGGGCAGGCATCGATTGAGCTCGACCGTTTGGCGAAGGAGACCCCGGCCGAACCGCCGCCAGGCCAGGACACGCTGCTGTGAGGCGCCGGTGAGCTATCCCGACGATCTGCGCGAGCAGGTCGACGAGTACCTCGAGCAGTTGCGGTTCAGCGACGGGCCGACGACCGAAGGACTCGAAGAGGCGATGCGCTATTCGCTGCTCGCCGGCGGCAAGCGAATCCGTCCGGTGCTCTCGCTGGCAACCGCTGTCGTCCTCGGCCAGGAGCCGCAGTCGGTGATGCCGTTCGCGGCTGCGCTCGAGATGGTGCACAGCTACTCCCTGATCCACGACGATCTGCCGGCGATGGACGACGATGATTTGCGCCGCGGCAAGCCGTCCTGTCACGTCGCCTTCGGCGAGGACGTCGCAATCCTCGCTGGTGACGCGCTCTACGCGGAGGCGTTCCGGCTGATCCTCTCCGAGCAGTCAGGCGAGCCGCAGCGCGTGCTCAAAGCTGCGGCCGAGCTGGCCGCAGCCACCGGCGTGAATGGGATGGTCGGCGGCCAGTACCTCGACGTTGAAGCGGCTGCTGCGGCAGGGTCGGAGGGGCTGCGGGAACTTCACTCGCGCAAGACCGGCCGCTTGATAAACGCTTCGGTCGAATGCGTCTGTCTGCTCCATGGCGTTGACGATCAGAGACTGCGGAAGTTTCGCGACTTTGCCCAAGAGCTCGGTGTTCTCTTCCAGATTGTCGACGACATTCTCGACGTCACCGGGTCCGACGAAGAGCTCGGTAAACCATCCGGAAGTGACGAGCGGCAGGGTAAACGAACGTACGTCAGCGAATTCGGTTTAGAACAGGCAAACGCACTCGCCGCGGCTTCACACGAGCAGACCCGCGCAGCGCTGGCGGCTGCAGCCCCTAAGGGCGCTGGGCCGCTAGAACGAATCACCGATTTCATCGCTTCGCGTGAGAGTTAGACTAGTTAGCTTCGTACCAAAGCTTTAGAGCCTTATGCAACGCATTCTCGACACGATCAATGGCCCGCAAGACCTCAACGGTCTTGACGACGCACAGCTTCAGCAGCTCGCTCAGGAGGTCCGTGAGTACATCATCGACACGGTCGGCGAGATCGGCGGCCACTTCGGAGCAAATCTCGGCACCTGCGAGCTGGCGGTTGCACTTCATTCGGTGCTCGATTCGCCGCGCGACAAGATCCTCTGGGACGTTGGCCATCAGGCTTATCCCCACAAGGTTCTCACCGGGCGCCGCGACCAGCTCGCGACGATTCGCCAATACGGGGGGCTAGCGCCGTTCTGCTCGATCGAAGAGAGCGAGCACGACATCATGGGCGCCGGTCACGCTTCAACTTCAATTGGCTACGGAGTAGGGCTCAAAGAGGGGATGCGACTGCTCGGCCGCCCGAACCAGGGCCGCGTTGCCGCCGTCATTGGCGACGGCGCGATGACTGGGGGAGTCGCATTCGAAGCGATCCACCAAGCCGGCGGACTTGGGACGCCAATGGTTGTGGTGCTCAACGACAACGGGATGTCGATTGCGCCGAACGTCGGCGCGCTCTCCCGCTACTTCACGCGCGTCCGTCTGAACCCGAAGTTCTGGCACGCTCGCGAGGGTGTTGAGGACCGACTCAGTCACCTCCCCGCAGGCATCGGCGCCAAGGTTGAGAAGCTCGGCCCGCAGCTGAAGGAATCACTGAAGGCTTTCTGGGCGCCGGGTCTGTTCTGGGAGGAGCTCGATTGGGCTTACGTCGGCATCGTCGATGGCCACGATGTTGCCGCACTCAGGCAGGCGTTAGATGCGGCCTTTGCGGCTGACAGGCCAGTCGTCGTTCACATCACAACGGTTAAGGGCAAGGGCTTCGCTCCGGCCGAAGAGGGCGGGCTAGAAGGCATGGAGCAGTGGCACGCCGCGAAGCCTGGCTCGATCGCCGACAGGGCTCCGGTTGCGAAGAAGGCGGCGTCCCCGGCCAAGGTGGCTCCGGCCCCGACCTACACAGAGGTTTTCGGCAACGCGATTGTCAGCGAGGTTCGGGCTAACCGGCGTGTGGTCGGTATTACGGCGGCGATGAACTCGGGGACAGGGCTGAACATCCTCCAGCAGGCTGAGCCGGATCACTACTTCGATGTTGGAATCGCCGAACAGCAGTCGGTGCTGTTCGCTGCTGGAATGGCGCTTGAAGGCGTTCGACCGGTATGCGCGATCTACTCAACCTTCCTCCAGCGCGCCTACGACCAGATCGTCCACGACGTAGCGCTGCAGTCGCTGCCCGTGATCTTTGCGATGGACCGCGCCGGTCTGGTCGGCGACGACGGCCCGACCCATCACGGCGCCTTCGACATCGCCTACATGAGGCCGCTGCCGAATATGACTTTGATGGCCCCGCGTGATGAGGCGCAGCTAGTCCACATGCTTCACACGGCGATCGCGCACGAATCCGGCCCGGTCGCCCTCCGCTACCCCCGCGGGGAGGGAGTTGGCGTTCCGCTTCCGGACAAAGCGCAATTGATTGAAATTGGCACTGGCGAGATTCTGCGTGAAGGGCGGAGCGTGGCGCTCCTCGGTTATGGGCTCGGCGTATCGATGGCCCTCGACGCTGCCGACATTCTCGCCGAGTCGGGGATAAAGGCCACCGTTGCCGACGCGCGCTTCGCTAAGCCGCTAGACGCCGCGCTGCTCGCCCAGCTAGCCGCCGAGCACGACCTTCTTGTCACCGTTGAAGACGGGGTACTGACAGGAGGGTTTGGAACCGGCGTCTGGGAGCACTACAACGAGGCAGGGATTCCGACGCCGAGGATGCTGCGTATCGGCCTGCCGGATCGCTACGTCACGCATGGCAAGCCAGCGCTCCTCTACGACGAGGTTGGCTTGACGGGCGAGAAGATCGCTGAGCGGATCACAGCTCTGATCGGCGTTAGCGACGAAGTGCCCAGCGAAGCCTGAGCGTCCGCCCAAAAAGAAACGACCCGCCAACTTGGCGAGCCGTTTCAGGAGGAGAGATACTTCTATGTGGGTCCAGCTGTGCAGTCGCTGCGGAGAATATGTTGCAGACGACTTCGATCACTCTGACGCTAAAGTCGCCGGTTGTGTGTGAGGCCGCTCACATAAGCACTGTGAGCTAAGGCACACAACATGCGGGCTTCTGAGCCGCGCCCGGTAGCGTGGTTTGACGATGAGTGAACGAATGCGCCTCGATGCGCTGTTAACAGAGCGTGGTCTGTTCCCGTCGCGTTCGCGCGCGGCGGCTGCAGTTATGGCTGGCGACGTTCGTCTCTGCGCGCCAGGGGCGCGGACCGCGAAGCCTGGCCAGATGGTTTTATTAGATGCCGAGGTGGAGGTGACCGAACGTGCGCGCTTCGTGTCGCGCGGAGGCACAAAGCTCGAGAACGCGCTGGAGATCCTCGCTGTAGACCCGTCCGGACGTCGCTGCCTTGACGCCGGCGCTTCGACCGGAGGGTTCACCGACTGCCTGCTCCAGCGCGGGGCGGCCGAAGTAATCGCCGTTGATGTCGGCTACGGCGAGCTCGCGTGGTCGCTGCGAGAGGATCCGCGGGTGCATGTTCTGGAGCGCACCAACGTGCGGCAGATCGAAGCCGATCAGCTTCCGTACCGCCCTGACTTGATCACGGCCGACCTGTCGTTCATTTCACTGACGAAGGTTCTTCCTGCACTGATTGACTGCGCGGCCGAAAGCTTCGATGCTGTGGTTATGGTGAAGCCACAATTTGAGGTTGGCCGCGACCGCGTCGGTCGCGGCGGTGTTGTCCGCGACCCACAGCTGCGCAAAGAGAGTGTTGCTGTCGTCGCCGAGTTTGCGCGTGAGCGATGCGGCGCAGCGGTGATCGGCTTCGCGTCGTCCGGGCTGCCCGGCCCGAAAGGCAACCAAGAGAGCTTCATCCACCTAGCCGAAGCTACCCGCGAGGGCGCGCTCACAAGCCTCGGTGCGGCTCTCGACGAGGCAGCGCTATGAGCTCCAGCGAAATTACCGGGCCGATCACGGCCTTCTCGCACGCTCGGCCGGGTGAGACCGACGATGCTCTAAGGCACCTGATCGGGCTCGCACACGAACACGGCCTGACCGTGAGGCTGGACGCCGACGAAACCACCAAACACCCTTCGATTGATGCAGGCCCAGGCGTTGAGCTCAACGCCGAGCTCGATCGAGACGCCGGCCTGGCTGTCGCCTTCGGCGGTGACGGAACAGTCTTGCGTGCGCTCCGTGCCTACGCCGGCACCAGCGTTCCCGTTATCGGTATCAACTTCGGCGAGATCGGCTTCCTAGCCGCGATCGATCGCGACGACCTCACGGGCGGGCTCCAGCGCGCGGTCAGTGGCGAGTTCGAGCGGCTCACGCTGCCGGCGATTGAGGTCAGCTTTGGTGACGAATCGGCAATGGCGATCAACGACATTGCGATCACGCGGCGCGCCGGTGACCGCGTCGCACAGCTCGCCTACGCGGTTGGAGGCGAAGAGGCCGGGAGCGTTCGCTGTGACGGCCTAGTGGTGGCAACAGCGGCAGGGTCGACCGGTTACAACCTCGCTAACGGTGGGCCGGTGATGGCGTGGGGCGTGGAGGGCTACGTGGTCTCGTTCATCGCGCCACATTCGCTTACGGCGCGCGCCCTCGTGGTGGCGCCTGAGGACGAGCTGACTGTTGACAACCGTTCGCACGATCCGGTTGAGCTTTCGATCGACGGGCGACCGGTGGCTGAGATTCCTCCTGGCGAGCAGGTAACGGCGCGGTTCCAGCCTGATATCGCGGTTCTCGCACTACCAGTTGACTCGAGTTTCTATCGGCGCCTACGGGAAACCTTCGGCAGGCTCGCTTCGTCGTAAAGGCGTAACGGAAGGCCGCGCCAGCGCAAAAAGCGGCCCAATCTGTCCCCGGGCGGTGCTACACCGAAGCAGTGCTGCACGAGCTACGAGTCGAGAATCTGTTGCTGATTGAGAGCGCTGAGCTGCGGCTCGCGCCGGGTCTTAACGTGCTGACCGGCGAGACCGGAGCCGGCAAGACGGTGCTCGCACACGCGCTCGATCTGCTGCTCGGCGGGCGACCGCGGTCTGGAATCGTGAGGCCGGGGGCCGAGGAGGCCTATGTCGAGGGCGTGTTCTCTCTGCCGGAGAGTCTGCGCTCCGAGCTCGGCGACCGAATCGCCTCCGACGCCGAAGAACTAATCCTGACCCGCCGCGTTGCCGCCGAGGGTCGCACCCGGGCCTTAATTAACGGCCGCGCTGCAACGGTCGGAGACCTTCGTGACGTTGCCGCCGCAATGCTTGTCTTCTACGGCCAGCATGAACATCGCAAGCTAACCGTCGCCTCCGCTCAGCTCGACATTCTCGATGGTTTTTGTGGCAGCGAGCAGCATGCGCGCCGGGCCGCGATGGCCGCGGCGCACTCTCGTGTGAATGAATGCCAGCAACGGCTTGATGATCTAAAAGCGCTAGACGGGGCGCGCGAGCGTGAGCTGGACCTGCTCCAGTTTGAACTCGCTGAGATTGATGAGGCAGCGCCGAGCGAAAGTGAGCAGGAAGAGCTCTTAGCTATCCGCGGCAAGCTCGCTCACGTTGAGGGGCTTCGGAGCGCCGCATTCGCGGCCTGCGAAGCCTTGTCGCCGGAGGATGGCGAGGGGGTCAACTCGAGCCTCGCGGCCGCTGGGGCCGGTCTCGATGGTGTGACCGGGATAGATGAGCAGCTCGATCCGCTCGCCTCGCGCTGGCAGTCTCTGGCGATCGAAGCTGAAGACCTTGCCGCAGAGCTGCGGCGCTACTGCGAATCACTCGGCGTCGAGCCGGGGTTGCTTGAGAAAACTGAAGAGCGGCTTGCCCTGCTCGATCGCCTCGCGCGCAAGCACGGCGGCTCGTTAGCCGCTGTGCTCACCTATGCAGACGAGTCACGCGAGCGGCTCGCGTTGTTGACCGATGCCGAGGCATCGCTGGAATCAGCCACCGCCGAGTTGGCGCAGGCGAGGGCTGCAAGTTCGGCGCTTGCTGCAGAGCTCCACAAGGCGCGGAAGGCTGCGGCACCGAAACTCGCAAAGCAGGTCTGTGCCCGGCTCGATGAGCTGGCAATGGTCGGGGCGAGCTTCGCAGTTGAGCTCAGTCAGCGCGACGATGGTTCGACCGGCGCCGACGGCGTCGACTTCGTGATCGCGACAAACCCTGGAGTTCCCGCCGGCCCGCTCCGCGAGATCGCTTCAGGTGGCGAGCTATCACGCGTCATGCTCGCACTGCTCGGCGTGGCCAACGACGGTTCAACCACAACGCTGGTCTTCGACGAGATTGACGCTGGCGTCGGCGGCAAGACGGCGCGTGCCGTCGGTGAACGGCTCCGCTCCCTCGCCGCCGACCGGCAGGTGCTCTGCATCACCCACCTGCCGCAGATTGCTTCACTCGCAGATCGTCATTTCTCGATCGAGAAGGATTCTGCGACCGATCCGGTCTTGACTACGGTGACCGAGCTGCGAGAGCCGGAGGTCGTCGGCGAGCTCGTTCGCATGCTCGGCGCCGACGAAGATGACAGCGCCGCGCTGCGCCATGCGCGCGAGCTTCGCAACGCGGCCTAGCTAATTTCAGCTGCGGCCGCCTAAACTCGCGGGGCGATGACGATTCCATCCACAACCACGCCTTCGCCGGTTGTTAGCGGCGCGGTGCGCTCTGGACGGCGGACGAAGAAGCTCGTGCGCACGCTTAGGCCCGGTGAGATCGCGCTGATCGATCACGAGGATCTGGATCGCGTTTCAGCCGAGGATCTCATCACCGCTGAGGTTTGCGCTGTGATCAACTGCAGACCTTCACGCTCTGACGAATATCCCAACATGGGGCCGCTGCTGCTGATCAACGCTGGGGTCTGTTTGATCGACCTACCTGACGATCGTCTTTTTGACCGCTGCCGCGATGGCGACAGACTCGAGCTTCGCGGCGGTGAGGTATGGCGTAACGGTGAGATGCTCGCGGCTGGCGCTCTGCAGGAGCCAGAGCTAGTCCGCGCCGACAATGCGCAGCGGCGCGTCGAAATTGGCGGGGCGCTTGAGGCGTTCGCTCGGAACACGGTCGAACACATGGTCGAGGAGCAGGACCTTCTTTCGGGAAAGATCGATCTCCCTCGTTTCGATACTGATTTTCGCGATCGTCCCGCATTGATCGTCGTCCGCGGCGTCGACCACAAGGCAGACCTTCAGGCACTGCGGCCATATATCCGTGACACGCGCCCGGTTCTC
>Ga0194052_1000398_pt1 | contig 28271 bp, 28 predicted proteins | sample SepL226m_MetaG_FD_160117 | JGI IMG/M metagenome (GOLD analysis project Ga0194052, IMG submission 160117) | Anoxic zone freshwater microbial communities from boreal shield lake in IISD Experimental Lakes Area, Ontario, Canada - Sep2016-L227-6m | ecosystem: Environmental > Aquatic > Freshwater >...
ATCGTAACGGGTGCGATCACCCCAAGTCCCCAGAGCCCATAACGATGCCATACCCGCCAGAAAAGCTTGGTAGGATCAGGCTTCGGATCAACCTTCATCTTAGCAAGCAGCCAGTTTCGCAGAGGAGTCCCAGCCAGCAGCACCACCAATCCTCCCGCAGAATAACCAAACCAAGCAGCAATGGCGGCTATCCAAAGCGGCACATGGGCTGCCACTCCTGCAGGGATCGCGCTGATGAAATAGAGGAATCCAAGCCCGAACGATTCTAATAATCCAAGTGCCACGAATCAGAGCCAGGTCACCCGTCCCGTCCCGACATGATAGATCGCGCCGACGATTTTGAGTTTTCCTTCATGGAGGAGCTTGCCCAGGACCGGGCTGGATTCCAGGCGTCTGATCTCCCCGTTCACCTGTTCTCGCGTTGCAGCGTCGAGAAGGGCGGATCCATCAGCATGAGGCTGAGTGCGTTCAGCCCGCTTCACTGCAGGACGGATCTGTGCGACCAGATGGGGAAGGGATCCGGGAAGAGGCTTGTTGGCAATCGCCGCTTTGATTGCCCCGCAACCTGTGTGACCCAGCACCACAATGACGGGAACTCCAAGCACGGCCGATCCATACTCCAAACTCGCCTCATCATTCACGCTGGAAGCCACACCCGCTACGCGGCAGACAAAGAGATCGCCGATTCCCGCATCGAAAATCACCTCGGGAGGTGTGCGGCTATCGGCACAGCCGATGACGGTTGCAAATGGATACTGGCTCTTGGCTGTTGCCTCCACGCGCTGAAGAGCATCGGAGTGATGTTTTGCATCACCGTCTAAAAAACGGGCATTTCCCGCCTTCATTGCTGCCAAGGCTGCATCCGGCGTGGCGCGACGAGGATCGTTCTCTCCTTCAACCGCTGTAGATTTTACGGCGCCTGACGGACTCCACGAATGATGCACGCAGGCCGATGTCATCAAGGTGACAAGCACTGCCGTTGCCAGAAAAACAGGACGAAGAAGGAATAAAGAGTTCATGGGTGGATTGAGTTGCCTTGGCAATAGCACCTTCTCCGGGGAATTGCCAGACGCAGATTGCCTTATTCTTTGGCTTGAATTGAAGAGATCCAGCTGGTTGATCGGAACAGCTTAGAGATGGATTTTTATGGAAATTCAATTTTCAAAGCAATGATACCTGTGGTGCAAACTAAGCATTTCTTCTCTCACTGATTTCTTCAGATGCCACTCATCGCCTTCTCTTCCTTCAAACCACCACTGGGCTTGGCGAACGGACATTTGCAGACGATCCTTCCGGTGCTCTTCCGCCGCGTTGCCCCGATCACCCGGGAGCGCGAAAGGATCGAGACTCCTGACGGTGACTTTCTCGATCTTGATTGGAACCGGGAGCCTCGCTCAGAACGCCTTCTGATCATCACCCATGGACTCGAGGGAAGCAGCACCAACGCCTCCGTGCAGGGTATGGCCGCCGCCTTCCATCGCGTGGGGTGGGACACACTTGCCTGGAACTTGCGCGGATGCAGCGGTGAGCCGAATCGACTACTCCGCACTTACCACAGCGGAGCCAGCGATGATTTGGAGAGGGTCATCGACCATGCGGGGCACGGCTATCATGAGATTGCTCTCATCGGTTTTAGTATCGGCGGTAACTTAACCCTCAAGTATCTCGGTGATCTCGGCTCCGCGATCAACTCACGCATCACAGGAGCAGTGGTCTGCTCGGTGCCGTGTGATCTTGCCTCAAGCGCCCGAGCGTTGGAAAAACCGATCAACCGTATCTACATGAATCATTTCCTACGCGATCTTCGCCGCAAAATCTGGGTAAAGGCTGCTGAGTTCCCCGGTGCGGTACCAACCTCGGAACTGAAACGGATGCGCACCTTTCGGGAATTTGACGGCACCTACACCGCTCCCCTCAATGGCTTCCTCAGTGCGGAGGATTATTGGGCAAAGGCCAGCAGCAAACCCTCTCTTATTGGGATCACCGTTCCAACCCTGATGATCAGCGCTCTAAACGATCCCTTCCTTGGCCCCGAGTGCTACCCCTCGGACATTGCTGAAACCCATCCCCATCTCCATCTCGAAACTCCCTCAAGCGGCGGCCATCTCGGATTTCTCAGCCTCAACACCGGATTTTGGTCTGAAAGAAGAGCTCTGGAGTTTTTGAACCAGACTGTAGAAGGCCCTTAGTCTATCAAACGTTTGGATAGACTAATTCGAATCGTTACCCTTCTCGGCCGAGATGCTCGGGGACGAGCGAGGCAAAGACCAAGTTTACAACAAAAGAAGTGCTGGAGCTTCTAGCAGCTTACGCAACGCTGCCATATACTCTGCAGCCACCGCCCCATCCACGACGCGGTGATCGCCGCTGATCGTGATGGTCATCCGCTGGCCGATCTCGATGGCATCACCGTTGACCACAGGCTTCTTGACGATGGCTCCGATGGCCAGAATGGCAGCCTGAGGGGGATTCACGATGGCAAAGAATTGCTCGACACCATAGGCTCCGAGGTTGGAGACGGTGATCGTCCCTCCGGCGTATTCCTCGGGCTTGAGTTTCTTGTCACGGGCGCGCGTAGCCAGATCTTTGACCGCTGCACTGATCTCCGCTAGGGAGAGATTCTGGGCATCACGGATGACGGGCGTGACGAGTCCGTCTTCGACAGCAATGGCAACCGATAGGTTGACGCTGCCATACTGGACGATGCCATCGCCTGCAAAAGCCGCATTAACTTTGGGCTTCTCCATGGCGGCTCGGGCCACGGCTGCAAGAGCGATGTCGTTGAAGGTGATCTTGAGACCCTTTTCTGCATTCGCCTCGTTGTATTCCTTGCGGAAGGCCATCATTGGGGCTGCATTGATCTCAATGGAGAGATAGAAATGCGGGATCTGGGTTTTGCTCGCCAACAACCGCTCGGCAATGACGCGGCGCATCCCGCTGAGCGGAATCTTGGTCTCAGGCATTCCGGCAATCGGTGTCGGCAGAATGGTGGCAACAGGAGATGCAGAACCGCCAACCACGGGCGCGTTTGCGCCTCCCCCAAGAGGTGCATTCTCGACATCAAAGGCAATGACGCGACCACCGGGACCCGTTCCCTTGACGGTGGCAAGATTAACGCCACGCGAAGCGGCAATCTTGCGGGCAAGCGGTGAGGACTTCACACGCACTCCGGGTGTGGCGACAACTCCTGCTTGGGCTGCCGCAGCGGCACGGGCTCTAGGTGTTAGAGGACGGCCCGAGGAGACGATGGGACGAGCGGAGGGTGCAGCGGTCTCTCTGGCGGCAGGTGCAACAGGAGCGGGTGTGGCCTTGGGACGATCACCCAGTTTCTCACCCTCTCCAACGATAACTCCCAGCGGCGCGCCGACGATGACCTTGCCCCCCTCTTCAACGAAGATGTCGGCCAGGATGCCCTCTTCAAAGGCTTCCATTTCCATCGTGGCCTTGTCTGTCTCGACTTCGGCAAGGATGTCTCCCACTTCGATTTTATCACCCTTTTTCTTGCACCAGCGCAAGAGTGTTCCCTCCGTCATGGTGTCGCTCAGTTTGGGCATCGTGATCTCTGGCATGGTCGTAAGCGGTAAAGGGTTAAAAAAGGTTGTTAAAAGCTGGAAAGTACTTTGGCGACGACCGACTGGGCATCGGGAAGTTGGAGCTTCTCAAGAGGCATGCTGTAGATGGCCGGTGCATCGAGGGCTGTCACACGCAGGATGGGTGCATCAAGATCATCAAAGGCATGCTCCGCCAGCAGTGCTGCGATCTGAGAGCTGACGCCGCAGAAGGGCTTGTTCTCATCCACCAGGACAGCACGGTGGGTCTTGGCAACAGAATTCAGGATGGTCTCTTCATCAAGAGGGCGGATGGATCGAAGATCGACGACCTCGGCCTCGATACCATGTTCGGCGGCAAGAATCTCTGCTGCTGCAAGGCAGGTGAGAACCGCACGGCCATGGGCGATAAGCGAGACATCAAGCCCCTCGCGCTTCACATCGGCGACGCCGAGCGGAATGGTGTAGGAACCTTCGGGCACTTCGCCGAGTTCTCCATAAAGAAGCGTATTCTCCATGAAGCAGACGGTGTCATTATCACGGATGGAGGAGATCATGAGTCCCTTGGCATCATACGGGGTGGCAGGACAGACGACCTTTAGCCCCGGGGTATTGGCGAGGAAGTTCTCCGGCGTATGAGAATGGGTCGCACCAACATTGGTACCTCCGTTAGCAGGACCGCGGATCACCATGGGAACATTGATGAGTCCCCCCGACATATAACGGATGCAGCCTGCATTATTGATGATCTGATCAAGTCCGACATAGGCAAAACTCCAGAACATCATTTCGACGACGGGGCGCAGCCCCATCATCGCGGCCCCCACGCCGAGTCCTAAAAAGGCCGCCTCGCTGATTGGCGTGTCAATGACCCGCCTTGATCCGAATCGCGCCCAGAGTCCTTCGGTGACCTTGTAGGCACCGTTATACTGGGCGACCTCCTCACCCATGAGAAAGACATTTTCATCACGGGTGAGTTCCTCTGCAAACGCTTCATTGAGAGCCTGGCGATAGGTGATGACTGGCATACGGAAAATATGTGTAGCGTTTTGGCTGTAGGCTATTCGCTGAAGAAGTGGCGACCGGTCTGGCCGGCCTCCGTCTGATGATCGACCTCGTAGTAGATGTCCTCGAAGATGGTTTCTTCCCCAGGCCATGGACTGTTAATCCCGAACTCCGCGGCTGCTTCGGCTTCGGCCTTGGTTTCCTTGTCGAGCTTTGTGATTTCTTCCTCGGTGATCACGTTTTCATTGAGAAGCTGGTTTTCCCATATCGTGATCGGATCGAACTCTTTCTTGTAGTGCTCGATCTCCTCGGGCGTGCGATATTTTTTGGCGTTCGCATCAGCAACCGAATGGCCGTAGTAGCGGTATGTGTTGACCTCAAGCACAGATGGCTTCGACTCGGCGCGGGCTCTCGCCATGGCTGGTCCGAGCTTGGCGCGCAACTCGTAGAGATGAAAGCCTCCGCAAATTTCCGCCTCGATCGCATAGCCCTTCGCGCGGTAGGCCAGTGGTCCGTTAAAAGCGGAGGATCGTTCCAGACTGGTGCCCATGGAGTAGCCGTTGTTCTCGATCACATAGACAATCGGAAGACTCCAGAGGGAGGCAATGTTGAGACACTCGCTGAAGACCCCCTGATTTACCGCCCCGTCTCCAAGGAAGCAGACGGCGCACCCGTTGACAGCTTTGTATTTCAGGGCAAAGGCCAGACCAAGCCCAAGCGGTGTCTGTCCTCCCACGATGCCGTGTCCACCCCAGTAATGCTTATCGGGGGCAAAAAAGTGCATCGAACCACCTTTGCCCTTGGAGCAGCCCGTTCCCTTGCCGAAGAGTTCGGCCATGCATTCGTCCATCCCCATGCCGACAGCAAGGGCATGCCCATGATCACGGTAAGCGGTGATGATCTCGTCGTGTCCGTTCATTAGCGAGGATGTGCCGACGGCTATCGACTCCTGACCGATGCAAAGATGGAGAAATCCCCCCATGATACCCTGATTGTAATACTTGAGTGCCTGTTGCTCAAATCGGCGGATGCGAAGCATCTCGCGAAGAAATCCTATTTTCTGCCCGGCAGTCAGAGAGGCATTGACCGGATCCTTGGAATAATCGGCGTGCGTCGGTGAGCTGACCCAGCGACATGTGGATCCGCCGAAGAGTTCGTCCAATTCCGTGAGGTTCTTGGCCGGTTCCTGTGACTTTGTGGAAAGAGTGGTAGATTGAGCCATGGGCGTCATTCCCGCCGGTGGATGCCGGTCAGACGGTGCAAACTATCCAGAATTTCTTCCCCCTAGTGAAGGGGAAAGTGCGAAGAAAAGGATGAAAGTTGAAACTTAATCCCTAAAGAGGCCTTCGGAGGGGCTTATGCCCGATGCATGGGCTCAACTTTATGGTTGAGCCGCAGGCAGAGGCTGCTTCTTCTTTGTTCCCTCGGCTGCGGCGGTGGCTTCCGCCTCCATGACGGATTTCACAGCTTCCTCGATCTCGGCGTAGAGAGCTGCATCGCTCTTAAGGAGTTCCTTTGCTGCATCACGGCCTTGGGCAATATTGTTGCCCTTGTAGCCGAGCCACGAACCGCGCTTCTCAATAATATTTTTCTCCAACGCAAGATCGAGCAGCGAGCCGGTGCAGGAGATTCCCTCGTTATACATGATGTCGAACTCAGCCTCGGTGAAGGGGGGGGCAACCTTGTTTTTGACGACCTTCACGCGTGTGCGATTGCCAGTGACGGTGCCATCGGGCTGCTTGATGGCACCGATACGACGAATATCGACGCGGACGCTGGAGTAGAATTTGAGGGCCTTGCCTCCCGGCGTGGTTTCGGGATTGCCGAACATGACCCCGATCTTTTCACGAATCTGGTTGGTGAAAATACAGCAGCAGTCGGCCTTGGAGATAAAGGCCGTGAGCTTCCGCATCGCGGCACTCATCAGGCGGGCTTGGGCGCCGACAACGGAATCGCCGATCTCTCCCTCAAGCTCAGATTTGGTGACAAGCGCTGCCACGGAATCCAGAACGACGACATCAATGGCATTGGAACGAACAAGCGTCTCGCAGATGCGAAGAGCTTCCTCTCCAGAACTGGGCTGGGAAACAAGGAGCTCTTCAAGATTTACCCCCAACTTGCGTGCATAAGTGGGATCAAGCGCATGCTCGACATCGATGAACGCGGCGACACCACCGCGCTTCTGAGCCTGCGCCACAACCGTCAGCGTGAGCGTGGTCTTTCCCGAGGACTCGGGGCCATAGATCTCCACGATGCGGCCTTTGGGAAATCCGCCCACACCGAGAGCGCGATCGATAAGCAGATTGCCGGTCGGAATCACTTGGATTCCCTTGGAGCCCTCGGCTCCAAGACGCATGATCGCACCATCGCCGTAGTCTTTGGCGATCTGCTGGATAGCAAGGTCGAGGTTCTTGGCGCGAGCCGCCGAAGCTTTGTCCAGGGATTTGTCGGGGGAGGATGAGTCGTCTTTTGCCATGGTGCGGTAAATGTGTAGTGTTGTTGGGTTGCCCTGACCATACCGAAATTTTGTTCGGTATCAACCTTAAAACAAAGGCTTCTCTTTCTGGAGGGCATTCCTACCTTTGTGAGCCGTTGGATGAACGCCCTTCCCTCCTCATTTCTCCCCCGCACGATCAGCACGGTCATCCTCTGGCTGGCAATCGTCGTTGCCTATGTGTTGCGCTCGGAAATCGCCTTTACCCTGTTGATCACCCTTCCTGCGATGGGTGCCCTCTGGGAATATTTTTCCCTGCTCAAATCCGGCGGCATCGCCCATCACCGGGGATTTGGCATGGCTACCGCGCTCTTGCTTATCGGGCTGAACTTCTGGTTGCTTCGATCTCGGGATATGTTTCAGCAGTTTGCCATTTTTCCTTTTGAGGAAATGGTTTTTGCGCTGCTGATTCTTTCACTTTTTCTACGGGAATTCGGTCGTAATTCTCCAGGCCGCACCACGGCTGACGCCATTGTCTTCACCCTCTTCGGTGTAGTCTACATCCCATGGCTTTTTCTCTTCATGGCAAAACTGCTCTATCTCACGCCACGGGATGAACATGGTTTTCTCACCGGACAATATCTCGTGCTCTTTGTCGTTGCGGTGACCAAGTTCACTGATGTTGGTGCCTTTCTTTGCGGCAGCCTCTTCGGACGCACCCCTTTCTTTCCCAATATCAGCCCCAAGAAAACTTGGGAAGGAATCGCCGGTGCCTTGGTACTGGGGGTGCTGGTCGGTCTCGGCATCTTTCACTTTTTTGGAAATCATCTTCCTCCCTTCTCCCCTGTCCTCGTTTGTGAACTCTCGCTGATTCTTGGCATATCCGGTATCGCAGGCGACTTGGCTGAATCATTATTAAAAAGATCCGTTCATACCAAGGATTCGGGTCATGCGCTGCCGGGCATTGGCGGTGGCCTCGACCTCATCGACAGCCTGCTCTTCACACTGCCGCTCTTTTACTTCCTTTACCTTTTCGTGCTCCATCCATGAAAAAGCGGATTGTTGTTCTCGGTGCCACAGGCTCCATCGGCGAGAGCACCATGCGTGTAGTGCGCGCCCTACCCGATCACCTCGAGATTGTCGGGCTCTCAGGAAAGAACAATACGATTGCGCTTCAACACCTCGCCCGCGAGTTTCCATCGGCTGCGCTCTGCACCGGAGACGAAACCTCGTCCGATGCATTCCATGGAGAGTTTCCGGGGCGTGTCATTACGCATGGTGAATCAGGATTGGAACGGCTTGCCTCGCTTCCCGAGGCCGATCTGGTCTTGATTGCCATCGTGGGTACAGCGGGTCTCAAACCCGCCTTGTCCGCCCTCAACGCAGGCAAAGACATAGCCGTCGCCAGCAAGGAGATTCTCGTCATGGCGGGCGAAGAGGTTACTTTGACGGCGCAGCGGATGAATCGTCGCGTGCTTCCAGTCGATAGTGAGCACAATGCTATATTCCAGTGTCTGGAAAATCGCGATCCTTCCACGGTGAAGCGGCTTATCCTCACCTGCTCGGGTGGTCCCTTTCGTCAATCATCAGCCGTGGAACTTGCCTCCGTGACGCCGGATCAGGCACTGCTGCATCCCACCTGGTCGATGGGGCGCAAGATCACGATTGATTCCGCCACACTCTTCAACAAAGGGTTGGAGATGATCGAGGCGAAGTGGCTTTTCGGCATTCCGATGGAGAAGATCGATGTCGTGATTCATCCGCAGAGCATCGTTCACTCGATGGTGGAATTTGTGGATGGCTCCATCATTGCCCAGCTCAGCACGACTGACATGGCACTGCCCATTCAGTTTGCCCTTACCTATCCCGAACGGATTGCCGGACCGTGCGCACCGCTGGATCTTGCCACGCTGGGACGGCTTGATTTTGAAGCTCCCCGCACGGATTGCTTCCCAGCGATTAATCTGGCACGTCGTGCCGGAGCCGCCGGCGGCACGCTGCCTGCGGTGCTCAATGCCGCCAACGAGGCTGCGGTGGAGGCCTTCCTTTCAGGCCGAATCAGCTTCCCTGAAATCTGGGAAAAAGTGGAAGCTGTGATGGAAAGAGTACCGTTTATCGAACATCCCACGCTTGATCAGCTTGTGGCTGCCGACTCAGCCGCAAGGGACATCGTTGGAGGAAAGTAGTGATTCGGGATTCAGACGTTCGATCTGCATCTCATAAATGCCTCATCCCTGCACAAAAAAAGCCCCGCTCCATTTCTGGCGCAGGGCTTTTGTTAGAATGTAAGAAAGGCCTACTTCAGCGCCGTCTGGTAGTTCTGCTCGGCGTGATGCCAGTTCACCACATTCCACCATGCCTTGAGGTAATCCGGACGGCGGTTCTGATAGTGGAGATAGTAGGCGTGTTCCCAGACATCATTCGCGATGACCGGCTTGTTACCATCCATGATCGGGCTGTCCTGATTGGGCGTGGAGACGATCTCCAGCGCACCCTGTTTATTCACGATGAGCCAGACAAACCCACTACCGAAGCGGCCCACGCCACCGGCTTCAAACTTGGTCTTGAATTCCTCGAAGCTGCCGAAGGTTTTGGCGATCGCCTCAGCCAGGGTACCAACGGGTTCGCCTCCCTTGCCAGGGCCCATGATCTCCCAGAAAAACGAGTGGTTGGAATGCCCGCCACCGTTGTTACGGACCGCAGTGCGGATGCTCTCCGGCACCACGGATAGGTCGGCGATGAGTTCATTGACCGGCTTGGCAGCAAGCCCGGGATGATCCTTGAGCGCGTTATTCAGGTTGTTGATATAAGCGGCGTGATGCTTGTCATGATGGATCTCCATCGTGCGTGCATCGATGTGTGGCTCGAGTGCGTCGAAGGCGTAGGGAAGCGGTGGAAGAGTGTAGGACATAGGGCCAGAGCATGGACACGCTCCGAGCTTGCAGACAAGCAGGATTTTACTCCGGAGAATCTCCTGAGAATCAAGGCGGGACTATGCCAGCCCCAGCTTTTCAAGAATCCGATCCACATCCAGGCCCGTGCCTATTTCCTCCTGAATCCGAGTGATTTTTCCATGATCCGAAGGAAGAGTCTTCACCGTCATCGAATGCACTCGGTTGGCTATCTGGTAGCAATCACCGGAAGCAAGGATCACGGGCAGGGAGGCCCTCTCCATCATGCGTGTGATTTCTTCAGGAGGACGGAGTCCGTCGGAGAGAATAACTCCGCCCAATCGGTCGGCGAACTGAAGCGCCATGGAAAGAATATTTTCCCTATCTCCCGGGATCACCAGCAGGGTTTCGGGTGTGAATTGCGCGATCGCATGCGCTCCACTCATCGCTCCGATCACAACACGCCCGGCATGTCTTCCAAGATTCTCTTTCCCATAAATCATTTCCCCGTGCAGCACTTCCCTCACTTGCTCCATGGTGGGGACGGCAAGCATCTCCACCCTGGGAATCATCGCAAGAAGTTCGAGTCCAAGTTTCTTGAACCCCCTGCGCGATACCTCTGCGATTTCCTCCATTTTAGAGGGAATAACCTTGTTCATCACCACTCCGATCACCTCCACTCCGGCCTGATCGAACAGTGACTTGTTGAGTGCCGCCTCGTCGATCGGGCGACCTATCCCGCCCGGCGTCACCAGAATGACTTTGGATCTCAGGATGCGCGCAATGCGCGCATTGGAGAGGCCAAAGACGGAACCGACGCCAGCATGGCCCGTTCCCTCAATTAGGGTAAAATCCTTTTCCCAGCACGCCCGGTCAAAGGCGTTGCAAATTCTGCGTACGAGAGCCTCATGGTTGGCCCCGTTGATGTACCGACGGGTAAAATCAGGCTCCACCGCGATCGGACTCATCGCTTCGATTGGCAACTGAGTGTCATAAGTATCGCGGATAAGCAGACTGTCTTCATCGATCCGCTGTCCCTCGACATCCACGAACCGCTGTCCCACCGGTTTAATGAACCCGATGCGCCCATATCGGGGCTTTAGCAACTGATGCAGTCCAAGGGCAATCGTTGTCTTTCCAGCATTCTGCTCGGTGGCGGCGATGAAGATTCGGGGGGTGACCGTGTTCACTACAGCGGATTCGAGGGATCGTCGGAAAGGGGGTAGAGTTTCCGGTATTCCACGGCTTGCAAGCCGATAATCGCTGCGACGGCGGCGATATCCTCGCTCAGGGTGCCTCGGGAAAGTTCTGCGGCGGGCCGTGTCAACCCGAGAACTATCTGGCCATAGACCTTGGCGCCGGAAAGATGATGCACCAGCTTGGCGGCAATATTGCCGGAGTTCAGATCCGGAAAAATCAGCACATTTGCACGCCCTGCCACCATGCTGTTTGGCTCCTTGATTCTGGCAATCGCCGGCACGATCGCGGTGTCCGCCTGAAGCTCACCGTCGATTTCCATCAGATCGTCAAGACTCGATCCTCCGATTTGAAGAGCCAGCTGACGGGCCTGCGCGGTGGCCGCAGCCATTTTGGAAACAGAGGGATGCGCTGCGCTACCGTGTGTGGAAAAACTCAGGAAGGCGATGCGCGGACGCTGTCCAAAGACCTGCCGTGCGAGCAATCCGGTCTGCACCCCGATTGAGGCAAGCTGGGAAACAGTCGGCTCCGGCACCACGCCGCAGTCCGCAAAGAAAAGAACCCCTTCATCCCCAAACTCTGCCCTTGGCACCTCGACCACCATGGCGCTGGAGACAACCGAAGCATGGCGAAGCGGCTTGATCAGTTGGATCAACGGGCGAAACAGCGATCCCGAGTAGGCTCCGACACCACCCACCAGACCATCGACCTGACCGTTCTGGAGCATCATGCAGGCAAAATAATTCGGGATGCAGAGAGAGTTTCTCAAATCTCCCGCACTCATCCCACGATACCGCTCCAAGCTTCCCGCAAGCTTCAGAAAACGGGGCATTTCGGAGGAGGTCTCCGGATCGACAATGGCCACTCGCTCGAGCGACACGCCGTTAGAGACTGCCACCGCTTGAATCTCCTCGCGTTTCCCGATGAGAACAGCGACACCCAGCCCCCGGTCATGGAACATCCGGGCTGCACGGATCACGCGCGGGTCATTGCCATCAGGAAAAACGATCCTCTTGGGATGGCGGCGAAGCTTTGCGTAAACGGATTGGAGAAATGACATCTTTCCGGCAAGGGTGGAAAAAATCCCGCAGGGAGACAAGGATGTTCCCGTCTTTCTTGACTAGTGCAAAATCCTTACGCCTCGTTTTCCTCTTTTCGGAACCTCCATTTAAGGTTCTTCTTGAAGTCATGATTACAAAACTCCTCCACACACGGTACCGTGTTCATGACCTCGACAAAACGGTCAGTTTTTACCGCGATGTCCTGGGACTTGAGGAAACTCGTCGCAGCGAGAGCGGGCGTGGGTCGAAGCTTGTCTTTTTCAAAGCACCCCAGGGTGATGTCGAAATCGAGATCTGCCAGTATGATGCCAGCGGACCCGTACAGGTGGGACCCGATCTGACCCACCTTGCATTTGCCGTGACCGATCTGGAAAGCTTTGCGAAGGAAGCGGCGGCCAAAGGGTATCCGTTAACTGACGGGCCTCATCGCACTTCCAAGGGTTCCGTGATCGCTTTCATTGATGCGCCCGAAGGTTATGAGATCGAGCTGATTCAACCCGCTCCTAATCACTGAGTTCTTATCGATTGATTGCTTTTTCTTTGCTCTCTACCCGGGAGACTTGCCATCAATCTCATTTCTGCTTTTCCTAGACCACATCATGATTCCGGAACCCAAAGTCGCCAAGGCCGTCGTCGAGAAATCCTCCAAGGTCTTCACAGAATTCCAGGCTTTCATCAGCCGGGGTAATGTTGTCGATCTTGCCGTCGGTGTGATCATCGGTGCTGCCTTCGGAAAAATCGTCACAGCGTTGGTCAATGACATCATCATGCCGCCGATTGGCATGATCATGAAGGGCATCCAGTTCAACGATCTCTTCGTTCCCCTCAATGGAAAACACTACGCCACCATCGCGGCGGCCAAGGCTGATTCCGCAGCCATCATCAGCTACGGCAATTTCGTCAATACCGTCATTGAATTTCTCATTGTCAGTGCCTGTGTCTTTGCGCTGGTCAAAGTCATTACCACCCTCCGCCTCACTCAACCCCCTGCCGCTGCCGCGCCAACAAAAAGCGAAGAACTTCTGACCGAGATCAGGGATCTGCTCAAGAACAAGGAAAACAGCTCCTCATAAAAAATCTGGAGCAGTGTTGACACCCCTCGAATTCGCGCAAGAATCTAACTCTTCTTTTTGAACCTACTGCTGATCCTCATTTCCTCGGTTTCTTTTCTTGGATATGGCAGTGCCTGTTTTTTTTCTCCCTACCTTAAGTGCGAATTTGAGCGCTATGGGTTCGCTTCCAAACGCACGCTTGTCGGAACACTGCAGTTACTTGCGTCACTAGGTCTGATCTTGGGCTTCTGGAAGCCAGTATTAGGATCAGCAGCTTCCTTTGGCCTTACCCTCATGATGCTCTTGGCGATCCTCGTGCGGATCCGTATTAAAGACAGCTTTCTCCAAACCCTTCCCGCCCTCTTTTATCTGCTACTTAATCTATACCTCTTGCTTCAAGGCTTTCGATGATTATAGAAGCACAATCAGCAGGCTCATCAGAAGAACCGCAAGCGATGGCCATGCTTTACTGAAGGGATCTTTCACCTTCAAATGCATGGAGAAGGCTCCAAGCATCAGCACTACCATTCCCAAAGCGGATGGTCGCACAAGAACTGGAATCCACACACCGGCAATAAGGGAAAGAGCGAGCGAGATTTTTAGCACCGCAATCAGACAAAAAAACCAGAAAGGCAATCCGTAGGCAGCAAACTCCTCACGAAGATTTTTGGCATCCCTTCCCCTATAGTCGGTTGCTTTCCCCGAGCGGATAAGCCAGACGTTCAAAATACCAATCCCCACAAAGACTTGAAGGAAAATGCGTAAATAATTCACGCCTTAAATCATGCCCCCGGCCCTTCGACACTGCAATCATTCATTCCAAAGGATACATGGAGTCACCCCTGCTGCACTTCTACACCCTTGCGTAAGTTTTCGATTATCAGGGAAGCGGGTGAAGGGAATCGAACCCTCGTCTCAGGCTTGGGAAGCCCACATTCTACCATTGAACCACACCCGCAGAAAAATCAGTCCCAAGAGTTGATCAGGTAAGTTTTGGAGCCGTTTGTCCAGACTGTCCAGACACCGATGTGCTTGGTCACATTGGTTGTGGTCATTGTTCCGCCATTTGTCGCCTGATAAGGTAAAGTGAGAGTGTTTGCATAATTGGTATCCAAGGCCACCGAATAGACACTGGTTGAGTTGAACGGATCACAGAATCCGCCTGCATTGGTTCCCCCTTTACCCTTTTTCCAGCTGCTGGAATCCAGAAAGATTAATCCGCGGGGATTGTTGCTGGCATCGTTGCTGGTGCAGAGCATCGCCGTATTACCCGAAACCATGTTGGTTCCTGTGAATGCCGGCAGGCGACCATACTCGGTCTCATAGGCTGTGATGGCTGTGGCGATCTGCACAACCTGATTTTTGGCTGTGGTCTTATAGGCGGAGTTGATGGCGTTTTGCGCCGCGGGCATTAGGAGTGAGGCAAGGATCGCAATGATTGAGATCACGACGAGCAGTTCGATCAATGTAAAGGCACCGCTCTTCTGTTTATTGTCCTGTTGTTTGTGGGGAAAATCATTCATGTCTGCTACTTTCCCCCGCCCTACAAAGGGCACAAGCATTTTCTTGCTTTGCGCGGATGAGAAAGGAGCCGATGGTGCCCGTGTGCCTAAGAAAAAACCTCGCCACTCCAAGCATCTCTCCGGGAAACAACCCATGAGAAACTCCCGGCCTCATTCCAGCGGAACCTCAAAGGTTTCGGCAACTTCCGGAAAAAAACCCTCTGTAGCTCCACAGCGGTCACCTCGTCGGCCCGATACCCACGCTGCTCACCCGCAAGCCTTGCGAAACGATCGATCCTCTCTAGAGTCAGCGCTGCTTCGCCTGCTGAAGAGCGATCCGTTACCTGCTTCTGCCATCGCGCGGGCTCTGAAAATAGACGAGGCTGATGTTCCCGCTCTCTTGAAATTACTCTCCTTCATGGAGCACTCGGGCAAGCTCGCACGCGTCCGTAGGGATCACTACATCGTCCCGCAGGCTGCGGATCTCTTCACGGGTAAGTTACAGATCCATGCGGGGGGATCCGGCCATGTTCTGGCTCAAGATCAGGGGGGAAAGGATCTTTTTATCTCAAGCGATCATCTCGGTACAGCACTTCATGGAGACACTGTGGTTGCCCGACTGATCCGCGATCCGCGCGATCATGGACGGCCTCGACGTGATGGGCGTGCCGAGGGAAAGATCATCCGCGTCGTGGAACGGGCCGACAGTCCGATCGTGGGAACCCTTCAAAAGACCAAGAACTTCTTTCATGTCGTCGCCGATGACCCCCGCTTTCCCCGCAGCCTCTATGTTCCCGATGCTCAGGGGGGCAAACCCGGAGACAAGGTCGTTGCCTCGCTCGATCGATGGGAAAGCGCCCATGTGAATCCCGAAGGCCATGTGGTCCAGGTGCTCGGGCCCGCCGATGCCCCCGGGGTTGATATGCTCTCGGTCATTCACAAGCATGGTCTTCCCGGGGCGTTCCCGGAAACTGTTGCTGCCGAGGCCCGGCGATTTGGAAACATCGTTACCGATGAAGATCTGGAAGGCCGGGAAGATCTGAGGAATCATCCCGTGATCACAATCGATCCAGATGATGCAAAGGATTTTGACGATGCCATCGAGGTGCAGCCGACCGATTTTGGCTGGGATGTTTCGGTTCATATCGCCGATGTCTCGCACTATGTGAAGCCAGGATCCCTGCTCGACAAGGAGGCCCGCAAGCGCGGAAATAGTGTCTATCTTGCCGACCGCGTGATTCCGATGCTGCCGGAGAACCTCAGCAACGGTCTCTGCAGCCTGCGCCCCCATGAGGATCGTCTGGCTTTCAGTGTCTTTGCTGCAATTAACCGCGACGGGTCGATTCGCCATGTCCGCTTCGGCCGTTCCGTGATCAGGAGTGCGGCACGGCTTACCTATCGTCAGGCACTTTCACTGCTCCAATCTCCAGCCAAGGATGAAATCGGCGAAAGAGTGCATGCCGCCTGGGCATGTTCCTCCACGCTGCGCAAACGCCGCTTTGCCGCCGGAGCGCTTGACCTGGAAATGCCGGAGGTCAAGGTCTGGCTGGATGCGGAGGGGAGGCCCCTGCGGTTGGAACTTGTTGAAAACGATATCTCCCACCAACTCATCGAAGAGCTGATGCTCCTGGCCAACGAGCTGGTGGCCCGTCACCTCAAGCGCCGCAATCAGCCCAATATCTACCGCATTCATGAGAAGCCTGAGCCTGAGAAGCTCGAAGAATACCGCGAGCTTGCAGCCACATACGGTGTGAAAACCGGCGATCTGGGACATCGTCCTGAACTGCAGCGCCTCCTCGACAGTCTCAAAGGTAAACCCTACGCCGGCGCACTACGAATCGGCCTGCTCAAGAGTCTCAAGCGGGCGCGTTATTCCCCCGATGCCCTGGGTCATTACGGACTCTCTAAAAACGACTACAGTCATTTCACCAGCCCCATTCGTCGCTTCGCCGATCTCGTGACACACCGGGCGTTGGCCCGCGATCTTGATTCCCGACAAAAGGGCCCCTCCTCCGGTGATCTCGCCACTCTCTGCGAGCATCTTTCCACCACCGAGCGCACCGCAGCCGATGCCGAGAAGGAATCCGTTAGAGTCAAAAAACTGGAGTATTTCGCTGCTCTGGCAGCCGCGCCCGAGCAGGGAGGCCTCGTACCGAGCTTCGAAGCCCGAGTCATAGAAGCCAGGAATTACGGCCTTCTCGTGGAGCTTCCAGAGTCCCTGATGACGGGCCTCGTTCCCGTCTCGACTTTGAAGGATGATTTTTATCACTTTGATGCCACGCGATCCCGGCTGATAGGGAAGCACTCCGGCAGGGTCCTCCGAGCCGGTGATCTGATCCGGGTACAGGTGTCTCGGGTTGATGCGTTCAAACAGCAGATCGATTTTTGTCTGGCTGAAGAACTCCCCTCCAAGGAAACAAAAGCACGCAAAGCCCCTGGATGCTGGACCAAAATGGATCCGCGTATTTAATTGATTTTGAACACTTGGCCACAGAGCCACCCTTGTCGTAAGCTTGCAAATCGTGAATATCCATTCTGATAAAACTGCCCAGATCGAGGAGGTCTATAAATCCCCGTTTTTTGATCTCATCCAACGCTCCCGCACCGTTCATTTGCAGAACTGGGATGAGGATAATGTGCAACTTTGCACCCTGTTGAGCGTGAAAACCGGGGGGTGTAGCGAGGACTGCTCCTACTGCGCCCAGAGCGCACGATATAATACCGGCGTCAAAGCCGAGAAGCTCATGACCAGTGAGGACATCCTCCCTGTTGCCAAAAAAGCCCGCGAGAGCGGAACGACCCGCTTCTGCATGGGAGCAGCATGGAAGGGGGTCAAGTCGGGCGATGCCCGCTTCAATACCATGCTTGAGACAGTCCGGGAGGTCAGCAAGCTCGGGATGGAAGTCTGCGTAACCCTTGGTCAACTCGGCGACGACGAGGCCCGCCAGCTCAAAGAGGCGGGCGTCACCGCCTATAACCATAATATCGACACCTCACCGGAATATTACCCTGAGATTGTCTCGACCCATTCATTCGAAGACCGGCTTGGCACCATCTCGTCTGTTCAAAAGGCCGGAATGGCCGTCTGTTGCGGTGGCATCATCGGAATGGGCGAAACAGAGAGGGATCGGCTGAGAATGCTCGAAGTGCTCTGTGGATTCACCCCTCCCCCCGAGAGTGTGCCGATCAACTGCCTCATGTCGATGCCCGGCACCCCTTTGGAAGAACAGCCCGCCGTTGACATCTTCGAATTGGTACGACTTGTTGCCACCACCCGCATCATGCTACCCAAATCTCGTATCCGTCTCTCCGCGGGCCGCACACGCTTAAGTCGAGAGGGGCAGGCCCTCTGCTTCTTTGCCGGGGCCAATTCCATCTTCTATGGAGAGAAACTACTGACTGCTAAAAATCCCGGCACCAACGAGGATCTCGAACTCCTAAAGGCTTTAGACCTCAATCCGCAAGAACAGGGTATTCCAGTGGAGGTCCCTTAGAAAACGCTGTTTTTAGCAGCCATTCAGCTTTTCTCAAACCTACGTCTTGAGGCAACTAACTCCAACTTCATTTTAGGCCGTTCGTTAATTTTGATTAACAGATATTGCGATGTCGATGATGTGGGGTATCATGTAAGCCGATCTAATCAGACGACCATTTCGTATGAGATGAACAGACCGTTTAAGCGCTCGTAGCTCATCGGATAGAGCAGGGGTTTTCTAAACCCTTGGTAGCAGGTTCGATTCCTGCCGGGCGCACCACCCCCCTAACAGACTCCGCTTGGGGAATCGCAGATCAGTGGAATTCCGTAGGAGTAGGAGCGAAGTAAACCATCAATCCTAACTTAATCAGGTTTCCATCGTGTAAGTCATTCCTGCTTGGTTAGCTCTACGAAGCCCTTTGACTTACAGAATGTACCCAGCATTTGTTTACTCGAGTAATATAAAACAGGTTGCCTCTTAATAATCTCAAGAAGTTAGTTTGGACATACTTCATCCAACGCGTCGAGCTTCCAAGTGAGACTACCTTCACATCCAATCATCGCTTTTAGGTTCTTTTATTTACTCACATTGATAGCCTTCCAATAACCTTTCTTTCCTCCAAGTGACATTTTAGCCAGTCTCATTGACTGCTCTCCAGCAGATTCGAAGTGATCCATTTCAATGATTCTCGTGCGGTATGTATCGGTCAACAAATTTGATTTCGAAATATCCCTTCGCCAAAAATCGTTATCTTCCTTCCTGGATCGTCCCCCCAGGGTTCAGCAATTGATAATTGATCGGTATTAGTGTTCCAACGAAGTTCCATTGCTTCTCTCAATTTGTGGCAACGCATCAAGTCATTGCCGGTGTGACCATCTTCAAACCCTCGCTCTCTGTAATTTAAAAGTCACCACGGAGTCACCGTTCATTGTGGTGACTGATCTTTTTGATTAATTACTCACCACAAATCATCTCTATTAACAGAGAAAAATCTAATTAGTTCTTGCAAATTAATGATAATGTGGTGACTATCTGCGGATCTCTTAACAACTCATGGCTTCCCTAGTCAAAGATTCACGCTCTCCCTTCTATTGGGCTCGTTTTCGAGATTCAACTGGACGAGAATTCACGCGCTCCACACGCGAGCGTGAGCGTGAGCGCGCGCTCGAGGTGGCTCAGGAAATGGAGAATCTCGCCCGTTCCGGAATTGAACCGGAACGTCCCGCGCAGCAAGATGCTCCCGTGCTTCGACTTGTTCGGCAGGAAAATCTAGCGACAGAACCACCTTCGATTGCTCTTGAAGTGGAGCAATTTTTAGCATCAGCAACATTGCTTCGTGATTTATCTATGGAAAAAAAGGCGGATATCGCAGCTTCTTTCCTTAATTTTTTAGGGCCTGACATTTCCGCTCTTCCCCTGCGGGCGCTTTCTCATGGGTTGCTTGATGGATATAAAGCGTTTCGCCTAAATTCTGGAAAAAGTAAAAATTCTTTTAATACTGAGCTGATTTTTCTCCGCTCTTTATGTCAGTCTGCTTTGGAAAATGGACGGGTATCTAAGAATATAGTCGCGGAAATTCCTCTGGAAACTGAAGAAGAAATTGCTATTAAACCTTTTTCTCTGGATCAAATTCGAACGCTTCTAAGGGTGTGCACACATTTTGTACGAGGTGATGACTGGCGAGGTGTCATTGCGATATCCATCGCTACCGGGCGATCGTTGCACGAGATCGCGAATCTGCGCTCCAGGGATTTATTGACGGATGGAGAAAAGCCGCTATTGCGCTTCCCTGAATCAAAGAAAGCAGGTGAAACTGTCCCTGCTTTTCCCCTCCATCATTTGTTAGTTGAATATTTATTCCTCAGAAATCTTTCTACTGATTCCGCCCATTTTCTATTTCCTTCTCTTGCAGATCGTCCCGCTGAGGGCTCCCATGGACTTGAGCATGAATTTGGAGAATTGGTTGCTGCCGCTGGGATCGAGCATCATTCCCGGGAGAGTTCACAAGACAGGATACTCATCTATGAACACTCGGCCCGTTCTCTTGAGCAGATCCTTGCCACCTCGGAAATCGACGCCATCATGAACTCTTCATTTCTACTACGCCAGAAGCGACCTCATGATCTGGTTGCGGAGGAACGCCTCATCAACGCTCCCCGCCAGCGTGCCCAACAAGAGAGTTCATCATCGCGCAATCCAGAGTGGTTTTCACCGCCCCGTGGAACACGGACAATTTAGGGAAGCACTGGTTTCACTATAACCGGTTAAAATGTCTCGCGGCGACGGGATGCTTGAGAGCAAGCTATGTCCATGCTTGAGATCACGATTCTGGCCAGTGGCAGCACGGGAAATTCGGCTCTGATCAGGACAGAAACCGCCAATTTTTTGGTTGATGCCGGGTTGAGTGCCAAAGAACTGACTCTCCGACTCAGCTCTTGCGGTGTGAATCCGAGTGATCTTAATGCCATCCTGATCACCCATGAACACGGAGATCACTCAAGGGGACTGGCGCAATGGGCTAAACGACACGCGACCCCCATCTATTGCAATCGCCAGACCGCTACCATTCTAAGGGATAAGGTTGTGGACTTCAAGGGATGGAAAATTTTTGAAACAGGGGCTGAGTTTGCTATCGAAGGCGCCACGATTCGTTCCTTTCTCGTGCCCCATGATGCTGTCGAGCCAGTTGGATTTGTCATTCGGGGGCGCGAACGATCCTTCGGATTTCTTACAGATCTCGGTCATGCCACCACCCTGGTGATCGAATCCCTCCGGGGGGTGGAGGGACTGCTGATTGAAGCAAATTACGACGATCAGCTTCTGCAAAACGACACAAAGCGCCCTTGGGCAATCAAGCAGCGCATCCAGTCCCGTCATGGACACCTCTCTAATATTTCTGCTGCTGAAACCGTTGCCCGCCTGCGTCATGACGGACTGGGACACCTCTTACTGGGGCACCTGAGCCGAGACTGCAACCGCGAGGAACTTGCTTTGGAAGTGATGAGAAAAACCCTTGACGGAAGCGCTACAGAAATCTTCTGCGTTACTCAGGATGCGGTATCTCGCACGATCCGTTTATCTTAATACAGCGATAAATCTCTCATGGTAAATTAGATAGATCCAATTCATGACAACAAGCAATATCACGCTTGCACGGATAATTGAGTTTTGTCGCGTAGATAACGGATTCCATCGCAATCTGGGCAATTTCACAACGACAACTACCTCAGCATAAACAAGATAGATTGCTATTCCCAGCAGCATGATTAGAGCCAGTGGGTTGAAGAGAAAGGCTGTTCTCGGATCCCCGTGTAACAGGGAGGAAAATGCTCTTGTGATCCCACAGGTGGGACAGGGAATGCCGGTAATGACATGAAACGGGCAAATCAGTGTAGGCAATCCAAGCCAGATCCAACATGCTGCAAACAAACCACTTAAACTAATGATGGTTCCCCAGATCAACTCCTCGTCTCTCTCTTCTGGAATAAGGGGTCGCCAGTGAAAGATCACGCTTGGGTTAGGGGGTTTTTGGAAGATGAGGCAGACCTCCGAACTCTTTGGATAATTCAGCAAGTCCAAATCCCCCCGCCCCTGCTAGGATCAGAATCACACCGCAACAAAAAAGTCCCGGCAGCAGAAGCGCTACGGTGGCGCGCCATCCGCTGATACCGTGTCCCTGCATAAGACCTATAATGATTGTGTAGGATCCCCAAAGAATCGCCATCAAGCCGCCACAGAGAGGGAGAAAATTGAAGACGGCTGCGCTTGCCTGTGCATAGCAGACCACTCGAAAGGTAGTTTCAAACGGTCTGTTGGCTCCGCCGATCAGTTTTAGGGAAAGGTGGGTGATCCCCGAGGAAATAAAGGCACTGATGACATACAGGGCAGGAGAGATCAGGATCGTACCAAGCAGCACAAAACTCAGGGTGTTCTTGGGCAAATGTTGAAGTTGAGAAGGTAGTGACCCCGACTGCATCGAGAGTGATACCATCTGGTAAAAAACCGAGGCGGCATAGGAGGTGCAGCTCAGCAGCACAAAATAGAGCAGGGGATTTACCAGCCCCCCCTCGTGTTTCATCCGTTCAAAGGTCTCTGTGGGCCGCATCAGGACGGCACTCAGCGTCTGGGAAATCGCAGGGAAGAAACCCAGCTTCTCCCGTTGTTCCCAAGCCGGTTCGGTTCCGTCACCCGAAATTTTCAGATCCACAGCGCGCAATGCATCACGATCTTCAATAATCGGGGGCGGCGTTTCCAGCCCCCACTGGGGAGCCATTTCTCCGAGTGGCTTCCAGATTTCCATCCCTTCCTTCCAAGCAAGATCCTGCGCGGCGAAGCGCCCGGAACAAATCCCCTCACGAACTTCCTCCTCGCTAAATGAGCCAAGCGTTTGCTGATTGCGCGCGATGTGGATAATGGCCATCTGAGAGCTATAACGGATGCATGAAAAATGAAAAAGGATGAAAGCTCCGTGCGCCAGTCGGAGGTTTCATCGTTGATCATTATTTTTCAGCTTTCAGCTTTCAGCTTTTCAGCTTTCTCTGTTCTCCCCATGCCTGCTCCAACCACCCTGCTAATAACTCTCGACTGTCCCGACCGGATTGGCCGCGATTGCGAGAAGCTTGCTCTGGCAAGGGGGGTGCTCTTCCATATTCAAGATCGAATCGTGGTTCCCGGATTACGAGCCTTTGTTTTTAGAGATTAAATTCATGTCCGACATATCCATCCATCTTCATGCAAGGGAACTTCATCAGACCTACGAACTTAGAGCGGAACGCCTCAAGGTGCTTCAAGGGGTGGATCTTGATGTGGCGCGGGGCGAAGTAGTCTTTCTACGCGGCCCCTCGGGAGCCGGCAAATCAACGCTGCTGTATATCCTCGCCGGTCTGGAACGCCCACGTTCAGGGACGGTGGAATTCGAAGGCTCGCAACTCTTTGCTCTCTCCCGCGATAAGCAGGCCTTGTTGCGCAATCGCCGGATGGGGTTTGTTTTTCAGTCTTATTTTCTCCTGCCGGAGCTGACCGCCCTCGAAAATGTCCTGCTGCCAGCCATGCTCGGAGGCTCACAAAGGGATCAAAAAGCCCGCGTCCTGCTCGATCGGGTGGGGCTTTCTGGACGACTGGATCATCTTCCTTCCCAGCTCAGCGGCGGGGAGCAGCAGCGGGTGGCAATCGCCCGCGCACTGATCAATGATCCGAGTATTCTTTTTGCCGATGAACCGACGGGAAACCTTGATGCCAAGACCGGTGCGGGGATCATCGAGCTGCTGCTTGCTCTGGCACGGCAGGATGGCTGCACCATGGTTGCCGTCACGCATGATCCGGCACTGGCCTCACTCGGAGATCGCCAGCTGTTTCTTGAGGGGGGACATCTCCAAGAGTAATTCCTCTTTGCAGGTTTTCAGCTTTCACGTTTCACTTTTCTTCAGCCCATGACCACCATCATCACACCCGTTCAGGTGATGTTCTTTGACACCGATGCAGGGGGTGTCGTTCATAATATCGCCTATCTCAGGTTCATCGAGACCGCACGCACCCTGCTTGCAGTGCAGCTTGGCATGGATTGGGAGCGCATGGCTCACACTTCGGTTTACCCGGTCGTCGTCCGCACCGAGATTGACTACAAACGACCGGCACTTCTTGGTGATGAGCTGGAGGTGCATGGGCGTCTCGGCGAAGCGACGGCAGCCCGATTCTGGTGTCATTTTGAGATTAAAAGACCCCGTGATGGTGCCCTGTTAATCACCTGTCAGCAGGCGCTCGCCTTTGTTAGAATGCCCGAAGGCCGTCCCCAGAGGCTTCCAAAGGGCTGGCCGAATCCCTTTGCACCCGCAGCTGAAGAATCATAAATTGTCCCTTTTCACCCATTGCCACATTTTACCTTCCCACTGATTTATGGAACAAGTCGTCATTGTCGGCACCGGTTGTGCCGGTCTCACCGCAGCCATCTACACCAGTCGCGCCAATCTCTCTCCACTCGTGCTGGAGGGGCGGCAGCCGGGCGGCCAGCTCACCACAACCACAGAGGTTGAGAATTTTCCCGGCTTCCCAGAAGGAATCGACGGCTCGGAGCTGATCATGAAAATGCATGCCCAGGCCGAACGCTTCGGAGCCCGCTTCCAATACGGCTCCGTAGAAAAATACGAACATCACGGCGGTATCAACCGCATCAAAGTTGATGGTGTCTGGATTGAGACCAAGGCTCTCATCGTCGCCAGCGGTGCTTCGGCTCGCTGGCTTGGAATCGACAGGGAAAAGGAGCTTGTAGGTCACGGCCTCACCTCCTGCGCCACTTGCGACGGTGCCTTCTACCGCAATGTTCCGGTCTGCGTGGTCGGCGGCGGCGACTCAGCTTGTGAGGAAGCAGGTTTTCTGACGCGCTTCGCCTCCAAGGTCTATCTCATCCATCGCCGCGACTCACTGCGCGCCTCCAAAATCATGGCTGACCGTGCACTGGCCAATCCGAAGATCGAACCGATCTGGAACAGTGCCGTGGCTGAATACCTCACCGACGAAAATGGCGAGATGCGCGGAGTGACACTCAAGAATCTGGAGACTGCTGCACTAAGCGAATTGGAGGTGAAGTGTGTGTTTGTTGCCATCGGCCACACTCCCAACACGAATCCTTTTATCGGCAAGCTTGCCATGGACGAGGAGGGCTATCTCACGCCGAAGCATGGCACGGAAATGAATCTCCCTGGGGTCTTTGCAGCTGGCGATGTCGCTGATCGGGAATATCGTCAGGCCATCACTGCTGCGGGCATGGGCTGTGCTGCAGCCATTTCCGCTGAACGCTGGCTAACCAGCTTGGAGTAAGAAACACCTCTGTGACGATTTGTGATTTAACGCAGTTCTATTCACCCGTGAGTGGAGGGGTGAGGCGTTATATTGCTGAAAAGGCGGCTCATCTGGAAGCTGTAGGAGATCGTCATGTGCTTGTTATTCCAGGGGAGAAAACAGAGCGCTGCGTGGAGGGATTTCGAACGATTTATACAATCGAGTCACCTCTCGTCTCACGAACTGCGCGGTATCGCGTCCTGCTGAATTTGAATCTTGTGGAAGAGGCTCTAGAACGTGAAAAACCGGATCTCATCGAGTCCGGCGATCCGTATCAGGTGGCATGGAAGGCTATTGCTTCGGGACGCGCCTTGGGTATTCCGACGGTGGGTTTTTATCATTCTCATTTCCCTGACGCCGTGCTTCGTTCAGTTGCAAAGTATTTCGGTTCCATCTCGGTCATGATCGCGGAAGAAGCAGGCCGGCGCTATGTCACCGCCCTCTACAACCGTTTCGAACGGACTCTGGTTCCGAGCGCAGGTCTTTCCGATCTTCTACGAAGCTGGGGTCTGGACAATGTCGAGACTCTGGAGCTGGGGGTGGATACCGGAATATTTCACCCCGATGCTGCAAGCGGAGTTTCTGCCCGCAAAAATCTTGGATGGCCGACGGATCGCCAAATTCTGCTCTATGTGGGACGCCTGAATCCCGACAAGAATGTCCGTCGCCTCTTTGAGGCATTCACCAAGCTCCATGATGATGAACCGGGCCGTTTCCATCTGGCTGTGGTCGGGGACGGCATGCTGCGCAATTCCCTCCTCCGACTTCAGGAAGAGACTGGTGCCGTGAGCTGGATTCAGTATTGCGGCAGCGCAACGGAGCTTGCGGATATCTACCGTGCAGCTGATCTCTTTGTCCATCCGGGGGTAAAGGAAACCTTTGGACTCGTCACGCTGGAGAGTCAGGCCTGCGGCACGCCGGTCGTCGGAATTCGTGGCAGCTACATGGACAAGATTATTTTTAGCGGTCTGCATAACTGGTCGGTCGAAAATGATGGAGAGGCCCTGGCCTCCGCCATCAGAAGGGTAGCAACGGAAGATCTCGGCGCATCGGGACGAATGGCTGCTGCTTCGGTCGGGAGTCGCTACGATTGGAAAGCTGTGTTTGGCCGACTCTTTACGATTTACCGCGAAGTCATCGCCTCGTACAACCCATAGGGTGTCGTTTACCATGTCGTCCAGTTCCCAAGCCTCAACCCTATCAGGAAATGCCGCTTTTCTATCGGTTGCTTCGGGCAAAAGTGACTCCCCGCCCGCGGTTGTGATCCGTCGCTATGAATCAAAAGATCGTGCTGCGGTTCGATTCCTTTGTTGTGAAACCGGTTTTCTGGGGAAGGCAATTGACCCGGTTTTTCAGGATCGCGAGATCTTTGCCGATTACCTGACCCGATACTACACGGACATTGAGCCTGAGTCTTCCTTTGTGCTGGAACATGAAGGCGTGGTCAAAGGGTATCTGCTCGGCTCCTACCGTCCCTTTCGGCAGCAGCTCTTCAATTTCTTCAATAACCTCTCCCTCTTTACCCGGGGCATGGCGAAATATCCTTTCTACAATAAACCGACGCGCGATTTCATAGGATGGATTCTGCGAAATTCCTGGCGAGAAGTACCCACGACGCCAAGACGCTGCGCCCATTTTCATTTCAACATGCTGCCCGAAGTTCAGGGGATGGCCAGTACCGGCAAACTCATGAACAGCTACCTCGAACATCTGCGGAGCAAAGGAGTGCGACAGGTTTACGGGCAGGTTGTAACCTTCGAGACGAGACGCGGGGCCAAGCTCTTTGAGCGCTATGGCTTTCAGGTGCTCGAACGCCGGGAAATCACGAAATATCGCAATGCCCATCCCGAGCCAGTCTATCTGACAACTGTTCTGAAGGAACTTTCGTAGCGAAGCTACGAAGGGGTTTAGCCTCTTTTCAACCACCCCATGACCGATACCGAGGCCGCCATCGTACTTAACCTGCTCCCGCAGGTTGGCCCAGTCCGCGTGCGGCGGCTGACGGAGCGGTTTGGATCGGTGGCAGCTATTCTTGAAGCCAATGGATCGGATCTCCGCAATGTCGAGGGGATCGGCCCGGAGGTTTCCTCTTCCATCACAAATTGGAGCGATCATACCGATCTCGACACGGAGCTTACCCTGGTGGAAAAGGCCGGTGCCCGTGTACTGACGCAAGCAGATGCTGAATATCCCGCCCTGCTGAAGGAGATTCATGATCCCCCAATCGTCCTCTACATCCTCGGGCAAATGGAGGAACGGGATCAGCGCAATGGTATTGGTATCGTCGGCACACGACGCGCCAGTCATTACGCGACCGATGCCACCAAGAAGCTTGGCTACCAGCTCGCCTACTCTGGGCTGACGATTTATAGCGGCCTTGCAAGGGGAATCGACACGGCGGCGCATCAGGCGGCATTGGCGGCCAATGGGCGCACGGTCGCCGTGCTCGGAAGCGGACTGGCCCACATTTACCCCGAAGAAAACATCGCTCTTGCCGGGAAAATCTCCTCTGGTTCGGGCGCTGTGATCAGTGAGTTTCCCATGAATATGACTCCTACGAAGCAGACTTTTCCAAAACGCAACCGCATCATCAGCGGTTGCTCTTTCGGTCTTTTGGTCGTTGAGGCAGGACTTAACAGCGGTGCACTCATCAGTGCCCGGGAGGCTGGCGATCAGGGGCGATCCCTCTATGCCGTGCCAGGTCGCATTGATCAACCGGGCACCCTTGGCTCGAACCGACTGATCCAACAGGGGGCCAAGCTTGTGATTGATGCCGGAGATATTCTCTCTGACCTGCCACTACTCTTCGCCGCTCCTCCCGAACTTCAGAGCAGCCGACCAAGGATTCAATTGCCAATGGAGGATCTCCTTGTTTATGAGGCGATTGGCGATGATCCAACACCGATCGATGCGATTATTTTGAAATCCGGTTTGCCTGTTGCGACCGTCTCTTCTAGGTTGCTCGCCCTTGAGCTTGGCCGCCATGTCCGTACCCTGCCCGGCAACCGGTTCCTTAAACTCATCTAACCATCTTTCCTTTCCCCTAATATTTCGCTCTTTCAGCTCTCAATCTTCAAGTTTCATCCCTCTTCTTTCCAATGTCCAAAACCCTAGTCATCGCCGAGAAGCCGAGTGTTGCCGCCGACCTTGCCCGGGCGCTTGGGGGCAAGGCAGCCAGAGCTGAATATTTCGAGGTCGATGACTACATCATCACTTCTGCGGTGGGCCATCTGGTGGAACTCTCCCTCCCGAATAAAATGACGGGAGGGCG